>FLNZ01002915.1_pt1 | contig 38093 bp, 35 predicted proteins | sample 1140391 | NCBI WGS metagenome assembly FLNZ01 (sample SAMEA3878171, study PRJEB12797) | bioreactor metagenome | biome: Moose rumen | place: Sweden | collected 2011-10 | reverse complement strand
CTTCGAAGCCCCGAGTCACACGACCCGGGGCTTTTTGTTATATATTTCCACCACCCTGCTCAGAGAGCTCGGTGTCTACTTTATCCTTTTCGGCCATCAGGAGGTCCAGAAGCCAGTCTTTTTGCTCGTCAACCAGGCCGAGGTCCCGGCAGGCACTTTCATATCGGCCCAGGACGGCTTCCTGGTAACGGTGATATACCATGGACTTGCGAATCTCGTCCTCAATGGTCCCGTGCTCAATTTCATAGCTGTCCTTGTAGTATTCCTTGTACACCTTCTCGGACGTATAGCGGATGCAGTAGTAGAATAGGCCGCTTGCAAGGATGACTATTCCAAGTATGCCAAGCACCAGGGGGACTTTCTGGATTAGGCCCAGCATGCCGAGTGCGGCTCCCGAAAGGAAAAGCACAAGGGCGATGAGCTCATTGGAGTGATTTTTAAATATTGAGGATATCTTCATAGCCTGTAAGTCTGTTGGTGGTCCTGTTCTGTAGGATCTTTATCTTGTAATTATTCTCTGATTCCTTGGCCTCCATGGCCTTTTGGAAGGCACGGCGGTCTGAAAGGGCCTGGGCGTTCTTCTTTCTCATCTCATCAAGATTCTGGCGCAGTTGCCACTGGCTGAGGAGTATGGCGAAGAATGCAATGGCGAACATGATGAGGAAGCCCACAAGGATTGTAATCTGGTTCTGTGCCTTGAGCTTCTGTGCCTCTTCCCGCAGCTGCGCATTGTTCATTTCTGCGTCAAGGATGGCAAGGTCTTCATTCTGAACCTTTATGTACACGCTGTCTTTCTCGTTCATGAGCCTTTCAAGTTGGCTGTATGCATTGTCAAACTCTCCCAGGTCTGCATAAATGCCGTGCTTCTGCTCCAGACGGCCGCGTACCGTTCCCAGTGAATCGGCCCGGGAGAGAGCTTCTTCAAAGAGCCCGCGGGAGCGTAAATACGTGATATCCAGGCCCAAACGCGTGTCTGCGTCTGTTTGCATGGCATAGAGAGGGTCGCTTATGAGCGTGTTGTAGGCGCGCCAGAAGGCATTCTGTTTACCCTGAGAATTGTAAAGGTATGCGCGCGTCAGGAGGGCCTTGAGCTTGATTGAAGGGAAGAAGCTTTGATATTCTTCGGCCCTCATCACATAATTCTCTGCCTCTGCGTAGTTTTTCATCTTTACGTATTCCTGCGCGATGAGAATGTAAAGATTGGGAAGATCCTGCTCTGCGCGGGCCTCACGTGAGAATCTCACGGCCTTTTCCAGGTTCTGTATTGCAAGGTAGGAATTGTCCCTGTAGCTTTGTATAAGGCCGATTATCCTGTATGAATACATCTTTCCCACAGGCTTCTTTTCGGCCGATGCGAGCCTTTCCATAGCGCGTGCCTCGAGCATGGCGTCGGACACCCTGCCTATATGCACGAGGAACTCGCAGTATTCGTGAAGGGTGGAAAAGTAGAACTCGCGAAGGTCTTTCCTGTCTCCAAGGAGTTCCTTTATCTCCTTTACGGTTTCGTCCATCCTGTCGTACTCTCCGCGGGCAAAGCGCACGGGCATTTCAAGCGACAGGCCAAGGCATTTGTAACGGATGTTGTCTTTCTGCACGCCCACCGTATAGAGGGAGTCGGCAAGGGGGAGATTGTTGGATGAAAATTCCTGCATTCGCCCGTAGGCATAGCGCAGGAATGTATCCTGGTCTACGCGGAGGCGGTTGACAATCTGCGCGCCGGAGGAGGCGCACAGGATCAAGGCTCCAATGGCGGCAATTATGCGGCGCATCACGGCCTATTTGTTTTTTCCTTCAACTATTGCAAGCTGCGTAACCACGCAGGAAAGCAGCTTTTCCATGATTATTGGCTTCATTATGAAGTCGTTGGCGCCCTCGTTGAAGCCTTTCACAACGTCTTCGTTTGAATTGAGGGCGCTCAGTATGACTATCTGTATGTCTGCGGTAGCGGGATCTGCACGCAGGCGACGGATAACCTCGAAGCCGTCTATCCCGGGCATCATGAGGTCCAGAAGGATAAGATCCGGTTTCTGCTGCGCCACGGCATCCAGAGCCAGCTCTCCGTTTGTTGCCGTGCGCATCTGGAAGTTGAAGCGTGAAAGCATCTTCTGCACCAGCAGGAGATTGAGCGGAATGTCGTCCACTGCCAGCACGTTGTATTTGGAATAGTCGTGGTTTTGTGCGTAAAGAGGAGTCATTTTATGTGGTATTTTGTGTTTTCTTGTAAAAATAGAATCCTGCCGCGGCGGCTCCTGCAAAAAGAAGCGCCAGTATGCCGAGATAGATTCTGAAGCGTTTTATTTTCCTTTGCTGGGCTTCTATGGTTGAAAGTAGCCGGTTATTCTGCAGTTCTGCCGACATCTCCTCAATTTTGAGCATGTTGATTTTGGAAATGTCTGTATACAGGGTGGAAATGATGGATGTTCCAAGCCATGCGGCGACATCTTCACGGTCTTGAGAAATGGCAAGATCCCTCAGGAAAATTTTCATCTGGCGGTTGCCGATAAGGTCAAAATCGGGCGCCAGTGCATTCAGGCTTTTGTTTTCCAGTATCCCGTCTGTGCATCTAAGGAGCGTGGGGCCTACTGAAATGATAACGGGAAGATCTTCATCTTCCATGCAATAGTCCCTGTACTGGCGGTATTTCTTCAAGTCCTTGTCCATGGCCGCAAGCTGCGCCTTGTGGAAATTCACCCTTAGCGTATCGGCATGAAGACGGGCATATTGCTCTGCCTTTGCGTAGAATACGCGGGATGAATCCGAGCCTCTTGTGTATGTGTCTGCAAGTTCGCAGCAGGTGCGGGTGAGGGACTGTCGGCGTATTGTGGGATCCGTTGTGTTTTCGAAAATTTTAACCACTTCAAGCAAGTGCTTCCTGGCGTTCAGCATGTCGTTTTGGCTGAGGTAGAGGGCCGATATGAACCTCTGGCTTTGCCACAGGCCGTATTCGTTGCCCTCACGGACCGCCACGTCCATCATCTCGTTAAGAAGCTTTTGTGCGTGAATCTCCTGATTGGTGTTTACGTAATATGTCTGGCAGAGTTCGTAGGAATAGAAGAAATACTGCATGTAGCCCGTCTGCCGTGCAACATCCAGAGCCTCCGCACGCGCTTTTTCCAAAAGCATGTTTCCTTCGGCCCTGTTTTCCATCCTTCTGGAAAGCCGGCACTGGCGCTTGAGCTTCTGTACATAGTACAGGCAGCGCGCCTTTTCGTCCTTAACTTCCATGGCCCTTTTGAGCATGGCCTCGTTGGCCATTTCAAAAGCGTTGTTTGAAGTGTTTTCAAGGAGCGTTTCTCCCATGGAGAAGTAGCTGTAGCACGTGTCATCTATGTTGTATGCGTTGTTTTGTGCCGCAGCAAAAACAGATGCCGCTGCGGCGATAAACAATGATATGATTAGTTTTTTCATCATGCCTGTGCCGGTGGTTCAACCGGAACTTTAAATACAAAACGGGCTCCCGGCCCCGTATGGGTTTTGTCCAGGAACACCTCCGCCCCCATCCTGCCGGCAATGTCCCGGCAGATGGACAGGCCCAACCCCGTGCCCTGCACAAACTGGTTGAGCTTTGTGAATCGCTCGAAAATCTTTTCGGCATCCTCGGCAGGCACCCCCGGCCCGGTGTCCGTTACTGCAAAGGTAACAAATCCCTGATATTCGGCCAAAGAACTTGTAAGTTTTATTTCACCCGCCGATGTGTGCTTGCATGCGTTGGTGAGGAGGTTGATGAGAATCTGCTGAACGCGGCGCGGATCTGTGGTGAAGGTGAAATGTTCATCTTCCTCCGGTTGGTAGTACATCTTCACGCCGGGCTGCAGGCGGTGTTCGGCACTGGAAATGGCGCTCTGGCACATGAAGTCCTTTTCTCCTTCCTCATAGGAGATCCGGTAACTGCCGTTGTCCATTGACGATGTGTTGAGTATGTCGTCAAGGAGCATTGTGAGCATCTTGGTGTTGTTCACTATATGTCCGGCGAATTCCTCCTTTTCTTCGGGTGCGAGGGTGCCGTCCGGCAGCGACAGCAGCTGTGAGAAGCCCACTATGGCATTGAGCGGGGTTCTCACCTCGTGGCTCATGTTCTGTACGAAGCGCGTCTTGGCAGCATCGGCAAGTTTCACCTTCTCGTTGGCCTCCTGGAGCTCCTGAATCTGTTTTGCGTCCTTCTCCTTGGCTTTTTTGAGGTTGCGCACGTGCATGAGCAGGAAAATTGCAACCACGCCGAGAATAGCTATCACCAGGCCGAGCACCAGCTTCATGATATTGGAAAGGAGGTGCTCCTTGGCGTCAAGTTCTGCATTGAGGGCCGCCTTCCCCATGGTTACGTCAAGCTCCGAAATCCTTGACTGATTGGTCTTCGAAAGCTCCTTCTCCATTATTCTCACCAACTCTTTTTCCAGGCCGAAGGCAAAGTCCTTGTAACCCCTGTTCTCGCAGATGTTTGCGATAACCTTCATCTGTCGTACGGAAGAAAGGCGGAAGATGTCGTCCTCCCGCTGGAGAATGCTCCCGTCGTGGGCCGAGTCGATGAGGGAGAAGAAAAGTTCCGAGTCCGGGGTGATTTGTGAGAAAGAAGGATTTCCGAGGCAGAGGTCCTTAAGACGCTGATATTCCTTCAAATTACCGTTCAGTGCCGCCAGCCTTGCGAGATAATAATGGCAGCGGAGGCTGTCAAGGCCCAATTTTGCGGCTTTCGTACCCTTTTCCACGTTAATGCGCACGGAATCGGACGCAATGGGATATGTATCGGCAAGGTCACAGTAAAGGCGGGTGGGGGATTCGGCAGAGATAGACTCGTCGGTGGAATTGTTGTATATGTAAAGGGCCTGCTCAAGGTGCGGCTTGGCGCTCACATAGTCGTTTTGGTTAATGTAAAGCGACGCCAGGTACTTTGACGCCGTCCATATTCCGTAGGCATCATTGTTTTCCAGGGCGTCTTCCTGCATATCCTGCAGAAGGAGCATGGCCCTGTAGGGTTTGTTTCTCCGGTAATAGTATTTTTGGACAATATTGTATGACTGGTAAAAATACTGCCTGTGACCGTGTTCGGAGGCTTCTTTTTTAAGGATTTCCTGCGCATTGTCCACCGCGAGGTCGTTTTCCTCGCTCCCGGGGAGGCACGAAAGGTGCTTCAGGGCTTCCACATAATACAGGACGTGGGCTTTTTCATCGCCCTTTTCTTTTGCGCTCTGATAAAGAAGGTCATTGGCGGCGGGAAATTCCGTTTTTCCAAGATATCTCTCCGCTTCCCGGTAAAATGCGTAGCACGTGTCGTCAATTCCCAGCGGATTGTTCTGCGCCGAGGCAAAAGGGACAGATACTGCAAGTGCCAGCAGAATAAATGCAGTCCTTTTCATTACAGCGATAAAAAATCAAATTTTGAGCTGAGCAGCTACGGATGATATGAGTTTCTCAAAAATTATGGGCTTGGTAATGAAGTCGTTGGCCCCCGCTTCATATCCCCTTACAATATCTTCAGGCTTATTTAGCGCACTGAGAATTACAATTTTGAGAAGACGCGTTTCCGGCTTGGCCCTGGCAATACGGAGAAATTCGAACCCGTCCATTACCGGCATCATGAGATCCAGGAGCACCAGATCCGGCATTTCTTCACGGATGCTTTCCATTGCTTCCATTCCATTGGCGGCCTTTTTCACTTCAATGCCAAACTGCTTGAGCATTTTTTCCACAAGCAGCAGATTCAGGGGCACATCATCCACCACCAGAACCTTATATTGGCTGAGGTCTATGTTTTTGAGTTCTTGAATCATTGGTTGGCGCTGTGACTTGCCACCCAGAGTTTGGGCGTCATGCCGGTAATTTTCCTGAATGTGTTGTTGAAGGACGATGCGCTCACAAAACCGCAGGCCTTTGCGACTTCTGCCTGCCTGGCGTTACGGTGGCTCAGAAGATACTGCTCTGCGTAGTCTACGCGGAGGGTATTGAGAAGTTCCGGGAACCCAAGGTTGTAGGTTTGATTCACAAGCTTTGACACGTATGTTTTGTTTGTGCCAAGCCTGTCGGCCACGTCAGACAGGCTCAGGCCCTGCTTCAGGAAAAGCTGTTCGTTGAGCATGAGCTGCTGGAAGCGGGAGAGGAGGCTGTCGTCGTCCCAGGTAGATGCTACTGCGCTGAAAATGTGACTCCTGAGAGTGTCTGAGGCGTCTTCTCCCTCCTTCTCCCACTCTTCTACGCCAAGGTTCTGGCCAATCTGCTCCTGAATTCTCACCAGGGCCTCGTGTTCCGCATCCTGCAGAAGATCTCCAATCATGGCTTCCACAATGGGGCCCTTGTTGTCCTTGTTGTAGTTATAGCGCACAATCCGGTGGGCTTCCCCGCGGGAGATCACTTCCTTTGTGCCGAAGAGCGCAAGGTAGGCCCATAGGAACGTACCCAGCGTCAGTATGAAACTTGATATCATCTCCGGCTCTTCCCAGTAGGGGAGAGTCTTTGTGACGAAAGGCGGAATCATGAGAAATGCCACGCAGAACTGCATCTCCACAAGAGTTATTGGTTCACCTTTTGAAAAGTGCCGTATCAGCCTGGAGAAAGGCTTGTAACCCTTGGCCACAACAAGCCATATTGCATATACTGTGATGAGAACAACCTCTGCTATAAGAACTATGCGGTAAATGAGCCTTAGAGTTGCGATCTGGTCGTCAACGGGCAAGTGCAGATTGATGTTTTCAAAGATAAGGCCTGCCGTGAGCAGTGACGCCGGAGCTACAATCCATATGAGCTGAATCCACTTTGTGGGAGCCTCCGTCCGTATTTTCTCAAAGTACAGCCACGTGAGGGGTATAACTGATGGCGCGCTTGCGAGGGCGAGCGCAGTGTGACCTGCAAAGAGGAACACCCCCATATTGATGAGCGAAAGAAATACCAGCACGAAAGAACTTGTCCTGGATGCTGCCATCGCGTGGATGGCAGCCCAGGTCAAGCAAACCGCGAGCGGTAGTATTTCGAAGAAAGCGCCAACTTGCATGGGCGGGTGGATCAGAAGTCGTCGTTATTCTCGTAAATCTTGGTCTCCCACTCATTTACAGTGGCAGAGAATGCAATCTGCTTGTAAATCTGACCGGTGTCAAGGCCAAGGTGGAAGGTGTACTGCTTGCCGTATACCATCTGGTTGTCCGGCAGCACGCCGTAAAGCATGTACTGTGCCTTCTGGTCTGTGAGCGCCTTATAGGTGTAGCCCTCGATGGTGAAGCTGTCCACATCGTAGATTACTTCCACGCACTGCTTGCCCATCATGATTTCGTCCGGAATGGCATAGTAGCGGTAGCTGTCGGCCATGCGGTCTACGAGCTTGTCGGAGCCGATGAACTTTTCATTCTCCATGCCAACGCCAAGAACGGCATCACCCTCAAACACCACCACGTTCCTGTAGTATCCCTGCCTGTGCCAGATGCCCTCTGAAAGAACGAGGTCGTTCACGAATACGCCGGCGGAAGCAACGTTTGTAGCAGTGACTTTCCTCAGGTGGATGAGACCCTGGAGCTGGGGATCTTCCGTGACATCGCAAATCTTGAAGCCGATGTCGTTGGTGATGTGCTGGAACTCAAGCGGAGTCATGTTGAGCTGGTCGACTGCCCTCTGTACGGTCTTTGACACCAGGGGGCCGGCCTCAGTATCCGTAGTGGAATAGGGAATTGAATAACCCTCATAGTCCCTTTCATAGGTTACGCTCTTTACATAAGGATAATATGCGCTGAAGGTAACCTTGGTGGGGATGTCCAGGAGCCCTGCGTCAAAAACGCCGGTGTAAGTACCGTTCTTGCTGTACACGGCCGTGTTGTTTACAAGGAGTGAGTTGCTTTCCTGATCTATACCTATAATACCGAAGGGAAGGCTGGTATCCATTGTTGCCAACATGTCTCCTGAGTCTGCCCCGCCTGCCTTGGTGCCTGCAGAGCGGCGGCTTGCTTTTGTGATGGCCTCATCGGGAATGTTCTCACCTTCCCTTGTTACGGAAACATTGAAGCTTGCCTGGAACTGTTCCTTTGCTTTGTTGTTGGAATTGCCGGCAGAATTGTTCACTTGAGGCATGTCCGGAACGTCCGGAGTGTCCAGTCTTGTGGAGCAGGAAGCGATGATAACTCCCATGAGGGCAAACGCAGCGATGCGGAAATTCTTGATGTCCATAGTTCTTTATTTTTTGTTTTGTTCTTTCTATTTATATGGTGGGTTTCTACCCTTTCCGATGCAAATATAAATACTATTTTTTAATTATCAAAACTTTTATTTCAAAAAATGCAAAAAATTTTTAATTCTTGAAAAATCTGCTGTTAAAACAGCTTAAACGCCTGTTAGTGTGGTTGTTGGCGAAAAGCACGTTTTTGAAACTATTTTGAAACTATTTTGAAACTATTTGAGATTGTTATACCTTATTGTATATAGAGGGGGGCTCGTGGGGGCGTGGAAAATTTTCAAGAATCCAAATTTTTTTCAAAAAAAAATATTAGAAAATCGTAAAAAGTTTTGTAATTATAAAAAATGCATTATCTTTGCAACCAGAATTAACGCATACGCACACAATGAACGTTTGGAAAAAACTCACTTTCGCCCTTGGCACCGTCCTCCTGGCCGCCTCCATTGAGGCTTCGGCCCAGGTAGACAGCTCTGCCTTCTACAGGGAGAACTTCAACAGTCGTGTGGCTTCCATGATAGACAGCGTTCTCACGGTCAACGTATACTACCCCCTCCTCAAGACAGACATCTATGGGGACTACATCGGCAACGAGCAGTCTCTCACGGCACTTGACAGTCTTTTGAGGGATCGTGACGGTGAGATTGCTTTCATAAGCATCTTCTCTGCTGCTTCGCCGGAAGGCCCTTATGCCCTCAACACCCGCCTCGCTACAGATCGTGCAAACGCTCTGGAAGCCCATATTCTGGAAAATTATCCGGAATACGAAGGCCGTATCGTCAAGAACTCCACCCCGGAGTCCTGGAACGAACTCCGCGCCTTCGTGGAGAAAGACGGCAATTTGTCTGAGAAGGCACGTACACGCATCCTGAACATTATCGACAGCCCGGCACAACCGGATGCAAAGGAAAGAACCCTCAAGGCTCAGCCGGAATACAGGCAACTGTTCAAGACATATTTCCCCAGGCTCCGCTTTGCATATGCTCAGTTTGACATGATGGATCCCGTCCAGATTGAAGACAACTGGGACATTCCGGAAGATTTCCAGCCCCTTGCTACCGATATGGCGCCCATCGAGCCCTGGCTGTACAAGATTCAGAAGCCCATCATTGCAGTTTCCACCAACCTGCTCTACGACGCCCTCATCACTCCCAACTTCGCCGTTGAACTTCCAATCGGCCACAAGTGGAGCTTGTACGGGGAGTACACCTTCCCCTGGTGGCTCAACAAGGCCAACGACCGTGCGTGGGAAATGCTCAAGTGGGATCTGGGCGGCCGCTACTGGCTTTCCAAACTCAACACCAATGACCCCATGGATGTTCTCCGCGGCCATTTCGTAGGGCTGGACCTCAACCTTGGCTATTACGACATTGAACCCAAGCACACCGGCTATCAAGGTGAGTTCGCTTCCGTGTCCCTGGAATACGGATACGCATGGAAGCTCTCCACGCACTGGAGACTGGACGCCTTCCTGGGCCTGGGATACATGTTCTCACAGTACCGTTACTATGAGGGAAATTCAGACGACACCCATCTGCTCTATCAGCACACAGGCAACCTTAACTGGTTTGGTCCCACCAAGCTTGGTGCCAGCATCAAGTACATTTTCACAAAGACTGAAAGGAGGGCAACGCGATGACTAAGACTTGCAAACTTTTGGCAGCGGCCTCCATGCTGCTCCTCAGCGCAGCTTGCGTGCGCCGTCCACTGGAATATCTTCCTTACGAGACCGTACGCGTAATCGTTGACTGCATCTACGAAGATGATGCATACCCCGTCGGTGAAAAGCCCACCGGTATGACTCTCTACTTCTTCCGTGACGGCAAACTCTACAACACCGTTACCACTTCCAACATAGACACCTATGAGACGGAGCTTCCCTCCGGTAATTACAAGCTCTACATGATGAGCCAGTCCGTAGGCGAGTTCGGTTCCATGACCTTCTCCAACATGGACAACTTCGACAAGGCGGCCGCCACCCTCACGGAGAGCAAGGTGGTCTGGGCCACCCGTGGAACGGGAGAAGTTGTGGGCACAGATCCCGAAGTTCTCCTTGCAGGCACCTCTGCAGAATTCGAGGTCACGGAGGCAATGATTCACGAATACCAGATCTGGCACAGCAAGAAAAAAGCGGCCGTCGCTTCCGGCGCCACCAAAGGACAGGAGTGGATAGACCTCGACAACCAGGTGGAGCAAACAACCATCCACGTTCCCGTGTATCCCAAGAACGTAACGTCCGAACTTGAAGTTCTTGTCTACTGCGGCGGAATGAGCTACCTCCAGAACGTGCGCGCATCCACCACCGGCATGGCCCGCACCTTCGTCCTCACTCCCTTTATAACCGGCGACGAAACCGCAACGCAGGTTATCCGCTACTGGGGAGTTGCAATGGACCGAGAGGCCGATGACATCGGCCACCTCTACGCCACCATCACCACCTTCGGACTCCCCAACGGAGACAAGCCTTCCCCCAACAGGGACGCAACCCTCAATATAACCACCCTGCTGGTAGACAACAATACAACACTCAGCCACGTCTTCGAGGTAGGTGACAAATTTGTGGAAATCACGCCTCCCACCCTGGGATACAGGCACCACTACCTGCTCACCTTCGGCACTCCTGACGAGCCCGTAATCATCTTCCCCGAGGTGGATCCCGTAGAAGCCGGCGGCGGATTCGTGGCAGGCGTTACAGACTGGGACGAAGAAGTCGAAGGCGGAATAGAAATTTAAGTGCATTTTAACGAACAACAAAATAATATTATTAATAGTATGAAAAAGTATGTTATCCTCGCGGCTGCTGCCGCACTCGTCATGACCGCCTGCGTCAAGACGAACGTTACCTCCTCCGTCAATGAGAATGTCAACGATGGCATGAAGGCCATTGGCTTTGCAAACTACACTCCTAAGGCCGTCACAAAGGCTGCTGCCGGTAACTATGTGAGTGGTACCACTCTCGTAGAGAATGCTCAATTTGCCGTCTATGCCTGGAACTATGCCAATGACGAGAGTTTTGACTCTTCCGCAGCTCCCGGCTTCATGGCTCCCGCAGTCGTTACCTGGAAAGGCGACGTGGAAGACGGTGATGCTAACACCTATTCTCCCCTTCGCTATTGGCCTGCTGGTGATACGCCTGACAAGCTCGCTTTCATAGCCTATTATCCTGCTAATGGTGCAGGCATTACTGCCGCAGCCGGCCTCGGTGCATACAAGTTCACCGCCCAGGCAACTGACAGTGAAATGGTAGACTTCCTCGTAGCAGACCTTGTTCCCGATCAGGTCTATGGCGGCACCAATGCTTCTCCCACCTATCCCGGGACTGTCAAGTTCACCTTCAAGCACCAGCTCACCCGCGTAGGCTTCAAATTCAAGAAGACCGATGTTCCCGCAACTATAACCATCACCAGCGCAAAGCTCGTGAATATCAAGACCACCGGCACTCTCACCGTGAGCTATGCAGATGCAGCTACCACCACTGTCTGGTCAGATCAGGCAACTGAGGAGGGTAAGGTGTTTACCGTGAACAACCCCGGCGTTCTCACAACCACTGCCGCTCCCGCTACTGTAGAAGATGAGAACCTCTTCCTCATGGTTCCTCAGGATATGGTTGCAAAGCCTGAGACAGACGATGATCCAGCCGCTCAGTATCTTGAGATAGAGTGGACTGTTGAGTCTGGTGCTGGAGACAAGGTCACTAACAAGAAGAAACTCTATCTCGCCGAGGTTTTAGAGGCCGATGCAGAGGATGCCGATCCTGCCAAAATCAACTGGACCAAGAACATGTCTGTAACCTACACCATTACTATTGGTCCTAAGCCCATCTGGTTCACCGCTACAGTTGGCGATTGGGATACTCCAGAAACCACAGGTTATTTTGTAGAAGGATAATTGACTAAATATACTTTTTATAATTTTATGAAAAAATTAATGATTCTCGCGGCCACCGCCGCAGTGGTTCTCTCAGGTTGCGTTAAGACTAACGTTACCACCACCATCTCCAATGACGACCAGCTCGTCCCCATCGGCTTTGCAAACTATGCTCCCCGCGCCACCAAGGCTGGAGATACCTATGTAGCAGGTGCAGAGCTCGTAAAGGGCAATGACTTTGCAGTATATGCCTGGGCTCACGAGTACAATTCCGAATTTAGTGCTCAGTCCGGTGCCCCTGGCTTCATGAACCCCGCCATCGTCACCTGGAATGAAGACAAGGAATCCGGTGTTGGCAACACCTACAGCCCCGTCCGTTACTGGCCCGTAGGCGCAACCCCCGATGCCATATCCTTCTTCTCCTACTATCCTGTGAACGGTGCTATTGTGCCTAAGGTCACGAAAGACGGAAACCAGCTTGCAACCTTCGAGTTCACCGTTGACGGCGATGCTGCAAAAATGGTTGATTTCCTCGTAGCCGATGCTGTAGGAAATCAGTACTATGAAAAGACCAACGTATCTCCTGACTATCCTGCAACTGTACAGTTCACCTTCCACCACATGCTCACCAAGGTCGCTTTCCAGTTCAAGGCTGCCGACGAGACACTTGAGGGCGTAGAAAGCATCACCAGCACTATCAGCGAGGTTAAGCTCAACGGTATCAACAGCGTGGCAACCCTTACTGCCAACATCGCTTCTGCGGATAATTCATGGACAGAGCCTGAAACCGCTCTCGTCTACAATCTGGATTATGCAGAAAAGACTCTCTCAGAGCTCGTAAAGCCCAGCGACGAAGACCTCTTCCTCTTCATACCCCAGACCCTTGATGCACAGAATCTCACCGTTAAGTGGAGCACCGATATCACCTACACCGACGGTGTGAAGACAACCAACACCAAGGAAGCTACCATCGCTCTCAAGGACATTCTCGACGGTGACGGTAACGCTATCACCTGGGATATCAACAAGAGCATTGTCTACACCATCACTGTCGGTTCCGGCATCGATCCCACCAAGCACAAGATCCTCTTCACCGGTAAGGTCGTTGAATGGAAAGATGATGTGGAAGGTGCCTATTCCATCGAGTAATCCATATACCTACTATATTATCCGGGCGGGCCTGGCCGCCCACCCGGGTACCAGATAAAAAAAGAAAAATAATAGTACAAATGATGAATACAAACTTCACCATAAGCAATGGATCAAGGGGACTCAGGGCCCTTGCCATGGGGGCCGTTGCGCTCTTGGCTTTCGCCTGCGCAAAGCCCGCCGCAGAGACCGGCACCGACTCTTCCTCCTCACAGAACCAGTGGGAGCAGCTCGGCGGACAGAAGCTCCTTACCTTCAGAACCGGCTCCGCCTCCCAAACCAAGGCCGACGGAGAGTCGGCCACCGCTCTCCCCGAGAACACTTCCTTCGGCGTCTATGCCTTCTATCAGGAAGGTGACGTTGACGGTGGCGTAACGGCTCATTGGACCGATGGCGGATGGAACCCCGCCTTCATGTTCAACCAGCAGGTCTACTATGAGGCCACTGGTCAAGCCGGCGAGTACACCATCAATGGCGGCAAGTATTCATACACCCCCTGGAGATACTGGCCTGCAAACGAGGAGAACACAATCTCCTTCTGGGCTTACTATCCCTACGGCGCTGGTAGCAGGATCAACGCTGCCGATGACAATGAGTATACAAATGCTTCAACAGGCCTGCCGCGCGTTCAGTTCACCGCCGACGGCACAACAGACCTCATGACCTCCGACCTCATGGAAGACTATGTCTACGACACCAATGACGGCATCGTACCCTTTACCTTCCATCACAGGCTCGCAAACGTCAAAATCCTCGCCAAGAAGGAATTCTCCGGAATGGAAGCCGGAACCGACGGCTATGACCCCAGCACAGACGGCAATGCTCTCGAGGGAACCGTTAAAATCACCTCCATCAAGGTCAACGGACTCGCTATTTCCGGCATCTATGACCCTACCGCAGACAGCTGGACCGTCGGCACCGGAACTCAGACCTGGAGCGCCGTCGCAACAGGCACCACAGTAACTACCGACCCCACTCAGGTAGCCACTTACCTACACATACCACAGACTCTCTCCGACGACGTCACTATCGAAATCGCATACACCGTAACCTACAACCTGCCGGAAGGAGATGAGGTAACGGAATTCACGAAGAGCTTCAAACTCAATTCCGCAACAGCCACCGAAGGAGGAACTGAAACGGCCGGCATCACCGCCTGGGAACAGAACAAGCAGTATTCCTACACTCTTACCATTTCCCAGATTGAAGTCATGCTGCAGCTCCAGGTAGACCCCATCACGGAAGTCTACTATGACTCCGATCACGAAGATTACCTCATCAAACTCTAAGAACAAGAAGAAAACATGAAATACACAGTAAAAATATCTGCAATTCTCATCGCCGCAGCGGCCATGATGCTTTCCTCTTGCTCCAAGAGGGAAATGGACATCGTCGACCCCGCAACCTACGATGACAACGAGGTAGCCTTCACCATCGGCTCAGTCTCCGCAACCAAGGCAGAATCCGCAGTAAAGTCGGAACTTCTCGAAATAGCCTCTGTAAAGGTTTCAGAGGACCACACTATGTACCTCGTCGACAACGTGACCTCTCTGGACCAAGTCCCCTCGGAGCCCGCTACAAAAGGCACTCCCGCCTTCACCGAGAACGTAAAGGCCCTCTACGGTAGTTTCAACGCCGTAGCTCTCGACGCCGATGACGGAACAGCGGCTTTTTCCGGCAGCGATTCCCCACACGAATTCTCCTGGAAACAGGACATGATATGGAGGCATAACTACAAAGAAGCCATCTGGAGCGACAAACTCCCCATCTACTTCTTCATGTGGATGCCTACTGACATCACCTCAAACGGAGTCGAATTCAACGACAATTCGTATGATGTCAACGACGGTTCCATCAATTTCAGCTATATCTCGCCCGGAGCAGTCACCGAAGTCGCAGAAGGTGTAACACCAGAATCACAGTCCGCAACAAAACAACAAGACATCCTCTTCGCCTCACATAAACGCGAGAGTAAGGTCAACGGCGAAACCATTACCTTCTACCACGCCCTCACAGGCGTTAAATTCGCTAACTACTTTGACTATAGTCTCAACGAGGGCGCCTATGCCAAAGCAGAGACCATAATCAAGAAGGTTACTATCACAGGCCTTAAAAACAGTGGCTCCTGCGTAGTAACACCCGGCAGCGGTAAGACGAGTTCAACTGCTGTAAATTGGAACGTAGGAGAAACCACGGCCACCTTCACTCAAAGCATAGATTATGACTTTGCCGACTACAGCAAGTCTCAATATGGCCTGGGAAATCTTCTGGATGAAACGGCCGCCAAGCAGAACCTTAACGACAACGACGGTTCCCTAACCTTCTGGTTTGTCCCGCAGGAAATTGCCGAGGACGTCACCATTACTGTAGTGTTCGACGTGACACTCAGAACCGTTGGCTCGGACGGCGCCTTCACCACGGATGAGACCACATTTACAGACAAGACCCTCACCGTCAACCTTTATGATGCACTCGCCGAAGGTCATCGCGAGTGGCAGCCCGGTGAACTCCATACCTTCACCCTCTGGCCCACTGCCATCGGCGTAAAGATTACCGATACAATGAGTGACGATAAGACGGAGAAAGATAACGTTGTGGTCAAGAATACCGGCAACACCTGGCAGTACGTACGTGTTAATATCGTAGGTAACTGGGTTGGAAAGCGCGTCACCGACGCCGCTGGCCACACCAGCGCCGAGACCATCCTCATAGGATATGCGGCCGCGACGGGTGAGACGGAGACTGAACCGTGGAACGACAAAGACGGATACACCACCTACGGCACATTTACTAATCTGGTGCAGAAAGGCACGGTAAACGGTTATGAATCCGGTTCTTATACTGCTGTCAACAATTGGGTTCGCTTCGACAAGTATTGGTACTATATAAAGGCTATCGGCCCCAACGATGCAATCACGGAGCCTATATTTGACAGTTACGTGGTGGGAGCCTCTCCGGAATTTTGGATTGTCGATCTTTGGGGTATAAGACGACTTGCTCAGGATGTCCATCTTGAAATGGATCTCATGGTGGAAGCAATCGAGGCCCCTACAAATTACTTTGGGGAGTTGACCTACCCTGACGGAACTCTGATTGGAGAAGGAACCGATGGCTTCATAAAGGCCTGGGTAGATGCCCTGGGGCTCGATTCGGACACCGATCTTGACGATCTCAGTTAGTTAAAGAAAGGAAAAGCTAATTAAATAAGAAAAATATATCATGAAAAATACATTCAAATATATCATAGCTTCGGTCGCACTTGCAGCCTCCGCCCTTTCCTTCAGCACGGTAGCCCTGGCGCAGAGCGTTCAATATGACAAGAAAATCAGCGGTCCCAACAAGAATGGCGTTTATACCATCAATCTGGAGGCCTACGTGACCGGAAGTGTCACCGTGGAAACCGAGGCTTCCCCTGCCGACATTGTTCTGGTGCTGGACTATTCTACGTCGATGTATGCGGATATTAGCGGGAATGGTGACAATAGTTTTAATAATGGAAGACCTAAGCAGGATCAGAGAATCAGTTTGCTCCGCAGTTCCGTCAAAGATTTTGTGAAAACCGTCCAGACCAACAATGCAGCTCTCAAGGATTCCGAGAAAGATGAATATGGCGGGCATCGTATCGCGTTTGTTCTTTTTAGTGAGAATGTTTATACTAATGCTGGTTTGAACACTTTCATTAATGCCGAGAATCTGACCACTACAGATCCTTCCGGATCAGGAAACTCTTATGTATCCGCAACGGTCACATATGGCTCATATAGCCTTCTTGGATCTTCAATACGTACAAATCAGTATGAGCCAACGCCGAGTAGGGGCACGGATTCTGACAAGGCGATGGAGAAAGCCTTGAGCATCCTGAATGATCAGGATTATACGACTAACAACAAGCGTTCCAGGGTTGTCGTGTTCTTTACGGACGGAGCCCCAGGTGGTCAGGAATCGTCTACATGGTATACAAACACCGGCCGTATTGAAGTCGCGGATGGCTGTATCGGAGCATCATACACCATCAAGACTACGGATTGGAATGATGCCCCGACCACCGTATATGCCATCGGCATGTTCAGTGACGCTACTTCCGCTACCGCGGCTTCTACATACCTTTCTTTCACTTCATCTGATTATCCTAAATATGATTCAGATGGGAATATTACTGAAGAGGGTAGTGAGATGCCTAAAAGGTCTAATGGTCAAGGCGATCCCAGCCAATTTGTCACCGTCTCCGGCGATAAGTCCGTCATCGTTACCACTTCGGGAGCGCTTGACAATGTTTTTTCAAGCATCGCAGATATCTCAAGCCAAACCGGCATAGCAGCTTCGAGTTCCTCTGTGATGGTCGATATCGTGGCATCCAATTTCTCCATCCCCGAGGATACCGATCTGGGGACGGTCAAGGTGTACAAGGTGGCATGCACGCAGGCCTCTGCGTCGTCCATTATCTCCTTCAGTAACACTATGGATGAGATTACCGATGATGTTGAGCTGGTAACCAACAAAGAAAACGGCGAGGTTTCCGTGACTGGCTTTGACTATGGCGAGAACTGGTGCGGCTACGACGAAACTATTCCAGGTCCCCATGGCAATAAACTTGTTCTGGAGATTCCTATCACGGTTAAGGACGACATCGTCGGCGGCCCGTCCGTCGATACCAACGACGAAGGATCCCAGCTCATCATCAAGGATTCAGATGGTAACATCCTTGCCAGTTACGCTTTTATCAGTCCGGTCGTCAAGATTCCTGTGACCATCTGGATCAAGAAGGAAGGCCTTTTGAGTTATTCTAAGGATGGAGTGCAGGGGCATGAGGACAATGCCGTCTTCACCCTTAGAAAGACGAAGTTCATCGGCTTCATTGAAACTGATGAGGACGGAGAAGCTCTCGACGGCGGAAAGCGTATAGAATACACTTATGCCAAAGATGCAGATGGTAAAGTAATTGTGAATAAGTACATAGTAAATGGAGTTGAGACGGAGCTGAAGTGGACGAACTTCACAAAGGTTTCCGTGAACATGAAGGACCATCCGGATGGAATAGTGAAAATTACCGGGCTTGATCCAGACTATGTTTACATGATTGCAGAAGATGCCTGGGCACATCTTGGATACGATTTTGACCCTGTGGCAACCGCCCGCTACACCATCGAGTGGGATCCCACACTTCATGATGGACTTGGAGGATACAAGGATGTCCAGAATCCTTTTACATTCACCAACACTCCAAAGAGCAAACCGGCCTATGCCGAAGACGTCATCCGTAACGTCTTCAATGTGGGTTCCGGAGAAGGTCAGGGCATCATAACCACCGGTACTTCAACGGAGGAATAATGGTACAGAGCATACCTCTGCGGCAGGTCAATGGCCAAAGTGCGGCAGGTCCGGAAAATTTTGCTGAACTGCGGCACTGCAGCGCTCCAAAGGCCGATAACCGCGGCAGGTCACGCGAAAAATGCAGACCCGCCGCAGTTTGAAGACCCACCTGTCGCAAGGGGGCTCCCGTCATCCAAATCGCCACGTGGGATTACTTGCTGATCATGTGCCCATAACGTAATTGACCCTGCTTTATTCTAAGCAGGGTCAATTATTTTATTCAGGATACACTACCTCGTAGTTGTCTCCTCGGAGAAAACTACCGTCTTGCTGCTCTCACGATCCGGCTCCCGAGTTATGCCTCCATATCATGTCCTGTTTCCAGGAGAATTCGTGTGGGGAATCGCTGCCGGCAAAAGCTACGGGCTTGGGGGCCTACAGGCCCAAAGGATGCGTGAGCAGACTTTGACGGCGAAAGCCGTCCAAGCCCGGCTGCGCCGAAAAGAACATATGGAATAATTTTACTATATTTGCCGCATGGATTTGTCAATTGTAGTGCCGCTTTTGAATGAGGCGGAGTCGCTCCCGGAGCTCAAGGAGTGGATAGACCGCAGCCTTGAGGGCTTTACATATGAGATTATTTTTGTGGACGATGGTTCCACGGATGGTTCATGGGAAGTGATAAAGGGCCTCTCCCGGTCGGGAAATGTGCGCGCCATTCGTTTCCGTCGCAATTATGGCAAATCGGCCGCCCTGTATGAGGGCTTTGCTGCTGCCGGTGGAGACATCGTTGTTACCATGGATGCAGACCTTCAGGACTCTCCGGAGGAGATTCCGGAAATGGTGCGCATGATCCGTGAAGACGGCTATGACCTCGTGTCCGGCTGGAAGTTCAGGCGCAAGGACAACACCTTCACCAAAAACATACCCTCCAAGCTCTACAACTGGACAGCCCGTAAGGTCACCGGCATCAAACTGCATGACATGAACTGCGGCATCAAGGCCTACAGGGCCGATGTCGTAAAGAACATCGAAGTCTATGGCGAGATGCATCGCTACATCCCGTATCTTGCCCAAAATGCAGGTTTTACCAAAATCGGCGAAAAGAAGGTGCGCCACCAAAAGCGTAAATACGGCACCACGAAGTTCGGCCTTAACCGCTTCGTGCACGGCATGCTGGACCTCATGAGCCTGTGGTTCCTGCAGCGCTTCGGAGGCTCGCCGATGCACTTTTTCGGCGCAAGCGGTATCCTTATGTTCCTTGTTGGCTTTGTGATGACCGTGTGGATAATTGCCGCCAAACTCATCCATCAGGCTGGCGGCACCCGTTTCCGCGCCGTCACAGACCAGCCCCTGTTCTACCTTGCCCTTGTTGCGATAATCCTTGGCGTCATGTTCTTCCTCGCCGGCTTCATCGGCGAAATGATTTCCCGTGCCCGCACCGATCGCAACAATTACCAGATAAGGGAACAGCTTTAGCCCCCCCCTCCGTGCACCAAAACCCCCATTTTCGTGCACGTGAACATAGTAAGTAAAAAATTACTATCTTTGTAGGCTAAAGAAATTTTGGATTATGATTAACATTACTTTCCCGGACGGAAGCGTGCGCCAGTATGAAGCCGGCGTAACCGCTTATGACATTGCAATGGGCATCAGCCCGCGTCTTGCAGAACAGGTTTTGGCGGCAAACATAAAGACTGCCGATGAACCCGAAACGTCCAAGGGAACAACCATAGATGTGATGCGTCCCATTACAACGGACTGCAGCATCCGGCTTCTCAAATGGGAGGACGACGAGGCCAAGAAAGTATTCTGGCACTCATCGTCGCACCTTATGGCAGAGGCTCTGGAGGCCCTCTTCCCGGGAGTGAAGTTCGGGATAGGCCCCGCAATTGAGAACGGCTTCTACTACGATGTGGACATGAACGGCCGCACACTAACGGATGCAGATTTCAAGGCAATCGAAGACAAGATGCTTGAATTCGCCCGCGAGAAACAGGACTTCCGCCGCATCGAGGTAAGTAAGGCCGATGCAATGAAGTACTTCACCGAGAAGGGAGACCAGTACAAGCAGGAGCTCATCTCCGAACTTGAGGACGGCACCATCACTTATTATACAAACGGAAGGTTTACAGACCTTTGCCGCGGCCCGCACCTGAGGAATACAGAGGTTATCAAAGCCGTGAAGGTGCTCTCCATCGCCGGTGCATACTGGAGGGGAGACGAAACCCGCAACCAGCTCACCCGCATCTACGGCATCACCTTCCCCAAGAAGAGCCTTCTGGACGAATATCTCGTTGTCCTGGAAGAGGCCAAGAAGCGCGACCATCGCAAGATTGGCAAGGAAATGCAGCTCTTCACCTTCTCCCAGAGGGTGGGACAGGGCCTTCCGCTGTGGCTCCCGAAAGGAGCGGCCCTTCGCAACACCCTTCAGGCCTTCCTTGCAAAGAAGCAGGCCGAATACGGCTACCTGCCCGTGGTGACGCCACATATAGGCGGAAAGGAACTTTACGTTACTTCCGGCCACTACGCCAAGTACGGAAAGGATTCCTTCCAGCCCATCCACACCCCGCAGGAAGGAGAGGAATACCTCCTCAAACCCATGAACTGCCCCCATCACTGCGAGATTTACCGCAGCGCACCCCGCTCGTACCGTGACCTGCCCCTCCGTTTTGCAGAGTTCGGCACCGTGTACCGCTACGAGCAGAGCGGAGAGCTCCACGGCCTCACCCGCGTGCGCTCCTTCACTCAGGACGACGCCCACCTTTTCTGCCGCCAGGACCAGTTGCAGGAGGAGTTCGAGAAGGTTATCGACCTCATCCTCTACGTTTTCAAGACCCTGCACTTTGACAAGTACACCGCCCAGGTGTCTCTGAGGGACCCCAAGAATCCCGCCAAGTACATCGGCTCCGACGAGAATTGGGAAAAGGCCGAGCAGGGCATCATCGACGCCGCAAAGAAGAAGGGCCTCCCTTATGTAGTGGAGACCGGCGAAGCTGCATTCTACGGCCCCAAACTGGACTTTATGGTGAAGGATGCCATCGGCCGAAGCTGGCAGCTTGGCACCATCCAGGTGGACTACAACCTGCCGGAGCGCTTCGAACTTGAGTATGTAGATTCCGACGGCTCCCGCAAACGCCCCGTTATGATTCACCGTGCACCCTTCGGCTCGCTGGAACGCTTTGTGGCTGTCCTTCTTGAGCACACCGCCGGCCATCTGCCGCTGTGGCTGCATCCGGACCAGGTTAAAGTGCTGCCGGTGAGTGAAAAATATGCAGATTATGCAAAAAAAGTTGCAAATCAGCTAAATAATTCCGAAATTCGCGCCTCCGTAGATGACAGGAACGAAACGCTTGGCAAGAGAATACGCGAGACGTCCCTCATGCGCATTCCGCTCCTTGTCATTGTAGGAGAGAAAGAGGTGGCAGAAGAGTCTGTCTCCGTTCGTCGTGGAGCCGTGGACCAGGGTTCCATGTCTATTGACGGCTTTGTGCAGTATGTGCGCAGCGCCGTTGAAGAAGAGCTGGCCCAGTAAAACTGTTTAACTTATAATTTTTTAAGACTATCGCAACGCCTTACAGACCGAAGCCCTCGGGCTTCAAAAAGAAAAAGCCCCAGCAGGTACAGGGCGGCCAGAAGGACGAGAACGCCCTTCGGATTAACCGTGAGATCACCGCTTCCCAGGTGCGCCTGGTGGGTGAGAACATCCCCGAGCAGGGAATCTATCCCTTCTCCAAGGCCCTGCAGATGGCCGAGGAGCAGGAACTGGATCTTGTGGAAATATCGGCAAAGGCAGACCCTCCCGTGTGCAAGATCCTGGACTACCAGAAGTATCTGTACCAGCAGCGCAAGAAGGCAAAGGAGATGAAGGCAAATGCTGCAAAGATAGTCATCAAGGAAATCCGCTTCGGCCCCAACACGGACGAGCACGATTTCCAGTTCAAGCTCAAGCACGCGCAGGGTTTCCTCCAGGAGGGGTCCAAGGTGAAGGCTACAATCTTCTTCCGCGGCCGCTCCATCCAGTTTGCCGAACAGGGAGAGAAGCAGCTTCTGCGCTTTGCCGTGGAGCTTGAAGAATTCGGAAGGGCCGAGAGCATGCCCACGCTTGAAGGGAAGCGCATGTCAATGATACTCGCCCCTCTTAAGAAAAAGTAGAGCCCCAAGGGCTTATATGTATAATTTTTAATTGTTTAACGCAATGGCAAAACTTAAAACCAACTCCGGTGCCAAAAAGCGCTTTACGCTTACCGGATCGGGAAAGATCAAGAGGAAGCACGCCTATCACAGCCACATCCTCACCAAGAAGACCAAGAAGCAGAAACGCAATCTTGACCATTTCGCAATTATCGAAAAGGTCGATGTCCCTCGCGTAAAAGAGCTTTTGGTCATGTAATTTATGTTTAACTGGAAAGCAGTTGAAAGTGCAGGCCGCGAGCCCGCCACTGCCTCCAAAAGAGTAAAAATTTATGGCAAGATCAGTTAATTCCGTCGCCTCAAGGGCACGCCGCAAGAAGATCCTCTCCAGGACCCGCGGTAACTTCCTGTCCCGCAAGAACGTCTGGACAGTTGCAAAGAACACCTACGAAAAAGGTCTCACCTACGCCTACCGTGACCGTAAGGCCAAAAAGCGCGAGTTCCGCTCCCTGTGGATACAGCGCATCAACGCCGCCGCACGTCAGTATGGCCTCAACTATTCCCAGCTCATGGGAAAACTCGCAAAGCAGAACATCGGCCTCAACCGCAAAGTTCTGGCAGACCTTGCAATGAACAACCCCAAGGCTTTCGAGGCAATCGTAAAGTCTGTGAACAAATAATTTACCCCCTGTGAGCCTGAAGGATATCATACGCAACAAATGGGTACGGCTTTCATTCTGGTCGCTCCTGTACATTGCGTGGGTCATATGGCTGGGGAACTATTGGTGGCTCCTCGGGCTTGTCATCATCTTCGACCTCATTGTGTCCAAGAAGGTGAAGTGGCTCTTTTGGAAAAAAAAGTACGCCCCCGGAGAGAAGCACAACGTATGGCTTGACTGGCTGGATGCCATCATTTTCGCCGTGGTTGTCGTTACTTTCATCAATATCTTCTTCTTCCAGGCCTTCAAGATTCCTTCATCTTCCATGGAGAGCACCCTCTACACCGGAGACCATCTCTTCGTGTCCAAGCTCACCTACGGCCCGCGCGTCCCCCAGACGCCCCTCACCATTCCCTTCACGCACAACCGTGCTTTCGGCCATGAGTCGTATTCCACGCTCATCCAGAACAAGTACCGCAGGCTCAAGGGATTCCGTGAGGTTAAGCGCGGAGACGTCGTCGTTTTCTGCTTCCCCAACGGAGACACCGTTCTCACCCGCAGGCCTGCAGACGACTACCATGCCTGGGTGCGCACATACGGCAGGGAGAAGACCATCTCCCAGTTCGGCCCCATCATCGTGCGTCCTGCCGACAAGAAGGATCACTATGTGAAGCGCTGCGTTGCCGTAGCCGGCGACACGCTTTCGGTGAAGGACGGCATCGTATGGGTGAACGGGCAGAAGGAGCCCGACTATCCCGGAAGGCAGCTCACATATCAGGTAGTTACTTCCGGTTCCCGCATCAATCAGCTCAAGCTGGAAGAGCTGGGCCTCAACCTCTCGGAACTGTACTTCGATTCGAAGCTCCCCGGATACCCGGCAATGCCTCTGACGGAGTCTATGCTTGAGAAGGTGAAACAGATGAAGAGCGTGGTGGATGTTACGCCCAATCTGGACCAATATCCCTCCACCGGGCAGGATTCCTCCATTTTCCCCTTCACAGGGAAAACGCACTGGACCTGCGATTTCTTCGGCCCGCTCTGGATTCCCAAAAAGGGAGCCACGGTTGCCCTCACCACGGAAAACCTGCCTCTTTACGAGCGCATCATCCGTGACTATGAGAACAACACGCTCTCCGTTAATGGAAACGAGATCCTGATTAACGGAGAACCCGTGGCGGAGTATACGTTTGAGCAAGACTATTATTTCATGATGGGCGACAACCGCCACAATTCCCTGGATTCCCGTTACTGGGGATTCGTTCCGGAAGACCACATAGTTGGCACTCCGTCCATCATCTGGCTGTCCACAGATGCCTCCAAGGCATTCCCCAGGAGCATCCGCTGGAAGCGTTTTTTAAAACTTGTATAACAATAAAAAAGTAAAATATTATGTCAAAGGTTTGTCAGATAACCGGCCGCAAGAGGATGATCGGCAACAACGTTGCCCACTCCAAACTGCGCACCAAGAGGGATTTTGCCCTCAACCTCAAGACCAAGAAGTTCTGGTCTGAAGCAGAGCAGCGTTTCATCACCCTGAAGGTCACCACCAAGGGCATGCGCATCATCGAGAAGAATGGTCTCGACGCCACCCTTAAGGACGCTCAGGCTAAAGGATACGTTAACCTTGTCTAACCCTTAAAGTCTTTAGAATTATGGCAAAGAAACAGAAAGGCAACAGGGTGCAGGTCATCCTGGAATGCACGGAGCAGAAGGCAAGCGGTGTACCCGGCATGTCCCGTTACATCACCACCAAGAACAAGAAGAATACTCCCGAGCGTCTTGAGCGCATGAAGTATAACCCGTACCTCAAGAAAGTCACCCTTCACCGTGAAATCAAGTAAAACTGTATAAGTTATGGCAAAGAAAGCAGTTGCAACCTTCGACGCCAAGGCTGGTGCAAAGCACATGACCAAGGTGATCCGCATGGAAAAGAGCCCCAAGACCGGTGCCTACGTGTTCGTAGAGCAGCTGGTTGAGGAAGGCAAGGAAAAGGAGTTCTTCGACAAGAAGTAAGACTTTTTCCTCCACTGAATAAGAGCCGCCCTTGCAAAGGGGCGGTTTTTTGCGTATATTTGTGGGCTATGGGAATATTTGCAAGCGGCATTAAGAAAACTAACCTTAACTTCTTCCAGAAGCTGGGAAGAGCGGTTACGGGAAAGTCCAGGATAAACGACGACATCCTGGACGCGCTGGAGGAGGCCCTTATGGGCTCCGACATGGGCGTGGAGACATCACTCAAGCTCATAGACAATATCCAGGACCGTGTGGAGAAGGACAGGTATGTGGATATGGAGGAACTCACCGCCATCATTCGTGACGAGATTGCAAACCTCATGGGAGACGACGCCCCGGTGCAGCCCTTCGACTTTACAAAGAAGCCATATGTGATGCTGGTAGTAGGTGTCAACGGAGTGGGGAAAACCACAACCATCGGCAAACTGGCCGCCATGCTGGGGGCGCAGGGCAAGAAAGTTGTCATCGGTGCTGCCGATACCTTCCGCGCCGCGGCCGTGGACCAGCTCTCGGTTTGGGCAGAGCGTGCGGGGGCCGATATCGTAAAGCAGCCTCAGGGCGCAGACCCTGCCGCCGTGGCGTTTGACACTGTAAAATCGGCCGTGGCAAAGGATGCTGATGTGGTTCTGATAGACACCGCCGGCCGCCTGCACAACAGGGTGGATCTCATGAACGAACTCACCAAGATAAGGAACGTTACCCGCCGCGTTGTCCCGGACGCTCCGCACGAGGTTCTCCTGGTGCTGGATGCCTCAACCGGGCAGAACGCATTTGTCCAGGCCCGCGAGTTTTCCAAGGCAACGGATGTGACGGCCCTCGCAGTTACAAAACTTGACGGCAGTGCCAAGGGCGGCGTTGTAGTGGGCATAGTGGACCAGTTCAAGTTCCCCATCAAGTTCCTTGGAATAGGGGAGGGCGTGGAAGACCTCAAGGTCTTTGACAAGAAAGATTTTGTAGAAGATTTGTTTAAATTGGAGGATATACAATGAAGCTGAGTTACAGTTGGCTCAAGGAGTATTTGAAATGTGACCTCACGCCCGTTGAGGTGGCCGATGCAATGACGTCGATAGGCATCGAAGTGGACAGCGTGGAGGTTCAGGAAGTGATTCCCGGCGGCCTTGCCGGAGTGGTTGTTGCAAAGGTGCTCACCTGCGAGGCGCACCCGGACAGCGACCACCTTCACATTACCACCGTGGACGACGGTTCCCCGGAGCCCGTTCAGGTTGTGTGCGGCGCACCCAACGTCGCGGCAGGGCAGAAGGTTCTCTTTGCACGCATCGGCACGGTCCTTCCCGGAGATTTCAAGATAAAGAAGTCTAAGATTCGCGGAGTGGAGAGCCTGGGCATGATATGCGCCGAGGACGAGCTTGGCATCGGCACCAGTCACGAAGGCATTATGGTGCTGCCCGAAAGCGCCGTCATTGGCACTCCCGCGAAGGAATACCTTCAGCTTAAGGACGAGGCCGTCATCGAGTACGAGATTACCGCAAACCGCATTGATGCGGCTTCCCACATAGGCGTCGCAAGGGACCTTTACGGATACCTCAAATCCAAGGACATCCCCTGTGAGCTCACCATTCCTTCGGTGGAATCATTCAAGGAAGGCGAAGGCGAATCCATTCCCGTAGAGGTGCTCACGGCCGAGGGCGCCCCGCGCTACACCGGTATTACGCTGAAGGGCGTAAAGGTTGCCCCCAGCCCCCAGTGGCTGCAGGAGCGCCTTATGTCAATAGGCCTTAAACCCATCAACAATGTGGTGGATATCAGCAATTTCGTGCTCTTTGAAACCGGCCAGCCGCTTCACACTTTCGACGCCGCCAAAACGGGAGGGAAGGTTATCGTTCGCCGCGCCGCAGAAGGCGAGCCCATCCGCACGCTGGACGGAATAGAGCGCAAACTCCACAGTTATGACGTTGTAATTGCCAATGTCGATGGCCCCATGTGCATAGCGGGTGTCTTCGGCGGGGAAGATTCCGGCGTAACAGACTCTACCACAGACGTTTTCATAGAAGGCGCATATTTCGATCCCGTCTCTGTCCGCAAAACCGCAAAGAGCCAGCAGCTCTCTACGGATGCAAGCTTCCGCTTTGAAAGGGGGGCCGATCCCGAAGCCGCCCTCTACGCCGCCAAACGCGCAGCCCTTCTCATTCTGGAATTGGCCGGCGGAAAGGTAGTCGGCAAGGTGCGTGAGTTCTACCCGCAGCCCATCGGCCGGGCACGCATTGAGCTTGATTACGACCGCATGGAGCGTTTCATGGGCAAGAAGATAGGCCACCGCACCATTGAAAAGATACTGGAAGGCCTTAATTACAACTTTGTCGCAAAGACAGGCGGCGGTGCCGTTGTCGAAGCTCCTTCCTACATGATTGACGTTACCCGTGAGTGCGACGTTGTGGAGGAAGTTCTCAGAATCTACGGCTATAACAACATAGAGCTTCCGGACCACCTCCGCATGAGCGTGAATCCTTCACAGCAACCGGACGAAGAAGCCACCCGCAACAACATTTCCAACCACCTTGCCGCAAACGGTTTCGTGGAAACGATGAACAATTCCCTCACTAAGGAAGACTACTACAAAAGCCTCAAGACTTTCCCTGCAGAGAGATGCGTTCACATCGTGAACCCCCTTTCCAGCGACCTCAACGTCCTCAGGCCCACTCTTCTTCTGAGCGGTCTGGAGGTTGTGGCATACAACCTTAACAGGCAGATGTCTTCCCTCAGGTTCTTCGAGTACGGCTCTGTTTACCAGAGACTCACGGAAAAGGACGGCACCACGCTGGAAGGCTATGAGGAGCACCGTGCCATTTCCCTTTTCATAAGCGGTACGCCGGACAAAGTATGGCGCAGCGCAGTGCAGAAGGGCAGTTTCTTCCAGCTCAAGGGATATCTGGAAAACCTCATGGCCCGCTACCGCATAGACATCAATACCCTTGAGACGGGGGCCGCTCCTGCCGATATTTTCTCCGAAGGCGTCACCTACAGCCTTCCCGGAAGGGAGCCCAAGCTGCTTGCCACAATCGGCACAATGAATCCCGCACTTTGCAAGCGCTTCGGCATAAAGCAGCCCGTCTTTGCGGCAGAAATCAATTGGGAAGTACTCTTCGGCCTAATCAAGAGGGACAAGTTCTCATTCAGGGAACTGCCCCGCTTCCCGGAGGTCAGAAGGGATCTTGCCCTCCTGCTTGACGAAGGCGTCAAGTATGCAGACCTGCGAAAGAGCGCCCTCAAGGCCGGAAAGAAACTCATCAAGAGCGTTAATCTCTTCGATGTGTACCGCGGAGAGAAGATTCCCGCCGGCAAGAAGCAGTATGCCCTCAATTTTGTGCTCCAGGATCCCGAACGCACGCTCACGGATATGGATGTTGAAAACGCCATGAACCGCGTCCTGAGCGCGCTGCAGGCAGATTTTGGCGCCGTCCTCAGATAATGAAACGCATCCTTTTCATATCGCTTGTGCTCCTTGCGGCGTTTTCCTGCCACAGGGGGCCGCGCCGCATAGGTGAGGCCGATATGAAAAACATTTTCTACGAAATGCTCCTTCAGGAGCAGTACGTTAAAACCCATTCGGAGATTAGGAAGCAGGCCGATACTTCGCTGATGTATGCCGCCATCTTTGAAAAGTACGGTTACAATACGGACGACTACATCCTTAGCCTCAATTATTACATGGAGGAGCCCGGCCGTATGGAAGACATCATGGGGAGCGTTGCAGCCCGCCTTGAGAAGGAGCTGGATGTAATCAAGGTGGAGTCGGAGCACGAAAGCTGGGTGAACGAATTCATGAGAATCTATTCCATGAAGGTTGATACCGTTCATCGGCCACAGCCCAAAAACCCTCTGGACAGCCTTCATTTGCAGTTTTCAATGGATTCCCTCTTTTACGTAAAGCACCGCTGATGCCAAGATATACCGCCAAATACGTTTACACTCTCACTTCGCCTGTCCCCCTCGTCAACGGATGGGTTGAAACCGACGAAGACGGAGTAATCCTTGGAACAGGCACCTGCAGGGCCTTCGAGAAGGTTGCGGGCGGTGTCATATGCCCCGGCTTTGTGAACGCCCACTGCCATGTGGAACTCTCATACATGAAGGGCATGTTCAGGAAGGGCACCGGCATGGCGGGATTCATAGACCAGATAAACGAGCTCCGGGACGTTTCGCCGCGCGAAGAACGCATCAGGCTCATCCGGGAGCAGATGGACCACATGTATGACTCCGGCGTCGTTGCCATGGCCGACATCTCCAATTGCAACGATTCCTTTGAGGTGAAGGCGCACCATCCCATGTACACCCGAACGTTCGTGGAGGTGTTTGGGGCCAATCCGGCCGAAGCGCCGGCCGTGGTGGAAGGCGCCGTCTCCTTGCAGAAGGAGGCCGAAGCCCTTGGCCTGGACGCAGCTCCCTCCCCGCACGCATGCTATACGATGAGTCCGGAACTTTTGACGGCATCATCGGCAGAAGGCCTTAAGAGCGGCTTCCTGAGCTACCACAGCGAGGAATCCGAGGAGGAAGACGAGATGATACGCAGCGGCAGCGGCCCCATGTGGGAAAACCGCGTGCGCAGCGGCATTCCCACGCCGCCCGTAACCGGCGGCTCGTCGCTGGAGTATTTCCTTGAAAGGCTGGCTGCAGGGGTTTCCATGCCGGCCAGTGGCCATGTTCTTCTTGTCCATGAACGCTGTTTCACGGCCGAAGGCGCCAAGGCGGCCAAGGCGGCTCTGAAGGAACCTTTCATTGCGGTTTGCCCTCTGTCCAACCTTTTCATTCATGGCAGTTTGCCGCCAATTCAGGTGATGAGGGAATCCGGCATTCCCATCTGCATAGGTACAGACTCACTTTCTTCCAACGACAGCCTTGACATGCTTGCGGAAATCCGCTGCATACAGGCGGCTTTCCCTAAGATTCCCCTTGGCGAAATCCTCACCTGGGCCTGCCTTAACGGCGCACGCTTCCTCGGCAAGGAAGATGTCCTCGGTACTATTGAACCGGGGAAAAAACCCGGTCTTGTGTTCATCAGTTCCAATAAATCCAGGCTGCTATGATGAGGGAAGAAACTGTTTTCGGGCCCATCTACAGCCGGAGGCTGGGCAGTTCGCTGGGAATAAATCTTCTCCCCACGAAAGGCAAAGTATGCAATTTTGACTGCATATACTGCGAGTGCGGCTGGAACAAGGACGGCAGGGGAGACTCGCGCCTTCCCTCGGCTCAGGAGGTTGAGCAGGCGCTCGAAGTGAAGTTAAAGGAATGCTCGGCAGCCGGAGTGCCCATAGATTCAATTACTTTCTCCGGAGATGGTGAGCCTACGCTCAATCCCGCTTTCCCGGAGATTGTGGACATCACGCTTCGGCTTAGGGACCGGTTCTATCCATCGGCCAAAGTTTCCGTGCTTTCAAATGCAACGCGCATCGGCATAGCCGGCGTTTTTGAGGCACTCAGGAAGGTTGACAACCCCATCCTCAAACTGGATGCCCCCACGGACGAATGCGCAAGGCTCATTAACCGCCCGGCGGGGGAGTACCATGTGAAGGATATCGTAGAGCAGCTCCGTCGCTTTGACGGGGATTTTGTGCTGCAGACAATGTTTCTTAAGGGCGACGGCTGGGAATCGGCCCGCTGGGCGGCCGAATGGATGGATATTGTGCGCGAAATAAGGCCTCGCGAAATCCAGGTTTACACCATTGACCGGGAGACGCCCATGAAGGGCCTCGGCAAATATTCGGCGGATGAGATGCGCGCCATTGTCCGGCCCCTTATCGATGAAGGTTATAAAATTCAAATAAAAGGATAAATATATGAAACTCAGCGAAAAATACGGCTACGTGCCGGATTCGGCGGCAATATCCCACGCCCTTGAAGGAATTGCTGCCGGCATTGAAAAGGTTGCAAACGAAAGCCTTTTCAAGTTCTGCTTCGGCATCATGGACCAGACTACTCTCAGCAGTGAGGACACTCCCGAAAAGGTTGAGAAACTCACCCGCAAAGTCAATTCTTTTGCCAAGGATTTCCCGGGCTGGCCACTTCCCGCGTCCATCTGCGTTTATCCCAATTTTGCCTCCGTGGTGGCCCAAAACCGCAAGGGGGACTACCATGTTACCACCGTTGCCGGCTGCTTTCCCACGTCGCAGAGCTTCCTTCCCGTGAAGCTTCAGGAAATTGAAATGGCCGTTCGCGAGGGTGCCGATGAAATTGACATAGTGCTCTCCCTCAACAGTTTCCTCGCCGGAGACTATGAGACCGCCGGTGCAGAGATCAAGGCCTCACGTGAGATTATTGACAAGGTTGCGGCGGAGCTTGGCCGCAAGGTTGTGCTCAAGGTTATCCTGGAGACAGGCCTTCTCGTCACCCCGGAGCTCATTGCCGAAGCATCTTTCCTCGCAATGGAAAACGGCGCCCATTTCATCAAGACTTCCACCGGAAAGGTGAAGGTGAATGCCACGCCGCAGGCGGCCTGGGTCATGTGCGAATGTATCAAGAAGTATTATGAGGCCACCGGAAAGAAAGTCGGCTTCAAGGCTGCAGGCGGCATTGCATCGGCAATGGATGCGGTTGTCTATTGGAGCATAGTGCGCACAATCCTCGGCGAGGAGTGGCTCAATAAGGAATACTTCCGCTTCGGCGTCTCTTCGCTTGCTAACAAGCTCCTGAGCGCCGTAGAGCAGAAGACCGTAGCCTACTTCTAGAACAGGTCTTTAACGCTGCAGATGGTACCTCCGTAGATTTTACGGATGTACTCCAGCCCGCCGCAGTAGCCTTCTTCCGTGTCGGTGTCGGTGGCTTCCTTCGGGACCACAATCTTGAATCCGCGGAAGAATGCATCGGCCGATGTGTGGCGGCAGCAGCAGTCGCACTGCCATCCCGTGATTATCACGGTGTCCACGTCCAGTTCCCTCAGGATGAGCTCCAGGGGAGTCTGGAAGAATGCGCTGTAGGTTTTCTTGGGGATGATGAAGTCTCCCTCCTGCGGCTTGAGCTCGTCAATCACCTGAGCCCCCCAGGTGCCTTCCACGCAGTGTGATCCCCATACCTTGAATTCCTTGTCTATATCGGCCTGATGGCTGTCATTTGCATAGATGACGGGCATTCCGTTTGCGCGGGCTTTCTCGCACAGTTCCTTTATGGGCTGGATGATGTTCTTGATGCGGGGAGTTCCAAGGGTCCCCGTAACAAAGTCGTTGAGCATGTCAACGACAATAACGGCACATTTACTCATTTTTGTATCGTTTTGTGTATCACAACATGCAAATGTAGCAAAAATTTTAATTCTTGGTAACCTGCCCGCAGCACCCCGTACGGTCCCGTGTCGAGTCCGTGCACGAAAATGGGGTATTTGGTGCACGGCAAGGCGAAATCGGGGACCACGTGCACGAAACCGGCCCTTTTGGTGCCGGCAAGGCGAAATCGGGGACCACGTGCACGAAACCGGCCCTTTTGGTGCACGGCAAGGCAGTATGTACGAAAAAAGACAGGTGCGTGCCTGTCTTTTTTCGTAGCCCGGAGGGGAATCGAACCTCTATTTAAAGTTTAGGAAACTTCCGTTCTATCCGTTGAACTACCGGGCCATGGGCCTCGGTGGGCCGATAAAGAAAAAGCGCTTATTCGGCGCTCTTTTCAATAATCTGCCTGCCACGGTAGAAACCGCATTCGGGGCAGACGCGGTGATACATCACCGTTGCGCCGCAGTTGGGGCATACGCTCAGCGTGGGCACGGGAGCAAAGTCGTGCGTACGGCGCTTGTCTCTTCTCTGCTTTGAGAGCTTGTGTTTAGGATGTGCCATTGTTTATGTTTTTAATTGTTTTATTTGTCTTTAAAAAGTCCTTTCAGAGCGGCGAACGGGCTGTTTTCACTACCAGCCTCCTCGTCCCCACGCTCCACATGGCCAAGGTAACGGACGGTGATGGGGTTGCACTCTCCCTCCGGATGGACCCGCTGCAGGGGCAGCGACAGGCACACGTAGTCATAGATGACCTGTGCCAGGTCCCAGTCTTCTCCGCTATCCTCGGGCGTGAAGACCTCCGTAGGGTTTGCTTCCACGGGACACTCCACAGGTTCAAGGCAGCGGTCGCAGGGAACTGTTACCGTTCCCTCAAGGTGGAGATCCGCCTCCACTTTGCTTGCACTTTCCTTCCTTACGGAGATGTCTGCTTCTACACTTGCATCCAGAATATCCTGGTTGCCAAAACGTTGAAAGAACTCTGTATCTGCATGGAAGCGAAACCTGCGCTCACCTGCAGCCCAATCGTTAAGCGGTATGACAAACTTATTCATTGCCACAAAAACAGATTAAGGGGTGCAAAGATACGAATAATTTTCTAAATATCAATCCTCGTTGACGGAATTTCTCTTTCTGTCAAGGGGATCGAGCTGGATTTTGCGCATGCGCATGTGGTTTGGAGTAATTTCCACAAGTTCATCCTCCTGGATGTATTCCAGGGCTTCCTCCAGTGAGAATTTTATTGCAGGGGGAAGCACGACCTTCTCGTCGGAGCCCGATGCACGCACGTTGGTGAGCTTCTTTGTCTTGCAGATGTTAATGTTGAGGTCCCTTTCGCGGGTGTGCTCGCCAACCACCTGTCCTCCATATATTTCCTCGCCAGGCTCTACGAAGAAGCGGCCCCTGTCAAGGAGTTTGTTCATGGAGTAGGCAATTGCCTCGCCGGTCTCCAGAGATACCAGAGAGCCGTTTGTCCTCATTTCAATTTCGCCCTTGTATGGCTGGTATTCCTTGTAGCGGTGTGCCACTACCGCCTCTCCCTGCGTTGCGGTGAGAAGGTTGCTCCTGAGGCCCATGAGACCGCGGGTGGGAATTTCGAACTCAAGCAGGGTGCGGTCTCCGCGAGGCTCCATCCTTAAGAGGGCGCCCTTGCGACGGGTCGAAAGCTCTATTGCCGCGCCCACAAACTGCTCCGGGACCTCGATGGAAAGTTCCTCGACGGGCTCGCAGCGCTTTCCGCCGATAGTCTTGTCCAGCACCTTCGGCTGCCCAACCTGCAGTTCGAAGCCTTCGCGCCTCATGGTCTCGATAAGGACGGAAAGGTGCAGGACGCCCCTGCCGTAAACAACGAAGGAATCGGCATTTATGCCGGGTTTAACCCTGAGTGCAAGGTTCTTTTCAAGCTCTTTGTCCAGGCGCTCCTTGATGTGGCGCGAAGTGACATACTTGCCATCCTTGCCGAAGAAGGGGGAGTTGTTAATCATGAAGAGCATGGACATGGTGGGCTCGTCCACGGCGATGGGAGGGAGAGCCTCCGGATTCTCAAGATCGGCAATGGTGTCGCCTATCTCGAAGCCTTCTATGCCCACGACGGCGCAGATGTCTCCGCACTGCACCTCGTCCACGTTTGCTTTTCCAAGACCCTCGAATACCATGAGCTGCTTGATCTTGCTCTTTTCCACTACGTCGTAGCGCTTGCAGAGGCTCACGGGCATGCCGGTTTTGAGGCTGCCGCGGGTGATTCGGCCCACTGCAATCCGGCCCACGTAGGGGCTGTATTCAAGGGAGGATACCAGCATCTGGGGCGTTCCTTCATTCATTTCGGGGGCGGGAATCTCTTCCAGAATGGTGTCGAGAAGGGCAGTGATGTCCTGCGAGGGCTTCTTCCAGTCCTTTGACATCCAGCCCTGCTTTGCACTGCCGTAAATTGTCTTGAAATCAAGCTGGTCCTCGTTTGCGCCAAGGTTGAACATGAGGTCGAAGACTTCTTCCTGCACCTCGTCCGGGCGACAGTTGGGCTTGTCCACCTTGTTTATCACCACGATGGGTTTCTTCCCCATGTCTATGGCCTTGTTAAGGACAAAGCGCGTCTGCGGCATGCAGCCTTCAAAGGCATCTACAAGGAGCAGGACGCCGTCGGCCATGTTGAGGACCCGCTCAACCTCGCCGCCGAAGTCGCTGTGCCCGGGAGTGTCGATGATATTTATTTTCACTCCCTTGTAAGTTACGGATACGTTCTTGGCGAGGATAGTGATACCCCTCTCGCGCTCAAGGTCGTTGTTGTCCAGGATAAGGTTGCCAAGGTCTTCGGGGCGGCGCACCAGATTGGCCTGGTAAATCATGCGGTCCACGAGGGTTGTCTTGCCGTGGTCTACGTGCGCAATGATGGCTATGTTGCGGATGTCCTGCATAAGGCTTCTTCTAATAAACCTGCAAAGATAGCATTTTTTTGCCATTCGGTTTTTCATGACACGGATAAAATATTATTCCCCCTCCTGCGACGCTGCATGGCCTGTTGTGTGCACGGGAGGCGGAAAATGCCGCGTTCAGCAGTTTGGGGCGGTCTCAAAACAGGCCTTCTACGGCCCTGCAAGGCCTAAAATGCAGTTAAACGTGTATTTATCTGTTACACGGATAGTTTTGTCAATCTTTGCAAAAAATTAAAGAGCTATGAAAAGACTAATTCTTCTTCTCCCAACGTTGTGCCTGGCTCTTTCCTGCAGCCAGTCACTGTCGCCGGAAGCATTGGATCCGGCGCGCTTCCCAGACAGTTCCGTACAGCACGGAATGATTGAACTTGGCGACAAACTGGAAGACCCTTACACTGTGCAGAACATGCAGAGAGCCCTTTCCAGCCTCTATTCCACCAAGGCCGACAGGGTTGCCCTTGAGGCAACAGACTATTATGTGCGCTTTCTTCCCAAGGATGACGAAGAGTTCGAAAGGCTCCTGGGCATGGGTCTCTACATCATGGATCATCCCATGGACTATACCATAGTAAAGGAGGGAGACTACTATCAGGACCCCGAAATAGGGAATGACGCAATAACCTGGCAATATGCCGTAGTCCCTAAGGATTGCGAACTTCCCAAGGACATTTATTACGAAGTGCTTGACGATATCTATATATCTGAGCACGAGCCGGTTACGAGGTCTGGTTTTGACTGGGACGCCGTTGAAAGGGAGGCTTTCCGTCTAACCGGGAACGAAGCCCTCCTTGAGCCCCTTACCAAGGGACAATCTACCGCTCCGCAGGGAAGGATTGCCATAGTAGACCCGGACTATGCCGGAGGAAAGCCTGTCGGGGTTGCCGGGGTAAAGGTCGTGGGCAATATATTCGTGAAAATTGCCACCGCTTATACCGACCGCGACGGATACTACCAGATGAGCCGGAAATTCTCCGGAAAGCCGCGCTACCGCATTGTGTTCCAGAACGAAAGGAGCTTTTCCATCGGCCTTAATTTCCTTATTGTGCCGGCGTCTGTGAGCACTTTGGGGAAGGGTAATCCCTCCGGCATGGACGTAGTGGTTTCAAAGGATGGAAGCGATGGCGCCCTCTTCCGCCGCTGCGCCATAAACAACGCCGCATACGACTACATATCCCGATGCGACGGCGACGACCTTGACATTACCCCGCCCCCGGGAGACCTCCGGATATGGATATTCAAGGACCTCAAATGCTCCAGCGCCACCATGCTTCATCACGGCACCGTGCTGGACAGGGGGCTCGTGGGTAAATACCTCGGCACCTGGACATCCCTCATAAAGCTTTTCCTGCCGGACATCACAATAGGCACGAAGGAAATGAATTATGCCGATATCTATGAAACCGTGGTGCACGAAATGGCACATGCCAGCCATTATGCCAGGGTGGGCAACAACTTCTGGAATCCCTACATAGACTACATCATCTATTCGTTCGTAACTGAAGGGTTCAGGGCATACGGATCTGGATCGGGAGACAAGGCCGGCTATTGCGAAGTGGGCGAAATGTGGGCCTATTTCATGCAGGAAAGCCTCAAGAAAGACCGCTACGGCGGCACCGTGAGACTGTTTGGAAACACATTCTGGTTCAAGCCGGACATCTTCACATACCTTTACGAAAGGGGACTCTCGCGCCATGACATCTTCAGCGCCCTAACATCGGACGTTACAGAAATAGAAGAGCTTAAGAGTGAACTCGAAGACCGGTTCCCGCAGCACTTTGAAACAATTGAAGAGACATTCCGGCATTATGGCAAATAGGATTGCGGTCCTTGCCTGCGGCATCCTGCTCCTGTCCTCCTGCAGCGTAAGGGAGGACAGGGGCGCCTGCCCGTGCACGCTGCACATCGCTCTTCGCGACATTCCCGGCCCCGTTACGGTGCAGCTTGTGTTGGAAAGCGGAACAATCACCCTTCAGGCCGCCCGGGACACAGTTTTTTCCCTTCAGGTTCCAAGGGGGCAGCTAAGGCTCCTTGCCTGCTGCGGCGCTTCTCCAGGAGCCGATGAAGCCCTCATCATCCCTCCGGGCTATGACTGTCCCCCCGTATTCATGTACTCCGGATGGGTGAACACAGACTTTGAAGAAACGAAGATTGAGCCGCGGCTTCGCAAGCATTTCTGCACGCTGTCGCTCCGGATGGACGGCCCTTCCGGCGGGGGAGAGCCTTACTGGACGCGTGTGCGCGGCAGGGCAGGAGGCCTTGACTGGGACGGAACGCCAGTAGAGGGAGAATTCTCCTGCCGGCTTGATGCGGGCATGTCTGTGCGCCTCCCAAGGCAGCAGGCCGGCGGAGAACTGTGGCTGGACATTGTTACGCCCGGTGGCACGGCCCGTTCCTTCGCTCTTGGCAATTACATGGAGGAAGAAGGTTATGACTGGATGGCGCAGGACCTCGAGGACCTTTCTCTCACAATGCAGCTTTCCCTCACGGAAATAATCCTTGGCTCATCTCTCTGGCAAGAAAACCTGCACAGCTACATTGAGCTTTAAAATATTTGGACTTTCGAAAAAAGTGCGTATATTTGCAGTCCCAAAAAACCTTGCGCGGATGGCGGAATTGGTAGACGCGCTACTCTCAGGAGGTAGTGTCCGAAAGGACGTGTCAGTTCGACTCTGATTTC
>FLNZ01003230.1_pt1 | contig 38203 bp, 31 predicted proteins | sample 1140391 | NCBI WGS metagenome assembly FLNZ01 (sample SAMEA3878171, study PRJEB12797) | bioreactor metagenome | biome: Moose rumen | place: Sweden | collected 2011-10 | reverse complement strand
AATCCCTCGTTCTTCTCCAAGTTCTTCAAGCGCGAGACGGGGATGACGCCAGCCGAATATCGAAACCGATAACCTACGTTCTGTTCTCTTATCAGAACGAGAGCGCAGAAAGATTAAAAGACCAGCGGGGAAAGATTTCGTATGTTCTATTTATAAATTCAAAAATAATACGTATTTTTGTGCGAGAAAATACGCTACACACATGAAGACAGAGAAACAAATGCAGAGCGCCGCTGCCGAATTTGCAGAGCGGTGGAAAGGCAGAGGATATGAAAGGGGCGAGTCGCAACCCTTTTGGATTGACCTTTTAAGCAATGTCTTTGGCATTGAGACTCCTACGGATGGCTTTATCCGTTTCGAAGACCACCGAATGGTCGATGCTTCCAACTTCATTGACGGCCGCATACCCTCCACCCGTGTGCTGATAGAGCAGAAATCGCTGGGTAAGGACTTGCGAAAAGGCATCCTTCAGAGTGATGGCTCCACGCTCAATCCATTTCAGCAAGCACGCCGTTATGTCGTCAGCCTGCCCGTTTCAGAACATCCGCGTTGGATAGTGACTTGCAACTTCTCTGAGTTTCTCGTCTATGACATGGAGCAGCCCAATGGCGAGCCGGAAAGCATTCTGCTCGAGAACCTGGGTCGTGAATACTACCGCCTGTCGTTCCTCGTGGACGAGAAGAGCGAACACATACGCAAGGAAGAGCGCGTGTCGAAGGAGGCCGGTGAAATTGTGGCTCGCATCTACGATGCCCTGCTCCAGCAGTACGGCGACGACTCGGAAGAAACCCTCCGCTGGCTCAACATCCTGTGCGTGCGCATCGTCTTCTGCCTCTATGCCGAGGATGCCGGCATCTTCCGCCACGACCAGTTCCACGACTTCCTCGTCACCTACGAAGCCAAGGACCTGCGCCGTGCCCTGCGCGACCTTTTCGAGGTGCTGAACACCCCCGTGGAGAAGCGCAGCCGCTACCTGCAGGACGACCTCCAGGCCTTCCCCTACACCAACGGCGGGCTGTTTGCCGAGGAGATAGAGATACCCCAGTTCACCGAGGAGATGAAGCAGACGCTGCTGCAGAACGCCTCGCTCGACTTCGACTGGTCGGAGATTTCCCCCACCATCTTCGGTGCCGTGTTCGAGAGCACCCTGAATCCCGAGACACGCCGTTCGGGCGGCATGCACTACACCTCCATCGAGAACATCCACAAGGTCATCGACCCGCTTTTCCTCAACGACCTGCGCCGCGAGTTGGACGAAATCCTGGAGGAGAAGGTAGAGAAGCAACGCCAGAAGCGGCTCGAAGCCTATCAGGACAGACTGGCCTCGCTAACCTTCCTCGACCCCGCGTGCGGTTCGGGCAATTTCCTCACGGAGACCTACCTCTCCCTGCGGCGGCTGGAGAACGAAGTCATCCGCGAGCGCACTCATGGGCAGACCGAACTTGCATGGGAAGGACTTTCGCCCGTCAAGGTCAGCATACAGCAGTTCTACGGCATAGAGGTCAACGACTTTGCCGTCACCGTGGCCACCACCGCCCTCTGGATATCGGAGGCACAGATGCTGGCAGAGACGGAGCGCATCGTCCACCACGACATCGACTTCCTGCCCCTCAAGCCCTACACCAACATACGCGAGGGCAACGCTTTAAGAATGGATTGGAATGTGCTGGAAGTGCCGTCAAGCATTCCAACGATTCATGCCAAGAATGTCCACCTGATAATTGAACCTGAAAGGATGTCTGTTGGCGAACCCGTTGTGAAGTTCGACGAGGTGAACATTGTGACTAACCGCTTTGATGGTGACGTCAAGCCCGATGTGCAGCGCTATGAGGTGCACTTCGACTATATCATGGGCAATCCCCCGTTCATCGGGGCAAGGATGATGGCACAGGGCAGTTCGCAAAAAAGAGATGTGGAGAATCTGTTTGGGAAGATTAAGGATGTCCAGGATCTTGACTATGTATGTTGCTGGTATAAGAAGGCGGCTCAACTCATGCAAGGCACTCATACCAGAACGGGCTTCGTTTCCACAAACAGCATCTGCCAGGGTTCGCAGGTTCCTATTCTATGGAACGTCCTATTCAATGATTTCCATATACATATCAACTTTGCCTACCAGACATTCAAGTGGAACAGTGAATCCAATGAGAAAGCAGCCGTTCATTGTGTCATCATAGGCTTCAGTGCCGATGAGGTGAAGAATAAATATCTGTTCACTTCTGGCGGACAGATGCAACAGGTGAGCAGTATCAGCCCCTACCTCATCGAGGGCGACAATACGTTTGTGGCCAGCCAGAAGACTCCGCTTTGCGATGTTCCCCCGATGAACTTTGGCAACCAGCCGCGTGACGGAGGCCACTTCGTGTTGTCAGAGGAGGAAAGGGATACGCTGCTTCAACAAGAACCTTCATTGGAGAAGTGGATACGTCCTTATATTGGTGCAGAGGAATTCATCAAACAGAAGGCGCGTTATTGCCTATGGCTTCGTAGTGCGCAGCCTACAGACATCAGACAAAGCAAGATTCTATATGAAAGGGTGCAGGCCGTGCGTGAATTCAGGTTGGCCTCTTCTGCCAAGACCACGCAGGGCTATGCAAAGGTTCCACATCTGTTTGCGCAGATAACTCAGCCAGAAGGGCAAGATTATCTTTTGGTACCCTCTGTTTCTTCAGAACGCAGAAGATATGTGCCCATTGGGTTTATGAAGGCCAATGTGATTTCTTCAAATGCAGTTCAGATAATCCCCAATGCCTCCTTATACCACTTTGGCGTGCTCACCAGCAATGTCCACATGGCTTGGTTGAGAGTTGTCTGTGGTAGGTTGAAGAGTGACTATCGCTATAGCAAAGAGCAGGTATACAACACCTTCCCGTGGCCCGCGCCCACGGAGGAACAACGGCATAAGATAGAACAATCGGCACAGGCTATACTTGATGCCCGTGCAAAATACCCCGCTTCTTCCTTGGCCGACCTGTATGACGAGGTTACTATGCCCGTGGAACTGCGCCGCGCCCACCAGGACAACGACCGCGCCGTCATGGCAGCCTACGGCTTCCCCGTAAAATCTACCTTCACCGAAAGCCAGTGCGTGGCCGAACTCTTCAAGATGTATCGGGAACTGACGGACAAAAATGACTAAATAAAACTCAAATGATATGAAAGACACAGACAACCTGCTGGACAGGAAGACCGTAGAGCAAATAAAGCGGCTCGACTTCTCGCTATTCGAAGAGATGGAACCGCATAACGTAAGGCGGCTCACCCACGGCTTCGATGAGCGCTATTGCCTGCTTGTCGTGTGTAGGGAAACGACCAACCTCTGGCAGAGGCGATATTGCGAGAAACTGAGGAAGGCCTATATAGAATACAAGAAGGAAGAGGATAAGAATACGGAGAAGAGGCCTTTTTTACGGGTTCTTGATAATTGGTATGACAAGTATTACCAATGTCCGGCCTTCATGGACGAATGGAGTTATGAGCTTTCTCTGGGAGGGGTGCTGACGACCGACGGAATATCGGTGAGCGACGACACGGACACCTCAGAACTGGAGGCACGCATCGAGGAACTGCAGGCACGCATCGAGGAACTGCAGACGCACATCAAGGAACTGGAGGAGGAAAATGCAGAACTGCTTGCCGCACTGCAAGAACCGGCAGAAGATATCAAATGGCACGATAAGGTCCGTCTCGACTTCGTATTACGCCTGCTGGAAAAAGACGGTGCAAACATCAAGAAGTATGGCAATAAGATAAAAGCGGCACAGGTTATGCAAACCATCACCGGACTTCCTTTTGCCACATGTAGAAACTATTGCACGAATCGTGATTTAAGCCTGACGCACCACGAAGAGGAGATATTGAAACTGAATGCCACACTTCAGTCTTTGTGTATGGAAATTCGCCTTTAGGTTAGTACAAACCTTAGTACAACAAAATACTAACCTAAGCACTACTTAGTATTCTTTCAAGACCTTTGATGAGGTCAGATAATGTTTCTACCTTTGCGCTTGCAAGCGAGTTGCAAGGGTGAGTAAAGGCTGTGGCTCTGCATAGTTCGAACGGTCTCGGCTCCGCATTCGCCAAACATCTTACTTGCACCGTCCAAGCGACTAAGGCGCACGCCGCATGCACCAAAGCGGAAGGCCGCTAAGACGCAAGATGAACTCATCTATGACGCAAGGTGAACTTATCTATGACGCAAGGTGAACTCATCTATGACGAAAGGTGAACTCATCTATGACGCAAGGTGAACTCATCTATGTCGCAAGGTGAACTCATCTATGACGCAAGGTGAACTCATCCATGTCGCAAGGTGAACTCATCTATGACGCAAGGTGAACTCATCCATGACGCAAGGTGAACTCATCTATGACACAAGGTGAACTCATCTAAGATGCAAGCAAAGCGCCGCTAAGATGCGAGGACAAAAAATAATTAATAATTAATAATTAACAATTAAAAATTAAAAAAGTATGGCAAGTAAAAAAACAATGCCCGTGGCAATGGCCAACCAGAAGTCGATTGGCTACATGCCCTACAGTTTGCGTCCGCAAATGGTAAACCCAGGTGACGCAGAGAGTGCTAAGAAGATTGCTGCCTGGGCGCAGCGTTGGGAGACGGTGGATCTGACGAAACTCGCCAACCACATTCACGAACACAACTCGCAGTTCTCCAAGGGTGTCATCACCGGTGTACTGACCGACATGGTGGAGTGCATCAAGGAGCAACTGACAAGCGGAAACTTCGTGAAGCTCGACGGCCTGTGCACGATGGGATACACTTATTCGTGTCAGTTGGCCGATAGTGCCACAGACTTTGACCCCACCGCAAACATCACACGCATCAACTGCCGCGCAAACTTCGACAGCGAGTTTGAGGTGCTGCTCAACGTCAACGCGAAGTTCATCCTCGTGGATACACGTGACGACCAGGCGGCTGCCAACCGCGCCAAGAAGTCTGCCCTGAACGACGAGATCGGCTATGTGGCTCCTGCCTCTGACGACAACGATTCGGGCGGCAGCGGTTCTGACGGAGGAGGGAATCCCGGGGTGACGGAATAAGCCCCACCCCAAGCCCCTCCCCTGAAAGGAGGGGAGCGTTCCCTGCTGACGCACACGTAAAAGCCCTGTGGGAGTAATCTCACAGGGCTTTCATTTGCTCTTTTCCACCGGACGCAAGACCTCGCGTCCCCCACATTTCTTTACTTTTGCTCCTCAAGGCGCAGCAGGAGGTAGCGCAGGAGTGCGGCGTGTCCCTCGAGGGTGCGCTCCTGCAACTCTGCCACCAGGGGGCGGAGTATGGCGCGGGTGTAGTAGCGGTCGAGGATGTCGAAGAGGGGGAAGTACTGGGGCTCCTCGCAGAAGAGGGTGGCACGGCTCTTGCGCAGTCGGGCGCGGCAGATGAGTTGCCCACGCTGGTACTGGTCGCCGGTGCTGTTCAGCATGGCGGTGAAGATGTTCACTCCCGTGGGTGTGAGTTCTACGAGCCAGCGGCGACGGGGGGTGAGGACGTGGATGAGGGAACGCCCGCCATAGAGCACATCCTGGCAGAAGGTGATGGGTTCGGGATCGCCTCCGTCGTTGACGAAAACGGGTTGTCCGTCGCTGCTGAGCCGGAAGGCCAGTTCCTTGCCCTCCCCGTAGGTGTAGTCGCCCTGGAGCACAAAGAGCGAGTCGCGACGGCGCAGGTCTTGCGGATTGCTGCCTTTGTCGCAATGGCGCATGGAGCCTCGCAGTTTCCCCCTGGCGTTGAATACAAAGATGCCGTACTCGCCCTGGCTGGGGGCAAAGATGGTGTCGCCCGCCTCCATGATGGGGGGGAGAAGCAGGGCGTCGGAGTCGAGCGCATCGAGGGTGAAGTAGTCGGGACGGACATAGGTGGTGGAGAGGTAGTACCCCTTCTCCCCTACTGCGGGACCGAGGGTGTAGGCTGCCCAGCGGGCATCGAAGTTTCCGCGAATGTCGAAGATGTGGTACCCGTCGGTGAGCGCGCCGTAGTTGGGGACGGCGTTTGCGCTGACGCAGCACAATAACGATAACGATAACGATAACGAAAACGAAAACGATAACGACAACCTTAACCTTGACCTTAACGCTGACGATAACGCTGACGATAACGATAACGGGAACGGGAACTTTGACCTTAACGATAAGCGGGAAGGAGCGTGTCTGTCTGTCGTTTTTGTGTTCATAGGGCTGTCTATTTCTTGTTTTCTGCCGAGCGGACGCGGCTGAGTGTCTCGGGGGTCATCTGGAGGAAGGACGCGATGTGGAGCATGGGGGCTCGAAGCACGATTTCGGGCTTTGTCGCCAGCAGTCGGGCGTATCGTTCGCTGGCATTCTCGAAGCGCTGCGAGTCGGCATGTTCCTGACTGGAGATGAGCGCGTGTTCGAGTATCTTGCGGTAGAGCATTTCCATCTCCTGGTTTTGCATCATCTGTATGTGCCAATGTTCGTAGGGGATGGCGTAGAGCGTGGTGTTCTCGAGGGCCTCAACCATGAGCCGGCTGGGCTCTTGTTTCAGGAAACTTTCGATGCAGAAGACGATGCGCCCCTCAAAGGAGAAGTGCTCGGTGACGTCCTTGCCGTTTTTATAGTAGAACTGGCGCACCATGCCGTGTTCCACGAAGTACATGGCCTTGCACACTTCGCCCTCGGGCAGCACGATGTCCCCCTTCTGGAATTTCATGGGCACGAGTATCTGCGACAGGGCATCTATGCCCATGGGGCTCATGGGGCAATAGAGGTGGGCTATCTCGCGGGCTACTTCGCGTATGGTGAGGGGGGACATGGGGGCAAGTGAAATTGAAAATTGAAAATTGAAAATTGAAAGTTAAGGTTAACGGTTAAATGGTAAATGGTAAATGACTAAATGGTAAATGAGAGATGGTAAATGAGAGATGGTAAATGGCCAAATGGTTAATCCAGTTTCAGCACGGCGAGGAAGGCTTTCTGGGGCACTTGCACGTTGCCGATTTGCTTCATGCGTTTCTTGCCTCGCTTCTGCTTCTCCAGGAGTTTGCGCTTGCGGCTGACGTCGCCTCCGTAGCACTTGGCCAGCACGTCCTTACGGACTTGCTTCACTGTCTCGCGGGCAATGATTTTCGCACCGATGGCCGCCTGGATGGCGATGTCGAACTGCTGGCGGGGCAGGAGGTCTTTCAGTTTCTCGCACATACGACGACCGAAGTCCACGCTGTTGTCCACATGAGTCAGTGTGGAGAGGGCATCGACGGGCTCGCCGTTCAGGAGGATGTCGAGTTTCACCAGGCGCGAGGGGCGGTAGCCGTCCTGATGGTAGTCGAAGGAGGCGTAGCCCTTGGAGATGCTTTTCAGTTTGTCGTAGAAGTCAATGACGATTTCGCCCAGCGGCATGGCGTATTGCAGTTCCACGCGGTTGCCGCTGATGAAGTCCTGGCGCAGGAGTTCGCCGCGCTTGCCGAGGCAGAGGGTCATGATGGGGCCGATGAAGTTGGCGGTGGTGATGACGGAGGCGTGAATGTAGGGCTCCTCGATGTGGTCGATGAGCGTGGGCTCGGGCATACCTGCGGGGTTGTGTACCTCCTTGACCTCTCCCTGCTTGTCATAGACGAGGTAGGACACGTTGGGCACGGTGGTGATGACGTCCATGTTGAACTCGCGGTCGAGGCGTTCCTGCACGATTTCCATGTGCAGCAGGCCGAGGAATCCGCAGCGGAATCCGAAGCCCAGAGCCACGGAGGACTCGGGCTGGAAGGTGAGCGAGGCATCGTTGAGTTGCAGTTTCTCGAGCGAGGCACGCAGGTTCTCGAAGTCCTCCGTCTCGATGGGATAGACACCTGCGAAGACCATTGGCTTGACCTCCTCGAAGCCCGCAATGGCCTCTCGGGTGGGGTTGGAAAGGGAGGTGATGGTGTCGCCCACCTTGACCTCGGTGGCGGTCTTGATGCCCGAGACGATGTAGCCCACGTTGCCGCAGTGGAGTTCCCGACGAGGCACCATGTCCATCTTGAGGATGCCTATCTCGTCGGCCTTGTATTCCTTGCCGGTGTTGATGAACTGGACGGGCTCGCCACTGCGGATGCTGCCGTTGACAATCTTGAAGTAGGCTATGATGCCTCGGAAGGGATTGAATACGGAGTCGAAGATGAGGGCTTGCAGGGGTGCGTTCTCGTCGCCGCCGGGCGGTGCGATGCGGTCCACCACGGCATTCAGTATGTCCTCCACTCCCTGTCCCGTCTTGCCGCTGGCGCGGATGATATCCTCGTGGCGGCAGCCGATGAGGTCCACTATCTCGTCCTCCACCTCCTCGGGCATGGCGTTGGGCATGTCGCACTTGTTCACGACGGGGATTATCTCCAGGTCGTGGTCGATGGCCATGTACAGGTTGGAGATGGTCTGTGCCTGCACGCCCTGTGTGGCATCCACCACCAGCAGGGCACCCTCGCAGGCGGCAATGGAGCGGCTGACCTCGTAGGAGAAGTCCACATGCCCCGGCGTGTCGATAAGATTCAATATGTAGGTCTGCCCATCGCGCTCGTATTCCATCTGTATGGCGTGGCTCTTGATGGTGATGCCGCGCTCTCGTTCCAGATCCATGTCGTCGAGCATCTGACCCTCCGTGACTTGTATGGTGTGGGTGTATTCCAACAAGCGGTCGGCCAGTGTAGATTTTCCATGGTCAATGTGCGCTATGATGCAGAAATTGCGTATATTCTTTTGCATAAAGCGGATTTTGGCAACAAAGATACAAATAAAAATTGATAATTGAAAATTGAAAGTTGAAAATTGAAAGTTATGGTTAAATGGTTAAGGTTATGGTTAAGGTTATGGTTAAGGTTAAGGTTAAGGTTATGGTTATGGTTAAATGGTAAATCGGAAGGCCGATGGATGCACATACACAAAAAAAAAAAACGCCTTGAAACTTGTGGTTCAAGGCGTTTTAAGCGTTACCGTGTGTTTAGTTGAGTGCTACGACGAAGTCCTTCTCAGCCTCGGTCAGGGTAACCTTGTCCTCGCGGAGCAACCAACCCAGACCCAGATAGAGGTCCTTGTCGTTCTTTACCTTGGCAGCCTTCTTCAGGTCCTTGGTATTCAGAGCACCGTTCTCGTTCAATGCATTCCAAATCTGGCCTGCGATTGTACCTACTTTTTCATTCATAATCTTTAACCTTATTATTAAACAAAATACCTTAATGTCTTATTCTAAGACGCTGCAAAGGTAAAAAGAATTTAAGGATTGAGAATCAAGAATTAAGAATTTGTTGTATCTTTGCATCAATTTCTTGATATATATCAAAAACTACTACATGAAGAAAGCACTTATTATATTCTTTTCCATACCCATGTGGGTATGTTGCCAAAGGCAGACTTTCGACGAAGCCGTAGCGGCAGAGGTGGAACGCTTCAACGCGCAGGAAGCGCCCAAACGGGTGGAAGAAGTCATGACGCAGGACAGCATGGCGTATGACATCGCCACGCACACCCTCTCCTATTTCTACACGGTGGAGGGTCTGGGCGAGGAACGGTTTCCGAAGGAGCAACTGCAGCAGCAGATACTGCAACACATCCGTTCCTCCATCCAACTGAAGACGCATAAGGAGCACGACGTGTCTTTCCGCTACCGATACATGGGGCGGCAGGGGGGCAATGTGCTGCTGGACCTGACCGTCAGGCCCGAAGACTATAAATAAACGGTAACGGCAGAAAAGGGTGTCTCCCCTCCCCCCACACGACGGTCAGACATTTTCTCCCTTTTCCTTCACGGGAAGCAAGTTCATTTCCCTTGCCCTGTCCAGCATAAACCGATAAGCCGCCTCGTGGGTGTTGGGTATCTGGCTCTCCCAGATGGCGTCCTTCACGGCCTGCTTCAGCACTCCTATCTCGCGACAGGGCTTCAGGCCGAAGGTCTGCATGATTTCCTCCCCTGTGATGGGGTTCGTCCAGGTGCGGTAGTTGTCGCGCTCCTGCAGGTCGGCGAGTTTCTCGCGAACGAGTTGGAAGTTCTGCAGGAAGGTGCGCTTGCGCTCTGCGTTCTTGCTGGTGATGTCCGCCTCGCAGAGGGTCATCAGGTCGTCGATGTCCTCCCCTGCCTCAAAGAGCAGACGGCGCACGGCAGAGTCCGTCACCACATCATCGGCAATGGCAATGGGGCGCATGTGCAGTCCCACGAGTTTCTCCACATAGTGCATCCGCTCGTCCAACGGAAGTTTCATGCGGCGAAAGATGGGAGCCACCATCTTCTGCCCGATGTAGTTGTGGTTGTGGAATGTCCAGCCCGCCACAGGGTCCCATCGCTTCGAACGGGGCTTGCCTATATCGTGCAAAAGAGCCGCCCAACGAAGCCATAAAGTTGAAAGTTGAGAGTTGAAAGTTGAAAGTTGAAAGTTGAAAGTTGAAAGTTGAGAGTTGAAAGTTGAAAGTTGAGAGTTGAGAGTTGAAAGTTGAGAGTTGAAAGTTGAAAGTTCTTTGGCTTTGCCCTGACTGGACCCAAATGCAGCCTCGCCGGAGGCATAACTTTCAATTTTCAATTTTGAACTTTCAACTTCACACACATTGTCCAGCACCTCCAGCGTATGGTAGAAGTTGTCCTTGTGGGCACGTCCATTGCGCACTTCCACGCCTTGGAGGGCAGCGAGTTCGGGGAAGATAATGGGCAGCAGACCCGCACGGTCCAGTTCGATGAAGCCGATGGAGGGCTGTGGCGAGAGCATGATTTTGTTCAGTTCGTCGATGATGCGCTCCTGAGAGATTATCTTGATGCGCTCGGCGTTACGCACAAGGGCTTCCTGCGTCTCGTCCTCGATTTGAAAACGGAGTTGGGTGGCGAAGCGGACGCAGCGCATCATGCGCAGGGGGTCGTCGGAGAAGGTGATGTCGGGGTCGAGGGGCGTGGCGATGAGACGATCCTCCATGTCCAGCAGTCCGTCGAAGCGGTCGATGAGTTCGCCAAACCTTTCCTTATTGAGACATACCGCCAGGGCGTTGATGGTGAAATCGCGACGGTCGAGGTCGTCCTCCAGTGTGCCGTCCTCCACGATGGGTTTCCGCGAGTCGTGGCTGTAACTCTCTCGACGGGCACCGACGAACTCCACCTCTATGCCCCAAGGGAGATTACTCTTGCTCCCTACCTCTTGCTCCTTACCTCCTACCTCTTGCTCCTTACCTCCTACCTTGAGTTGCGCCGTGCCGAAGTTCTTAAATACGGAAAGGTGGGCCTTGCTCCCCAGTTTCTTTTTCAGAGCCTGTGCAAGGGCGATGCCACTGCCCACCACGACGCAGTCAATGTCCTTCGAAGGGCGTTCGAGGAAGAGGTCGCGCACGAATCCCCCCACGACGTAGCACGCTACACCGAGTTCGTCTGCCGTCTCCCCTATCTGGTGGAAGATAGGGGCGGAGAGCAACTGCTGCATTTCGTCACGGCTTATCTGTCTCATTTCCTCATTCCCTCATTTTCTCATTCCCTCATTTTCTCATTTCCTCATTCCCTCATTTTCTCATTTTCTCATTTCCTCATTTCCTCATCTCCTCATTTTCTCATTTTCTCATTTTCTCAATATCAAAAGAGAGTTTGCGGCGGAAGAACTCTTGCTTCAGGCTGTCGCCCTCGGCCAGTTGCAGTTCGATGCTGTCCATGAGCAGGATAGCCTGCCGTCGCGCATCAAGAGCCATAGGGAAGCGGCGGCGGAGAGACAGTATGGTGTCGCGCGCCGCATCGTAGCGGGTCTCGGCATACAGTTGGCGAGCCTCGCAAAGCATCTGAGCACCCTGCTGTTCAGGGTCGGGCTTGTCTGCACAGGCAGCAAGCATAAGGAGCAGCAACAAAACTCCTCCCCTGAGACAGGGGAGGTGGCGCGAAGCGACGGAGGAGTATGATTTCCCTCTGTACATACGCCCTCGCCCTATGGGCACCCCCTCTAACTTAGAGGGGGAATTTTTATACCATCGCATTCTCATCACTTAAACAGCCAGGGCAGGACAATACGCCGAATGTCGTTGCCAAAGGCGAGCACCATGAGGGCAAGGATGATGCCAAGGCCGATGTATTCGAGCCACTGCATGACGCGCTCGCTGGGCTGGCGACCCGTAACAGCCTCGTAGAGCAGGAGCACGATGTGTCCACCGTCGAGACCCGGGATGGGCAGGATGTTCATCACGGCCAACACGATGCTGATAAGAGCCGTCATCGTCCAGAAACGCAGCCAATCCCATGTGTCGGGGAACATATTACCAATGGCTATGAAGGAGCCGACGCCCTCCACACCCTCCTTAGTGGGTATGTACTTGAGTTGGTCGATGTAACCCGTAAGTTGGTCCCAACCCATGCGTAGTCCTTCAGGCACGCTGGCCAGGAAGGAGTAGTCCTGGTGGCGCACCTCATAGTCGTAGGTGTATATGATGCCAGCCTTGTAGTGCTCATCGAGTTGCAGGGTGACCGTGTCGGGCGCAGCGTCCTTTGCCGTCTGGAAGACAAAGGTCATCTGGCGCATGTCCATACTGTCGGCATGGGTGCAGCCTTTCATGGAGAGCACGTCCTGACGGCGCAGGAAGAGCGAGTCGTAGTCGTTCTTGGTCGATATTGCCACCCCATCTACCGCCAACACGCGCGAACCTTTCTTCATGCCTGCCTTCTGGGCAGGGCTTCCCTCCTCCACCTGGTCGATGACCGCAGGTATGAGCGGTGCCATGAAGACGGGCTGCTCGCTCATCATCGTCAGCAGGTTGAGCCCCTCCTCAGGCATCTGTATGTCGAGACGCTGCCCCTCACGGACAACTGTGATGCGGTGAGCATTCGACATATCCTGATAGAGCGCGAATACATTTCCGTTCCACTTCTCAATGTCCTTCCCGTCAATGGCAACGGGTATGTCGCCGTCGCGAAAGCCCATTTGCTCGGCTGTCTGGTTGAAGGCGAAACCTTGTTTCACGCTCTCCATGGGCACATAGTCGCGGCCATAGTGATACATGATGCCGCTGTAGATGACAAAAGCCGTCAGGAGGTTCATCAGCACGCCGCCTGCCATAATCAGGAAACGCTGCCAGACCTTCTTGGAGCGGAACTCCCAAGGCTTTGCCTCGCCTTCCAGTTTCTGGTTCGTTTCGTCTATCATGCCTGCAATGGCGACATAGCCGCCGATGGGCAGCCAGCCGATGCCGTACTCGGTACCTGCCTCGGGGTCGTACTCTTTGTTGCCGATGTGCTCCGTCTGCATCTTGTCTTTCCTGCCTGTCAGGCGATACCATTGGTTGCGCAACCACTGCGGGAAGTTCTGCCCTTCGTCGCCGCGCTTGGTAATAAGCGGTTTACCGAGAAAGCGGCGGAACCAATTGTCGTAAGTGCTGAACAGGTGGAAGCCCCAGTTGGCGAACATATAGAAGCGCGTGACGCGGGTCTTGAACAACTTGGCGAAGCCGAAGTGACCGCCCTCATGCAAGACGACAAGCAACGACAGGCACAACAATAACTGAAGGGTTTTAATCAATATTACATTCATTGTGGTTTCGATGTTTCGTTATTTCGATGTTCATGGAGGTCAATTATCAATTGTCAATTATCAATTGGCCGAAGGCCACGCGCCGCGCCTCGGCATCCACCTGGAAGTAGTCGTCGAGCGTGGGCTGGGCGATGAAGGCGGTGCGCTCGAGGGTCTCGGCGATGACGTCGGCCATACGGAGGAAGGGGATGCGCCCCTCGCGGAAGGCGAGGTTGACGACCTCGTTGGCGGCGTTCAGCGTGCAGGGGGCACTGCCGCCGCGGCGGATGGCCTCGAAGGCAAGGGCGAGGCAGCGGAACTTCCCGAGGTCGGGCTCCTCGAAGGTGAGGTTGGGCATATTGTACCAGTCGAGACGGGGGAAGTCGCTCTGCAGGCGCTCGGGATAACTGAACGCCAACTGTATGGGCACCCTCATGTCGGGCACACCGAGTTGCGCCTTGACGGCACCGTCGCGGAACTCCACCGCCGAGTGGATGATGCTCTGCGGATGGACGACGACCTGTATCCTGTCGGCCTCCACGCCGAAGAGCCACTTGGCCTCGATGACCTCGAAGCCCTTGTTCATCATCGTGGCGGAGTCGATGGTTATCTTCGCCCCCATGTCCCAGTTGGGGTGGCGCAGTGCCTGCTGGGGCGTGACGGTTTTCAGTTCCTCTGAAGAGAGTTTACGGAAGGGGCCACCGCTTGCGGTGAGGATGAGACGCTCTATGGGGTGAGAAGTGAGAGGTGAGAAGTGAGAAGATGATACATCTGCCCCATGTGCTCCTTTCTGCAAGTCTGTTGCATTTCTCTTCTCACTTCTCACTTCGATCTCCTCACTCAAGTCCTCCCCCATCAGCGACTGGAATATGGCAGAGTGCTCCGAATCGACGGGCAGGATGGCGGCGCGGTGCTGCATGGCCAACTGGGTGACCAGTTCACCAGCCACCACGAGGGTCTCTTTGTTCGCCAGGGCGATTTGCTTGCCAGCCTTGATGGCGGCCACCGTGGGGCGCAGTCCGGCGAAGCCCACAAGAGCGGTGAGCACGATATCGACCTCCCCGTTCTCCACCACCTGACAGAGGGCGTCCTGTCCGGCATAGACCTGGATGGGCAGGTCGCTGAGTGCCTCGCTCACCTTCGGGTAGAGCGACTCGTCGGCGATGACCACCTGTGCGGGGCGGAACTGACGCGCCTGACGTATGAGCAGGTCGGCCTGTCGGTTGGCGGTCAGCACGTATGCCTCGTAGCGGTCGGGGTTGGCGGCAATGATGTCCAGTGCCTGCGTGCCGATGCTGCCCGTGGAGCCGAGTATGGCTATCTTCTTTCTCAGTTCACAGTTCATAGTTCACAGTTCATAGTTAGGGCTATGCCCAAATTCGGGGGACAAAGATACGAATAAGCGAGCGATTTCCCAAATCTATTTGAGGAAATCCGAGCGAGAGTATCTAAGACCATAGGTCAAAGATACGAATAAATGAGCGAAATGCCAAACTTGTTTGGGCATTTTCGACGAGTAGCAGAAAGACTCCCCTCCCTTCACCGAGGGGAGGGGTGGCCGAAGGGCGGGGTGGGGTAAACTGCGCGCAAGCCCGTATCGGGTATCCTCGTGCTTACCCCACCCCTACCCCTCCCCTCAGAAGGGGAGGGGAGTATTAGTTTCTACACCCCCCATGTAGTCGCGATGCGCCAGCAGAAAGACTCCCCCTCTAAGATAGAGGGGGTGCCCCGAAGGGGCGGGGGCGTATGACAAACGCACAGCAACCCACAGTGACGGAGGTGTATGACAGGCAGGCACTTCATACTCCTCCGTCACTTCGTGACACCTCCCCTATCTTAGGGGAGGAGCCAGTTACCGTCGCCCCACTATCAGCCCGTCTTCTTCCCCACTGATAGTCCGTCTTCTTCCTCACTATTAGTAGAGACATTTCCCGACTATTAGTCGAGCCAAATCTCTACTATTAGTCGAGCGGAGTATCTACCGATAGTCGTCATGGAGAGGGAGCACGGTCGCAAAAAAGCACCATCGGCACGAGGCCGATGGCGCACCATGTAAGAGCCTTATCTGCAGCCCGTTCTATTCCGTCACGTCCACCCCCCTCGCCCTTCGGAGAGGGGTCGAGGGGGATGAGGTCTTACCTCTTCAGCCAGTTCACCAACTTCGTGAGGTCGGAGAGGGAGGTATTGCCGTCGCAGTCGAAGTCCGACTCGTCGTTTGTGGTGCGCTTCCCTGCCAGCATCTCCGCGAGAATGTGGATGTCGGCATCCGTCAGCCTCATGTCCTCATCCGTATCGCCGGGCATGGGGTAATTTTCAAAGCCGCCCGATGCCAAGCGATATTTTGGGAACCAGCCCTTCTGCCAGACAGCAAGACGCTGCTCAGCCGTAGGCACGGCGTTTCCCTCCGTCCCGCTGTACTCACCGTAGAGGCATAGGACTCTCATCGCCATCTCTTCGTAGGTGGGCAGACTGGCGATGAGGGCGGTGAGTGCCTCGGTGGAGAGTTGGTTGTTCATGACTTCCACGTTCACCAGCAGCGGCAGTTCCGAGAGATCGGCTGTGGTCAGGGCGTTGCCGTTGACCCAGAGTTCCTTCAGGGCGGTAAAGTACCCGACGCCCGTGAGGTCGGCAATTCCTTGGTTGTTCATGGAGAGGGTGGTGATGGAGGCTATCTCGTCGTTCGTCAGCCAGGCATCCGTGCCGTAGGACTGCGAGAGCAGATAGGCGCGGAACTGGGCGTCGGGGAAGTGAGCCTCGTCAATGGCAAAGCCGTCCTCGGGACAGGTGAGGGTCACGAGGAAGGTCGTGGGCGTGTAGGTGTAGGGACTGGTGAGGCTACCATCACCCGAGCGGAGACAGACGGCATTATTCTTGAAGTAGCCCGTCACCTCTGTGTTTGCTGCGTTCAGCACGGTCAGCGTGCCTGCCAAGGGATAGGTGAGTGCCTTGAGCGGACCCATGCTCATCAGACTGCCGATGGCCGACACCCTCGTGCCGTTCCCCTCCACATTCAGGGAACCGTAGTAAGTGATTCGGGTCGTTGTGCCAATATTCCTCGTGTAGATGCGGCAGCAGATGCCGCAGCCCTTCTGGGCGGTGAGACTGGCCTGGGCCGTGGCTGCGCTGGCATCGGCATAGACCTGTGCGCCACCCGTGACGGTCAGCGTGCCGTTGTAGATGTAGATGCCGTTGGTCTTGCCCGACTTCAGGGTGAGTTTGCCCTGGCCCGTGATGGTGGCGTCGAAGTAGGTGCGCAGACCGTCGCCGTCGCTCATGTTGAGTGTGCTCTCGCCGATGAGCTGGATGGTCAGGTCGGGTATGCTGTCGCGGATGGCGTAGGCCGCCGTCGAGCCGATATAGACGTTGTCCAGTGTCAGTGTGTTGGTCATCTCGTCGTAACTCATGCAGCCCTGGTCCCAATTGGTCAGGTTTTCGATGTCCTCGCAGTTGTTGGAAGTCACCTGCGTGCCGTTCACCCATAGGTCGTAGGCAACATCGGACATTCCACCATAAGTTGTCCATTGCGAGCCTACAGCAGGTATGTAATCAATATACCAATTTTTTGCATTGAAAGCAGCCACCTGTGCCGCGCTGATGACATTGCCTTCGGTTTCCGATGTCGAGTCATAAGCACGGGCAAGCACACGCCCCGTTGTTTCAATGGTGTTTATCAGGTTGCGCATGGAATTCAGGTTGATTCGGTTTTCGTAGATAAAGACCGAATAGAGGGCTGGACAGCCCGTAAAGTCCAGCGAAGTCAGGGAATTCTCTTGGCAGTAGAGGTATCTCAACTTCGTGCAGCCCTTCACATTCAGCGAAGTAAGACTGTTCTCGTTACAGTAGAGATACAAAAGCGCGGTGCAACCAGCCACATTCAGGGAGGTCAGTCCGTTCCTCTGGACATCGAGTTGCCATAGTTCGGTATTGTTTGAAATATCCAGTGTCTTCAGGCTACTCATATCATTTATAGTAAGTTTTTCCACTGCAGTACCCGAGAGGTTGAGACTGGTCAGAGAGGTGATATTGACCGGTGTGAAGGAAGCTAACGCCGAACATCCAAAGGCATTGAGCGAGGTCAGTGCGGCTCCCCCACATTGGAGATTAGTCAGCCCTGTATGGTTCGAAACATCCAGTGAGGCGAAGTTATTCCCGCTACAAACGAGACTTTTCAGAACCATGTTGTTGGAGACATCCAATGAAGTGAGTTGATTATTACCACAAGAGAAGACCCTCAGTGCCGTGAAATCGGATACATCGAGGGATGTCAACTGATTACTGCCACAACTGAACTCAGTCAGCGCCGTACAGCCGGACACATCCAGCGAAGTCAGTTGATTATAATAGCAATATAAGTGGGTCAGTGCCGTACAGCCAGCCGCATTAAGCGTCACCAGATTCTTGGGGTTGGCAGCAGAACCGTAATGGTCAAAGGTGGTCAGTCCTGTACAACCAGACATATCCAGTGTAACGAGGGATTCGGGACAGGTGAGACGCGTCAATGCGGAACAGCCCGATACGTCCAGCGTAGTTATCTGGGTGCCATCCGTAACAAGTTGTGTCAACTTTTTGCAGTCGGCAAGGTCGAGCAAAGTGAGGTCGTTGTTTGCACAATAGAAGGACTCAAGTTGTTCGTGTCCCGACACATCCAGGGAGGTCAAATTGTTGTTGCTCACCCAAAGTTCTTTCAGTTGCAGATTGTTTGAGAGGTCCAATGCAGCCAAATTGTTCTCAGCACATCCCAGAGTGACCAACTGGGGATTGTTGGACACATCGAGCGAGGAAAGGTTATTGCCGCTACAACTCAACTTGGTCAGCAAGGTGTTGTTGCTGACATTGAGGGCACCAATATTGTTCGAGTAACACACCAGTTCCATCAACTCGGGGCAAGCAGTGACATCCAATGCGGTCAGGTTACACTCTGAGCAATCCAAGCGACGCAGCCCCACGCAGTCAGAAAGGCCGGTCAGCGAGGTCAGATTCGTCTTCATACATCGGATATAAAGATACCCTGTGCAGCCCGTCAAATCGAGCGAAGCGAGCGGACTGTTGTAACATTCGAGAATGGAGAGTGCAGAACAGCCCGACGCATTGATAGAGGTGACCCCACTGCCATAGCATTGCAGGATGGAGAGTTCCGTCTTGCCATGCACATCAATGGAGGTAAGCACCGAGTCGCCCACCGCAAGAAGACGGTCAAGTTCCGGACAGTTGGACACATCTATCGAGGTCAGCAGCGTGTCGTGGCAACAGTCGAGATAGGTAAGGGCCGTGTTGGCCGAGAGGTCGAGCGCAGTTAGCGGAGTATAGGGGACTGACAACTTCTTTAGTGCCGTGTTGTGCGAGAGGTCGAGCGAAGGCAGCGGACAATAGGAACAGTCCAACTCCGTCAATGCCGTGTTGGCACTAAGATTGAGCGAAGTGGGTCCATTGGCATAAATGTTGAGCACCTGCAACGCGGTGAAATGCTCGATACCTGTAAAGTCCAGGATTCTATAACTCGGGCCTTTATTGACCCACTGCCAAGTATTGATTTCTGTGATGCTCACCAACTCGTCCGTGGTGATGACTCCATCCGAGCCATACGACTGGGAGAGCAGAAAGTTACGGAAGTTCTCATCAGGGAAGTTCGTGGCATTGATTTCAACGTCGGCCTTTGCCGTTGACACCATGCTCACGAGAGCCGCGAGAGCAAAAAATAGTTTCTTCTTCATAGTGGTATATACTTTATTGTTTATTGGTTATTGTTCTTCTGTCTCTATGAACCTATTCCAGGAGGTTAAGTTAACCTTCGGGCTCAGGTTAAGTTAACCTTCGGCTCCAAGTTAACTTAACCTTTGGCGAGGGGTTCTTATACCCCCTGAATCATGTTCACGTGAATTGGGAGATTGCCTTGCCAAGACTTGCGCCACCTTCTGCTCCACGAGCAGGTCAAGGTCGTTGAGCGCGGTCAGTTGGCTGACCGTGTACGTCATGGCGGCGCGGTGGCGTGCCTCGCTGGCCTTGGTGGTTTGTCTTGTCTTTCGTCCCATTGCGGTAGGATGTTAATTCCGAGTGCAAAGTTACGGACAATACACGAAAAAGACCATGCAAAATCGTGCATGGTCTTGGCAGAATGAGGCAAAATGCGGGAAAATCCCCCGAAAAGGCTACTTCGCGCCCTCCTTGGCACGGTGCTTTTTATTCCGTATTGCCATACCACTTACATATCCTCAAGCGACAGGCAACTAAGCGAGAGTTGCATCTTACGCAACTCCGGCACGGCGGCAAGCATGGTCTCTACCTTCGCCGCCAGCAAGGCTTCGCTATATCGGCTTTTGTCCTTCTTTATTTCGTAAATCCATGCCTTGCCGTTGATTTCATCGACGACAACGAGGTCGACTTCGTTCTCTCCTTTCCTGTCCCACCATTTGCCGATAATGTAGCGTCCCTCCTCCTGAAATTTCTTGGAGAAGTAACGCTCCAGCATGAATCCTGACACGCTGTCGTAGTCTCTCCTGACGATGTCGCCCAAGGCCTTCATCGCGTTGTTCTCCACAAGAGCCTGATACTTGTAGAAGAAGCGGAACCAGAAAGTCAGGAAGCAGTCGCTAAGGGCATATCTTACCTTCTTGCTGTTCTCCTTGGCGAAGATGGGCTGTGACTTGGTTATGATTCGGTAATAGTCTTCCAGTTTCACGAGATAGGGGCCGATGTTGTTGTTGCCCAACTCGTTTTCTATCTCGGCTCGCGTCTTCATGCCATTGGCGATGCAGGTCAGAATGGAGAAATAGGTCACGTAGTCGGTACCAAACTCTTCTATCAGTATGTTCTTCCCTTCGTTGAGGAATGGTGAGTTCGCCTCTGTCAATGCCGCAAGCATGGCATCCTTTTCTGCCCGGCCGCTGTCGAGCAGCAACGACACGTACCAAGGCACACCGCCCGTGATGCCGTACAATGCCAGTAGATCCTCCGCAGAATACCGGGGATTGAAGTCCGAAAGTATCTGTTTCAGCACATCTGTTGCAAATGGCTGCAACGTCATCTTCTCGTTGGCCCGGCCAAACAGAGGTTCCTCGTAATCCTCAAAAATCTTCTTCATCAGCGTAAACACGGAACCGCTGATGATAAGGTTCAGGCGGCTTCGGCTCTTGTTCAGGTCCCAGTCGCGCTGCATGTCGCTGAAGATGGCTGGGTTTACTTTCAGGAAATTCTGGAACTCATCGATAACCAACGTGAACGGACGGCTCTCCGACAACTGAAGCACGAAGCGGAATACATCAGAAAAGGATGTCGGCTGACCAAGGAGTGGCACATTCAGTTTCTCCCGTATCTCACGCGCATAGTCTTGACAAAGCAATGCTTCTGCCTTCTTGCCTACAAAGAAGTACAAGACCGTATCGTCACCACATCGCAACGAGAGTTCTGTCTTACCGATGCGCCTGCGACCCATCAATACGGTCATTCGTGCCTCGCGCCTACTCTGCCGAAGCACATCCCTCAGTATCTCCTGCTCGCCTTCCCTATCGTAGAATTTCATATCTTACAAATAGTAATCATTGTTACAGTAATATCCATTACTTTTTGCAAAGGTAGTCATTACGACTGGAATAGGCAAATATTCCACAACTTTTTTTGAATCGTGCATGGTCTTGGCAGAATGAGGCTTTTTGCGTGTTTTTATGCCTTTTTCTCGTTGCGATATTGCGTGGGAGAGGTGCCGAAGGTGTGGCGGAAGGCACGCGAAAAAGAGGCGGGGTCGGAGAAACCGCAATCGTAGGCGACCTCGGAAACGGACTGTTCGGGACGAGTGGAGAGCAAGAGACGAGCCTGCTCCATGCGGATGCGCATGACGTACTGCTGGGTGGTGACACCCGTGATGGACTTCATGCGGCGGTTGAGTTGCCCGCGAGTGATGCACATGGCAGAGGCCAACGACTCGATGGAAAGGTCGGCGTGCGCCATGTCACGCCTGACGAGCGACACCACGCGGCTCAAGAAGTCGCGGTCGGCTTCGGAGAGTTCGTCGGAGGGTGCCTGTTCCGAAGTCTCTGGAGTTTCCGGATTATCTGGGATAACTGCCTCACTCTGTTGCAATCCGTCGATGATGGCCTGTAAGGCCGCCTCGCGCAGGTGCATGCGCCGACGCATCCACCACCAGACGGCAAGGGCCAGGAGAAGGGCGACGAGTGTACCTATTATTATATACGTGCGCACACGTGCGCGAAGTTGTTGGTTCTCCTGATGGAGCCAGTCGGTGCCGAACTCAGCATTGTAGCGCGCCATGCTCTCGGCGGTGGCATTGGAATAGAGCGAATCCTTGAGCAGGTCGAAGCGGTCGAGGGCGAGTTTTGCACTGTCGGGGTTCAGCGTCCAGTAACTTTCGTAGAGTCCGCGCTGGGCGTGCATCTCGTTGGCGAGGTCGCCCATGTCCACGAAGATTTGCTCTGCCTCACGGTAGTGGGGAATGGCTTCCTGCTGCCGTTCCTGACAGAGCAAGGCCATGCCCAGTTTATTGAGGGCAATGCCTAAGGAGTGGCGGTCGCCCACCTGACGGAAGACGGGAATGGCCTCATTCAGCGTCTGTTCCGCCTCGGCGTACTCGTGCAGGCCGAGACGGACGGAGGCGAGTTGCGTGCGGCGCACGGCCAGTTTGTAGAGGTCGCCACGCTGCTCCTCTATCTCACACGCTTGCTGGGCATAGCCGAGGGCTTCCTGGTCGTTGCCCATCTGGTGGTAGACCTCGGAGGCCATGCCTTGCAGCACTGCCATACGGGCAGGGTTGTCAACCTGCTTGGCCAACTCTATGGCCTTCAGGATGTACTGCTCAGCCTCCTTCGGTTGATTGGCTCCGATGTAGATGCCAGCAAGGGTGTTGAGCGAGGAAGACATGATGTCGGGGTCGCCCGTCGCCTCGTCCAGTTTGTAGCATTCCTTGGCATAGCGGGCCGCCTGCTCGTAGTCGGAGAGGCGGAAGTAGGCAAGCGAAACGATGCTCAGGCAGTCGGCCTCCCACGACGTGCCGTGCGTGAGGGGCAAAGCCTTCTCGCCGTATGTGATGCTCTGCTGAAAGTCCTGCTCGGCATAGAAGTACTCGGCTGCCCAGTACCACACCTGCATACGCAGCGTGTCGGGGTGGGTGTCGGGCGAAAAATGGCCAATTTCGTCGGACAATTCTTCTTCGACGAAATCGTCCATCAACTGATTGGCAAGCGACAGTTGCGCCTGTCCCTTTGCTTCATCGAACTTCCGCAGATTGGAAGCCACATCGCCAGCACTTGCCGTAAGGGCGGCAAAGAGGAAGAAAATGAATGTGTAGAAACGTATCATGGCTAAATTATAAAATCAAAGTTCCAGCAAGCCCTCGGGCAGGTGCGTATGGATGACGCGCTCGTCGTGATTGACGTCGCGGATAAATTCCTCTACGGCAGGAATGAGTGTCCCGTTCTCCAGTTCAAAGAGGACATTGACCGTGGTCTCATCAACACGCAAAATCTCGCCCAATGCTCCCGCCTCGTCGTCCTCGACGCGGTAACCGACCAGCGACTGCCATGTGTAGTCCGCCTCCTCGTCCTCCGGCATGAGGCTGTAGGGGAAATAGACCTCCGCCCCGACGATGTCCTGCAGCGCCTCGGCGGAATCAAGTCCGACGAATTTCAGCAATGCCGAGTGCTCGCCTCGGAAGCGGTATGCCTCGAGGAAGAAGGGGACGAGTATGCCGTCGAGCATCAGGAACAGGTAGTCGGCCTCAGCCCTGTCCCACACGTCGCTGGTGAACGAGAAACCAATCTCGCCCTTATAGCCGTGGGGCTTGCCCAGGTGGCCAATCTTAAATACAGATTCGAGACTTATCATTTCACCCTCGTAATATGTGCGCCGAGCGCATTCAGGCGACCCTCAATGTTCTGATAGCCACGGTCTATCTGCCCGATGTTGTCAATCTGGCTCGTGCCCTCGGCACTCATGGCAGCGATGAGCAGGGCAATACCCGCGCGAATATCAGGACTGGTCATGCGCCCAGCGTGCAGCAGCATACGCTTGTCGTGCCCGACCACCACAGCTCGGTGCGGGTCGCAGAGGATAATCTGCGCCCCCATGTCGATGAGTTTGTCTACGAAGAACAGGCGGCTCTCGAACATCTTCTGGTGGATGAGCACGGAACCCTTGGCCTGCGTGGCGACGACGAGCAGCACGCTCAGCAGGTCGGGCGTAAGGCCTGGCCAGGGCGCATCGGAGAGCGTCATGAACGAGCCGTCGATGAAGGAGTCTATCTCGTAGTGCTCCTGCTCGGGGATGAAGATGTCGTCGCCCTCGTGCCTGACCTCGATGCCCAGTCGGCGGAACGTGTAGGGGATGATGCCCAGTTGGTCGTAGCCCGTCTGCTTTATTCTTACGCCCCGTCCACACATGGCCGCCATGCCGATGAACGACCCCACCTCAATCATGTCGGGCAGGATGGTGTGTTCGGCACCGTGCAGACTGGTCACGCCCTCAATGACGAGGCGGTTGCTGGCGATGCCTGAAATATTTGCGCCCATCTTGTTGAGCAACAGACAAAGTTGCTGGATGTAGGGCTCGCAGGCGGCGTTGTAGATGGTGGTGGTGCCCTCGGCAAAGACTGCCGCCATGATGATGTTCGCCGTTCCCGTAACCGAAGCCTCGTCGAGCAACATGTATGTGCCACGCAAACCGTCCTCGGCCTTTATCTCGAAGACGCCGCGCTCCTTGTCGTAGTGGAACGTCGCCCCAAGTTTCTTGAAACCAAGGAAGTGAGTATCGAGCCGACGGCGCCCTATCTGGTCGCCCCCCGGGCGCGACACGGAAGCGGAGCCGAAGCGCGCCAACAGGGGACCGAGGAACATCACGCTGCCCCGCAGGTGGGAACAGCGCATGAGGAACTCGTCGCTACGGAGGTAGTCGAGGTTGACGGAGTCGGCCTGGAACGTATAGTCACCCGGGGCGTTCTGCGTCGTCTTCACGCCTATCTCCGACAGTAGTTTAATCTGATTATTGACATCGGCTATGTTGGGCACGTTCTTGATGCGCACCGCCTCACTGGTGAGCAACGTGGCGCACAGCACTTGCAGTGCCTCGTTCTTTGCGCCCTGAGGCGTGATTTCGCCCTGAAGCGAATGACCTCCTTCAATAATAAATGATGCCATAGATTACTTTCTTTTCTTTTTTCTTCCACCATCTTGACGCGGCAAGGTCTGTACGGGGGCAAAGCGGAAATTGGCAATGTCGAGTTTCACCTTGCCTTGTGTGTATCGCTCGATGTCCGCAGCCACCTTCGCCTCGTCCATCGCATCGCGATTCCATACGAACAGGCTCTGCTTCATCTGATTGGCCACATACGCCAACATCTGGTCGCGCTCATCCCCCTCTGGCATCTCGGAAAGTTGGCGCAGCGACTCCTCAAGGAGATATCCATATTGGCGTTGGCGGATATTCTTCATGGGGTATTTCAGGGGCGTGGGTTTCTCGGCCTCCTCGCCCAAGCGCGTAATCTCACAGGGATAGTCTATGTCGAGCTGATAGCCAGAGATATAGGCTATGTGGTCCCAGATACGGTTCTTGTAATCGGGTTGCTCATGTAACTGTGGTTGCATGTTCAGCATGATGCTGAAGATAGTCTCTGCACAATGCAGGCGCTCCTCCCTGTCAGGAATAGCAACCGCATAGGCTATCATATCTTGGACACCACGCCCATATTCGGGCATCTGTAGTTTTTCTCGTTGAGTATTGTATTTCATTTTGTGATTTAGTGATTTAGAGATTGTTTCAACTTTCAACTTTCAACTTTCAATTTTCAAAATGGACTCTTGGGTTTGATAGCCACGAACTCCTTAAGGTAGAATGGCTCGCTGTATGCCACATCGGCAAACTCCTCACGCAAGAACTTTCGTTCAGCCAATGGCTGCATATATTTGGCAAGGGGGTGAATCGCGTCTATGAAACGGGCATTGGGGTGCTGAATGACCGCCTTTGTCTTTTCTGCCCCGTCGCCAAAGAAATAGACCGGGCCGCGGTCGAGGTACTCACGATAGGTGTCGGCATCCACAATGTCGGCCTGAATGCTTCGCACAGGTTTCAGGGCACGGTCAAAGACCGCACTGTACACCTCCATGCGACGGGCATCTATCATAGGCACGAGCAATGACTCGGGATTATCCAGACAATCTGCCATCTTTGGGCTCAACAATACAGGCACACACAGGACCTCCAATGTGGGAAGGCTAATAAGGGGCACGTTCCGCCCATAGCACACGCCCTTCGCCATTGAATAGCCGATGCGCAAGCCCGTGTAACTGCCTGGCCCTTCGCTCACTGCCACACCGTCTAAGGGAATGGCATGACTTTCTGCGAACGACAGGGTTTCCTGCACCATCACGCCACAACGGACGGCATGATTGGGGCCATCGGTATCGGCTTCGTTGTAGATTACCGCCCCGTCCTGACTCAATGCGACGGAACACACGCGCGTGCTTGTCTCTATATGAAGTATGCAGGCCAATGTGATTTACGATTTGACGATTTCTAAATTACGAGTGCAAAGATAAGTAATTTTTTATGAATATTTGCGTTTTCGCTCGCTTATTCGTATCTTTGCACGCAATAAATCACAAAAAACAACAATGATATTGTCCATGACGGGATACGGCAAGGCCGTGGTCGTGTTCCAAAGGAAAAAAATCACGGCTGAAATAAAGTCACTGAACTCTAAGGCTCTGGACCTCTCGACGCGCGTGGCATCCGCCTACCGCGAAAAGGAGATGGAAATCCGACAGATGATTGCCGCACAATTAGAGCGTGGTAAAGTGGATTTTAATCTTTGGATTGAGAAAGGAGAAGCCACCCAGGCCTGCCCCATCAACGGTGCCCTGGCCGAAACCTACCGCAAACAGATTCGCCACATCTGCGGCCAATACCAGATTCCCGAGCCACAAGACTGGTGGAACCTGCTCCTGCGCATGCCCGATGTAATGAGCAAGGAGGAAAACATCACAGAACTCAGCGATGAAGAGTGGAATGCGGTTCGTGGCATAGTTGAACAGGCCATCCAGCAACTCATGGATTTCCGTCGTCAGGAAGGCGAAGCGCTCCAGCATAAGTTTGAAGAAAAACTCGACAACATTGCCCACTTGCTTCAAAGCATTGAGCCGTTTGAGCAGGGACGAACGGAAAAGATACGCCAGCGCATTGTGGAGAACCTGGAGAAAATCAAGAGCGTGGAATATGACAAGAATCGTTTGGAACAGGAGATGATATATTACATCGAGAAGTTGGACATCAATGAGGAAAAGCAGCGACTGACCAACCATCTCCAGTACTTCCGTCAAACCATGCAGGAAGGACACGGGCAAGGCAAGAAACTGGGATTCATCGCCCAGGAAATGGGACGCGAAATCAACACCACAGGTTCCAAATCCAACGAGGCTGAAATGCAGAACATCGTGGTTCGCATGAAGGATGAATTGGAACAGATTAAGGAACAAGTCTTAAACGTAATGTAACATGAAAGGTAGGTTAATTATCGTGAGTGCTCCGTCGGGCAGCGGCAAGAGCACCATCGTGCAATACCTGATGCAAGCGCATCCTGAGTTCAACCTGACATTCAGCATCAGCGCCACCAGCCGTCCTCCGCGCGGCAAGGAGCAGCATGGAGTGGAATACTTCTTCCTCTCGCCAAAGGAATTCAGGGAGAAGATACGGAACGATGAATTCCTGGAATACGAGGAAGTGTATCAGGACCGCTTCTATGGCACCCTGAAGAGCCAAGTGGAGCACCAACTGGCAAAGGGGCAGAACGTGGTTTTCGATGTGGATGTAAAGGGCGGATGCAACATCAAGCAGTTCTATGGCGACCGCGCCCTGAGTATCTTCATTCAGCCCCCTTCCGTCGATGAACTGCGCCGTCGCCTCGTGACCCGTGCCACCGATGATGCAGCGCAAATAGAACAGCGACTGGCAAAGGCAGAAGAGGAGATGTCCTATGCTCCACGCTTCGACTACATACTCGTCAACGACGACCTCGAAACCGCAAAGGCAGAAGCAGTGGAAGTGCTTACCAACTTCCTCGAATCCTAAACTTACTACTGTCCCTAAAGACCCTAAAAAACTTTTCCCTATGACCAACCTCCGACTGACAGGTTTCATCATCTTTGGCCTTGCCCTGTCCATGGGCATCATCCTATGGTTTATGCACGAAACAAAATGGGCTACTATCCTTTTCGTATTGGCTGCCCTGCAAGCCGTCGTCACCATCCTTAACTGGAACAAGGAGACAAAACGGAAACGGAAAAACTAAATCACTAAATCACCTAATCCCGTTTCCCTCCCCTATTGGAGGAGGACGGGAGGGGGCTTTTTCACATGAAAGTGGGCATCTTCGGCGGTTCCTTCAACCCCATCCATACAGGTCACACGCGGCTGGGCAAATGGCTTTGTCGGCGAGGGCTCGTTGATGAATTGTGGTTCCTCGTCTCCCCACTTAACCCTTTCAAGCAGGGCAACATTGACTTGCTCGACGATGAGGCACGCCTCCAGTTGGCACGCCTCGCCGTGGAGGGGCAGCCCCACCTTCGCGTCTGCGATTTCGAGATGCACCTCCCCCGCCCTTCCTATATGGTCAGGACATTAGAGGAACTGCGTAAGGCATATCCCCAAAACGAATTTGTACTGGTCATCGGAGCCGACAATTGGCTGCGCTTCCCCCAGTGGAAAGACAGCGACGACATCCTGCGCCACCATAGCCTTCTCGTCTATCCCCGACCCGGCTACGACATCGCTCCCACTACCCTTCCCGCCAGTGTAAGGCTTATCGAAAGTCCCCTCTACGACATCAGTTCCACGGAGATTCGCCAAGCCATTCGCAATGGCAACTACCACGGTCGCGGACTCACACCTATTGTATGGAAAGAAATAAAACAAAAAAAATATTACGCATGAAACGAAACATCCTATTCCTTGTCCTTTGCCTATTGTCCATTACCCATTGTCCATTGTCCTCCTACGCTCAAAAGACACCTATTGAGAAGTACGAGATAGCCCCCCCACTCTTCGAGCACACCTTTCTCGACCATGTCAAGGGCAATGCCTGCCGCATTGTGAATATCGGCCCCAACCAGTATCTGGGACAATCGGGCAAGGCGGTCAACCTCTACGGCTACGGTATGTTCATCAATGGCGACGGCTCACAGATTATTGGTCAATTCCGCGAAGGCCGCCCCATGCAGACCATCACACTGACCCAGAATGCCGCCGTCGTGGGTTCCCCCGATTACTATGCCTCCTACAGCCTGACCACGGGGCGCATCGAGTTCGTCTATAAGCGTGGCGAGCGCACCGTCCTGGATGCCTCCACACTGCTCGACTATGGTTTCGTGAAGATACGCTATGCCAATGGCGACCAGTACGTGGGCGAAATATACCAGCAGAAACGCCACGGCTATGGCATCTACTACTATGCCAACGGCGACTTTTGGTTTGGGCAGTACAACAACGACATCCGTTCTGGATTCGGAGCCTACTTTCGTGTCGAGGGAGGTCTGGAAATCGGCCAGTGGATGGGCGAGGACACCAAGCGACTGCTTTACATCAAAAGCAAATAACAAAACGACCCCACAGCAGAAAATGAGAAAATGAGAAAATGAGAGAATGAGAGAATGAGAAAATGAGAAAACTTTCAACTTTGACCTTCGGTCAAGTTCTAATCCTTCTCTATGAGCGCAACGGCGTATGCAGAGATGCCCTCCTCGCGCCCCGTGAAGCCAAGTTCCTCGGTGGTGGTAGCCTTGATGGAAATGTCATCGATGTCCACCTCCATGACCTCTGCCAGGCATTGCTGCATCTGAGGAATATAAGGGTTTAGTTTAGGCCGTTGGGCACAAATGGTGGCATCGATATTCCCCACCCGATAACCCTTAGTGGCAATGAGCGTCACTACCTGTTTCAACAGCACTTTGCTGTCGGCATTCTTGTACTCCGATGCCGTGTCGGAGAAATGATAACCTATGTCGCGCATGTTGGCTGCCCCAAGCAGGGCATCGCAAATGGCATGAATCAGTACGTCGGCATCGCTGTGACCCAGCAAGCCGAAAGTGTGCGGAACCTTGATTCCGCCTATCCACAAGTCGCGATTTGACACCAACTGGTGGACATCATAGCCCATGCCAACACGAACCTTCATTTACGATTTATCATTTTTTCACCTTTACCTGCGTCGCTTGCCTTTGCCAAAAAGGTCCTTCATACCATCGAGGTCGAACGAAAGCGTGAAGCGCATGGTCTGGTCGAGGGGATTAGATTGCGCCGTAGAGAACACGTATGCGGCATCGATGGCAAACACGCTCATCTTGAAGCCCGCACCTGCGGTCACATATTTACGGTTACCCTTATTGGCATGTTCGTGGTGATAGCCTGCACGAATCATGAAGCGGTCGTTGTAGTTGTATTCCATACCCAGGCTCCACTGAATCTCCTGAAACTCCTCCTTGGCTCCGTTGGGGGCATCGTGGAGCGACTTGAAGATGCCAGATATGGGGGAGCAGTCGTAGTATTCACGCTGTACGCGGTCGGTATAGTCCTCATCAGCCTCGCCATCCCTCTGTTTGGGATAGGTGGGCACGAGCAGTTTGTTGGCATCGGCTGCGATGCTGAATTTGTTGTACTCGTTGAAGGGGATGGTCATGTTACATCCAAGGCGCAAGTTCGTGGGGATGAACTCTGAATTGTCGTCGCCGCCATACGAAATCTTGGAACCAATGTTGTTGATGTTCAAGCCCCAGGAGAAGGCACACTCGCGGTTGCCCATCATAAAGTAGCCGTTGCGGTACATGGCGATGTCGGCGGCAAAGGCCTTTCCTGCCTTACTCTCGGCGGTGTAGTCGTAAGTGATGTCGGAATAGATGAAGCGCATGGCAACGGCCATCGAGAATTTCTCGCTCAGCATACGGCTGTAAGCCACATCCAGGGCAAACTCGTATGGATTGATGGTCATGGCATCGTCGGCCTCGCTAAGATAGACCTCACCCAACGAGAAGAAACGCAGCGAACCGCTCAAGGAACTATAGTCGCCGATGCGATAGAAGCCTGCCAGATTGGCCAAGTGGATATCATTGACCAACTTGCGCAACCAAGGCGTATAGGAGGCACTGACACCTGCGCGCGCCACATTGAAGGGATACTTGGCGGGGTTCCAATACTGGGAGTTGGCATCGGCCTCTGTGGCGACACCTATGTCTGCCATACCGCCACCACGCGCATCGGGGGCAATGGCAAGCGAGGTTACACTGTAGTTGACCGGGTTGAACATGTTCTTCTTGTCCTGTGCCTGAACAGTGCCTATCGACAATTGATAATTGACAATGGACAATTGCACTGCACCAAGGAGCAGGGTCAATATCAGATATATTCTCTTCGTATTATACATTATACGCTCATCAATTATGATTATCCTCTAAATAAACGAAGACTTTATGTCATTTATTGCCGTGGACAATGATTTTTTTGCCCTTGTGATTGCCTTGACGATAAATATATACGCCCTGAGGCAGTGCCGAGGAGGTTGAGGGAACAGTGCCTTTGGCTACGAGTCGGCCCGTGAGGTCATAGACGCGCCTGTTTTCCTCATCCAGTTGCGTATCCACTACAAAGTCGAGTGTGGCGAGGTTTGTATTGTTCAGCACATCCCAGGCGCGGAAGGTCAGTGTATGGCGACCTGGGGCAATCTCGGGCATCTGGAAAGAGACGGTGCCTTGGGTGTAGTCACCAAATGTGCCCTCGTAGTAGTTGTTCAGGATATAGGTTTGCGAGGCATCGCCATCGACCGTCAACAGCAGGTCGTGACCCAAGCCGACACCGCTGTAGTTGATGCCACTTTCGTCTTGTATCTGTGCTGTAAAGTAGGGAGTAGAGGGAACGCTTCCGCCGTTCTCAAAGTCTTCACGCTCCAGATACACATAGATATGGGGACCCTCGGTGTCCTGCTCGGCAGCGTGGCTGATACCACCCACTGTAAAGGCCTCGCAATAGCCGTTGGCCTCCACGTCACGCTCGTTGGAAATGGCATAGAATACGGCTCTGCCACCTTCGTCGCTGAAGTTGATGTCTATGGGCATCACATAACTGATGGAGAACTTACCTGCACACACTGAATCCTGTCCGTTGAAGAGTACCTTCTCACGATTGGTGAACTCAAACGCATTTTTCGATTCGGGGTCGTTGCACTTGCACACGATGTGCTCAAGGTTGTCATAGACGCGAGCCGTCAGTATGCCGTCAAAGTCGGTCAAGGGCGTACCCTGCGCATTTTCCAGATGGCCACTCATGCGCACGCGCTGCCCCGCCTGCAGTTGCATGTCGGCATTGTCTTGCAGGGATATGTCGTTGATGCTGTCCAGCACTACGCGATTGGTGGGGGCGCCGAACACGAGGGCAGGGTCTCCCAACAGGGCATAGTGGAGTTTGTTTTCCGGATGGAATGTTTCCAGCCCGTTATTTATCAGGTAATTCTTGGCCATGCGCAAGGCATCGCCCACACAATAGCGCCGTCCGCTGGCATCCGTACCCAAGAGGAAATACATCAGCCACTTGTTCAACTGCAGATTGAGTGAGGCATATACGGTGCGCGTGGTGCCGATAAAGGCTACGGCAGCACCGTTCTCGTTACGAATGGCGGTTTCTCCAAGGTTCTCGGTTTGGCTGTCAAACGGCATGACATCGCAGGCGGCGGTAATCCACAGGGGCAGGAGCTTGCCCTGGAATGCATTGAAGTCCTCCAACTTCAGTACGAACTCATGCGAAAGGCAATAAGTGGCGGCATGACCCGTATAGTTCATTACCAAAGCACCCTCGTCCATCTGATTCTTGATGAGTTTCGTCACGTCGGGATAGGTGTTGCTGGTGAGGGTGGAGACTCTGGTATAGGCATCCCACATCACCTTGCGCACCTCCATTTCGGGATTAAAGCGCATCGTGCGCTCTGCTATGGTGTCTGCCATCCACAGGTGTTCGTTGCCGTCGCCGTCGTCGCCCATCACCATGATGATGTTTTTCCAGTTTCCGGCGTAGGCATTGGTTATGTGGTTGATGGACTTGTCCACCAGTGCCTTTGCCTCGTTAGCGGTCGTAATGGGGAAACGCCCCACGCCCAAGTCGGTCTTTTCGCGGGTCAGTTGCTTGCCTTCTCCGTCGTCCAAAAGTCCGAAGTAGTCTTCCATCACATAGCATTCCGTGTCGCTCAGGCTGTTCTCGCTCTCGAAGCACAACAGATAGTCGTCGGGTGAATAGTTGCGCCACGCGGTGCTCAGCATACGGTTGTCCCATGCGCCGTCGCCAAACAGCAACAGGTAGCGAGGCATGTCTGCCTCGGATGCGGCACGGTCGTAAAGCATCTTCATCAGTCGGCGATAGGCAGTGGCATCGGGTGTACCACTGCTGAATTCATTATATATCTGGTCGGCACGCACCACTTGCACGCGCAACCCGTCGTACTGCCGATGAGCCTCGGCCAGTCGCTCTGCCTCCGCGGTCAGTTTGCCGTTGGCGGGCACGATGATGACCATGTCAAGGCTGTTCAGGGCGTGTAGGTTTTGGTTCTCGATGTTTCCCATTACGGTAGGCTGAGGGAAAGCGTATGTGGGGTCGAATGCCACATAGCGCAGGGAGGCGTCGTCCACGGTCGCACTGTATTGCGTTGCGTCCTGACTTCCCTTTACGAGACAGGCAGGGTTGCCTGGCTCGCCTATGCGCATGAGTTTCAGGCCTGTGCCCTGAATGTGGAGTTGTGCAGGGGCTTGGCTCGTACCCACCTTGAATGCCACATAGCCGTCGCCGGGCTTCAACTTGCGTTCGTAATGCAGGGCAAGATAGTCGAGACGGGCATCATTGCCACTGGTCGTGGTCAGTTTCACGGTCCATTCCGCACCGTTGGCATATTGGCTGACATCCGTGGTGCGTGTGGAGGCGACACCGTAGGCATAGCCGCTCTTGCCTTCCAGCGTCATGGTGCTCACCGTATTGCCATTGACCACGGTCTTGAGTTCCGTTGCTGACTTGTCGCCGTTGGTAAAGGCCACGGTCAGTCGTTCGTCGCCCTCGCTGCCAGTGGTGGACAGTTTATAGGTATGCGTATTGCTGTTGGCGTAGTTTACTCCGTCATAGAGGTTGCGCCCACCGTGGAACCACGCGGCCTCGTCTTTTTCGTACAGCACATGATCCGTGAAGGAACTGTAGGTGACTGCAGGGGTTGCCTCTGAGGTGACGGTCTTCATCTCGCTGGGACCATTGCCTTCGGTCAGGAAGTAACAAGCATGGTTGGCGTATGGATTGAAGATGCGCGTATTACCGTCCCAATAGACGAGCCCGTTGCCCCAGAAGAGCCACGTATCATTGTCGGCCTTGTAGAGGGGTACTTCCTCCAGGTCATCGTATTCTTGGTCGGGATTCGACACCTCGGAAAGTCTGTGACCGCCATAGCCATACAGCCGCACATTGTCGGGAATAGAGAAGCCCATCTTCTTCAGGGCGCTGCGTGTCAGGCGGTACATTCCATCCTCCGTGATGCTTATTTTCACCCACTTGCCCTCCGAGAGGACGCTCTTCCGTGTGTATCGTTCCGAGGCCTCCTGCTCTTTGCCTTTTGACCTTTGTTCGAGTTCCGACGCGACTCGGCATAGCTCGAACGAGTTCGGCTCTGCACTCGCTGCTCCGTCCCTTGCCCTTAGCCCATTGCCCATTTTCGGCTTTGCCGTAATCGAGATGCTGCCGCTGAGCAATTTCTGATAGCGTCCTCCGCGCTTGACGATGGGCACAAAGGAGATGTCCATCATGCCCTGCTTACGGCTCACGCTGACGCAGCTGCTTACATTCAGTTCCTCCCCGATTGGCGCTCCCATGCGCTCCACCTTCTGAGCCTCCGCCTTCGTCAGCGGCGCCCATTCGGGATATTCAACGGATACGCTGTAGTCATACAGCCGATAGTCGGTCTCCAGCGGCACCACCTCGGTATATGCGGGCAGCATCGAGTCAATGCGCAGTTCGTTCCAGTCCAACGTCGTCATCGTCTGCGCCGACACAGAGCACACAGAGAAGACAGAGCACACAGAGAAAAGGTACACACAAAGCCTTTTGTATGCACTTATATACCTATATATTATAGTCTGACTATAATCCATTGTTGTCTCTTCTCACTTCTCACTTCTTAAGTTGAAAGTTGAAAGTTGAAAATTGAAAGTTGAAAGTTGAAAGTTGAAAGTTTTCTCATTTTCTCATTTTCTCATTGCCACTCCGTTCTCGCTATTCGCTCGCGACCCCTTCGGCGTTCTCTCATTCTCTCATTTTCTCATTCTCTCATTTTCTCATTCTCTCTTCTCACTGTTTCGTGCGGTTACCGCACGTTACACTCCAGCACCTTTCTGTCTTCGAGCCAGCCCTCCAAGTGGTCACCCTCGCGGACAGGACCCACGCCGGCGGGCGTTCCCGTATAGATGAGGTCGCCCATCTTCAGCGTGAAGAAGCGGCTGATGTACGACACGATTTCGTCCACGCCGAAGAGCATGTCCCTCGTATGGCCCCGCTGCACCACCTCGCCGTTCTTCTCCAAGCGGAAGTGCAGGTCCTGTATGTCGGGCAGTTCCTCCTTCCGCACCATCTCCCCCACCACGGCACTGCCGTCGAAGCCCTTGCTCAGTTCCCACGGCAAGCCCTCCTTGCGCAGCCGCTCTTGCAGGTCGCGCGCCGTGAAGTCGATGCCCACCGTCACCTCATCGTAGTATCGGTGCGCCCACCTTGGCGCGATGCTTCGTCCCAGTCGGCATATCCTCACCACCACCTCCGTCTCATACTCACACCGCTGCGTGAAGTCGGGCACGAAGAATGGCTTCCCGTTCGTCACCAGTGCCGAGTCCGCCTTGGTAAAGATTACGGGTAAGCGAGCGACATCCAAGCTTGCTTGGGAATGTCCGAGCGTGAGTAATCTATCCAAGACGACGGGCTCCTCCCTATTATATAACGTACCGTGCAGCTCTTTATTGTGCTCCTGATAATTCATTCCTACAGCAAATATCTTCATATATCTTCCTCCATTCCCCTAAAATTTCTTCAGCCACAACATAAATAACAGGTCAGTCGGGCGCTTTGTTCCATGTATGTCGCTAAAAATACCTTTTTCCACCAAGCCCTTTACTGCGGTTTGGACACTGCTGGCAGTCTTGAGGTTGTATTTTAAGATGAACTCTCTGCTCGTAAGGGTTGGTGCCACAGGGAACTCTGCAGCCACAGCCATCAGGACTGCTTTCTGTTTCTCTGTAAGTGAAGCAAAACGTTCTTCGAACGTGAAACGTTTGGAATCGACCATGTGATTAAGGATCTGCTCGTATGCGTCCTCACCGACATGCCCGCCCCGTTCCGCCAATGTAAATGCCTCGTTCATTGCCAATTGTATATACCATGTAACACCCATGAAGCAATCGTAGAGACGCGCCACCAAGACCTCTGAAACGCTTTTTCCATAGAGCGAGAAAAGGCGCTGACAGAACCTGATATATTCGTCCCTGTCGATAGGCTGCAGTTGCATGAAGACAACACTGTTATAGAAGGGGCGATTGGGGTCGCTGAAGATACGTTCCAACAAATGTCGCTCACTGCCCGCAAAGATAAACTGTGTATTCTTGAGGTGCTGTATCTTCGTGCGCAGCAGGGCCTCGATGTTTCCTTCCTCAAAATCGGCTATCTTCTGAAACTCGTCAATAGCCACGATGCACACCTTATCGGAAGTCTCAAGATAATGAAAGATTTCATCAAGCGTCACCTCCGGCTGATGAATCTCGCCCAACCCCAGGCTTACCCCTGGCATGCCGGTCACGGCATCGTATGAGATAGTGGTCCTCAGCGAGCGGACTATGCCCAACAGCCGTTGCAGCAGCGACTGACTCCTTGCGATTTTCCGGAACACCTCATTGGCCAGCAAATAAACCATTTCCCGAAGGTTTTTGCAGGTATAGACATCTATGAGAAATGTCTCATAGCGCTCAGGGAGACAATTGGCAAAGATATGTTCCACCAGTCCGGTCTTGCCCAGACGGCGTTCCGACATGACCGTTACGTTTCTGCCATTTGTAATATGGTGAACCAACTGCTCCGACTCCTTCTCTCGGTCGCAGAAATATATTTTATCCACATATTTTCCTATCACGAACGGGTTATTTAACTGGCTCATATTCGCAACGTTTTTAGCATTATGCAAAATTACATAATGCAAAATTACATAATTCTTTTCAATCCTGCAAATCTTTGCTGGTCGGATTTCCACTCATTTTCTTAATGCAACAAATGCAACAAATGCAACAAAGCAGCCCCGACAGCCGCTTGAGTGTATGTGGGTTGTCGGGGCTTCCGTAGCGTTGTGCGCGCGGGGACGCTTGGGGTTAGAGCAGGCCTGCGGCTGCGCTGGCCGATACGGCACTGGCTCCTCCGAACGCCGCCAGGAGGGCGGTGACCAGTTTCCAGAGGAACTTCACGAGTTCCCTTTTCGATTCCTGTTTCATGGCTTTGTAAGTTGAAAGTTGAAAGTTGAAAATTGAAATAGTGAGAAGTGAGAAGTGAGAGGTGAGAAGAGGATACTTCCGCCTCTTGAGGATTATTCAGGGAGTCTAATACATTTCTCTTCTCACTTCTCACTCCTCACTTCTCACTCGGTTACGCCGGGGTCGGGCGTGCCGCCGCCTTGGTTGTCGTCGTCGTCGTCGTCGCTGGTCTCTGCCTGGGGCAGGGTGAGCTTGGCGGCCTTCTTGGCTGCGGCCTGCTCCTCGCGGGTCATCACGTACTCGTAGTCCACGTTGGTGTTCACCTCCGTGGAGGCTTCGCTGGCCACGCGAGAGCGAATGATGAGCTTCTTGATGTTCGTGGCGGGGTTGAAGTCCTGCACGGTGTCCACCAGTTCGGTCTTTGCGCCGAGGTAGAACTTCGTCAGACCGTCGAGGCTGACGCTGTAGCCGCCCTTGAGCAGCTCGATGACGCACGACACCATGTCGGTCAGTACGCCCTGGATTACTCCGTGGGTGAAGGGGGTGCCGTGGTCGGCCATGTGCTTGGCCAGCATGGCGAGGGTGATGCACTCGCGCTCCTGGAGGGTAGCGCCGATTTTCTTCTCAGTTTCGGCATCGCCCGGGTTGACGGGGCGAAGTCCGAGGCTGTAGGGAATGCTCCCGATTACTTTGTTTGCCATAGTTTTGTTTTTTTTTAATTGGTTAAACTTTTGAAAGTTGAAAGTTGAAAGTTGAAAGTTGAAAGTTCTCTCATTTTCTCATTTTCTCATTTTCTCATTTTCTCATTGCCACTTCGTTGCCACTTCGTTCTCGCTATTCGCTCGCGACCCCTTTGGCGTTCTCGCTATTCGCTCGCGACCCCTTCGGCGTTCTCTCATTCTCTCATTTTCTCATTCTCTCATTCTCTCATTTTCTCATTTTCTCATTTTCTCTCTGTCTTTCTTCCGTCGGAGGCCCGCTAATGTGTCGCGACCTACATTATTGTGCCTTCCACCTCTGAATGACACTGCAAAGTTACGAAATCCCTGCGGCTGCGCCAAATTTTTTACACTCCGTCAAATAAACCGTCAAAGATTGTCCGTTTCTTTTACGTTTTCGTCAAATAAACGCTGCCGCTTTTTGTGCGATGAGGTAGTGGCGACGGAACTTGTCGTAGCGCACGCCCTCGGGCTGCCAGTCGGGGAAGCGGCGGCGGCGCGTGTCCCACTCGCTGGAGGCGAGGCCCCCCTGC
>FLNZ01004423.1_pt1 | contig 38316 bp, 25 predicted proteins | sample 1140391 | NCBI WGS metagenome assembly FLNZ01 (sample SAMEA3878171, study PRJEB12797) | bioreactor metagenome | biome: Moose rumen | place: Sweden | collected 2011-10 | reverse complement strand
CTGCCAAATGTTTAATTTATAGAAGACCCCTTAATTATAATGACGTTTTGCTTGCTGGCGACATTGAGCGCTGCAGCACTCGACCGACTGTATATCAACGACTTCACCATCTCTCCAGGAGAGACCATGACTGTAGAGATAATGCTCGACAACGACAGCACTTACACTAACCTGCAAGCCGACATCTACCTGCCCGAGGGCTTGACCATTGAGCAGGAGGATGGCGACTACATCTTCAACCTAACAGACCGCAAGGGCAGCGACCACACCATCACGAGCGCGGTACTCTCTAGCGGAGCGATACGCATCCTCATCACCTCGCCCACGCTCAAGACCTTTAGCGGCAACAGCGGAACCATCGCCACGTTCAACATCATCGCCAGCAGCACATTTGACGGCAGCAAGACGATTGAGATGAAGAACATACTCGCCACCGACGAGGAGCGCGTGCTGCACTACTTCCCTAACGACACTTGCACCGTGACAAAATACGAGCCCGTGGTTGTCACCACGCTCACCACCATTTCGTGCGACATCCCGCAGGGCGTGAAGGTGAAGTTCAACGTGGGCGTGACTCCCGACAATGCCGAGAATCCAACCCTCGCATGGACCTCCAGCGACGAGACCATAGCAACGGTAACCCTCGACGGCATCATCGAGACCCTGGCACAGGGCACTGTCACCATCACCGCCACTACAACCGACGGCACCAACATTGCTGCCAATTATGTCATCAACGTCACCGAGGCGCAGCAGTCACAACCCACTAGTAACCCGCTCGACGTTGACGGCGACGGATATGTGACCACCGCCGACATCACAATGATTTACAACTACCTGCTAGGGAACTAAATGCGATTAAGCGAGTTTAAATCAAACAAAGATAACAAAACCTAACAAAAACAACCAAAAATATTATTTGTTGACCTGGTTTTTCTTTGTTTACTTTGTTTGAAAAAAGAGTGACGAGCGAGAGCAGCGTCAAACAAGGACACCATTATAAAAAACAACGAAAACAACAAGTTAACAAGCACAACAAATTTTTTGTTGTTCAAGTTGGTAAGTTGTGAAAGTTGTTTGATATAACTGTGTCGTGGTTTTAGTTGTTTGATTAACGCTCGGATATGGAGAAACTATTGACATCAAGCATTTTTTACTTTAGGAAATTGAGTTTTTGAAAAACAAACGAATTTTGTTAAAATTTCAAATGTTAAAACAATAATATTTTAACAATTCATTTAGGACGTAAAAAATTCTTTTCATAACTGTTTTTACATCCTCCTCAATACACTTTCATTTATACTTCCAGTTTATATAAAACTGTTTTTCAAATACTTAACTTGATGATTTTCCCGTTTTTCAGCTCACACGACAGTCGTTTGAGACATTTAAAAAGCTTTATTTGTTAAAAAGATTAAAAATGTGAGCAAAAAACTAAATTCAAAAAACAAAGAACAAACAACACCCAAAAAGTTAAAGTTTTGATTATTTTTGCCACATTTATTTATAATATGTAATTTTGCATTCGTTGTTCCCGTTTGGTTACGGTGTTTTTGTTAGTAAAACAACTATCTGAACAAGCCTCTCCACTAGAGACAAAAACGCAGTAGCCAAAAACAGAGCGACACAAGCAAAAAATGCTGTAAAACAACCTTTTAACAAAAATTGAATTTATATTTTCGAGTATAAAAATTGAAGTTTAATCATTAATTGTTTACTGTATGAAGAGACTTTTATCAACTCTGATGGTCGTGTGCCTCATTGCTTTGGGTGCATCGGCCAAAACCGTTAAAGGTAAGGTCGTTAGTGCAACTGACAATGAGCCGCTGATCGGCGCTACCGTTCAGGCTGTGGGCTCTAATCAGGGCACTGCAACCGACATTAACGGTGAATTTACAGTAACCGTAAACGACAACGTGACACAGCTCAAAATCAGCTATGTGGGTTACGTGCCACAAACCGTTGCGGTTGCAAGTTATTTAACAGTAGCCCTTGAAGAAGAGAACAACACCCTCGAGGAGGTTGTGGTAACTGCCATGGGTATTACCCGCAAGCAGAAATCTCTGGGTTACGCTGCTCAACAGGTGAAAGCCGACGACATCTCGGGCGCTCACACCACCGACGCGATGAACTCGCTAAATGGTAAGGTTGCCGGTCTGCAAGTGCAGGCGACCTCTAGTGACCCAGGTTCTGCCAACTCGGTTATCATCCGTGGTTTCAGCTCTATCAATGGTAGCAACCAACCACTCTATGTAGTAGACGGAGTGCCCTTGCAGAGCACCACACTCACTGGCCAAGGTAAAGCTCAGGCCGCTGGTGGTATCGCAAGCATCTCGCCTAACGACATTGAGAGCATGACAGTGCTCAAGGGTGCTGCCGCTACCGCACTCTATGGTAGCCGTGCTGCCAATGGTGTAATCATCGTCACCACCAAGCAAGGAAAGAAGGGCGACGGCAAGAACTTCTCCATTGAGTACAATGGTAGCGTTCAAGCCCGCCAGGTGAGCCTGCTTCCCAAGATGCAGAACAACTGGGGACAAGGTTGGAACGGTTCTCAGACCTACATTGAGAACGGCTCTTGGGGACCACGCTTGGACGGCTCTACTCAAATCTACGGTCCCATCTGGAACCACCAGCAGCGCATTCACACATTCGACGCCAAGGAGAACAACGTGAAGGACTTCTTCGACATTGGCTGGTCACACAACCACTCAATCGCCTTCAGTGGCGTTTCGGCCGACAACAAGGTTACCTATTACCTATCTTATAACTACTCCAGTGACAATGGTATACTTCCCGGAAAGAAGGACGTTTACAAGCGTAACACCCTCGACTTCCGTGGAAGTTATGAGGCTACCGACTGGCTGAAGCTCACATCTTCGATCAGCTATGCCAAGTCGCAGAACGACATGGTGGGTAGTTTCCAAGGTACTTCAGTGATTGACGGTCTTCTTGAGTTCCCACGCGACATCAGCATTGTCGACCTGAAGGATTTGAGCAATGCCTTCAACACCCCCGAGGCCTACCTCACACCTTACGGAATCACCAACCCCTACTGGGCAATCGAGAACAACTACAACCACGTTGACTCGAAGCAGATGCGCGGCAAGGTTCAAGCCGACATCAACCCCATCAAGGATTTGACATTGACTTATCGCTTCGGTTTCGACTATACCGACTACGACCGCAAGATTGGTTATCCTCAAATCGCACTCGACGACGCTCTCATCGACGATGATATGGGTTATGCTCCAAGCAACATGAACCAGGACGGCTGGGTATACAGCGCCTATGGTCGCCGCTATGAGCTTAACCACGACTTCCTTGCCGACTACACCCGCAACTTCCTTGACGAGAAGCTTAGCCTTGCTGCTATCGCAGGTGTGAACCTCAACGAGCGTTACGCTACATCAATGGTAGGCCAGACCGATGGACTCACCTTCGAGACCGGCTTCTGGGATTTGAGCAACGGTGCTACCCGTTCTACCCTCACCGAGTCACAGAGCAAGCGCCGCCAGGTAGCCCTCTTTGGCGACGTGACATTAGGCTGGGACGACATGATTTACCTGAACCTCACAGGCCGTAACGAGTGGTCATCCACTCTGCCTATTGGTGCCAACAGCTACTTCTATCCTGGCGCCACCTTGAGCTGGATTTTCTCTCGTCTGATTCCACGCAACGACATTCTCACCTTTGGTAAGGCTCGCATCGCATACGGTAGAACCGGTAACGACGCCGACCCCTACATGGTAGATCCTCGCTTCGTTCAGGCATTTGCCAGTGGCTACTATAGCGGCACCGACATTGAGTTCCCATTTGGTGGTATCAACGCATTCCAGGCAGCCGCTTCGGCAGGTTCCAAGAGCTTGAAGCCTGAGATGACCACCGAGTTTGAGGCAGGTCTCAACCTCATGTTCTTCAACTCACGCTTGGGAATCGACTTCACATTCTACAATCGTGTGACAAAAGACCAAATCTTCACACTCCCTGTAGACCCTGCAACCGGTTACAACAGCGTGGTTACCAACTTTGGTAAGGTTCGCAACCGTGGTATCGAGTTGCTCGTTAACACCACCCCCATTCTCACCGACAAGTTCCGTTGGGATTTGGGCTTCAACTTCGCTGTCAACCGCAACAAGGTGCTCTCGATGCCATCGAGCCTCGAGGGTGGCAAGGTTACCATCTACAGCTTCTCGGCCGGCAACGATGCCGTTTATATGTATGCCGAGGAAGGCAAGCCCATGGGTTCTTACTACACCTATCTGCCCGAGACCTATACCGATGCTGCCGGCGTGGTTCACCCCGTTGTTGACCGTTACGGACAGCCTGTTCTCTCGAGCCAGACTATGGACACCGGCCGCGACATGAACCACAAGTGGACAGGCGGTGTGAACACCTCGATCAGTGCTTACGGACTCACGCTGAGCGCTCAACTCGACGTGCGCTACGGAGGCTCTATGTTCTCTCGCACCAAGAACTTGATGCAGTTTGTTGGTAATGCCTACGTTACCGACTACAACATGCGTCGTCCATTCATTATTCCTAACTCGGTGGTTAGTGATGGCAATGGCGGCTATGTTGAGAACACTACACCTATTATTATGAGCGACGGTGGACTTCAAGACTACTTCAACGATTATGGAATGGGTCAGGGTGGCGAGTACTATCTCGTTGACCGCACTTTCGCTAAGCTGCGCAACCTGAGCCTCACCTGGGAGCTCCCCAAGAAGTGGGTTAACAAGGCAAAGCTCAGTAATGTGGCTATCACATTGTTCGGAAACAACCTGTTCACTTGGACAGCCCGTGACAACTATGACGTGGATCCAGAGTCGACTACTACAGGTACCGACTTGGCTGGTGGATTTGGTGAGCTTTACAGCAACCCCAGCTGCCGCGTGTTTGGTTTGAATCTTAGCATTAAGTACTAATTTTTAATGGAGATTAAGATTATGAAAAAGATATTTTTAGCAAGTCTTTTGGTTCTTGGTTTGGCCGCCACATCGTGCGACGACTACCTTGACATCAACCAAGACCCCAACTCTCCCACCGAGGAGAACATGACTCCCGACATGATGCTACCGGCTGCCGAGATGAACATTGCACACAGCTACGGCGACTACTTGCGCACCGTGGGAGGATACTTTGCTCAGCACTACTCACAAGAGTTTGGTACTAGCAACTACCTTGACTACAGCGAGTTCCGTCAGAGTGCCACTCGTTCGAGCTCAATGTATCGTCAGCTCAACACCCGTGCACTTAACAACCTCAAGTATGTTCGCGATTATGCCGCACAACACGAGGAGTGGGGCAACTACCTCGCTGCCACTGTGCTGCGCGCTTTCGCTTATCAGTTGCTTGTTGACTGCTACGGAGAGGTGCCATACACCGAGGCACTTGACCTTAACAACCTCACCCCTGCCTACGATGACGGTCAGACAATCTACGACGGCATTCTCGCCGAGATCAACGAAGCCCTTGAGAAAGTTAACGGTTCAGAGCAGATGGCAACCAGTCTCCTGTTCCCTGGCAGCAAAGCCAACGACTGGATTCAGTTTGCCAACGCCCTCAAGCTTCGCATCCTCACCCGCGAGAGTGGTGTTAAGGACGTGAACAGCCAGATTGGCGCACTCATCAGCCAGAACAACTTCCCAACTGCCGACGTTGAGTTCGCCGGTTGCTGGAAGAACGAGGCCGGTCAGGCCAACCCATTCTTCCTTGAGGACGCGTTCTCGAGCTATGGTGCTTCTCAAATCAACATCATCCTGAACGTGGCTCTGCTGAACACCATGGAAGGCTGCAACGACACTCGACTGGAAGCATATTTCAATCCCAACAACGACGGAGAGTATAAGGGTGGCGTAAGTGGCACCAACTTCTCTACCACATCAACCTACAAGACCTCTTATTGGTGCCGTCCCAACGCTCACTTCGATGATCCCGTTGTGATGATCAGCCTTTCGGAAATCGACTTCCTCATCGCCGAGTACTATGCAAAGAACAACAACGCGTCAAAGGCAAAAGAGTACTATGCTTCGGCTATCACGGCATCCTTTAACCGTGCCAACAGACTTGCCACAGCTCACAAAGAGGCTGCTGTTGACATGGCAGGAGTAGATGCAGTACTTGCCGCCTATCCACTCGACATGTCTAACTACAAGCGTTCTATCGGTATCCAGAAGTGGGTAGACCTCTCGGGATACAACAGCTTTGAGGCTTGGTGCGAGCTCCGTCGCCTTGGCTATCCTGCAATGAGCAACGTTATGGGTGAGCAGGTTTACAACCCCTCGACCGATAACTATAATCCCGATGCAGTCGCCGCAGGAACATTGTATCACCCCATCAACGCGAACTCTGCCCTGACCGGCATTCTGCAACGCTTCCCCTACGCCGAGTCGTCGGCTAACCGTAACCAGAACTCTCCCACCTATCCTGGTGATAACGCTCCTGTATTCTGGGCTAAGTAATTTTAGTATAGGTTAACACTTAAACAGATTATATTATGAAGATATTTAGATATTTAGCAATCGGAGCTCTGATGGTCTTGGCGCTAAACTCCTGCGACAAGGATACCGAAGGCTTGACTGATACCACCTACTATGTAGATTTCACGATGCTAGGTGATGAGTTCATGATTGTTCCTGTGGGCACTGAGTTTGTGGATCCCGGTTGCACCGGCACACTCTACGACAAGAACACAGGAAACACCAATGATGTCACCAATAAGATTATTGTCGATGGCGTTGAAGACATCGATACCGATGTTATGGGTTTCTACTATGTGACCTATTCGGCACAGGGTAGCGACGGTTACTGGTCGTCGGTTACTCGCACAGTGTGCGTCTGCGACCCCTCAGTAACTCTTGATCTTGAAGGCACTTACAATACCGACATGACCGAGTCGAAGTATGGTGCCGCCAGGAACCCATTCTCGGCCTATGCAGCCAGCTATGGCTACACCAGCCAGTGTACCGGCATTAAGTTCACCAAGATGGCCCCGGGCTTCTATTATTGCAACGACCTGTTGGCTGGCTGGTACGACCAAGTGCGTGGCTTCCGCGCCAATTACGGCAGTAGCCTCGGTTGCATGACCGGTTATGTAAGTCTTGACAATGATGGCAACATTAGCCTCATCAGCAGTCACATCAATGCATGGGGCGACAGTCTTGACTATATTGATGGTGGTAAATATGACGACGCAACAGGTACTATCTCTTACTTCGCTTCCTATGCGAGTGTTGTAGTGATGGACGTTGTTCTTCACAAGGCCAACTAATAATTAGTAAACTATTTAATAGAATATAATTATGAAGAAATATTTTATAATTCCCATTTTGGCAATCTTGATGAGCCTGACATTTGCCTCATGCGAGAAAGACGAAGTTGAGAACACGGCAACAGTCGAAATGGCAGGCGAGTGGCACATTCACGTGTCGGCCGTTAATCCCGAGACTGGTGAAGTTGACGACCCCGACTGGTTTGGTGATGGGGTATACAACATCACTACTTGCAACACCGCTGCCAATGTTGCCACCAAGATGTTCCTTGTTGATGACATCTGCTACTACTACCCCTATCAGGTGGAAATCAATGTTGACCCAAGCACAATGACATTCAGTAGTGTTACAGATGCCGAGAACCTCTATGGCGGCACCAACTACGGAGGCGAACGTGTCACCATCACTGGCGGTAAAATTGTGAAGAACGGCACTACCACTCCCAGTGGCATGCCAGCCGACTACATCGAGTACTACATCACCTTCTCCGACGACGTGCTTGCTCCTTATCTCGAGGGCGACGTTGTGAAGGTGAGCGGTTTCCGATACACTGGCTTTGCCGACGACGAGTAGAAACGTTTAACCTATAAGGTTATATCACATAACCTTTCACCCCCATAACCATCAAGGGCCGCACACCAGCTGTGCGACCCTTGATTTTTTGTGCTTCTATAGTTAACAACTCGCGCAAACTTAATATTAGTTTGATAACGGCGACCACACTCAGGAGTTGATAAGATTTTATATTTTCACAAAAAATCAAAATTTATCATGGATTACCATTAATAATCTTTCAATTGTTTTGTAAATTTGCAAAAATTACCAATCGACTACTAACTAATTTCTATTTCACTAATAACTATTCTATGCTAAAGACAATAAGACGCATCCTTGCTGTGCTCTGCTTTGTGGCGGTGACACTGCTTTTCCTTGACTTCACCGGCACGCTGCACCACTGGATAGGATGGACTGCCCGGGTGCAGTTCTTCCCTGCTGTGCTGGCGGCAAACTTTATTGTTATCGCCGCGCTGGTGCTGCTCACACTGGTGTTCGGGCGCATCTACTGCTCGGTAATATGTCCGCTTGGCGTGATGCAGGATCTCATCTCGTGGCTGCATGGCAAGCGCAAGAAAAACCGCTTCACCTATTCTAAAGAGATGAAATGGCTGCGCTACCCGGTGCTGCTGGTGTTTATCATCGCTTTTGCTCTGGGAGCAGGGGCAGCACTCACACTATTAGAGCCTTACGGCACCTACGGCATGATTGCCACCAACCTGTTCCAGCCCATCTATCAGTGGTGCAACAACGGCTTAGCAGCCATCGCCGGGCACTATGAGAGCTATGCGTTCTACAGCGTTGACGTGTGGATCAAGAGCACTACGGCGCTGGCACTGTCGGCGGGCTTGTTTGTCGTCATCGGCATCTTGGCATGGCGTGGCGGACGCACCTATTGCAACACCATTTGCCCTGTGGGCACGCTGCTGAGCTTCCTGTCACGCTTCTCACTGCTAAAGGTGCGCATCGACAATGACAAGTGCATCAAGTGCGGTCTTTGCACCCGCAACTGCAAATCATCGTGCATCAACCATGAGGACGGCACCGTGGACCATAGCCGCTGCGTGACCTGCGGCAACTGCATCACCAAGTGCAAGAAAGACGCTATATACTACGGTCGCCCACGCAAGTCGAGCGTAAACGCAGCGACCAGCTCCCCCTCAAAGATAGAGGGGGCTGGGGGGAGTATGACCACTCCCGAGAAGATTAGTAATAATTCGAGCGAATTAGTGGTTGATAAGCCCAAGGAAACCATCGACAAAGGCAAGCGCGCCTTCCTTATCGGCACTGGCACGGCAGTAGCGACTATTGCCCTGGCACAAGCCCAAAAGAAAGTTGACGGCGGTCTCGCTGCCATCGAGGAAAAAGAGATGCCCAAGCGCAAGAACCCAATCACGCCGCCAGGGTCGGTAAGCGCCCGCAACATGGCACGCCACTGCACTGCATGCCAGCTGTGCGTCGCCGAGTGTCCCAACCAGGTGCTAGTGCCCTCGGGCGACATGCTCACCCTCATGCAGCCTATGATGACTTATGAGCGCGGCTATTGCCGCCCCGAGTGCACGCGCTGCTCGCAGGTGTGCCCCACAGGTGCCATCAAGCCCATCACCCTCGAGGAGAAATCGTCGCTACAGATAGGATATGCTGTGTGGGCCCATTTCTTATGCATCCCAACCCGCGACAAGGACAAGGATGGCAAACCCATCTCCTGCGGCAACTGCGCCAACCACTGCCCCACCGGTGCCATCACTATGGTACCTCTCGAGGATGGCAATGAGGAGTCGCCCATGGTGCCCAGCATCAACCGCGCCAAGTGCATAGGCTGCGGCAACTGCGAGTACGTGTGCCCTGCACGCCCTGCCGCAGCAATCCATGTGGAGGGACTTGAAGACCACAGAACAATTTAAGTGTTAAGTGTTAAGTATAAAGTGTTAAGAGCTAGAACATCTAGAAAATTTAGAACTTCTAGATTATCTAGAAAATAACAAAGATTTATCTAAACTATGAACTCTGAACTAAAAAACAACATGAGCCGGCGTCACTTTTTTAAGGTGGCGGGAGGAGCCGCAGTGGCTTCGAGCGCAGTTCTTGCGGCTTGCGACAACAATAAGAAGGAGGTCAACACCTCGGGAGCCATCTCCGAGGCCGATGTGCCCAAAGACAAAATGACCTACCGCACCAACCCCAATACCGGCGACCGCGTGTCGCTGTTAGGCTACGGCATGATGCGCCTGCCCGTGGAGGGTGGCACTTCGGGACGCGAGAACCCCGATGCCGCCATCGACCAAGAGCTGGTAAACAAAGAGATAGACTTCGCCCTTGCGCATGGCGTGAACTACATCGACACGTCGCCCGCCTACTGCCAGGGACGCAGCGAGCACGCCACGGGCATCGCCCTTAGCCGCCACCCTCGCGACAAGTATTATATCGCCACCAAACTCTCGAATTTCGCACCCGAGACATGGCCGCTTGAGGAGGGACAAAAGATGTTCCACAACTCGCTCAAGGAGCTGCAGGTCGATTATGTCGATTACCTGCTCCTGCATGGCGTGGGAATGGGAGAGAACGGTCCCGAGGAGTTTGACCACCGCTACGCCGAGAACGGTCTGCTCGACTGGCTCGTGGAGCAGAAAGAGGCGGGAAAGATACGCAACCTGGGCTTCAGCAACCACGGCGACATCAGTGTCTTCGACACACTGCTGCAATGGCACGACGAGGGCGACTATCACTGGGACTTCGTGCAGATTGAGCTTAACTACCTCGACTGGAAACACGCCAAGGAAATAAATGACCGCAATACCAACGCCGAATATCTTTACAACGAGCTGAAAAAACGCGACATCCCAGCCGTCATCATGGAGCCGCTACTGGGAGGACGCCTTGCCAAAGTGCCCGACAGCATCGTTGCCGAGATGAAGCAGCGCGAGCCCGACATGAGCGTGGCATCGTGGGCGTTCCGCTATGCCGGCACCCCCGACGGCGTGCTCACCGTGCTCAGCGGCATGACCTACATGGACCACCTCATGGAGAACATCATCACCTACTCGCCGTTAAAGCCTATCAGTAAGGAGGAAAACGAGTTCCTCGAACGTATCGCCGACAAGATGGTGGCGATGAACACCATCCCCTGCAACGACTGCAAATATTGCATGCCATGCCCCTACGGCATCGACATTCCCGCCATCTTCGTGCATTACAACAAGTGCATCAACGACGGCAACCTCATCAAAGAAGAGAGCGACAGCGACTACAAGCGCGCGCGCAAGGCATTCCTCGTGGGTTACGACCGCAGCGTGCCCAAGCTCAGGCAAGCCAACCACTGCATCGCCTGCGGACAATGCAAGAGCCACTGCCCACAACGCATCGACATCCCCAAAGAGCTGAAACGCATCGACGACTTCGCCGAACAACTAAAACTTAGCGACAAGAAAGACTGAGTAAACTCTCAAATAATAATTAATCGAATACTCGAGTACTCGAATATTCGAATGCTCGAAAAATCGAAAAACCGAGCACCCAAATTATCAAAAAACTATCACCCATAAGAAGGCATCTAAACTTCTCAGAACCTTACTCCTGCGGTGATGGTAATGTCTTCTTGTGAGTTGATGAAATTGTGGTCTTTGCTGTGGTAGAAGTGTGCATCAAAGAGTAGCTGCAAGTTCCAAAAGAAATATTTGCCGGCATTATGCACGAGACTCATTCTCCCCCTGAGATCGACGGCAGGTAAATCGCGCTTGCCATCAACGGAGTCTTCAAATGAGTGGTTCCACCCTATCGACGGAGCAATGGTGATGTTGAAGAGCCAGTTGCGGTGGAACACCCAGTTATAGGCATATCCTATCAAGAAGCAGTAAGAGCGATGATGATACTTGTACTGCAACTTCTCGCCACCGTCGGGAAGGAAACTTATCATCTCCTTAGGCAGTTCCGAGAAGTCGATGTCAACATTCTGAGTGGAGATGAGAAAACCAGCTATCATGGTTCCGGCGCTAAGCTTCTGAATTTTAGAGAAACTGTAGGCGGCGGCTTGCGAATACTTACGGTGGTTGAAGAAATAATACATGTCAATCCCCCAATTCTTTTGCTTGAGTCCGCTGAACTTCTGCTTTATCATGCGCTTGTTGTTATAATCTCCAAATCGACCTATCGTGACAGTTCCTGAATTGCGGGACTTATAGGCCTCAAATGAGAATCGTGAGGTGGCAAACGACAAATCCCACTTAGAATGCCTCGTTGGGTCGCCACCAAACACATTGTCGAGGTCAAACATATAGGTGTATCCTATTCCCAAAAACGACAGATGCGCACCCACGCTGGAATTGACAGCAGAGTTCATGAAAATCTTCATGTTGTTGGCAATCATGCCTCCATAGCTGTCGAGCCAGTTCTCGTTGATAAGCATTGCCTTCCAGTTCTGGGGGACTCCCACCACATAGGTAGTGTCGTAGTTGTTGAAGGCTTTGGAGTAGAAGTTATAGGCTTTCGACACCAAATTCAAAAGGAAAGGCTTATCAATAGTAGGGTCGATAAAGTAGTTCCAATCGCGTTTGGCGATAGCGGTCTTCCATGTGAGCTTTTCGGGGACGGTATCAGAGGGTATGCTGTCAGGATTGAGAGACGTTTTATTACCGTCAATGTTGGCTAAAGTGGTGCTATCTTGCATGTAGCAGGTGTCGAGAGCAGCAGAGTGGGGCATGCCATCCCGCTCATCAGTTGCTGCCCACATCGAGAGAGCTGCCAGTGCCAATATTATTGTAATAAGGTGTCTCATCTCACAGAAGATTGTTCTTCGTTTTCCTCGGGCTTGCGGGGGGTGATTATCAACAAGTTGTCGTCGGGAACAATAACGGTTTTAGGCGCTACGGTGTCGGCAGGCGCCAACTGGGGCGTTGCCTTCTTGCCGAAGAGGCGGTCGAAGTCGTGCTTGAACACCACTCCCACGCCCTGCGTGGTCATCGCGTCGCGCACATAGTAGTTCTGATCGTTGAAGTGGTTGTAGGCCTTGAGACGTATGGTGCCCTTGCGGTTGAGCAGGTACTCAAGGTCGAAGTCGCCAATGAAGTTGGAGTTGCGCGTGTTATAGGTGTTGTCGCGGTAACCAAAGTTGCCATTGAAAATCAGGCGGTTGTTGAGAAGCTGGCTCGATAGTGCGAGGTTCACCTCCACATCACTGAAGTCGCCCTTGTCGCTGCGGAAGTTTGGCGAGATTTGCCAGTTTTCACTAATCTGCCCCAGTATGCTCGAAAGCTGCGACGAGATGGTTGACGAAGCCACCGAAGTAAGCTCATTGTTGGTCTTTTGCGACTGCATATAGTCGGGGGTGTAGAAGCGGTTGAGGGCGAGCAGATAGATAATCTGGCGGCTCATCATCTCGTCGGTGCTTATCACACTCTTGACCTTGCTGTAGGCATCGCTGGTGAGGGTGGGGAACTCAAGGTCGAACGCTAACTCGGGCTCGGTGATGTCGCCCTTAACCTTAAGGAGGGCATTGACAGGCACGTTGGTGCGGTTGATGTCGCGGTCGGTAGAGAACGAGGCGTCGAGGTCGCTCAAGTTGGCATTGAGCGAATACACGGCATTGATGTCGAGATTGGCATTATAGGGGTTACCGTTGAAGCTGATAGTGCTGCCGTTGCGAATCGTGAAGTCCTTGATGATAATGTCCTGAAGGGTGAAGTTGTAAGAGCCTTTCTCAAGCACATACTTGCCAAACATATCAAAGCTGTCGTCAATGCTGTTGTAGTTAAGGTGCAGATTGCCCGAGCCATACGCCCTGATGCGGTCGCCACCCACAGGGTCCATCACAAGCACAATCTCGGCAACGGGGGTGATGTCGGTCTGCAGGTCGATGGTGAAACGCGTGGGAAGAGATTGCTGCTGCGACTTATTGGACCTTTTGAGCGTCAGCAAGCTTCTCACCTCCTCAGGCAGCTCATCGACATAACTCTTCACGGTGTCAACCACCGCCACTTGCGGCTCATCTTTCTTGTCACGGTCGCGGAAGGTGATGAAATTATACTCGCTAGCCTCCTCAGCATCGCTCAACACAAAGGTGAACTTGCTGTTCTCATTGGTCTCCATATTGACACCTATCCTCACCTCGCCAGGCTCGCCAGCAATGATAGCCGTGCCACTGCCATAGATGGTGCCATACCAGTCGGGGTTCATCGCCGGGTTTATGTCATAGACCAGGAGATTCTCGGCGTCATGCACCGTGAAGTTGAACACCGGGTCGTGGAACGCGTCGTGCCGCAGATACCCGCTGAGCTTCGCCGTGTGGTTGTCGCGGTCGCGGATGGTGATATTGTCGAAGGCTATCAAGCCTGGCACGATGTGTACCGAGTCGGTGCAATGATAGGTGACATTGGTATAGCCAATCTTGAGGCTCAGGTCGTCGGCATAGACATCGCCATAGAGGTCGATGGTCTTGAAATTGCCAAAGAGCACTGCCCTACCCGACACCTCGCCATGCACCTCGTCGGTGAACGCCTCCATAAAGGGTTTCATAAACTCCACGTTGGCTTTGTTGGCGATAAATTCCATATAGAGCGAGTCGTCGGCAGCGAAGATTTCGCCGTTGATATAGGTGTGTAAGCCATTTTTCTGGGTGAGGTCGCAGTTGAGCTTCACAGCGGTGTTCTCCACGTCGAAGCTGCTCTTGATGTCGCCATTGCCCATGTGCGCACCATTGTAGGTCATATCCTCGACATGGAGGCTCTCGGTGCTCAGTCGCGGCGACTTCGAGAACAGGTCGGCAAGCTGGAACTCGCCAGTGGCGCTTCCACCAAAGGTGACATGGTTGATTTTCAGCGTCTCAAAGATGTAGTCTAGGCGTATGTCATTGAGCGACACGGTGAGCATGTCGTTAGGATCGTGCGACACCTTGCCGGCGATTTTCACAAACTGGTCAAATCTAGAGCCGCTTATCTCCTCCACGTCAATCACGCCATTGCGATACTCGAAGTGTCCCTCGTTCACATTCCACACACCATCGTTTATCACCACTTCGGTGGGATTGATATCCACCTTCGTCATGAACTTGCCGCTGATGTCGCGCCCTAGCAGAGCCGAGAGACTCACGTTGCCGTGATAGTCGGTGGGGCGGTTCAGCACCCAGTTGAGATTGGCATCTACACCGTCGTTGATGGCGTTGGCATCGATGTTTACAGCTAGGTTTCCTTTGTCGCTGGGCAAGATGGTCTGGGCGGTCATCGTCACGTTGTCGGCATTGGAGTCCTTGCCCACATGAACCTTAGTGCCTTCAATGAGACGGTTACCCTGGATAAGGTATGGCATATCCACATCCACCGCCAGCTCTTTATCGGCCTCATCGAAATATCCGTCGATAGTAGATTTGTAGGCAAGCTTCACGGGCAGCTTGACGTAGGAAGATATGTAGTTCTCAAACTCGTCATTGGGATCTACCTCAATGTTGAAGGTGAAATTGTTATTGCCGGCGCTTGGTGGCGTGTGGCCACTCATAAACTGCGGGAAACATTTCGACGCTATGCTCTTGACGGCTGGCACTAGAGTGGCGAAGTCGTACTGTCCCTCCAGGTTGCCATGCAGGAAGTCGGTGTCGATGGTTAGGCGCTTCACGCCATTGCTCTCGCCGGCATCCACCATGAGGTTGCTCACATGGAATCCCTTGCCTGTCTCGCTGTTGATGAACGACATGTTGTCAATCTTAACATTGCCTGCAATATTTGAGATATTGTTGCCTGTGACCGACGCTGTCATGTTCAGGTTCAACGCATTAGCAGGGTACTTGTTGGTGAGGTTCAACTTGGCGAAGTTCACGTTCTTGGCTATCACGTCAAGGGCGTAGGAGGAATTTGCGCCGTCGAGGGTGAGGTCGCCTTTGAGGTCAACCATTCCGTTGGGATCGTTGATGGCGACCGTGCCACTGTAGTTGTTGTGGTCCACATCAACATCGGCAGTGATATTGTGATAGCGATAGCCCTTCAGGTCAATGTGGTCAACCTTGCCGTCAATGTGTCCAACAATGTTCTTGTCGGCAAGCAGCGAGGCATCCACATCGACATCCATCGCTACCATGCCCAGCAGGTCCTCCTTGCTCAGCGCGCGACCCAAGTTGAATCCTCCAGAGCTCACATGGGCATCTACATTCTTGACATTGCCATCATTAACATAGGCTCCCTTCACTGCCACGTCGCCCAAATCGGTGTCAAGCTTGGCATCGGCAGTAAGGTTTGAGGGGGTGCCATTAGCGTTACCCACCAGGTGTAGTGAGCCGCATTTATCTACAATCTCCTGTGCTTGTGGCGAGAGGTTGGCAAAATTCTGGGTGAGGCGCGCTATTTCGTTGCGCGACGCCTTCAGGTCGATGTGGCGCACGTCGAAGTCCATCACCTTGGGGGTGCTGAAGTTGGCAAACTTACCCGCCAAGTCAAGTGTTATATTGCCGTTCTGGGCATTGAGTTTGAGGTTTTTCACGTCAATCACGTCGCGAGTCGCCACAGCATCGACAGTGAAATGCACAGGATCGACCCATTGCGCCAACTTGGGTTCAAAAGTCTTGAGATCGGCAGGAGTGACATAATTGTCGGTCATGTCGAGAGTTATGGGCTGTTGCTTAATCTCGTTGACTGCATTGCCAAGTGACGAATAGTGGAAAGTGGCATCGGCGGGAGCGAGGTGTGTGCCAGGCAGGTCAACCTTTAGGTTGCTGAACGAGGCACTAGTGTCGGTAATCTTGAACAAGCCGCTCAGGTTCTTCACTTCCAGACCATTTTTCTCGTTCACCGCCAAGTGCTTGACATCAATCTCAAAATCGTTGTTCTTGATGCGCGGCAATGACACATCAACGGTCAAATCGGTAGCGTGCAGATGGTTGGGGTCGAACATGCCAGGCGCCTTGTGAGGCTCGTTGAGCACGTCATAGCTGATGTCGCTGTTGCGCACAATGGCGTTCTGGATTTTGATGTCATAGGGCTTCGGCGGCTTGCCAGGCTTGGACTTGAGTTTGTCGATGATGAACTGCAAGTTAGTGGGGCTGTACTTGTCGGGACGCGTCACATGACCGTGCAGACCATTTACCTCGGCAAAGGTGAAGACGAGCTTGCGGTTCATCACCAAGTCATAAAGACTGATGCCAGCCCCTAGCTTATCCACATTGATGAGGTCGCCGTCGTTCTGGTCAGGAATGTTGACACCCGTCAGCACCATCTGGTTGAAGGGCGAGATACTGATGCCGTCGATGGTGACATTGGTGCCGAGGAACTCGCTCAGCTCGCGCTCTCCCACGGCTTTTATCTTGTTCTGGAAATAAGGCATGCTCACAGCGAGATAAAAGAGACCATACCCCACAACGAGCAACACGACAATCGTCATAAATGTCGCCCTGAGGGTTTTATAGGTCCATCTCAAGAAATTCTTCATGCCACAAAAAATTCGTTTTACCACAAGTGTTGGGACAACGCGAGCGCCATCCACCAAAGTCTCACTGCCAAGTCCTCTCTATGACTAACCAGGAAAAAATTGGTTTAACCTACAAAGTTAGATAGAATTTTCCAAAATACAGCCATCACAGCGATAAATTAGCAAAGTTTTTTACACACAAAAACAACAAAAAAACCGCCAAGCACTAATTTCTAAGCACTTAGCGATTAAAAGCGTGGTCCCACTTGGGCTTGAACCAAGGACTCCCTGATTATGAGTCAGGTGCTCTAACCAACTGAGCTATGGGACCGCTCACGGTTCACAGAGCCGAAAAGCGAGTGCAAAGTTACGTCAAATTCTTGAAACCACCAAGACGTTGGGCGATTTTTTGCGTTTTTATAGTTTTTTGAGAGGTTTTTGAGACGTTCTAACGGTTTGAGCCTAAATCGGTCATTAGGTTTGAGCCTAAATCGGTCATTAGGTTTTAGACCAACCAGCGTAGCAGCGTTCTCATATAGGGACAAAAAAATTGATTGTCTCCCGACAACCAATCTTAATTAACCTTAAATCTAATACCATGAAAAACACGGTGCAAAGATAATCATTTTGAGTAATACCGCAATTATTATGCGGCAAAGTTTGCTGTTGTTTAACGTTTTTTAGCAGTCGGGCGACTCTTTAGCCATTTTTAGTAGTGTGAATATGCCTTCTCGTCCTTCGTTCATGAGCAGGTCGAGGATGCTGAGTCGTGGCTGGAAAATGCCCCTGCGGTTGCTCCACATTTGATAATATGGCACGTCGGCGATAGGCAGCGTGTCGCCGCGCCGGCCGCCTATTTTGCCTCGCAGGTCGAGGGCGCCATCGGCTATCAGCGCAGCGATTTCGCCCTCGTCACTCACCACTCGTGTTGTGATGGGGAGGTCCATAAAATCTACGACTAGGCGATGCAGCTCCATATTGAGGTCGAGGAGACGCTGCTGAGCGCCTTCTGCTATAATGCTGCGCAGGTCATCGGCGATGAAGTCGAAGAACGGGCTCTTGCCATAGGACGAGAACAACGCTCCCCAGTGCAGATGTCGCCAGTTGCCGTGCTCGCTCACCAGCACATCGCGCATCATCACTGGCATAGCATTGGTTGAGCCTACCAGCGGCACGGTGAGCCTGACGGGACCGTTGGGAGCGTCGATGACGTAGCGGTGGTGGCTATGGCGCAGCGGCAGATGGCGCTCGGTGGCATCTATCACCACCTCGCCCGCCTTGACCATGGCGGCATAGCACCGCACATCGCCCGCACACATGCTGCCCATTATCACCATAGCTCAGAGTTCATAATACAAACAAATCATGCTGCGTGTGGCTGTTGTATCAAACGACCAGAGACGACTAGAAACAAAAAATTGTTGCCTTTGTATTTCTTTGGATAAATTTTTTTGTTGTTTCTGTTGTTGAGATGTTGTTATGGTTGTTTGATATAACCGCGACATAGCACCGCAGTCAATTGTCAGTAACAAACAGTGGGTAACGCAAAAATCTCTTTTCCTTAATTGTCTTCAAAAAAGACTCGCGCGAAGCGCCTATTTATCAGGATTGGCGTCGCGGAAGACGCGGTTCCAGCGGATTTTGCCGTCAAACCAGCCCTTGTCCTTGTCGAAGGAGACGATGACAAACATTGGCGTGCCCACGATGTGGTCCTCGGGCACAAAGCCCCAGAATCGCGAGTCGAGGCTGTTGTCGCGGTTGTCGCCCATCATCCAGTAGTAGTCCATCTTGAAGGTGTATTTCGTGGCTGGCTTGCCGTCGATATAGGCCTTGCCGTCCTTGATGGTGAGGTCCACCTTCTCGTAGTCGCGGATGCAGCGCTCATAGATTTCCTGATTCATCTTCTTGGTAAGGTCGATTGACACGCCCTTCTTGGGAATCCATAGCCCACCGATATCGTTGGCGAAGTTGCTTCGAGTCCAGCCATAGTCACGCCCCACGGGGTAGGTGTAAAGGCTCTCACCATCCTCAATTTCAGAGGGTTGTAATTCACTCACCCATGAGCAGCTCTCAAGTTTCGACTTCATCTGATAAGTGAGAGGCATATTATGCAGTTTTCCTCTCTCAAGATGAATATCGTCAAGTGCCACGCCTAGCTCGTCAACCAAATAGTCTTCGTCAAAGAAGTCGCTTTTCAAGTACACTTCGTAGTTATACTGCACATTCTTAGGCTCGCTGATGGCTTTGCCGTTGATGTGAACCACGCCATTGACTATTGAGATTCTCTCTCCTGGCAGTCCCACACAACGCTTCACATAGTTGTCGCGACGGTCAACGGGACGGTAGATTATCTCACGATGCTCGCGTATATAATCACGCCCTGCCTGCATCACCTTGCCACACATGCTTGGGTCGTTATTAAAATCACTAATCGAAGGATGCATTATCCCTGCGCCACACTCAAACAGCTGCGTGTAGTAGTCGGGGTTCACATTTCCCACCACCACGGTGTCGCCGGCGGGGAAGTTGAAGACCACGATGTCGCCACGCTCCACGCTGCGCAAGCCTTTAAGGCGATGATAGTCAAGCTGTGGCTTCTCGATATAGCTCTTGCAGCCAAACAGCTCGTTCTGCGCCAGCGGGAAGTGCAGAGGAGTCTGTGGCACGCGCGGTCCATACACCATCTTGTTCACCCACAGGAAGTCGCCGGTAAGCAATGTCTTCTCGAGCGATGACGACGGAATCTGATAGTTCTGCCCCACAAAGGCAAAGAGGAAATACACCAAGACGAGTGCATAGACGATAGCATCGACCCAACTCATCACGGTGCGCACCATCTTGCTCTTGCTGTACTTCCACCAGTTCCAGGGGATGAACTGCGTGAGGTAGATGTCGGCCAGCAGGAACCAGAACAGCGCCACCCACCAGTTGCCGAGCCACGCCACCCAAGCAAAGAAGATGACGCTCACGATGCCGAAGCGTATCCATCGGGTCTTTTTCACGCGCCCCAAACGCTCTAGTAATGAGCCAGTTTGGCGAACATTCTCCTCGGCTTTATTCTCTTTCTTATCCTCTGTGCCTTGTTTAGAGGCATCTTTCTTTTTAAAAATACTCATAACGTGTCATGTCAAAATAGTGTGCAAACTTAGTGAAAAAAGTTGAGACAACAGCTAAAATACATATTTTTTCACATAAAGGGATATTCTACAAATTGCTTTTTTCGTAATAAATAGTTGTATAGGTCAAGATTTCTTGCGAAATTTGCATCATAAATCAACGATAATATGGGCTACTCAATACTCGACTTTATTGCACTGCTAGGCTCGGTGTGCTTGTTCCTTTATGGAATGAAAGTGATGAGTGAAGGCTTGCAGAAGGCCGCCGGCGACCGTCTGCGCTCTATCCTCAACGCCATGACCCGTAACCGCTTCATGGGTGTCACCACAGGTATTTTGATTACCGCTCTTATTCAAAGCTCGTCGGCATCGACGGTGATTGTCGTCTCGTTTGTCAACGCTGGCCTGATGAGCCTCGAGCAGTCGATGGCAGTGATTTTTGGCGCCAATCTGGGCTCCACGTTCACGTCATGGATTGTGGCGATACTAGGCTTTAAGGTCGATATGGGAGTCATCCTGTTGCCGTTGTTGGCGTTTGCCGTCCCCATGCTGTTCTTCAAGAAGAGCCAGGTGAAGTCGATAGGCGAGTTCCTCATTGGCTTTGTTTTCCTGTTTATGGGTCTTGCCGCCATCAACGCCAACGTCCCCGACCTGAGCAAGAGTCCCGAGATTTTTGCGGCATTGCAGAACTACACCACCATGGGCTATGGCTCTATACTCCTGTTCATGCTGGTAGGTCTTGTAGTCACTATGATTATCCAGTCGAGTGCCGCCACCTTTGCCATAGTGCTGATTATGGGCACCAAGGGGTGGATACCCTTCGACATGGCGTGTGCCATGGTGCTGGGCGGCAACGTGGGAACCACCATCACACCGCTGCTGGCATCGCTCGGAGGAAACACGGCAGCCAAGAAGGCGGCGATGGGGCACCTGATGTATAACATCTTCACCGCCGCGGCAATGCTGATATTCTTCATCCCATTCACCAACAACCTCATCGTGTGGCTCACGCGCGATGTGGTACACGCTGGCGACCCCACCGGGCTATATCACGCAGTGCAGAATGGCGTGAGCGGCGATGCCCTGCATCCCTTGATTGGCAGTATGTCTCTCGGCTTGACGCTGTGGCACACCGTTTATAACATCTTCAGTCTGCTCACCATGATCTGGTTCACCAAGCAGTATGTGAAACTGGTGAACTGGCTTGTGAGGTCAAAGAAGAAGGAAGAAGAGGAATTCCAGCTCAAGTACATCCAGGGCGGTTTGTTAAGCGCCAGCGAGCTGAACCTAATGCAGGCGCAGAAGGAGATTGTGGTGTTTGCCGAGCGCGTGGACCGCATGCTGGGCATGGTAAAGCAACTAATCCACACCAATGCCGACACAGAGGAATTCAATAACATCTACGAGCGCATAAGCAAGTATGAAGACATCAGCGACCGCATGGAGATAGAGATTGCCAACTACCTCAACAAGGTGGTGGAGGGAAGGCTGAGTATCGATGCCAAGATGCAGGTGGCTACCATGCTGCGATGCGTGAGCGAGTTAGAAAGCATTGCCGACAGTTGCAACAACATAGGACGGTCACAAGTGAGAAAAGTGCAGACGGGAGCACACTTTGGCGAGGTGAACTACAAGAACATCAACAATATGCTCAAACTGGTGAGCGAGGCGATGAGCAACATGATTGTGATGCTCAGCGACCTCGACAATGTGAGCAACGACGACCTGATGCGCAGCTACAACAAGGAGCGTGAAATCAACAAATACCGCAACCAGCTGCGCACCGAGAACATCGAGAACATCAACCAGTTAAAATATCCCTATCAAGCTGGCATCTTCTATATGGACATCGTGTGCGAATGCGAGAAGATTGGCGACTACATCATCAACGTTGTCGATGGCGTGAACGAGCAGCGACGCCGCAAACTCGCCGACCAAAGCGAAGCCGAGGAAAGCATCAAGATGGAAGAAGCCGCAAAGCATGATGATTGATTTAATGCAGAATGCAGAATGCAGAATGCAGAATTAACAACTACATAAACTAATAGTATTCACTTTAAAATTTTAGAACAAGATGAAAGATTTGAAAGGCACTAAGACCGAGAAAAATTTGCAGATGGCGTTTGCCGGTGAGTCGATGGCTCGCAACAAGTATGACTACTTCGCCAGCAAGGCCAAGAAAGACGGCTATGTGCAGATTGCAGCAATCTTTGAGGAGACTGCCAAAAACGAGAAAGAGCACGCCAAACTGTGGTTCAAGTATCTCGAGGGAGGAGCTATCAAGGCTACTACCGACAACCTCGCTGCCGCCGCCGACGGCGAGAACTTTGAGTGGACCGACATGTATGACCGCATGGCACGCGAGGCCGACGAGGAAGGATTCACCGAGATCGCCGAGCGCATGCGTGGCGTGGCAGCCATCGAGAAGGAGCACGAGGAGCGCTACCGCAAGCTCTTGAAGAACATCGAGGACGAAGTGGTGTTCTCGCGCGACGGCGACGTGATTTGGCACTGCAGCAACTGCGGACACATCGTGGTAGGCAAGAAAGCCCCCGAGATGTGCCCCGTGTGCAACCACCCACAAGCCTACTTCCAAATCAAAGCCGAGAACTATTGATTCCCAGGCTCTAGCCAAGAATTCCACAACAGCCTCAGTATAATCCTCTGAGGCTGTTGTTTCTTCCTCCATAAGCCTATTAATAATATTATAATGTGCAAAAAAATGCCTTAAATGCCTTTTTCCTGAAAAATTTTGTCTATCTTTGCGGTTGGTAATAACTCTAAAAATTGGAAATCATGAAAAGAATATCATTATTTATTATGCTTGTCGCTGTGCTCGCCATGGCAGCAGGTGCCCAAATTAAGAAGAAAACCATCAAGTCGATGGCCAAGCTGGAGCAGGAGCAACAGCAGCAGCAAGTTGCGACGGGCCCGATGACCGACTACGACTGGGCGCTTGAAGCTTGTTATCACGAAAGATTTGATGAGGCATTGACCTACATCAACAAGTACCTCAAGAATAATCCCAACGACCCGTTTGGATTGACCTGCCTGGCGGCTATTCAGTGCCAAACCAACCGTGATGCCGAAGCCGACAAGACAATAGCTAAAGCCCGCAAATGCGCTGTCAACGAGAGCGACCCCGAGCTGCTCAACTGGTTATACTACACCCAATCGACGATAGCGCTGCACCAGCAAGACACAGTGCGCGCCATCGAAGCCCTCAACCAAGCCGTAGAGGCCATGCCTGGCGACGTGGACTGCTATATGCGCCTAGGCAACATCTACAAGAAGCAGAGGGAATATGACTTGGCGATGGTAAACTATGGCCTGGCGGTGCAGTACGACCGCAATCAGGTAGAAGGCTATATGGGTTTGGGCACTGTGGCTGGCTCGCTCAAGAAGCGCGAAGATGCCATCAAGGCCTTCACCATGGCCATCAAGCTGCAACCCGACTTTGCCGAGTGCTACGCCCTGCGCGCCGTGGAGTACTTCAACGACCAGGAGTATGCCAAGGCCATGGACGACATCATCACAGCCCTCGACCTGGAGCGCGACAACGCTCGCGCTCAATGGGTGCTGGAATATGTGAAATATTACTCTTTCAAAGATGCCGAGAAAGCTCTAAAGGCTAAAGCCAAGAAGAGCAACGATAACTGGTGGCTCGAATTACTGAAGGTAGAAGACGAGTAAATCCCACAACATAAAAATGTCATTCTCAATGAAAATAGCTCTCCCTTATGTTGCTATAGGGGGGAGCTTATCTGCTAAACTTGAACCACTTTAACACTTATAACTTAACACTTTATACTTAAAACTTAACACTTTATACTTAAAACTTAACACTTTATACTTAAAACTTAACACTTTATACTTAAAACAGTGCGTCCCGATAACAATCTACAAGAACTTGATAAAGCCCCCGTAGGCAAGCTGCTGTGGAAATACAGCCTGCCGTCGGTAGTTGGCATGGTGGTGATGTCGCTCTACAACATCATCGACCGCATGTTCATAGGCCAGGGCGTGGGACCCGACGCCATTGCGGGACTTGCCATCACCTTCCCGGTGATGAACATCTCGGCGGCATTTGGCGTGCTCATAGGTGGCGGTGCCGGCGCACGCACCTCTATAGTGCTGGGGCAGGGCAAGAAGCGCACCGCCGAGCTTATCTTGGGCAACAGCCTGGTGATGACACTGGCGCTGGGCGCCTTCTACCTGCTATTGCTCGCCATTTTCATCGACGACGTGCTCATCGCCTTTGGCGCCAGCGCAAGGTCGCTGCCCTACGCCCGCGACTTCATGATGTATATGCTCCCGGGACTGCTCATCAACAACCTCACCTTCTCGTTCAGCAACATCATGCGTGCCACAGGCTACCCCAAGAAGGCGATGCTAGCCAATTTCATAGGAGCTGGCATGAATGTGATACTCGCCCCCATCTTCATCTTCGGCTTGAAATGGGGCATCAAGGGCGCCGCCATAGCCACCGACATCTCGATGTCCATCTCTATGCTCTATGTGCAGCAACATTTCTCCAACCCTAAAAGCACGATACACTACTGCCGCGGCATCTATCGCCTCGACCCCAAGATACTCTTGCCCATTATTGCCGTGGGAGCCGCGCCATGCATTGTGAACACGGCAGGATGCCTTATCAACGCCTTGCTCAACAACATCGTGTATAAGCACGGCGGCGACGCCAGCGTGGCGGCGATGGGTGTGCTGATGACCTTCTCGCAGCTCGCCATCATGTTTGTGCTCGGAGTGTGCATGGGCATGCAGCCCATCGTGGGGTTCAACTATGGCGCCAAGCGCTACGACCGCCTCAAGCGCGCCTACTGGCTCACCCTTGCCGTGGGCACCGTGGCGTGCCTGCTGGGCACCATCGCCAGCGTCTTCTTCCCGAAATATGTGGCGATGATCTTCACCACCGACAGCCACCTCATCGACGCCTGCAAGCATGCCATGCCTATCGCAAACTGCGTGTTCTGGGTTGCAGCCTTCCAGATTGTGACCACCAACTTCTTCCAGTCATTAGGCAGGGCCAAGAAGTCGATTTTCATGAGTCTGTCGCGACAAGTCATCTGCCTGTTGCCGCTGCTGCTCTTCATGCCGCACCTCTACCAACTCGACGGCGTGTGGATGTCGTTCCCCATCAGCGACACGATAGCCGCGCTCATTGGCGTGTGCCTGCTCATCCCCGAGTTCCGCCTCATCAACCGCCTCGCCGCCGCCATGCCCCCCACAACCGAGAGTTCAAATCTCTAAACTAGCAACCTTCACCCACAGTGGTCGTGTCATGTAGTGCAAGAGTCGGCCTGTTCACTAAAATCAATTTTTCCTCATTTTTGCCAAAAAAATCAAAAAATCGGTCAAAAACGTTGATTATTAGCGATAATGTTCTTATCTTTGCGCCGATTTTAACGAGAAAGGGTTGAGAAAATTGACTGAAATGAAGTTGACATTCTCTAGCTTACCATTTGGTAAACAGAATTTTAACTACCACGTTGATGGCAAGTTTTTCAACGAAATCGAGACCTCCGAAGTTCGCTCCGGAAGTGTTGATGTCGCCTTAAGTGTGACACATCGCCAGGAGGGAATTTATGAGCTCGACTTCGTGTGCAACGGTATTATTACTATTCCATGCGACCGTTGCCTCGATGACATGGAGCATGAGGTTGAGACCTCTTACCACCTGACCGTTAAAATGGGCGACGCACTAGACGAGAGCATCGACAACGTGCTGGTGATACCGTCGTCGTGGCGCACTCTGGACTTGTCGCCTATCGTAAGAGACACCGTGCTGCTCACTATACCCATGATGCATGCTCACTCCCCAGGTGACTGCAATCAGGAAATGCTTGGCCGGCTAAGTGAGCACGCCACACAGTCCTTCGAGAGCGACGAAGATTTCATGCGTGAGCCACAAAGCGAGCAGAGCGCTGCCGCCGAGGGCGACATAGACCCACGCTGGGAGGCTCTGAAAAAATTAATTGACAACAAAGAACAATAAAAAAATAAATTTAAAATGGCACATCCTAAACGTAGACAATCTAAGACTCGCACAGCCAAGAGAAGAACTCACGACGTGGCTGTTGCTCCAACTATCGCCCGCTGCAGCAACTGCGGCGCTTGGCATGTTTATCACACCGTTTGCCCCGAGTGCGGCTACTACCGCGGCAAGAAGGTGTTTGACGATGAGGCTGCAGTATAACGTAATTAGTCTCATTATCAATTAGATGATTTCTCAATCCTAAATATTCTTCTTCTGGACTGTTGCCATGCGGCACAGCCAGTAACAACAGAGGTATATTTAGGATTGATTATTCATACTAATAAACCGCAACTCAAGAACATAAGATATCACGCATTATGCTTAACGCAAAGATTACAGGCATAGCATCCTACGTTCCCGACGACGTGCTCGACAACGAGGAACTCTCGCGCATGGTAGATACCAGCGACGAGTGGATCACCACGCGCGTGGGCATCAAAGAACGTCGCGTCCTAAAGAACGGAAAGGGATCGTCATTCTTAGGCACCCAGGCAGTGCAAAAACTGCTTGCCGAGACGGGCACCAATCCCGACGACGTGGATTTGCTCATCTGCATCACTTCCAATCCCGACTACCGTTTCCCATCCACCGCCTCGGTTATCATGCACAACTGTGGGCTTGACGGACCAGGGAAGAAATGCTACGGCTTCGACATTCAGGCGGCTTGCGCGGGGTTTGTAGTGGGCACCTATACCGCCAATGCCTATATCAAATCGGGACTCTACAAGAAAGTGCTTGTGGTGTGCGCCGAGAAGATGACGAGCATGACCGACTATCAGGACCGCGCCACTTGTCCTCTCTTTGGCGACGCTGGCGGTGCCGTGCTCATTGAGCCTACCGAGAATCTAGAAGAGGGTATTATCGACGGCATCTATCACATCGACGGAAGCGGACTAGAGCATCTGGTTTACAAGGCTGGAGGCTCGGCAAGGCCCGCGTCGATCGAGACCGTGAAAGCCCGCGAGCACTTTGTTTATCAAGAGGGGCGTGCCGTGTATCGCCACGCAGTGGTTGATATGCTCACCTCCACCCGCGACGTGATGAAGCGCAACAACCTCACCAACGAGGACATCGACTGGTTCGTGCCACATCAGGCCAACCTGCGCATCATCGAGGCTGTGGGCGACCGTCTGGGAATCGACCCAGAGAAAATCTTGGTCAACATCCAGCACCGTGGCAACACCAGTGCCGCCTCTATCCCCTTGTGCCTTGATGAGAACAAGCACCGCTTCAAGAAGGGCGACAAGATTGTTCTCACCGCCTTTGGCGCTGGTTTCACTTGGGGAGCCGAGTACCTCGTTTGGGCTATCTAAAGCTTTGCTTAATAACAGAATGCGTCTTACCGCTAAGGCACTAACGTGTCATGCGGTGGCGCATTTTTGCAAATAGGAGGATAGGGGATCGAGGACAGGAGATTGTTCACTAAGCTGCGACTTGTCGCAGCTCACTTAAAACTTAAAACTTACTACTTAACACTTAACACTTATCACTTACTACTTAACACTTATCACTTACTACTTAACACTTAAATAGTCGTGCATCGAGCTGGATTTGTAAATATAGTAGGAAACCCCAATGTGGGGAAATCGACGCTTAGCAACCTGCTTGTGGGGGAGAAACTCTCCATCATCACCAGCAAGTCGCAGACCACGCGCCACCGCATCATGGGCATCGTCAATGGCGACGATTACCAGATTGTGTTCAGCGACACGCCGGGCGTGCTCAAGCCCAAGTTCAAACTGCAGGAGTCGATGCTCGACTTCTCGAAGGGAGCCCTCATCGACGCCGACGTGCTGCTCTATGTCACCGACGTGGTGGAGACACCCACCAAGAACCAGGACTTCCTCGACAAGGTGGCTAAGGAGAAGATTCCTGTGCTGCTGGTAATCAACAAGATTGACCTGCTCACTGGTGGCCAGCAGGAGCTTGAGGCTCTTGTAGCGCAGTGGAAAGAGCTGCTGCCGCAAGCCGAGATTTATCCCACCAGCGCTCTCCACAACTTCAACGTGGACAACATCATGAAGCGCATCGTGGAGCTGCTGCCCGAGAGCCCGCCCTACTTCGGCAAGGATGCCCTCACCGACCGCAACTCGCGCTTCTTCGTCACCGAGATTGTGCGTGAGAAGATTCTGCTCACCTACGACAAAGAGGTGCCCTACGCCACACAGGTCATAGTGGAGAAGTTCGCCGAAGACGACCACTCCATCCACATCATGGCGGTGATTTATGTGGAGCGCGACAGCCAGAAGGGCATCATCATAGGCCATCAAGGCAAGAAGCTCAAGCATGTGGGTATCGAGGCACGCAAAGACATCGAGAAGTTCTTCGAGAAACGCGTCTTCCTCGAACTCTTTGTGAAAGTAGAAAAAGACTGGCGCAACCAAGAGAACAAACTCAGGCAATTTGGATATATCGAGTGATAAGTGTTAAGTGATAAGTAGGGACAAGGCGTGCCTTGTCCGCTAGACACTCTAGACAGTCTAGAAAATCTAGAAAAAAAAACTAAAAAACTCACAACTGATAACTATAAACTGTTATGGGACGATTAGTAGCAATAGTGGGGCGCCCTAATGTGGGCAAGTCCACACTTTTTAACCGCTTGACAAAGACTCGCGCGGCTATCGTGAACGACACCAGCGGCACCACACGCGACCGCCAGTATGGCCTCATGGAGTGGAACGGCATGGAAATGAGCGTCGTTGATACTGGTGGCTGGGTAGAAGGCAGCGAGGACGTGTTTGAGAGCGAAATCAACAAGCAGGTGTATCTCGCCATCGAGGAGGCCGACGTGATCCTCTTCATGGTGGACATCAAGACTGGCATCACCGACCTCGACGATCATGTCGCCGAGATTCTGCGACGCGGCAAGAAGCCTGTGGTGGTGGTAGTCAATAAAGACGACAACAACCAGAATTTCTACGGCGAGACCGAATTCTACGCCTTAGGACTGGGGCAGCCCTTCGCCATCTCGGCAATCAACGGCACCGGTACCGGCGACCTCCTCGACGAGGTGTATCGCCTCATGCCCAAGAAGAGCCATGACCAGCCCGAGGAGGAACTGCCACGCTTTGCCATCGTGGGACGCCCCAACGCCGGCAAGTCGTCGCTGGTGAACTCCCTCATGGACGAGGAGCGCAACATCGTGACCGACATCGCCGGCACCACGCGCGACAGCATCTACTCGCGCTACAACAAGTTTGGCTTCGACTTCTACCTCGTTGACACCGCGGGCATCCGCAAGAAGAACAAGGTGAACGAGGACATAGAGTACTACTCGGTGCTGCGCAGCATTCGCGCCATCGAGAACAGCGACGTGTGCATCCTCATCATCGACGCCACACGAGGCATCGAGTCGCAAGACGTGAACATCTTCTCAATCATCGAGAAAAACCGCAAGGGACTCGTGGTGCTCGTCAACAAGTGGGACGTCGCGCAGCAAAAGTCGCAGCAGGCAATCACCTATATGGAGAATACCATACGCGAACGCTTCGCGCCGTTCACCGACTTCCCCATCATCTTTGGATCGGCGCTCACCAAGCAGCGCATCCTCAAAGTGCTGGAAGAGGCGATCGCCGTGTATAACAAGCGCAAGACGGTGATTTCCACCTCGCAGGTCAATAACGTGCTGCAAGAAGCCATCGCCGCCGTGCCACCTCCTGCCACCAAGGGCAAGTTCATAAAAATCAAGTACATCACCATGCTCAAGGAGGCGAGAGTGCCGTCGTTTGTGTTCTTCTGCAACCTGCCACAATGGATCAAAGACCCCTACAAGCGCTACCTCGAGAACAAAATCCGCGAGAAGTGGGACTTCCGCGGCACTCCTATCAACCTGTATTTCAGGCAAAAGTAACAGCAAAACGCCATCAGCAAGTTGTGTTGATGGCGTTTTTTATGATTGGAATATATCACTCAAAATTCAGTCCTATTGAGCGGGCTATGGTGCCGTCCTCGTCGAAGTTTGACAGATAAAGGACAAAGAAGAAGATTGCGATGAGGATAAAGATGATGATGTAGCACACGATTCGTGTCAAGGGGCTGCCCATCACTTCGCGCTTGCTCGGCAGGCGAGGAAGAGGGCGGATAAATGGCAGATGCTCCATCATGTCGTAGGCATCGTCCTCTACCACTGTCTTGTCTTCGTTGCTCTGGAGATTGCTGTCGCCCAGCGCTTGGGTGCTCGGCTGTGACGGCTGTGAGGCAGGGGCAGCGGTGGGGGCAGCGGCTGGAGCGACAAAGCTCTGCGACGCTCCACAATAGGGGCAGAACTTAAGCCCCGCCACTGGCAGCGACTCGCCGCAGCTGTGGCAGTATAGCTGTTTCTGGGCGCTTTGGGTGGCCACGTTTGTCCTGAGCATAGATGCCGGGATATCCACATCCTGCGCGAGAAACTCGTTAAGGCATTGCGGACACACCACCACTTTCTTGCTCAAGGCAAGCTCCTCAAGCGTCATGTCAATTATTTTGCCACATTGGGGACACTCAAACAACATAGCTTTTTTCTTCTTGCTCTAAAATGAAAAGCCTCAATTTTTCGACAAAAGTACATTCTATTCTTAAAAAATACAATTTTTTAGCACTAAAATTCTACAAACGACCAATTAATTCAGCTATATTTGTTTTTTTGAATGAGATTTTCTACTTTTGCAGTCAAAATAAGAAATCATAAGTAAAACACTATAAGAAATGGAAATAAAAGCTAATGAGGGCAAGAACCTCAACATTGAGATTGATGGCGTGGAATACATGCGCATTCCATGCAAGACCAAACTCGTGATGAAAGAAGACAACCTGGGCGAGGTGCTTGATGAATACACCAAAGACGTGCGCCAGCCCGGCGACCTCCTCTTCGTGAGCGAGAAAATCGTGGCTATCACACAAGGCAGAGCCTTCCCCATCTCGGAAATCAAGCCCAGCAAACTGGCGAAATTCCTCGTCAAGTTTGTGTATAAGTCACCTTACGGCATTGGCCTCGGAAGTCCTTACACCATGCAGCTGGCAATTCAGGACGTGGGAGTGCCACGACTGCTGCTAGGGTGCGCCGCTGCCGCTGTCACCAAGCCTTTTGGAGTGAGAGGCGCGTTCTATAAGGTGTGCGGACCTCGTGCCTACGCCATCGACGGTCCCTGCGACTGCACCATCCCACCCTACAACCGCTACGCCAAGATGGCTCCCAAGAACCCCGACAAGGTGGCTCGCCAGATGAAGGAGAAACTCGGTGTGAAAGACGTGTTTGTGCTCGATGCTAACGACCTTAATGTTGACATCCTTGGCCGTTCAAGCAAGGACGTTGACATGAAGTTCCTCAAAGCCCTCTTCAAGGACAACCCATTGGGTCAAAACGACCAGCAGACTCCAGTAGCTCTGGTAAGAAAAGCGTAAATTGCTGACAAAGAACAATCTTGCCGCCACCCTTCACACAGAGTGACGGCAATTTTCATCCTTCACACACAATGTCATCAAACGAACCATCCCATTTAAAGAAAAAAATTGTATCTTTGCATCGTGAAGTAACTCAAGAGTTGATGAAGTGACAACCATTGCCTTGTTAGCTCGTCAGCTTGTAAGCTAAAAAATGAAAGGTTTTTTCAAAATATTGAGGCGGTTTGTGCCGCCCTATAAGAAGCAGTTGGCGTTGAACGTGTTGTTCAACATCCTCGCTGCCGTGCTCACTTTGTTCTCGTTTGCGCTGATTATCCCCATCCTAGAGATGCTGTTCGGGCTAAACACCGCCCATTACGACTACACCCCGTGGGGCAGCGCGAGCATCGACAAGGTGGTGGTCAACAACTTCTACTATTATGTGCAGACTATAATCGCAAATTATGGCAAGAGCACAGCGCTGGCGTGCATCGCCGGCGCGCTGGTGGTGATGACGGGTCTCAAGACGGGTGCAGCCTATATGGCAGCCTACTTCATGATTTCGCTGCGCACGGGCGTGGTGCGTGACCTGCGCTCAATGATTTACAACAAGATGGTGTCGCTGCCCATAGGCTTCTTCTCGAGTGAGCGCAAGGGCGACGTGATGGCACGCATGAGCGGCGACGTGACCGAGGTGGAGAACTCGGTGATGATGTCGCTCGACATGATGTTCAAGAATCCCATCATGATAGTGGTGTGCCTGGCAATGATGCTCTTTGTGAGCTGGCAGTTGACGCTGTTTGTGTTCATCTTGCTGCCTATCGCCGGACTTATCATGGGGCGCGTGGGCAAGTATCTGAAGCGTGCGTCGCTTGAGCAGCAGAACCAGCTCGGCACCATCATGAGCAACATCGAGGAGACCATCAGCGGACTGCGCATCATCAAGGCGTTTAACGCCGAGGACAAGGTTAAAAACCGCTTTGCCAGCGAGAACGAGAAATACCGCAACATCTCTCGCCGCATGAACCGCCGATATGAGCTCGCGCACCCCATGAGCGAGTTCTTGGGCACCGCCACCATCGCCATAGTGCTGTGGTTCGGCGGAACGCTGATTCTGGGCGGCACGTCGGCAATCACCGCTCCCAAGTTCATCTACTACATGGTGATTTTCTACAGCATCATCAACCCCGCCAAAGATTTCTCTAAGGCGAGCTACAACATTCAGCGCGGACTAGCCTCGATGCAGCGCATCGACAAGATAATGAACGCCGAGAACCCCATCACCGACCCCGCCGAGCCGGTGGAGCTCACCTCGTTCAGCAAAGGAATCAGTTACCAGAATGTGCGTTTCCGCTACGAGGAGGCGTGGGTGATCGACGGCGTGAGCATCGACATTCCCTGCGGCAAGACGGTGGCGCTCGTGGGGCAGAGCGGCTCGGGCAAGACCACCATCGCCGACCTGCTGCCGCGCTTCTACGACGTGAACGAAGGCTGCATCACCATCGACGGCATTGACATCCGCAACTATCGTGTCGCCAGCCTGCGAGCACTCATGGGCAACGTGAACCAGGAGGCGATTCTCTTCAACGACTCGTTCTTTAACAACATAGCCTTTGGCGTGGAGAACGCCACGCGCGAGGAGGTGGAGCAGGCGGCACGCATCGCCAACGCCTACGACTTCATCATGGCGACAGAGCAGGGCTTCGACACCAACATCGGCGACCGGGGCTGCAAACTCTCGGGTGGTCAGCGGCAGCGCATCAGCATTGCCCGCGCCATCCTCAAGAATCCGCCCATCCTCATCCTCGATGAGGCGACCTCCGCTCTCGACACCGAAAGCGAGCATCTGGTGCAGGAGGCACTCGACAACCTCATGCACGGCCGCACCACACTGGTGATTGCCCACCGCCTCTCAACCATCAAGAACGCCGACCTCATCGTGGTCATGCACGAGGGTAAAGTGGTGGAGCAAGGTCGCCACGACGAGCTCATAGCCCTCGGCGGCACCTACAAGCATCTGGTGGATATGCAGACGTTTTGATAATGCACAAGAGCGCTTCGCGCGATTAGAGATTAGTGAAACTAACAACTGATAACTAACAACTAACTGATAACTAATAACACTATGAAAAAGATATTATTTGTTGCCCTGATAATGGGGCTCGTGAGTGGTTTTATACATGCAGCGCCTGTTAGTGAGAGCGCAGCAAGAGTTATTGCTGCACAATTTATGGCACAGAAGAAGTTGGGTAATATCGCCACTGCTGCGCCAAGAATGCTGCGTGGCAAGGCATTGGCTCAGCCAGCCCTCTATGTGTTCAACACCGAAAAGGCTGGATGTGGATGGGTTATCGTCAGCGGTGACGACCGCACCCGCCAGGTGCTGGGCTACAGCGACAGCGGCACCTACGACGAGAACAACATCCCCGAGAACATGCAATGGTGGCTCGACCAGTATGTGGAGGAGATTGCCTCGCTCGACGAGGGCGACAACAGTGGCTTGCCTGTTCTTGGCTCACTCGAGAGCGACCAGCACAGCGCCATGCCTAAAGCTGCACCCATAGCGCCATTAATCCAAACGAAATGGAATCAAAACTCGCCTTATAATCTGCAATGTCCTGAAATTAATTCCAATCATTGTGTCACCGGTTGTGTCGCCACATCAATGGCTCAAGTGATGTACTACCACCAATGGCCCGACATGATAAGTCGAGAGATTCCTTCTTATTATTGGAAAAACGGAAAGACTACCCTCAGCTCATTGGCAGGAGCTGGTTTCAACTGGAGCGCCATGAAGACGACTTATTCGAGCAGCGATACCGACCCTACTGTGACTGCCAATTTTGCCGTGGCTCGCCTGATGCGCTATTGCGGGCAATCGGTAGAAATGGATTATGGATTAAGTGGGTCGTCGGCAGTGAGCAGTTGCGAGGTGTTTTCTCAGTATTTCAAATACAGCACCAAAGCCCGCAAACTTTTCAGGTTTGATTATTCCTATAGTCAATGGGTCGACCTTATCGTGGCCGAACTCAGGGCAAATCGCCCTGTAATGTGTGGAGGCCAAAAGTATAATGGTGGGCATTCTTTCATATGTGATGGATATGACGGGACGGGCTATTTTCATTTCAACTGGGGATGGAGTGGCTATGGTAACGGATATTTCCTGCTCACATCGCTCAATCCCGATGCCAGTGGCATAGGCAGTGCTGTAGGCAATAATGGATATGTGCAGAGGCATAATATACTCATTGGTTTAGAGCCTAACACGATATCGACAACCGAGAGGAATTCTGTGACTGAATGCTCTGGAATTTCAGCAGGCAGTACCTCCTATACACGCAGCAGCTCCAGTGACCCCTTTGTTATTAATGTCACGGCTAATTTTTCTAATCATTCACCTGTTTCAAGGACTTATGACTTGGGCTGGGGTGTATATGAGGCCGATGGACACACCTTGCGCCAGTATTATAACACATTGGATAATAACCACACACTTGGATGGTATGAAAAAACAACAATGACAAAATCATTGAACTTTGGCAAAAACTTTCCCAACGGCGTTTATTTTCTGCGTCCCATCAGTAAAGAGAGTGCTAACAGCACGTGGATGCCGTGTCATTATTCAGGTGCAGAATATATTTATGCCTACATTAATGGTAATAATTTGACATTAACTGTAAGACACATTGATGATACTAATGGTGTCACTGCTGCCATTAAATCTTATGGCCCGCTAAAGAAAGAGAATCGACCACTCGAGGTTACTGTCGGTGCAACTAATCACGGCTTGGCCGATAACATTCCTTTCTATCTTTTTGAAGACAGCAAATTAGTTGGAGCCAACTCACTTAATCTTGCAAGAAACTATAGCAGCACGGTTGTCATCAGCTATACTCCTACCTCGGCAGGAGCAAAGACATTAAAGGTCACAGCCGATAAATCAGGTAACAATGTATACTGTACTGGTTCGGTAACTGTTGCCGCCCCATCGGCAGCAAGCATGTCTATGACTTATTATGTGATAGGTGCCAATTTATCCAATAATTACACCTCCTACTCAGGTTCCCTGCCATATGTTATAACAATAAAGAACAATGGCACAAGTGTCTATAACGACTATGTCGTTGGTAAACTATACAAAAAATCCACTGATGGAGATTATTTAGTAGCAGAGAAAAACCTGGCATTCAACATTCAGGCAGGCTCGCAAGACACAGGGCATTTCACTTTTGAGAACCTGAAACCAGGCGATTATTATGCCAAATTCTATTATTATAACTATGATGATTTAGCACAAGCATTGTACACCTATACCTATCATGTTAAGTCACGGGGCGATGTGAACGGTGATGGCCAAGTTACTGCTGCCGATGTCACCGCGCTCTACGACTATCTGCTCAACAACGACAGCTCGCACATCGTCAATGGCGACCAGACTGGCGACGGAAACATCACTGCCGCTGATGTGACAGCAGTTTATACTGTGTTGCTAAGCAACTGATGAGACGCAGCCCATTGATGCTGAAAGAGCGGGGAGGAGTATGATAAACTCAAGAAATCTCCATCTCGCAACCCAACAAGTTGAATATCAAAAAACTATCATTCGTTGAAATTAGTTTAATTCGTTGTTTTTTTCAAGTGGACTCAGTAACTCAAAACTATCAATTATATGAAAAACTTAATTTTAACCTTAATGATGGCTGTTGCCATCGCATTACCAATGACTGCCGGCGATGACGCTGGCAAGAAATCGACCATTCACCTGCGCAATGGAAACACCGTGGAAGGCACTATCACCGCACGCAACGACCAGCAGGTGGAAATCGTGACCAACGACGGCACGAAATACACCTACTCAATGACCGAGGTTGACTACATCGACCACCAGGCGCGCAAGAAGAACTACGACACCGCCAAGTTCCGAGGGTTTATCGACCTGGGGTACTCACTCGGGGTAGGCAAGCCACGCAACGACTTCTGGCTCATAGAGACCTCGTTTGGCTACGCCATCACACCTAAGGCTTATCTGGGTGCTGGCATCGGACTCCACAGCTTCAAGCCAGTGCTCAGCACTTACCCGATGCGCAACGACAAGGCGCAGCCCGAGGAAAACGACCCCAACTGGAAATATCCGTTCATACCACTCTACCTTGAGGGACGTTACAGCTTCAAGAACGAGAGCCAGAACACCCCGTGGGTAAGCCTAAAGGTGGGCGCCACCTTCATCAACCACAACGGCTTCTACACCTCGCCCAGCATAGGCTACCACTTCAAGAGCAACCAGTTCTTCTCGTTCAACGTGGGAGTGGGATATGCCCTCCACACTGCACACTACAAGCTGTGGTGCACCGGCAACACCCCAGGAGCCATCCCCGACACTAGCGGCAGCTCCTACCTCGACCGCAGCGCCACCTTCCACAACTTCTTCCTAAAAGCCGGAGTGGAGTTCTGAGAGGAGGATATGCAAAAGAACAACATTTAAAGTATGCTCTTGTTAAATTAAGAATAACATGTAAATTTGAATAAGAAAAAAACAAAGAATGCCAAGTAATAGGAAAGCTTTACTACGTTATCGTGTGCTTGATAAGTGCTTTGCTGACAAGCACAACAAATATTTCATCGATGACCTTGTTGAAAAAGTCAACGATGCTCTTGAAGATGCTGCGATATTACCAGTGTCTAAGCGACAAGTTTACTCTGATATTGACTTCATGAAAAGTACTGATGGTTGGGAGGCTCCTATTGTGTCAGTACAAGATGGTAAGCGCAAATATATTAAGTATTCCCAAGATTTCTCTATTATGGAAACTCCTATAACAGTTTCCGAAATGGAGCAACTTGAGAGTTTAATCACTTCGTTGTCTAGACTGCAAGGTATACCAATGTATGACTGGATGGACGAATTATTGGCAAATCTGCGTCATCGTTTTGGTGGGAGTAATGATGAATCAAATTTTATCGGTTTTGAACAGAACCGAGATCTAAAAGGATTGCGTTATTTGTCTGATTTGATTAATTACACAATTGCTCATCAGGTTATTGTCGTTGACTATCAGCCTTTTGGGAAAGATGTTCAGCAATGGACTATTCATCCATACTATTTAAAACAATATAATAACCGGTGGTTTGTGCTTGGCTATAATTCTAAATATGATGACCTTTCATTCATTGCTCTTGACAGGATTGAGTCATTGTCAAAAGCCGATATCCCTTTCATCGAAAATAAGGATTTCGATTTTGAAGACTATTTTAAGAATATTATTGGTGTCTCAATTGAGGAAAATAAAACCATTGTGCAAGTTTTATTAAAGTTTACACCTGATCGCTTGCCTTATGTCCTCTCAAAACCATTGCACAACTCGCAAAAAATTGAAAATCGCCGTGAAGGAATTATCTCAATAAATGTAATTCCAAACAAGGAGCTTGTCTCGGAACTTATTTGGTTCGGGAGCGATGTTGAAGTGCTAGCTCCAGATTCGTTGAGAGAAAAAATAATGCAAAAAATTTCAGAAATGCATAAAGGTGGGTTCTATAAATACGTTTTTTGAGCCGCATTGAGGGCAGAACCCTGTTTTGA
>FLNZ01004422.1_pt1 | contig 38489 bp, 32 predicted proteins | sample 1140391 | NCBI WGS metagenome assembly FLNZ01 (sample SAMEA3878171, study PRJEB12797) | bioreactor metagenome | biome: Moose rumen | place: Sweden | collected 2011-10 | reverse complement strand
CGCTTAATAACGATACAACACTTTCTCATAATAAAAACACCGGCAAATCCCTTGTCGGTGTTTTTTTAAAACCCATATTAACAACATCAAATATCTGTTTTTATGTTATCTGTTTTTATATCACAAGTGGACATAACCAACTTGAGATTTCATTGCCAGCAGTTTCTTTCAAATCTTTATCTTTGTATCAATTAATACATGATTTTTTCTAAAAAATGCAACTTATAAGTTGCATGATTAAGATTAATGTTGTATCTTTGCAGCTGATATGAGATTTGAACGTATAATAGAAGGCAAAGATCACCTTTGGGCGGTGCGTGATATAGCAAAGCCCAAGAACGAATTGGCATTGTTGTTCGATACATGGAACGACATGGAGTATCTAATGCAGTTCTTTATTGACAATTTCTGTGATTTGAAAGAGATGTTTCATATTGAGCGCATAAGTGATGCCATAGAAGACACGCTTGATGATGCAGAACAACTTGAGAGGCTGATTCTCGATATTCCTTTCACTGACAACTTAGACGAATTGTTCAAGCCATTAGGAACAATGGACATGTCGGTGCGAGAATTGACTAGAGAGAAAGCACGCAATTGGGATAGAATAGGTCATGCTAGTTGGTTGAGGATATATGCCATCCGTTTAGAAGAAAATGTATTTGTCATTACTGGCGGGGCAATTAAGCTGACACGGACAATGCAAGAGCGTCCTCACACACAAGAGCAACTTGACAAACTAAATCGTTGCCGACAATATTTAATTACTAATGGTGTATTCGACGCTGATAGTTTTATTGATTTAAGAAAGGAGGACCTTTAATGAGAACAAAAGCAGTACAGTTTTTGGAAGCTCACCAGTCGGGAGAGCAATCCACTTTTGTTGCCGACGCACAATGGCGTCAAGAAAATGCTTCATGGCTTAAACGGTCAAGAAGTGTTGCCCTCGCAATAATAGATTTCATGCAAGAAAACAATCTTTCACGCAATGATGTAGCTGAGCGATTAGGAGTAAGTCCTCAATATGTGAGCAAGATACTCTCAGGAAAAGTGAATTTCTCATTCAAGACAATCGCTGAAATTGAAGAACGTTTAGGTGTTGATTGCTTTCAGGCAGCAGCTTGTGTATAACACTGATCACCACTCTTATAGCTTCGGTTATAGGACTTAAAATCATCTCAGCATGACATCATTCCGACCTATGCGCCGCAATCGGCAGCATCTATCAAAAGAAAAATGCGAGATAATACTCTCTCGTTGCACATCGGGAGTGCTTGCAGTGACCGGTGACGGAGGATTTCCCTATGCCGTTCCTCTCAGCTTTGTCTATAACGGCGGCAAGATTTACTTCCATTCGGCAGTGCAGGGGCATAAAATTGATGCCATAAACCGTGACAGCCGCTGCTCGTTTTGTGTCATTGACAGGGATGACGTTAAGCCAGCCGAGTTCACGACTTATTTCAGAAGCGTGATAGCCTTTGGGCAAATCACAGTAATTGAAGATGTAGATGAGCAACTACAAGCATTGCGAATGCTTGGTCGCCGCTATTCACCCATCAATGAGGAAGGATTACAACATGAAATCGACAAGGCTAAGGGTCGCGTCACTCTGTTGCGCCTTGACATCGAACATCTGACAGGGAAAGAGGCAATAGAACTTGTAAGGGAAAGAGAATAAAATGCTCATCTCCCCGAAACTCTATTTTCAAACAAAGAATTTATTTAAATAAAATGCTCTTGCTCGCAAGGCTTTGAGCATGCTCAATTTTGGACTCGCTTAATCGTATTTTTCTACGTAGTTATTGAGTTGAGAAGAATAGTTTCTTATCGTTACTGGTTGTTTGACTATAAAACAAACACTAATTTGCACGAATTTTACTAAGATTTGTTAGCAATTGTATGACAAATAATTAATAGAACTTCTCCCCCATTTCGGTCATGATTGATGGGATGTCGATTGATTGTGGACAATGATTTGCACAGGAACCGCAGTTAAGGCACTCGTCGGGTGTTGCCATTGTCTCGACTTTTGCGAGGAGGTCTTTGAGACCCCAGTCTCCATCAACTTTGTATTTATTGTAATATTTGAGGAACTCTGGGATGTTGATTCCCATAGGGCAGTCGTCGGTGCAGTAACGGCACGCTGTGCATGGCACCTGCATCTGTGCTTTAAACATCTCCATCGCACGGAAGAGCAACTCACGGTCGGCATCGGTGAAGTTGTTGTCGTCGTCGAAGGTGCGAAGATTGTCCTCCACCTGTTCCATTGTGCTCATTCCGCTGAGGATGACCTGCACCTGTGGCAGTGAGCGCACAAAGCGGAACATCCACGACGCCAGCGACCATTCGGGATGAGCCTCATGTAGCATCGCCTCGGCTTCGGGAGTGAGTCTTGAGAGCCTGCCGCCACGCACTGGCTCCATCACGACGATGGGAATGTTGCGCTCTTCAAGAATGCGATACTCCTCTTGAGTGTGAGAGAAAAGCCAGTCGAAGCAGTTAAGCTGGATTTGAGCGAAATCCCAGTCATATTGCTCCACAAACCACCTCAACGAGTCGTTGCTGGCATGACACGAGAAGCCGAGGTTGCGGATGCGTCCTTTCTCCTTTTGCTCAATGAGATAGGCGAGACTGCCATCATCGACGTAGGGATGAATAGTATTGTCTCCTATGGCATGAAGGAGATAGAAGTCGAGATAGTCGGTCTTGAGTTTTTTAAGCTGAGTCTCAAACACATGACGGTAATCGGGATTAAAGCCTATGTTGAACTTTGTGGCGAGACAGAAACTGTCGCGGGGATAATTGGGTAGCACCTCACCAAGAAACGTCTCGCTGTCCTCGTGGTGATACATCCATGCGGTGTCGTAGTAGGTCACTCCACCTTTCATGGCACGGTCAATCATGGCAGAGGCCTTCTCACGGTCGATGCGCCCGTCTTTCTCGGGCAGACGCATATTGCCAAACCCCAAGCGGGAGATGCTGATATCTTTATATTTTTTGTATTCCATATTCTTTTAGCGGACGAGTTAACGAGTTAACGAGCTGACAAGCTTACGAGACTAGTGTATAGTCAAACGGTCAGAAACTACCATTGCCTTGTTTGCTTGTTCCTTGTCAGCTCGTCAGCTACTTCTTAAGCAGATAACGTATCACTAAATATCCACCTATAATCTGAATAAGACAACCGGGCCAGCCGAGGATGATGTCTTGTGAGGCTTTCTCAAATGAGCCAGTCATCGCCCACTCGGCGAGCGAGCCTATGAGTTGATAAGCGATAACTGCCAGAGCGATGGTGAGCAGAGTCACCTTATTGGTCTTCTTGGCAATCAAGGCGGCAGCAACGGCAAGGGTCACACTCTTGATAAGAATTATGGGCAACGCGGCAGCAGGAGGCATGCCAAAGACAGCACTATTTACCAGTGGTGAGAGTACGGCAGTTGTCAAACCCACAGCAAAACCGTACTTATAGGCTGCAACGAGCGTGAAGAAATAGATGGGCAGGAAAATCAGTCCGCCCTGAGGCATTAGATGACAGAGTTGTGGCAAAGCGATATTGCCTACAATGAACAGTGCTGCAAACAGATAGGTCTTTACTTGGCTGTAACTCAGTTGATACAGCGCAACAGGTTGTGATGTGGTTTTCATTTTATATAATATTATTGTTGATTAAAAATTCTCTTATTCTCTCAAATGCCAAATCGGGTTGGGAGATGCCCATCGTCAATTTCTCTACTGGGCAGATGTCGATGCCGGCACGGTTTATGATATTTGGAACCATTGTATCATATTCAACGATGATTTTAGCATCTTGCAATACCTGAACAGCCTGACTGCTGATTAGTTGAGCAAAGACACATTTCACCTTACCCAGAACAAGCAATAACGCTGCCCCACGACCTATAACACGATCGGCCACGGAGGCACCTTCCAGCACATGCCGACGTGACGCCACAAGGCAGAAAAGGTCTTTCACCCCAGGGTTGTGAAACTCTATGATTTCACGGTCAGCGGTGCGGACCACTCCCCTAATCTCGGGATTAATGAGCCTATTCTTTAAGTGTTCCATAACGATTTATATTAAATCGGTGTAAAGTTACACATAAGTTTTTATTTATTGATAATCATTTTGAGAAAAATGCTTATTTCTTGAAAAAGAATTATTAATTTTGCACAGTTTACAAGTGGACGAGCAGTTTGAAAAACATTCTGCTTGTTTACTCGTTAATTTGTTTACTACAAATACATAAAATGAGAATCATGAAAAAAGTAATATTATCAATCGCATTAATTCTTTTTATAGCAGCAAATGCTTTAGCAAATGATATATCCCAAGCACAGGCGCTCGCCGAACGTCTCTCGCCGCGACTGGCGCAGAAAGTTCAGTTTGCAAAGCTATGCACTCCTCATGATCCTGACCTTGTTGATGTTTTCACTCTCGAGAGCCGTGGCGACAAGGTGGTGATTGGCGGCAACAACGCCAACTCGATGGCGGTGGGTTTGAATCGTTATCTTAACCGCTATTGCAAAACTACGGTTTCATGGTATGCCGACATACCTGTCGATTTGCCTTCCACCCTGCCCGACGTGCCAGTGAAAGAGACCGTTGAGGCGCGTGTGCCACAGCGTTTCTTCTTGAACTACTGCACCTTCGGCTACACGATGCCATTCTGGAATTGGGCGGACTGGGAACGCTTCATCGACTGGATGGCGCTTAACGGCATTAACATGCCACTTGCCATCACCGGACAAGAAGCGGTGTGGTACAACGTGTGGACCAAGATGGGAATGACCGATGAAGAGGTGCGCAGTTATTTCACTGGACCTGTCTATCTCCCCTGGCATCGCATGGCGAATATCGATGCATGGTGCGGACCGTTGCCTAAGGAATGGCTTGACGGTCAAGCTGAACTCCAAAAGAAGATTGTCGCTCGTGAGCGAGCGTTGAATATGCGCCCTGTGCTGCCAGCTTTTGCCGGCCATGTGCCCCGCAAACTCAAAGAAATGTACCCCGATGCCGACATCAAGGCTATGAGCACTTGGGATGAGTTTGAGGAGCCTTACCGCACTTTCTTCCTCAACAGCGAAGACCCGTTATATGCCAAGATTCAGAAGATGTTCCTTGAGGAGCTGACCCGCATGTTTGGCACCGACCATATCTATGGCATCGACCCCTTTAACGAGATGGATCCTCCTAGCTTTGAGCCAGGGTATCTGCACAATGTGTCAAAGCACATCTACGAGAGCCTCACCGCAGTTGATCCGCAAGCCGAATGGCTGCAGATGGGATGGTTCCTCTACTACCAGCGTAGAGACTACACCCCCATGCGAGCCAACGCAATGCTCACCGGTGTGCCACAAGGCAAGATGACGATACTCGACTACTATTGCGAGTACAAGGAGATGTGGCGTGACCTTGACGGATTCTTTGGACAGCCTTACATCTGGTGCTACCTGGGCAACTTTGGCGGTAACAGCAATATACAAGGCAATGTGAAAGAGGCTGGTAAAAAACTTGAGGCTGCTCTCAAGGAAGTTGGAAATAATCTAGTGGGCATAGGCTCTACTCTCGAAGGACTTGAAGTGCAGCAGTTCCCTTATGAATACATATTTGAAAAAGCTTGGAATTTCAGCAAAACCGATGAGCAAGTGGTAAACGAACTCGCCGACCGCCATGCAGGCTTTGAGTCACAACCAGCGCGAGAGGCTTGGAAATGCCTATACGATAGCGTCTTAAATATTCGCCCAACCACATTCTGTGGACCTCTACCCTGCCAATATCCCGAACTCGACAAGGAGCATGGGCGATGTGCTGTTCGCTACAATCCAAAGCAGTTATTATATGCATGGGACAAACTTCTTGAGCAAGATGCTGTTACTACCGATGCAATGACCATCGACCTCATCTGGATTGGAAGACAATTACTCGGTGACCTTTTCTTTATGGATAAAAAAGAATTTGATAAGGCTTACCATGATGGTGATAGCACAAAACTCGATGAATTTGAAACGAATATGCTCATCATTATTTTAAGCATGGAAGCCCTCAATAAATGTCATCCTTTTTGTACTATGCAAAAATGGATTGAGCAAGCTCGCGACTTGGGCATTGCTCCTGAAGTCAAAGACTACTACGAGATGAACGCACGCCGACTTGTTACAACATGGGGAGGCGATTTGAATGACTATTCATGTAGAAACTGGGCAGGATTGATGAGCAACTACTATGGCAAAAGGTGGATTATATATATTGAATATCTACTAGAGACACTAAAAAATGGAACAGAATATAACCTTGCTGAATTACAAAACAGAATCAACTCTTTCCAAGAGTCATGGCCTGAAGGTAAAGAGTTGCATAATCCATTCTCAGAAGACAGTCACACCAATGTTCTCGATGTTTGTCGAGAAATCGACAGAATGTTCAGGAATCGTTTTGAGAAAATAGTAACAGCTAAGTAAGATTCTCACTCCATTTTTCTAGAACCCGCTCAAGTTCCATTGTGTCGATAAATGTGCCGGCACGATACACTTCCTTGCCGTGAGCGAAAAGCAGAACTGTGGGAGCGGTGGCAACAAGGAACTCACCTGCAACCTCAGGCACCACGAGCAATTCCACACGGGCAGGGCGCAGCTTTTCAAAACGCCGTGTCACTGACTCTATCTTGTCGAGCATGATAGAGCACAATCCACAGTCAGGCGCTTGGATGTAGAGCAAGCACAATTTGTTCTCTTCAACAAATGCTTTTAGCCTATTGATGTCATTTATCAATTCCATCTTGCGAAATAATGAAGGTGTCAAAATGATAATAGCCGAAGCTGTTGCAAAACTAAAAATGCGAAACATTTTAGCTCCCCCTCTATGATAGAGGGGGATGGGGGAGTATGACAACAACCAATTTAATTGTCTGAATACCAGTGTTAAGTGGCTGCGCACTCTAAACGCTATACTCTAAACACTAAACTGCGCAAAGCGCATAGTCAAAACTTATTTCACAAGTTTCTCAATCTCGTTTTTGCTCTTGCCGGTGAGATTGATAGGTTCCTTCCAGTTAGCTTTTGGTGCCGAGGGTTTGAGATAATTCAAAGTCTCGCCTTTACCGCTGCCACCCGAAGTGAAGAACGGGATCACAGTCTTGCCCTCAAGGTTGTACTGCTCAACAAATGTGTTTACAATAGTTGGAGCGATATACCACCAGATGGGGAAACCAATATAAACGGTGTCATACTGGTCCATATTCTCCACCTTGTTTTTGATGGCAGGACGGCTGCTCTTGTCCTTCATCTCTACCGAGCTGCGGCTCTGCTGGTTGCGCCAGTCAAGGTCGGCGTCGGTGTAAGGTTGCTCGGGTTGAATCTCGTGCAAATCACCATTTACCACCTCTGCCAGCTTCTCGGCGGCAGCTTTTGTTGTTCCTGTAGCCGAGAAATAGGCTACCAATGTAGTTTTCTTTTCCATGTTCTCTTTGTTACTGTTTTGGCTGTCTTGTTGTGGTTTATTGCCAGCGCAAGCGCATAGAACAACAGCAAGAATAGCCGATAAAATCATTGTTACACGTCTCATAATGTTTTAATTATATTTTTAAAGTTGAATGTTTTGTTTAATAAACTAATTTGATGCTTAATCAAAATCTAACTTGATGACAAAGTTAGTATATTATTTTCAAAAATATGACATTTTCAGAGTTTTTTTGAAAAAAATAAGCATTTAACTTGCACAATTCACAAAATAGCACTAATTTTGCATTCGCAAAAATGCGATTAAGCGAGTCAAGCTTGAGCATGCTCAAGACTTTGAGAGCGTAAGCATTTTATTTAAAACGCAAACGGTCGCTTGGATGAGTGGTTTAGTCACCGGTCTGCAAAACCGGGCACAGCGGTTCGAGTCCGCTAGCGACCTCAAATGAAAGCATCTCATAACGAGGTGCTTTTTTTGTTTTACGCCTCAAAAAAGAAAAATCTAGGTGATTATACATTTATTTCCTACTTTTTTTTTAAATAAGGTTGCCATCCTGATGGGTGACAACCTTATTTTCATCGTAATAGTATAGCTTAAAAGATTACATCGTGAGGACTATATTGTTCTCCACAGCCAAGCGGCGCATGTTGAGAATGGCGTAGCGCATGCGGCCTAAAGCAGTGTTGATGCTCACATTGGTGCGGTCGGCAATCTCCTTGAAGCTCATGTTCTTGTAGTAACGCATGAGCAGCACCTCGCGCTGGTTGGCGGGCAAGGCAGTGACGAGACGGCGCACGTCGCTATGAATCTGGTCGATGATAAGATTATCCTCAACTGTCGCTTCGCTAAGTTCCTTGCGGTTGAGTATATCAACCTCGGTGGAGTCGCTCGATTGAACATTCTCTGATTTCTCCTGGCGGTAGAAGTCGATAATAAGGTTATGGGCAATGCGAGTTATCCAGGCAGGGAAATGCCCGTTCTCTACATATCGGCCTTGCTTGATTGTCATTATCGCCTTGACAAATGTTTCCTGAAAAATATCGTTGGCAAGATCTTCATCTTTCACCGAGTGAAAGATATAATTAAAGATGCGGTTTTTGTGGCGCTCAATCAGCGCATCAAAAGCCTCATTCTCACCTTCGACATACCTTGCGATGAGTCGATCATCGCTAATGTCTGCTAATTTTGTCATTACTTCTTATGTGTTGGTTAATAAAGTAATGGTCTTGTCAATAGGCAATATGTGTTTAAATGTTTATAAATAATAGATTTATTAGTTCGTTCTCCTATAAATAGTGTGGAAAACAGGGCAAAATTATAAAAAATCACGTAATCAGCAAAATTTTTTGCTAAAAAAATGTGATTTATCTGTTTTGGCTGACATGCTGACGAGCTGACAAGCAGTTTGTTTTTAGTTGACAAGTTAACAAGTTGACGAGTTAACAAGCCAAAAGCACTGCATTGCGCATTCTGCATTCTGCATTAAAGAAGCCTCTAACCTACGCAGATTTTTAGACATAAGAACATAAGTACATATTTCTTGTTCTCTTGTTTACTTGTCAGCTACAAATTAGCGGCGCTTGCGCTTGATATATAGCTTCACCAACGCATTTAAAGCCTTGAATCCCAGATAGAAATAGTCGGTCTTCTTGAGCATGGAAACTTCTCCCGAGTTGAACAGCAATGCCCTCACTCCATTTTGAGAAACATCCTCACGGGTAGATTCATACTGGTGAGCCATGCTCATGCGACTCACCTCACGCTTGATAAGCCACTTGGCGCGACGCCTCTGCAGCTCTTCGAGCGTTAGACCTTTCCAGTCGCTAGCTTGGGCAGCAACAATTTGCGATGCCGAAACCGATGTCTCTAATTTGCTTGACATGACTTTAACTATTCTTCGGGTGTTAACAACAATTTAGTGACGAAACGCGTGACGGGGTTTGTTATCAGCTGTTTGCGATAGCCATAAACCAGCAGTGCGAGCAATGCCACAACGGCAATAGCAATTATCACTCCTAACCACAGGCTTCCGGTGACAGCTATTATCCACTTGGTAAACGCCCACAACAGCATCAGCAGTACGCCTGCACCAAGAATGATGAATATGGTTACTATTATCGCGCGCGACAACAATATCGACAACTTCTCGGCAAGAGTAAGCTTGGAGTATTCCAACTCTAGCTTTGCATGTTCTTTTATATTGTCAAACAGTTGTTTATAATTTTGTCCTTCCATCACTAAATTCGTTTATCGTTTAATGCGCTTTGCGCAGTTTAGAGTTTAGAGATGACGGGATCGTGGCTCCTCTAACCGCTAACCAGCGCGAAGCGCATTGGCTTGTTAGCTCCATTTATTGCTCAATCTGGGCGCTGATTTGGTTCACCAGCTGCTCAACCTCGTCGTCGCTGAAGTCGATGCCTTTCTTCTTGAGCAACTCTTTGATGCGAGTGCGCAAGTCCTTGCCACTCTCGGGGGCAAACAGCAATGCCATCGAAGCGCCAATTATTGCGCCACCCAGAAAGCCATACAACAGGCTCAAATACTTTATATCTCTCATAACAAGTTATATTTTAAAGTTTTAAGTTTACAATTTTAGACAGAAGAACATAAGTTCTAATTTTGTCCTTTACAGTTTATCGGGGATCGAAATTCGGAGATCGTGGATTTAGGTTCCTCTAACCTCTAAACTCTAACCTCTAAACTGTGCGAAGCACTCTTACCTCTTACTCCTCCTTGATTTCCTTGGTGATGTCGTCGATAAGGTCGTCCATCTCCTGGTCTTTCAGGTTGATACCTCTCTTCTTCAGGATCTCAGCAATCTTGTTGCGGGTGTCTTCGCCCTTGGCGGGAGCAAAAAGAAGACCAACAGCGGCACCGGCTAACGCACCGCTCAATACTGCCAAAATAATGTGTACTGGTTTCATTTCTATTGTTATTTTAAGGGTTAATAAAATTGTTTCTGTCTATATCGATTACAAATATAGCACTTTTATTTATATTATGTATCGTTTTTAGCATTTTTTTTGAAAAATCGCTCTATCAACTCACCTATTGATTGTAAATATTATAAAAATGTGTAATTTTGCAATTCAAATTATTCGAGACAATGAAGAGCAAAGACATAATCGTAAAGGGCGCGAGAGTCAATAACCTGAAAAACATTGACGTTACGATTCCTCGCAACAAGTTTGTGGTGATTACCGGACTCTCGGGATCGGGGAAATCGTCGCTGGCATTCGACACCCTCTATGCCGAGGGGCAGCGACGATATGTCGAGAGCCTCTCCTCTTACGCCCGCCAGTTCCTGGGCCGCATGTCGAAGCCCGAGTGTGACTTCATCAAGGGACTGCCACCGGCTATCGCCATTGAGCAGAAGGTCAATAACCGCAACTCCCGAAGCACTGTGGGCACCTCGACCGAGATTTACGACTATCTGCGACTGCTCTTCGCCCGCATCGGCAAGACCTACTCCCCAGTCAGTGGCGAGTTAGTGAAAAAACACACTACTGCCGATGTCATCAATGCCATCAAGCAGTTGCCTGATGGCGTGAGGTTTGCGCTGCTCTCCCCTATTATTCTGCCTGAGGGACGCGACCTGAGCCAGCAGCTCGACATCTTGCTCAAGGGAGGTTACTCGAGATTAGAATATGACGGCAAGTTCATTACCATCAACGATGCGATCAATTCAAGTGGCGAGACACCGCTACACTACCGTCTTCTCATCGACCGCATGGCGGCACCCATAAGCAACGACGACGAGTTGCGGCTCCTTGACTCCATCGCCACCGCGTTCTATGAAGGTCACGACGAGTGCGTGCTGCTCATCTTCAATGCCGACGGCACAACGAGCGAACAGGTGTTTTCCAAGCGATTTGAGGCCGACGGCATCACATTCAAGGAGCCTAACGACCTGATGTTCAACTTCAACAACCCCATCGGTGCATGCGACACCTGCGAGGGCTTCGGTAGTGTAGTTGGCATTGATGAAAACCTTGTCGTCCCTAACAAAACGCTGTCGGTATATGACGACGCTGTGATGTGCTGGCGCGGACAGGTGATGAGCGAGTGGAAAAACGCCTTCATAGGCATTGCATCCAAATATGGTTTCCCCATTCATAAGCCCTACTACCAACTCACTCAAGAGCAATGCGACTTGTTGTGGCACGGATGCTCAGAATTCCCAGGCATCGACGGCTTCTTTGAGTGGATAAAGAGCAAATCCTACTCAATCCAGTATCGTGTGCTCCTTGCGCGCTATCGAGGCAAGACAATGTGCCCCACATGCAACGGCTCGCGGCTTAAAACCGATGCCAACTATGTGAAAATCAACGGCAAGACCATTGGCGACTTGGTGCATCTGCCCATCGACCAACTTGCGCAGTGGTTCAAAGACCTGAAACTCGACAACGAGGATGCCACAATCGCCAAACGTCTGCTCACCGAAATCAATAACCGTCTCTCCTTCCTCATTGAGGTAGGACTCCCCTACCTCACTCTCGACCGACTGTCGGGGACGCTGTCGGGCGGCGAGAGTCAGCGCATCAACCTTGCCACGTCGCTTGGCAGCACGCTGGTGGGCTCCATATACATCCTCGATGAGCCAAGCATCGGTCTGCATCCTCGTGACAATGACCGTCTTATCCGTGTTCTCAAGATGCTGCAATCACTGGGCAACACAGTGGTGGTGGTAGAGCACGACGAGGAGATAATGCGTGCAGCCGACTATATAATCGACATGGGACCAGACGCAGGACGGCTGGGCGGACAAGTAGTGTATCAAGGCACTATCGACAGTTTCGGGAAACAGGAAACGAGGAACGGGGAACGGGGATCGATGATCGAGGATTCTGCATTCTGCATTGAGCATAGCTACACCCTCCAATACTTGACTGGCGATTTGAAGATTGCATTGCCAAGCCATCGCCGGCATTGGAATAACTATATCGAGATAAAAGGCGCGGCGCAAAACAACCTCAAGGGCATCGACGTTAAGTTCCCACTCGGCGTGATGACGGTGGTGACAGGCGTGAGCGGCTCAGGGAAATCTACACTAGTGAATGATATACTCTACCGAGCTTTAGCACGGCAGCTTGGCGAGAGCGCCGAGGCTCCAGGCACCTATTCCGCGATTGGCGGTGACATCGACTTGGTAAAAGCGGTGGAGTTTGTCGATCAAGACCCTATCGGCAAGTCGTCACGCAGCAACCCCGCAATATATCTAAAGGCGTTTGACGAAATCAGGCATCTCTTTGCGCAGCAGCAGCTGGCGAAGCAGATGGGCTATAACGCCGGTTTCTTCTCGTTTAACTCACCAGGCGGACGCTGCGAGGAGTGTAAGGGCGACGGCAAGATTTCCATCGAGATGCAGTTTATGGCAAACATCACCCTCACCTGCGACACCTGCCACGGACGGCGGTTCAGCAACAACGCCCTCGAGGTGCTTTACCGGGGCAAGTCGGTATATGACGTTCTGGAGATGACAGTTAATCAGGCGATTGAATTTTTCTCGGAGGAAAACACCTTCAACGAGAAGAAGATTGAGGCGCGACTCAAGCCGCTGCAAGATGTAGGATTAGGCTACATCAAACTCGGACAGTCATCTTCTACCCTCTCGGGTGGCGAGAACCAGCGAGTGAAGCTCGCAAGCTTCCTCAGCGGTGAGAAAAAGACGCACACACTATTTATTTTTGATGAGCCAACTACCGGTCTGCACTTCCACGACATCAACACGCTGATGAAGTCGTTCAACCAACTCATAGACCGAGGCAACACCATCATCATCATAGAGCACAACCTTGAAGTTATAAAATGCGCCGACCATATCATTGACCTCGGTCCCGAAGGAGGAGAAGGCGGTGGCACAGTCGTTACCACAGGAACTCCCGAACAAGTAGCTCAGCACCCCACCAGTTATACTGCTCATTGGCTACGTAAGACCATAAAAAACAACTGAGACAATAGGACTCAGTTGTTAGGTGTTTTAATTTGTCTGGCGTTTAAACTAGAATGAAGTTCTCCAGCCAGATGAAGAGGATGCCAGCAAGGTAGCCGAGGAAGGCGATGAAGGTGATGCGCTTGAAATACCAGAAGAACGGAATTTTCTCAATGCCCATAGCCACTACTCCGGCGGCTGAGCCTATAATCAAAAGGCTGCCGCCCACACCGGCTGTAAAGGTGAGCAGATGCCAGAACAGTCCGTCTTCCACAAAATAAGATAAATAGGTGGGGTCAGCACCACTCATGCCAGTGAACATTTTGATACAAGCGGCAACTAATGGCACATTATCAATAATCGATGACAGTATGCCTATTAGTCCGGCTATGCTCACAGGCTCATGGATGCTGTCGTTCAAGCTTCCGGCAACAGCGTGCAGAATGCCTGCCTGCTGCAATGCCGACACACTCATGAGGATGCCGAGGAAGAACAATATCGACGACATATCTATGTGGCGCATCGCCTGCGACACACGACCACCGAGCTTCGGGTCAATCTTGTAGCGCGAAATCAATATCTCTGTCACTAGCCAAATCACGCCTAGCGACATCATCATGCCCATGTAGGGAGGCAAGTGGGTAACAGTCTTGAATATAGGTACAAACAGCAATCCCGCAACACCGAGGATGAGTATCGCCTTGCTGATGTGAGGATGCTCCTGCGACATCATTATCGCCTCTTCACGACGAGCCATAGGTTTTGGCATAGGCTCATTCTTGATCCATCTTGTGGCTATCGCAACTGGCACGATTACCGAGATGATAGACGGCAGCAGCAGGTTCTCGATGAGACTCATGGCTGTCACCTTGTCGGCCATCCAAAGCATGATGGTGGTAACGTCACCGATTGGCGACCACGCGCCACCGCTGTTGGCGGCAAGCACTAGCACACCAGCAAAAATCCAACGCTCCTTCTGGTCAGGCAGCAAGCGGCGAAGCATCATGATCATGATGATGGTGGTGGTCATGTTGTCGAGCACCGCCGACATGAAGAACGTGGTGATCGATAATATCCACAGCATCCTGCGCTTGTTCTTGGCATGGATATGCTCGGTAATAAAGCTGAAACCGCCATAGCGGTCGATGTGCTCCACAATCGTCATGGCGGCGATAAGGAACATCAATATCTCGCACGTCTCACCAAGAAAAGTGAGAAGTGCCTCTTCTTTCACATTGTGGGTACACAAGGAATATATCGACCACAGCACTCCACACATTATGAGCGCAAAGGTCGATTTGTTGATCTTTAACGTGTGCTCAAGTGTAATCAACAAATAACCTATCACAAACACTGTGACTAAAGCTATTACCATCGACTAAGAGTTTTAAGTTCTGAGTTCTAAGTATTGAGTTTTCAAACTCGCAACTGACAACTGAAATATTATCTGATTCTACTACTGCCGCTTAGCAACCTCTGGTCATGGGTAATGCCCTTGTGAGCCAGCAACAGGAAGATAATAGCTAGCACTGGCAATATATTATAATAGGTAATGCTTTCGAGTAAGTCACAGTCTTTCTGAAACAGGGCAATACAGCAAATTGTCGCTAACGTGGAGATGATAAAAAGAATATTCACCACACACAAAATCTTCTGTAAACGCAGATTCTTGAATTTGAAAATTGTGATAAACGACAATAATGCAGTAAGACAGCTCAAGATGAAAGGTATCATATCAACACCTTCACTATAATATCCACCAAGAATTGTCTTCTCATTTTGATCCCAAAGCGAGGGCATGAATGCAAATACCCCCATCAAAATGGCTGCAATTAACAGAAACAGTGATTGTTTTCGTTGAATTACCATAATAATTACCAGTTTGGAAACGTTAATATTTGTTTTTAATTGTCTTAATAAATTTACTGCAAAAGTAATGCAATCTGTGATAACTACAAAATAAAAAACATAATTTTTGTCAGTTTTCAGTCATATTTACTATTTTTGCACAACTTTTGCTAATAACAATTGTTATAATTACTCTACTATTTTACTTTTCTACTATTTCACTACTCCACTATTCTACTATTCAATGGACAAAGCAGAAATCTCGAAATACCGCACATCAATCAATCAACTCCTTGACAATCGACAACTCGTCTTAGCCTTAAAACAGCTTAAGGCAATGATTGACGATGCGCAGCAGTGGGAACTGAGTGAGGAGCTTAAACAACTCACCACATCCTATCACTACATGCTGCAATACATGTCGCAAGGAGTTCTCGACCCTCAACGCGACAACATTTTGGCACAAATCATTGCCGATGCCTATTTGCTTACTGACAAAACTGTCATTGCCCTGGCAGCGCCACAATCCACACACATCTTCTATCAGCGCAACCAACAATATAAGAACCGCCAATTGCAGACTATGCTAGATGAATATTTGGCAGAACTCAACAAACTACAACTGCTTAACGATGACGGCAATAATAATAGCAACGAAATTGAAATAAATATCCAGCGGCAATGCGAAACCCTAGAGAGCGACATTTTCAACAAAGTGTGGAGCACATTCCCTACTATAACTGCCGATGTTGAGACAATCTCTGCACTGCTCGATAATGATAAGTTGCCAGCACACTTTAAAAGCCTGGTGCTCTCGGCGTTGATGCTCGGGCTTGCCAAATTCTTTGACGCTTCAAAACTGAAGTTGCTGCTCAACAGCTATCTCTCAATTAAAAATACCGACCTCCGACTGCGCGCGCTCATCAATGCAGTGGTTATAATATTCCTTTATCGCAATAGAATATCGGTCTATAAGGATGTTTTAGAGACATTGAAGCAACTTGAGGACGACTCCGATTTCATCGGCGACATGCGGCTCATTTTCACACGATTGATACATAGCCGCAACACCGAGAACATCTCGCAAAAACTTCGCGACATCATCACTCCCGAGCTTAACAAGATGAGTTCCGACCTTCTCAACAAAATTAAGGGAAAGTCGCCAGGCACACTCGACGTTACCGAGATTGAGGAGAATCCGCAGTGGCAGGAATGGCTCGACAAAAGCGGAATAACCAACAAACTTGAAGAGCTTAACGAACTGCAACTTCAAGGCGGAGACGTTTTTATCTCCACCTTCTCCCGACTCAAGAGTTTCCCGTTCTTCAACACCCTCTCCAACTGGTTCCTACCCTATCACGAAAGATGCTCGGCTGTTAGTGCGGCTTTTAGCGATAAAAAGCATCATCCTCTCACAGCCCTTTTTAATGTAATGCCTATTTTGTGCGATAGCGACAAGTACTCAATGCTACTCTTTATGGCATCGGCACCCGAGTCGCAGCGCAACATGTTGTTCCAGCAATTTGAAGCTCAACGTGAGCAATTCGAGGAATTGCAGAGCGAGGAGGCGCAGTCGGTAATAAAGATGCGCGATAACATCGTGAACCGATATATCCAGGACCTGTACCGCTTCTTCAAGCTCTTTTCCCGCCGACGTGAGTTTAAGTCAATTTTCGACACCGATATAAAACTCACCGATGTTGAATGCCTGAAGCCATATATCAGTGACACACCAACTCTGTCGGTAATTGCTGAGTTCTATTTCAAAAACGGTTTCTACGAAGATGCCATCAAGTACTACCGCGACATGATTGCCAATCGCGATGCCGATCCGCATGTATATCAGAAAATAGCATTTGCCCATCAGTCGCTCGGCAAATACCGCGAGGCGCTGAAGAACTATTCTCGATATGAGCTTGTTGACGGCAGCGACACTTGGAATACCAAGCAGATGGCTCAATGCTACCGCAGCCTTCACGAACACGATAAGGCTATAAAATATTACAACAAGGCTTTAGACCTCTCACCTCAAAGCGTGAACTTGTGTCTAAACCTGGGACATTGCTATCTTGACAAAGGCGAATATGACAATGCCTTGCAGCAATACTACAAGGCCGATTTCATGCCTAAAGCCAAGCACCGCGCATGGCGACCCATCGCCTGGTGCTCGCTGCTCACAGGCAAGCATGAGCAGGCGGTGAACTATTACGAGAAAATCATCGCCGACGACACACCGTCATCGCAGGACTACCTCAATTACGGTCACGTGCTGCAAGTCATGGGACGCATAGCCGATGCCATCACGCAATACCGCAAGTCGCTGGAACTTGAGAAGAATGATGAAGAAGCGTTTTCAGAACTCTATTTAGCCGACGCAAAATATATTGTCAACAAGATGTCAGTTCCCGCCAACGACTATGCCCTAATGCTTGACGCCGTGATAAATGACAACCCCTCAACTCGTTAACCAAATAACGCCCACCAATAAACGAATAACGATAAACGATAAACGAATATCACTTGCCTTGTCAGCTCGTTCCTTGTCAGCTTGTTAGCTCTTCAACTATTTATAATATGAAAAAATTATTTTTATCAATCACATTTTTACTATCAATTGCAACTATGATTAGTGCCGATAATGTTTTCTTCCAGCCGTTTAAAACTACCAACGGGGCTATACCTTTCGACCGAATTTCTACCGCCGACTATGAGCCGGCAATCATCGAGGGAATGAAGCGTCACAGTGCCGAAATCGACGCGATTGCCAGCCAGGAGGCGACACCTACCTTCGAGAACACCATCGTCGCCTTAGAGCGCTCAGGCGAGATGCTCAATCGTGTGCTAGGAGTCTTTTATCCTATGCTTTCTGCCAATGCCGACGACTCGCTCATGGCGGTGTCGGAGCGTATGACTCCGTTGATTACCGAGCATGGCAACAGCATGACGCTCAACGAGAAGCTGTGGCAGCGCATCGACTATGTGTATAACCACTTCGACAAGTCAAAATATGACAAAGAGGACTGGATGCTGCTGCACAACACTCACGAGTCGTTTGTGCGCAGCGGTGCCGCGCTCAAGGGTGCCGATCGTGACAAGTACAAAGAACTTTCAACAAGGCTTTCGCAGCTCACGCTCAAGTTTGACCAGAATGCCCTTAAAGAGACCTCCAAATATGAGATGTGGCTAACTAAAGACGACCTCGACGGTCTCCCTGAGAGTGCCATTGATGCCGCCGCGGCAGCCGCCAAAGCCAAAGAACGTGAGGGCGAATACCTCATTACGCTCCATGCACCTAGCTACATGGCGTTTATGAAATACAGCTCTCGACGCGACTTGCGCGAGAAGCTATACAAGATGTACAACTCGCAATGCACCGGCGGCGAGTTCAACAACATCGACATCATGCAGCAAATCGCAAACACCCGCCTTGAGCTTGCCAACCTGCTTGGTTACAAAACCTTTGCCGACTATCAGCTTGCCAACAAGATGGCCGAGAATCCCACAAATGTCTATAATATGCTCAACCAGCTGAAAGACGCTTACACCAAGCCCCAAAAGAGCGATATGGACAACCTCAACAAGTACGCAAGCCAGCTTGAAGGCAAGAAGTTCACTATCATGCCTTGGGATTATTCTTACTATTCCAACAAGCTCAAAGAGGAGAAATACTCCATCAATGATGAGTTGCTGAGACCATATTTCCAGCTTGAGAATGTGATTGATGGCGTCTTTGGTCTTGCCACAAGACTCTATGGACTTCACTTCACCGAGAATTTTGATGCTCAGGTGTTCAATCCCGAGATGCACGTTTATAATGTTACCGACGACAACGGCAATTTTGTGGCTCTGCTCTATACCGACTTCTTCCCCCGTGAGACCAAGCAGAGCGGTGCGTGGATGACAAACTTCCGTGAGCAGTACCGAGATGCCAACGGCAACGACGTGCGACCCATCGTCACCCTCACCATGAATTTCACCCGCCCCACCGACACCAAGCCATCACTGCTCACCTACTATGAGGTGGAGACTTTCATGCATGAGTTCGGGCACGGCTTGCACGGCATGCTCTCGAAGTGCAAATATGCCTCCACTTCGGGCACCAACGTTTATCGCGACTTCGTGGAGCTGCCATCGCAGTTCAACGAGAATTTCCTGAGCGAGCGTGAATATCTCGACAGCTTCGCCAAGCATTATCTCACCGATGAGAACATACCGCAGGAATTGGTGGAGAAAATCAAGGCTTCGGAGCAATATGGAGCTGCCTACGCATGTCTGCGTCAGCTCAGTTTCGGTTTCCTCGATATGGCCTACCACACTATCACACAACCTGTTTCGGGCGATGCCTTCAAGTTCGAGTATAATGCAATGAAGCCAGTGCAGATTTTCAACCCCATTAATGGCTGCATGATGTCGCCACAGTTCACACACATCTTCTCGGGAGGTTATGCTGCCGGCTACTATGGATACAAGTGGGCAGAGATTCTCGATGCCGACGCATTCAGCAAGTTCCAAGAAGACGGCATCTTCAACCCCGAGACAGCCCGCTCGTTCAAAGAGAACATCTTAGAGCGCGGCGGCACCGAGCCTCCCATGACGCTCTACAAGCGCTTCCGCGGTCGAGAGCCACGAATCGACGCCCTCCTAAAACGCGACGGCATCAAGTAACACTTTGTATCTATCAATTGAGAGGAATTAGAGGATTATTTCACTACTCTAATTCCTCTCATTTTGCTTGTGAATAACTCCTAGTAATAATTTTGGTCAATTTCCTTTGCTTTGTGCCACTTTATGCGTACCTTTGCACCGTTTTTTAAAGGACTATTGCAATACTAGAAAACTAATTCACTAATTTTCAATCATAAAGTACTTTTTGAATAACTAAAATTATGGCTAAAGAAAAGAAATTCATGACCTGTGATGGTAACCAAGCCGCAGCTCACATCAGTTACATGTTTACCGAAGTTGCCGCTATCTATCCTATCACTCCGTCATCTACTATGGCAGAGCACGTTGACGAATGGGCTGCTGCCGGTCGTAAAAACATCTTTGGCGAGACAGTTCTCGTACAAGAAATGCAAAGTGAGGGTGGTGCAGCAGGTGCCGTTCACGGTTCGCTCCAGGCAGGCGCTTTGACTACTACCTACACCGCATCGCAAGGTCTCTTGCTCATGATCCCTAACATGTACAAGATTGCTGGTGAGTTGCTTCCTGGCGTTTTCCATGTTTCGGCTCGTACTCTCGCTTCTCACACTCTGTGTATCTTCGGTGACCACCAAGACGTGATGGCAACTCGTCAAACTGGCTTCGCCATGCTGTGCGAAGGCTCGGTACAAGAGGTTATGGACCTTGCCGCTGTTGCTCACTTGAGCGCCATAAAGGGACGCGTGCCTTTCGTTAACTTCTTCGACGGCTTCCGCACCTCGCACGAGATTCAGAAGGTAGAGGCTCCCGATCAGGATGAGCTTGCCAAACTCGTTGACTGGGATGCTCTCAACGATTTCCGTCAGCGTGCCATGAACCCCGACAGACCAGTTACCCGCGGTACTGCCGAGAACCCCGACGTGTTCTTCCAGCATCGTGAGTCGTGCAACGACTACTACACCGCTGTTCCTGCCATTGTAGAGGACTACATGAACAAGATTAGCGACCTTACTGGTCGCAAATATGGTCTCTTTGACTACTACGGAGCTAAGGATGCCGACCGCGTGATTATCGCTATGGGTTCGGTTACCGAGGCTATCCGTGAGACTATCGACCACCTCACCGAGCAAGGCGAGAAGGTGGGTCTTGTGGCAGTTCACCTGTATCGTCCATTCTCGGCTAAGCACTTCCTCGCTGCTGTGCCCAGCACTGCCAAGCGCATCGCTGTGCTCGACCGCACTAAAGAGCCAGGCGCTGTGGGCGAGCCATTGTACCTCGACGTTAAAGACTGCTTCTACGGAGCCGAGAATGCGCCTCTCATCGTAGGCGGGCGCTACGGATTGGGCTCTAAGGACACCACTCCCGCTCAAATCCTTTCGGTTTACGAGAACCTCTCACTGCCAATGCCAAAGAACCAGTTCACCATTGGCATTGAGGACGATGTCACATTTGCTTCCCTGCCTCAGAAAGAGGAAATCGCTCTTGGTGGCGAAGGTCTCTTCCAAGCTAAATTCTACGGCCTTGGTGCCGATGGTACTGTAGGTGCAAACAAGAACTCGGTTAAGATTATCGGTGACAACACTGACAAATATTGCCAGGCCTACTTCTCCTACGACTCTAAGAAGTCGGGAGGTTTCACTTGCTCTCACCTCCGCTTTGGCGACCAACCCATCCGTTCTACCTATCTGGTAACCACTCCTAATTTCGTCGCTTGCCATGTTCAGGCCTATCTGCACATGTACGATGTGACTCGTGGTCTCCAGAAGAACGGCACTTTCCTGCTCAACACCGTTTGGGAAGGCGAGACATTGGCAAAGAACCTGCCTAACAAGGTTAAGAAATACTTTGCCGACAACAACATCACCGTTTACTACATCAACGCCACCAAGATAGCACAGGAGATTGGTCTGGGCAACCGCACCAACACAATTCTTCAGTCGGCATTCTTCCGCATCACTGGTGTCATTCCCGTTGAGCTCGCTGTGGAGCAGATGAAGAAGTTCATCGTTAAGTCCTACGGTCGCAAGGGTGAGGACGTTGTAAACAAGAACTATCAGGCCGTTGACCGCGGTAACGAGTTTGAGCAACTTACTGTTGATCCTGAGTGGAGCAACTTGCCTGCCGACAATGACTTAGATGACAACGCTCCTGCTTTCATCAATGAGGTGGTTCGTCCTATCAACGCCCAAAACGGTGACCTGCTGCCAGTTTCGGCATTCCGTGGCCGTGAGGATGGTACTTGGGACGCTGGTACCGCTGCCTACGAGAAACGCGGTGTTGCTACCTTCGTTCCCGTTTGGAACTCTGCAAACTGTATCCAATGTAACAAGTGTGCTCTCGTTTGTCCACACGCTGCTATCCGTCCATTCCTCTTGAACGAGGAAGAAGCTGCCGCTTCGCCATTCGCCGAGGGCGACAAGCTCCCTGCAATGGGCAAGACTCTCGCAGGCTTGAAGTTCGTTCAGGCTGTTGACGTTATGGACTGCCTCGGTTGTGGCAACTGCGCCGACGTTTGTCCTGGCAAGAAGGGCGAGAAGGCTCTAACTATGGTGCCTCTCGAGCAGCAGGTTGAGAACCAGAAACTCTGGGATTACTGCATTGCCAACGTCGCTTCTAAGCAAGATCTCGTTGACATCAAGAGCAACGTGAAGAACTCGCAGTTCGCCACTCCACTCTTTGAGTTCAGCGGTGCTTGCTCGGGTTGCGGTGAGACTCCTTACGTGAAGCTCATCTCGCAACTCTTCGGTGACCGTGAGATGGTTGCTAACGCTACTGGATGTAGCTCTATCTACTCGGCTTCGGTTCCTTCTTCGCCTTACACCATCAACGAGAAGGGACATGGTCCTGCTTGGGCAAACTCACTGTTTGAGGACTTCTGCGAGTTTGGTCTTGGTATGACTATCGCCGATGAGAAGATGCGCAACCGCGTCACTGGTTTCGTTAAGGACGCCATCGCTTGCGACAGCGTAAATGCCGATGTTAAGGCTCTCTATCAAGAGTGGCTCGACAATAAGGATGACGGCGACAAGAGCCGTGAGCTCAGCGACAAGATTCTCGCAGCTATCGAGAACAGCGACAACGAGTGTGACAAGAAGGTGAAGAGCCTCGCACAGTACCTCGTTAAGCGCTCGCAGTGGATCATTGGTGGTGACGGCGCAAGCTACGACATTGGCTTTGGCGGTCTCGACCATGTAATTGCAAGCGGCAAGAACGTGAACATCCTCGTTATCGACACCGAGGTTTACTCTAACACTGGCGGTCAGGCTTCTAAGGCTACTCCTATCGGAGCTATCGCCAAGTTTGCCGCTGCAGGCAAGCGCGTGCGCAAGAAAGACCTTGGTCTCATTGCTTCAACTTACGGCTACGTTTACGCCGCTCAGGTGGCTATGGGAGCCAGCGATGCTCAGTGCCTCAAGGCATTCCGCGAGGCAGAGGCCTACGACGGTCCTTCTATCATCATCGCCTACGCTCCATGTATCAACCACGGCTTGAAGGCCGGCATGGGCAAGTCGCAGGCCGAGGAGGCTAAGGCTGTAGAATGCGGATACTGGCATCTGTGGCGTTACAACCCTGAGCTCGAGAAAGAGGGCAAGAACCCGTTCACTCTCGACAGCAAGGAGCCTAACTGGGACGAGTTTGAGAACTTCCTTAAGGGCGAGGTACGCTACGCTTCTGTTCTGAAGCAGTATCCCGAAGAGGCCGAAGAGCTCTTCGCAGCCGCCAAGGAGAACGCTCAGTGGCGCTACAACAACTACCGCCGCCTGGCACGCCAGCAGTGGGGTGTTGAGCCCGAAGAGTAATCCTTGACAGAAACACACCTAACTAAGAATAGCGTCACCATCACCGTGGCGCTATTCTTGTTTTTATCAGCGTCACAATCCGTCAAAAGGTCGTGAGGCACCGCCTCACGAGGTAAAAAAACTCAACTAATAACTGATAACTAAAAACTTTTTATTACCTTTGCACAAACTTAACAGTAACGATTATGACCGACACCAACAAACAATATGACGAGGTGATAGCCCAATGTCGCAAGATGTTCATCTCCAAAATGGGAGATTATGGACCCAACTGGCGCATTCTTAGACCACAAACTCTTACTGACCAAATACTTATAAAAGCCAAGCGCATCCGCACTATCGAGATTAACGGAGAGTCGAAAGTGGGTGAAGACATATGGCCAGAGTTCGTGGGAATTATTAACTATGGCATAATGGAGCTCATTCAGCTCGACAAAGGCTATAGCGAGGAGGTTGATATGACCCAAGAGCAAGTGACGCTACTTTACGACCAGTTTATCAACGACACCAAAATGCTCATGATAGCCAAAAACACCGATTATGGCGAGGCATGGAGGATGATGCGGAACCAGAGCTATACCGACATGATTCTTTCTAAACTGCAAAGAATTAAAGAGATAGAAAACCATGGCGGGAAAACTCTTGTGAGCGAAGGCATTGACGCCAACATTCAAGACATCATCAATTATGCTGCATTTGCCCTAATCAAACACAACGAGAGCTTACAATAAAGCTAACAAGAGAACAAGAAAACAAGAAAACAAGAAAACAAGAGGGCAAGAAATAAGCTTGGGTGTTGTTGTATTGCGCCGCACCGCGGCGTAGAAAACGATAACAAATAACCAATAAACGAGAGAAAAATATGCTGGAACGCTTCTCACGACTTAACGAGCGCATATCAAACAATCCTGTCAACAAGGTGATTGTCTTCTTGTTGAGGATTCTTGTGGGTGGAACTTTCATCTTCTCGGGATTTGTGAAATGTGTGGATCCCATGGGAAGTGTCTATAAGTTCCACGACTATATCGCGGCTCTTGGACTTCACAATCTAGCCGGTAGCGAGGTGGTTTTGGCTTTTGCCATTCCGGTTCTGGAACTGGTGCTTGGAGTGATGATTCTCACCGGATGCCTGCGCTATGGCTCCCTCTTTGCGGCAATGGGTTTTATGGGTGTGATGCTGCCACTCACCTATTTTCTCGCAAAAACTAATGCGGTGCCCGACTGCGGATGCTTTGGCGAGGCTGTGAAGCTTACCAACTGGCAGACGTTCTGGAAGAATGTTGCTCTGACAATAGCAATACTTTATCTATTGTTCCACAACAAATCGGTGCCGAGCCTTTATGGTCCCGCCATCCAGTGGCTTGTGATGCTGCTCACCTTCGTCCTCGGGCTCTCAATAGCCTATATGAGCTACAGCACTCAGCCTCTTTTAGACTTCAGGCCATTCAAGGTAGGCTCAAAAATCGGTTCACCACTATCTCCTATAAGTGAGAACGACTTCGTCTATATTTATGAGAAAGACGGAGTTCAACACGAGTTCAACATCGACAGCATTCCCGATGAAGAGGATGGCTGGGAATTTATTGACCGCAAAAAGATGACTCCTGACCTGTCACCAGCACAAAAGGCAGAGTTGGCATCGTTTAGCATCTATGACGAAGGAGCTGACGTAACCGAGGAGGTGATTGACACAACCAGCAATCAACTGCTCGTGCTGATGCCCGATTTCCAGCGAGTGAACAAGGCCTACGCCTTTGTGCTCAATGATCTCGCTAAAGCATGTGGAGAGAGAGACGCACAGCTTTGCGTAATAACATCGGCACTTCACAACGAAATAGAGCAATGGAGAGATCTCACCTCTGCTGAATATCCCATCTATGGAGGCGATGATAGCGAGATAAAGATGCTTGCTCGCGGCAATCCGGCGGTTGTTTATGTGGAGCATGGCATTATATCTTGGAAACGCACCCTAAGTTCCCTCAAGTCCGACAAGCTCCTGAAAGACAACGTGCCACTTGCGCATCTTAGTGATGACTTCTCTCCAATGAAGACGCTATGGGCGCTAGTGACTCCATATCTCCTGCTGATGATAGCCCTTCTCTTCCTTAACCGCATTTATCCGGTAGTGAGTTTCATTGTAAAGAAGATAAGGAGAAGAAATAATGATAATACAGATTCTGATAATCTAGAAAGTCTAGAAAATCTAGAAGAAAACGAACAATAAGAAAAAATAATAATCATCTAACTTTTAAAAAATGAGAAAAAACATTGTAGCGGGTAACTGGAAAATGAATACCACAGTTCCCGAAGGCGTAGAACTTGCTAAAGCAGTTAACGAGGCGGTGGCTAATGCCAGCGACCTCAAGTGTGACGTAGTGATTGGCGTGCCTTTCACTCATCTTACAGCAGTAGCCCAGGTTATTGACATTAACAAGGTGGGACTGGCTGCCGAGAATTGCGCCAACCACAACAGTGGCGCATATACCGGCGAAGTGTCGGCTCCTATGGTAGCCTCTACTGGAGCAAACTATGTGATTCTTGGTCATAGTGAGCGTCGCGGTTATTACAACGAGAGCAACGAGATGCTCAAGACTAAAGTTGACCTCGCTCTTGAGGCTAGTCTGAAAGTGATCTTCTGCTGTGGCGAGAGCCTCGAAGAGAGAGAAGCAGGCAAAGTTGAGGACGTTATCAAAGCCGAAATCAGCGAGTCGCTATTCCACCTCACTCCCGAGCAGTGGGCAAACATCGTGATTGCTTATGAGCCTATCTGGGCGATAGGCACAGGCAAAACCGCCACCAGCGACCAAGCCGAAGAGGTTCACGCGTTCATCCGCGGTCTTGTTGCCGAGAAATACGGACAACAAGTTGCCGATGACACCACAATCCTCTACGGAGGCAGCTGCAAGCCTAGCAATGCTCCTGAGCTTTTCGCTAAGCCCGACATTGATGGTGGCCTGATTGGTGGAGCATCGCTGAAAGCCGCCGACTTCATGGGCATTGTAACTGCGTTCTGATAGTCGGCTTCGCCGAAGGTTAGAGGTTAGAGCGCTTCGCGCAGGTTAGAGGTTAGAGTTTAGTGGTTAGAGGAACCTCGATAAACGATAAACGACAATCTCTAACCTCTAAACTCTAAACTTCAATTTTCTAAACTTAGAAAATTGAATTTTAAACTATGATTTACCCGAGCAACTTTGAGTCAAAAATAGGCTTTACGACTATTCGTAAAGAGATTACCGCCAGGTGCATCAGCACTTTGGGGCAAGATTGTTGTGAAAGGATGAGATTCTCAACAAACTTGCAGGAAGTGACGCTGTGGCTAAACCAGACCAATGAGTTTCTCGGAATTTTGCAGTCGAAGCGGGAGTTTCCGCTCAACTTCTTCTTCGACATGCGCGCTGCTCTCAAGGCCATCGCGGTGCCGGGAAGCCATCTTAGCGAGGAGAGCCTTTTCAACTTGCAGAGGTCACTATCTACTGTGGGAGAGATAGGTAGATTCTTCGAGCGCGCAAGCAACGAAGGTTCGCACCTCTACCCCAACCTGGCACGCCTTGCAAAGACCATGCAGGCGTTCCCCGACATTGTGGCTGAGATAAGCCGTATTCTCGACAAGAACGGCAACATCAAGGACAATGCATCGCCGCTCCTGCAAGAGTTGAGGCGAGCCATCACTAACGCCACCGCGAGCATCAACGGACTGCTCCGCAAGGTCATTAACGCAGGCCGTGAAGCTGGATATCTTGACAAAGACACTACTCCAAGCATGCGCGACGGGCGTCTCGTAATCCCCGTCGCGCCAATGCACAAGCGCAAGCTGCGAGGCATCGTGCATGACGAGAGCGCCACAGGGCGCACCATCTTTATCGAGCCCGAAGAGGTGGTGGAGACCAACAATCGCATCCGTGAGGCAGAAGCCGAGGTGAAGCGAGAGATCATCCGCATCCTCACCGAGGTCACCGACACCATTAGACCACACGCCGAGGAACTGATTGCCACCTACCGTGTGCTCGGGCTTATCGACTTCATCCGTGCAAAGGCGGCATTTGCGCAAGATGTGGACGGACAGTTGCCACACATCGAAAAAGAGCCTCACATCGAACTCTACCACGCTGTTCACCCTGCCCTGCTGCTGTCGTTGCGTGAGCAAGGCAAGGAAGTGGTGCCGCTCAACATAGAGCTCAACCGCGAGCAGCGCATCCTGCTCATCTCGGGACCTAATGCCGGAGGCAAGTCGGTGTGCCTCAAGACCGTGGGCGTGGTGCAATACATGATGCAATGCGGCGTGCTGCCCACCGTGTATTACAACTCTCACATGGGCATGTTCAGCAGCATCTTCATCGACATTGGCGACCAGCAGAGCATCGAGGACGACTTGAGCACCTATAGCAGTCATCTCCAGAACATGAAGACGTTCCTCAACCGTGGCGACCAGCGCTCACTGGTGCTTATCGACGAGTTTGGCAGCGGCACCGAGCCACAGATTGGCGGGGCAATAGCGCAAGCCATTCTCGACCAGCTCAACAAAAGCCGCATCATTGGAGTAATAACCACCCACTACCAGAACCTCAAGCAGTTTGCCGACAAAGCGCCCGGCATCGTCAACGGCGCCATGCTCTACGACCGCCAGCACATGAAGCCGCTGTTCCAGCTCTCGATAGGCTACCCTGGCAGCTCTTTTGCCATCGAGATTGCCCGCATGACGGGAATCCCACGCGAAGTCATCGACAAGGCGAGCGAGATAGTGGGCAGCGACTATATCAACATGGACAAATACCTGCTCGACATAGTGCGCGACCGCAAATATTGGGAGAACAAGCGCTACGACATCCACCAAAAGGAGAAAAAGCTCAACGCTATCGCCGAGCAGTATAACGAGCGGCTCGAGAAGCTTAATAACGAATATAAAGCCATCTTGAAAGAGGCACGCAACGAGGCTCTCGACATCATCGCCAAGAGCAACTCGCAAGTGGAGCAAACCATCAGGGACATTAAGACAGCGCAAGCCGAAAAAGAGAAGACACGGTTATTGCGCCAGCAACTCGAAGAATTCAAGCGTCGCCTTACCGAGGAAGATATGCAAGAAACCGACCTCAAGGAAATTAAGCCATTGCCAGCAGTGGGTACACCTCCTCTACCTAAGAAAGACAAAACCAAAAAGAAACACATCACCAAGAAAGACGACAAAGACCGACCGCTGCTACCTGGCGACAACGTGCTGCTCAAGGGCGGCGCTTCCACAGTAGGCACTATCATCAGCATCGACGAGAAATATGCCGTAGTGGCGTTCGGCAGCCTCAAGACACGTGTTGAGACCGCACGGCTTGAGAGGACATTGCGCAAAAACGAGGTGCGAGAGAAACCGTCAATCACAAAATCTACCGCCGACGACATCAGGGCGCGACAGCTCAACTTCAAGAGCGAGATCGACGTGCGAGGCATGCGTGCCGACGAGGCGATACAGGCAGTCACCTACTTCCTTGACGACGCCATCCAGTTCTCCTACAAGACCCTGCGCATACTCCACGGCACTGGCACCGGAGCACTGAAAGTCGCCATCCGCCAATACCTCAACACCGTCCCCGACGTAAAAAACTACCACGACGAGCATGTGCAACTAGGCGGCGCCGGCATAACTGTTGTCAACCTGGAATAAACTAATAAAGATATTTAGAATAATGATTACCTATTGGAAATGCCGCAACGGTTTCAGCGAGATAAACCAGTGGAAATCGGGATGCTGGGTGAGAGCGACATCGCCCACAGCCGAGGAGCTCGGCATCCTGAGCGAGCGATTTGCCCTGCCTCTTGACTTTATCCATGATGCCGAAGACGTGGAAGAGCGCCCTCGCGTTGATCATGAGGACAACTGGCTGATGGTGTTTGTGAGAGTGCCGTGCAAGAGCATCGACGAAGATGGCGACACTGTGTTCTCCACGGCCCCTCTCGCCATCCTGATGCGCGACGATGTGTTTGTCACAGTGAGCTACTACGACAACGAGGTGCTCGACGACTTTATCAAGTGGAGCCAGCGCAAGCGGTTTCAGTCGTGCAAGGGATATGACCTGCTATTGTCGCTGATGCTCTCTACCTCGGTGTGGTACCTTAAGTATCTCAAGCAGATGAACTCGATGATGACTGCCGCCGAGGAGCGGCTGGAGAAAAAAATGGACAACGACGAGCTGATGCGCATGATGGGACTAGGCAAATTCTTAATCTACTTCATCACCTCGCTCAAGGGAAACTCCACCATGCTCGCCCGAGTGAAGATGCGCATTCGCTCATTGCCTTATGACGAAGATTTGCTTGAAGATGTTGAGATTGAGACACAGCAGGCCTTAGACACTGCTAGCATCTACAGCAACATCCTCAAGCGCCAGCAGGAAACCTATTCATCGGTAATTGGCAACAACCTCAACCGCATCATGAAAACACTCACTGTGGTAACCATCTTACTGATGATACCCACTGTGATAGCCGGTTACTATGGCATGAATGTCCCCAACGGGCTGGAGTCGCACTGGCTAGGTTTTCCTCTGGCAATCGCCATCTCGGTAATTCTAATGGCTTGCGTATATTTCTTCATTCGCCACAGCAAGCTTTTCAAGTGACTTCAACTATATCGTGAGAAGTTCACACCCCCCCACACTCTGCAAAAAAATGCTAAAGGAGGTTTTGTCCTTTAGCATTTTAGGCGTTACGTCACGTTTCCCAACGATCAACGCCCCATTGATGAAAAAAATAGTGATTACTTTTATTGATTTGCCTTATGTGTTATTATTACATTGCAAAAATATATCAAAAAAATCAATCTTGCAAGTGCGTTTCAATCAATCCCAATTAAAAAAGCATTAATCTCCAAAAACCTTCAATAAGGAAGAATGCGCGTTGCACAGTTAGCCGCTCGCTATCTCGCTGGTTGTGTCGCTCGCTTTGCTCGCTTGTTATGCCGCGCTTCGCGCTAGTTCTCAGTTCTCAGTTCTCAGTTCTCAGTTTCACTAATCACTAATCGGTGCGAAGCACCAACTAATCACTAATCTCTAATCTGCGCAAAGCGCTAAAATCAGTACCACTGCACGCCGTTGCTGTAGCTGGAATGCTTGTCATACTTGAAGTCGCTCAGTATGCTCGACTTCACGGCGATGTGGAAATTGTAGGACTTGTAAGGCCCCACAGGCACGAAGCTGGCGCTCATCACGAAGCAGTGCATCTCTCGGCTTACCGAGCAGTTCATGTAGGCAATCTTGTGAGTGTCGAAGTTGTAACTGCCCGAGAATGTGATGTTCCAGTTCTTAGTGGGGCGAATGTTGCCGTTGAAACTGAGGTTGTGGGTGAATTTGCCTTTATACTCCAACTTGTCATAATCAAAGGCGCCATATCCATAATTCAGAGAATAGTTGATGGTCAAGCTCCACGGGCATTCCCATTTCATGTAACCGTCGGGGCGCAGAACTATATCGCTGCCTTCGGCCTGGGTGCCAGAGCTCTCTTCGTCACCTGACGTGCCACCTCTGCCAGGAGTATTGTTCTTGGCTTTATCATCACTCTTGCCTTTGCGCCCAAATAGCTTCTTGAAGGTGTCGTTATTGAAGGTGTAAGAAAACGAGGTGCCAGTGCTCGACAGCCTTCCCCATCCTCCACCATGGAAGAGACGCAGCTTGTTGATGCGTACGGGGTTGCCATACTCGTTAAGCCCATATTTATACACATCCCAAGTTGCCGAGAGGTTGAGATTGAAACTCTTGGTGAGTCGCAGCAATATCGAGGTCTGCAGGTTACTCCACCGTAGCGAGTCGGCGGCAAAGTTATAGGACTGCGACAGGGTGAGGTTCTCGATAATCGATATTTTCTTGTAACCTGTGCTGTCCTGGTCGCTCTTGACCTTCGCCTCTAGGTTGTTGGCTATAGAATAAGACAGCACGCCACTCCTGCCGCTACCCGGCTGGCCATACACCCCATGCTGGAAATAGGGATATTGCACATCACGAACCACTCCTTGAGCATCGGTATAAGAATAATTGCCATAATATCCCCAGAATTTAGAACCGAAGTCGGGAGATGCCGAGAACGACACCGTGGGCGTGATCACATGGCGCACCATCTGCAACTTGTCGCCCATGAACTTCAACGGCTTATAGAAGCCATAGAGCTTAGTGCTCATCGACACCGATGCCGAGAAGTCAAACAGGTTGTAGAAACTGTAGGTGGTGTCACGCACCACAGCACTGGCGTTGGGATCCCACGACTGCTTGATTTTGCTCGTGTACATGCGGTCGTTAAGGGTGATTGACGGAGTGATGTTTAAATATTTGAACACATTGAATGTTGCCGAAATTGGCACCGTGTGCGACAAACCGTTTCGCCAGTCTTTCACGAGGTTCTTGTGGAAAAACTCGTTCTCCTTAGCGGTAAGGGAGTTCTGGAAACGACCGGAATATGAAATCTTGATTTTCTCATACCAACGCTCAGCTCCTACAGCCTTCTTGCGCTTGAAAGGCGTGATTTGAGCCATAGTGAGAGTGAAATTGGGGAATGACACTGTCAGCGTAGAGTCTGATGAGCGTTGCGACACACTTGCTGTAGCCGAGATGCTCCACTTCGAATTGGGGAAATTGTAAGACCAGTTGACAGTCGAACTTTTAGTGTTTTCGGTAAAGGTACTGCTGTAGTAGTCGGTTAAATTATTTCGGGAATAGCCACTTGTGGCAAAATTCACGCTCGCCGACAGCTGCATGTTGGGGTTGGCTTTCGAGTTCTGGGTGTGATTCCACTGCAGCGAGAAGTTATGCGCTTTATAATAGTCGGGGTCGCCTTTGTCACCAGTAATAGTGGTGAGGTAGCTCGCGCTGAAGTGTCCCGAGAACTTGTAGCGTTTGTTGTAATTAGATTGCGCCGTCACGCCCCAAGAGCCACGGGTATAGATCTCACCAGTGAGCGCCAGGTCAAGATATTGCCCCAGAGCAAAGTAGTATCCGCCATTGCGCAAGTAGAAGCCGCGGTTGTAGTCCTCGCCAAAGGTGGGCACTAGAATACCGCTCGAATACTTGTTGGTGAACGGGAAGAAGGCAAACGGCACCGCCAGCGGCAGTGGCAGGTCCTCGAGCACCATATAGGCAGGTCCCGTTATCACGTTCTTCTTTGGACGCATCTTTGCCTTTGTAATCTGGAAATAGAAGTGCGGATGCTCATGATTGTCGCAGGTGGTATAACGGCCGTTCATGATGTGATACTCATCGTCTTCGTGCTTCTTCGTCACTCCACCAGTAAGATAGCCGTCGCCCTGCTCGGTGATGATGTCGGTGATAAGGCCTTTCTTGGTTTTGAAATTGAAAGCCATAATCTTTGACTTATATTCTCCACTGGGGTCGGTAAAGACCGGTGTACCTTGCAGCTCGCCTATTGAGTCGGGGACACCAATGGCGTGTACCACATTGCTGTCCATATTCATTGTTATCGATGAGGCGGTGAGCTTGATGTCGTCGTAGTTGACCTCGCTGCTGCCATAAAAGCGCAAATCGTTGCGGCCAAAGAGCACCACCGAGTCTTTAGAGGAGAATTTAACAGTATTGTCAAGGTCTATTGCCTTCGTCTTCTTGAAGCGGGCGGTGTCGCGAGGCACGGCAAGGCTGTCGCCACGAGCGTTCCTCAAGCTGTCGGCACGAGCCACAGCAACGCTGTCACCCACAGCAACGCGAGGCCTCATCCTCACAGCACCCGATTGCTGTTGTGCCCACACATGGGCTGTAGCAACCGAGATGACTGCCATTACGAACCATAACAATATTTTAAGACTCCTATTGGTCATTATTAGTCGAAATAACCTGCAAATTTAATCATTTCTCCCAATATAACCGCAACATTGACAATTATTAAACTTTTTAAAGACCGAATAAAATGCTTTTCACGCCATTTTAGGCTTCATAGCTTGGAGTAATCAGGTTCGCCAAAGAGCGCGAACATTTCATCAAAACGAGCAACAGTCTCTTCTCCGAATTTCATCAGTTTGCTGCGGGCTATCTCTACCGAGCGTGGAGCATCAGGATGTGACTTGCTGAAGAACTTGTCGGCATAGCACACTATCTTCTCTTCTATACTCTGCGGCAACAGGTCGCGATGCGGCAAAGGCAAGCCACGAGATTCTATGTCATTTAATGTCAGCCCCGTACCAGTGTGACGCTCACACACCAAGGCGTGCCTGAAAAGACCAATCTCATCAAGCATCGCACGCCCAAGCACTCCATGACGGATGTAGGGTTCTGTGCCGTGGCAGTAGATGCCTGAAGCGTCGGTGTGGATAATGCCAATGTCGTGAAGCATCGCCGCCTCCTCAACAAAGTCGATGTCAACCGGCACATGGGTGGCTATCAATCGTTGAGAAAACTGCTTCGACAATTCCGCCACCTGAGTGCTGTGCTTTATCAGCAGCTTGCACAAGTCGCTCTCGGGATCATAAAAGCGGTAAATGATAGATAAAGTGTCAATCATAATGGAGTTAACAAATGACAAGGAAATTTAGCTAAAAAGCTGACAAGGAGATTTAGCTAACAAGCTGACAAGAAACAAGCTGACAAGACAATTCAGATTTCAGACCTCAGATTTCAGATGTCAGACTCGCTTCTGATGTCTCGTCTCTGATTTCTGATTAGTTGTTTCTAGTCGTTTGACTACACATTTGTCTTGTCAGCTCGTCAGCTCGTCAGCTTGTTAGCTAGTTTGCTAGTCAGCTAAATAAGGTGATTTAGTCAAGAATTGTATTCCAGCCGTGAATGTCCTCGATGTCACCCTTCTGGATGCCCTGCAGACGCTTGTAAAGCTCTGTAACAACGGGACCAGGATTGCCATCCTTTGAGATGACGTAGGTCTTGTCGTTGTCATTGTCATAAATCTCACTCAATGGCGAGCAAACTGCTGCAGTGCCGCACTCTGCCGCCTCGTCAACCTCAGCAAGCTCCTCAATGGGGATTGGACGGCATTCTACCTCAAGACCCATGTCCTTAGCAATCTGCTGAAGACTCATGTTGGTGATTGAGGGCAGGATGGAACCGCTCTTGGGAGTGATGTATTTGTTGCCCTTGATGGCGAAGAAGTTGGCGGGACCGCACTCGTCGAGATATTTCTTTTCTTTTGGATCAAGGAAGAGCACTGCCGAGAAGCCATTCTCCTGAGCACGAGCTGTGGCGCCCATACCGCAGGCATAGTTGCCGCCCACTTTCCAACGGCCTGTGCCGCAGGGTGCTGCACGGTCATACTCTCGATACACAGCCACTTTGGTAGGCTTGAAGCCCTCGGGGAAGTAAGGACCAACAGGTGTCACGAAGATGATTAGCGTGTACTCGTCGGCAGGCTTAACGCCTACTCTTGCCTGAGTGCCAATCTCAACGGGACGGATGTAAAGCGAGCTGCCACTCTCGTAGGGAGGAATGAAACGCTCGTTGAGCTTCACGACTTTTTTCACCATCTCCAAGAACAGCTCTTCGGGCACGGGTTCCATCTTGATGCCTTTGGCACTGTTGATAAGGCGCTGGGCATTGGCCTCGGGACGGAAGATGCGGATTTTGCCGTCTTTGCCACGGAATGCCTTTAATCCCTCAAAGATTTCTTGACCATAGTGCAGGCAGGTTGCAGCGATGTGGATGTTTACAAATTCTGAATCGCTAACCTCAATCTCGCCCCACTTGCCGTCTTTGTAGATGCAGCGCACATTATAGTCGGCCTTAAGATATCCAAAAGGCAGGCTACTCCAATTAATGTTCTCTAAGTTTGTCATAATTTAGTAATTGTGTATTAAAAAGTTATATCATTGATATTGTTTCATTTTTCGAAGATCGGAGATCGAGTATCGGGGATCGGTTATCGTTGGCCGTTGGCTTTTGTACTTTGTCCTTAGTCCTTGGTCCTTTGTACTTTGTACTTTGTACTTAGTCCTTTGTACTTTGTACTTAGTCCTTTGTACTTTGTACTTAGTCCTTAGCCCTTTGTCCTCTAAACTCTAAACTCTAACCTCTAAACTGCGCGAAGCGCATTTAAATCGCCACTTTTTGGGTTATGTTTCCTACTTTTACCATATAGATGCCTCGCTTTAGTCTTAGTTCCGACGTTCCCGGTTGAAGTGTCGCCTGAGACACAAGTTGTCCAAGAATCGTGAACACCTTGACTTGAATAGTATGCGGAGTCTTTATTATAATAGTGCCGCTGCGTTGGTATATCTCAATGCCGTCGGTGGTGCGGGAATCAGTAAGGCATTTTCCCTGTATATCGCCAGAGACCTCTCGCCACTGAACTTTGCCACTCGAGGGCGACGATATTGCCAACGAAAAGACAAGGGTTAATATTACAATAAGCTTCCTCATCGGCTTTCAATCTATCTGCAAAAATACTATTTTCTTCGAAAACAAAAAAAAGTATTATGGTTTTTTTTCATATTATTGCTTAAAAATTGTCAATAATGCGGTTTTCAAGCCCTAAAAGACCAAAAAAGCGCCTTTGAAAGACCATCATTTTAAGCAACAGATTACAAATTGTAAGCAGAATTATGAGAAAGGATCTTATATGTATGGGTTGTAAATTTTCTCGTCGCCAACGGTGGTAGTGTCGCCGTGACCGGGAGCTATCACCGTGTCATTGGGCAAGGTCAATATTTTTGTCTTTATCACATCTATGAGCTGCGTGAAAGAGCCACCAAGCAAGTCGGTGCGGCCTATGCTGCTCTGGAAAATCACATCGCCAGTAAGGATCAACGCGCTGTCGGCAATATAAAACGACAATGAGCCAGGAGAATGGCCAGGAGTCTCAAGCACTTTGATATCCTCACTGCCAAGTGTTATAACATCGCCTTCACTGAGCATCTTGTCGATAACGAGAGGGCTGGAACCAATCTTCAAGCCAAATCGCTGGGCCTGAACGGGCATGTTCTCGGCGATGACAGCTTCCTTGGCTCCAGCCTCCACGTCAACGCCATAGTGTTGAGAGAGCCATCGAGCGCCACAGGCATGGTCGATGTGGCAATGCGTGAGCAGGATGTGTTTCAAAGTGAGATTGTTGCCATCAATGAAAGAGGTCATCATCTCTCGCTCGCTGTCAAGCATCATGCCTGGATCAACAACTATGCACTCCCCCCCAGGTACGCTCCACAAGATGTAGCAGTTCATGCCAAACGGGTTCATTGTAAATCGGGATATCTTCATATATCTTTTGGTATTTAGTTCATGAGCCAACTAGGGATATGTTAACGAGCTGACAAGCAAGCGGATAAGTCGCATTTTGCTTTACTGCCATTGCCTTGTTTGCTTGTTCCTTGTCTGCTTGTCTGCTTGTCAGCTTTTTAAACAGGAAAATATACTATTTTCTTCGTCTTGAAGAATTCTTCTTTAAAGTAAGTGCTTATCTCGTCAACAAGCACATTTTTCTTATAACGGGACAGTTCATTCTCAAGGTCGCCACCCTTCAAGCACAGCAAGCCGTTGGGAATGGCATTCTTGTTGTCGGCACTGAAGAAACGGCGCACCAACTTAAGCATATCGCCAAGCGGCATCACCGCACGGCTCACTACGAAGTCAAACTTGCCCTTCACCTCCAGCACGTCGCCATGCTGAAAGGTGACATTGGTCAATCCAGCATGCTCGGCGATGTCTTGTGCCACACGCAGCTTCTTGCCCACGCGGTCAACTAAGTGGAATTTCACCTCAGGATAGTAAATGGCAAGAGGAAGCCCGGGCAGTCCCCCACCAGTGCCCAAGTCCATGACTGACGTCTGTGGCATGAATTTCACAAACTTGACAAGTGCCAACGAATGCAGCAAGTGATTCACCTCAAGGTTGGAGATGTCCTTGCGGGAGATCACATTGATTTTCTCGTTCCACTCGGGATAAAGCCGCATCAGCACGTCAAACTGCTGCAACTGGCTATCGCTTAACTCAGGAAAGTAATTTTTTATAATGTCCATTAGATACGATTTAGAGCCGACTCCTCACATTTGAAACGCATCAGTTCTTCAAAGGGCAACATCAACGAGGTCTCCCCCACCGCAGGAACAGCAAGCACACCAGGCTCATAGCACCAAGTGATGCCATTCTCGCTGAAGTAGAAATTATCGGTGATAACCAGGTTCGACAAGTTGTAATAGCCGCACATATATAACTCATCTTCATCTTTCACATTTTGCGACTCAATGAGTTTTGACTTTAGCATTTGATTGATTTGTCCTTCACTATTGCCGAAAAACAAATCATTATGTGTTATCTTTTTCATTAGCAACAGGTCAAGATTCACATAACGATGTGTATCCGAGGTCTCTTTGTCGTTTTTCTTCACAACCTTCTCGCAACAGAATGAGAGAACGTCATTATCATTATAAACATTTGTTATCTTTACAGTAATCTCAAAATTATCAACATCGATATTGTCGTAATCTTCTTCAGCTTCTGCATTGTCCTGATTAACTTGAAGAGGAGAATTTTGGGTAATCAACGACTTCGCGTAATAGTTTAAGGCCGACTTTATATCACTCACAGTATCAGGGCAATGAAGGAGGGACTTACAAAACAGTCGTTGTAATTGTTCAGTATTACCCTTATCCTTATAATCTTCGGGATAGGAAATCTCTACTCTTGTCTTGATTTTGCACAGCTCACCATTGCTTTTCTTGAAGGCGTCTTCTACTACTATCGAGTCACTGGCTAGCGTCACTTCACTCTTTCCTTTGCACGAAATGATGGTCAACGATAGCAGTACCAGCATCGGTATAATAAAGTATAACGGTTTTTTGTGGTCCATAGTTAATGATATTCTATTTTTTTATAAAATGCTCACGCTCCGAAAG
>FLNZ01005271.1_pt1 | contig 38548 bp, 28 predicted proteins | sample 1140391 | NCBI WGS metagenome assembly FLNZ01 (sample SAMEA3878171, study PRJEB12797) | bioreactor metagenome | biome: Moose rumen | place: Sweden | collected 2011-10 | reverse complement strand
GTCCAGGCTGCTCCCGCAGCCGCAGCTGCTCCCGCCCCTGCCCCCGCAGCGGCAGCCCCTGCCGCCGGTGCCGGAGAAAAAGTCAATTCTCCCCTTCCGGGCGTCATTATCGAGGTAAGCGTCAAGGAAGGCCAGAGCGTAAAGGCCGGCCAGAAAGTCGCAGTCCTGGAAGCCATGAAAATGGAGAACGAAATTTCCGCACCCAAGGACGGAACCATCACCGCCATCCATGTTAACAAAGGAGACAGCATCCTGGAAGGCGCTCCTATCGTAACCCTCGCCTAATGGAACATATCTTCCAATCCCTTTCCCAGTTCTGGGAATATACCGGTTTTGCCAACTGTTCCTGGCAGAACCTGGTGATGATTGGGATCGGTCTGGTCTTCATAACGCTGGCCATCGTCAAGGAATGGGAGCCCATGCTGCTGGTTCCCATCGGCTTCGGCATGATCATCGGAAACATCCCAATGTTCCCGGGCCTGAACATTGGCGTATATGAAGACGGATCGGTGCTCAACACCCTGTACCAGGGCGTGAAGCAGGGCTGGTATCCCCCCCTGATCTTCCTGGGAATCGGGGCCATGACAGACTTTAGCGCCCTAATCTCTCAGCCCCGGCTCATCCTCATCGGAGCCGCCGCCCAGATGGGTATCTTCGGCGCTTACCTGCTGGCCCTGCTCTTCGGCTTTGCTCCCAACGAGGCCGGCGCCATCGGCATCATCGGAGGAGCCGACGGCCCCACCGCCATCTTCCTCAGTTCCAAGCTGGCTCCGGACTTGATGGGGGCCATCGCAGTGAGCGCGTATTCGTACATGGCGCTGGTGCCGGTGATCCAGAAGCCCATCATGCTGCTGCTCACCACGGACAAGGAACGCCGCATCCGGATGCCGGTCCCCCGGACCGTCTCCAAGCGGGAGAAGATCATCTTCCCCATCGTAGGCTTCCTCATCACCGCCTTCATCGTCCCCAGCGGCCTTCCGCTTCTGGGCATGCTGTTCTTCGGGAACCTCCTCAAAGAGAGCGGAGTAACCCGTCGTCTGGCCAATACCGCCAGCGGTCCGCTCATCGACGTGGTCACCACCCTCATCGGCCTCACCGTGGGTGCATCCACCCAGGCCGACAAGTTCATCAGCGTCAAGTCCCTGCTTATCTTCGGACTGGGCCTGCTTAGCTTCGTGATTGCCACCACCTGCGGCGTGCTGTTCGTGAAACTCATCAACCTGTTCATCAAGAACCCCGCCAAGAAGATTAACCCGCTCATCGGCAACGCAGGCGTTTCCGCCGTGCCGGACAGCGCACGTGTATCGGAGACGGTGGGCCGGGAAATCGATCCCACCAACCATCTCCTCATGCACGCCATGGGGCCCAACGTGGCCGGTGTCATCGGCTCCGCCGTTGCGGCCGGTATCCTGCTCAGTTTCCTGGGTTAAGCCTCAGGAAGCTGTAGCCGAAACGCTGGCACGCGGCTTTTTCAAGTTCTTCCCGGTCTTCCGGGTGCGCAATGGAAATTAGGAGCTTCGCCCTTTCGGCGAGGCTCTTTCCGCGTAGATACACTATCCCGTACTCGGTGGCCACATATTGGGTTTGGAAACGGGTGGTCACTACCCCGGCGCCGGGTGCAAGATGTGCAACAATCTTGGCCTTCCCCTTGGCCGTCCGCGAAGGCAGGGCTATGAAAGTCCTTCCTCCCTCGGAAAGGGAGCAGCCGTACATGAAATCGTGCTGGCCGCCCACGCTGGAGAAGATTTTGTCGCCGATGGAATCGGCACAGATTTGGCCGGTCAGGTCCACCTCGATGGCGGAATTGATGGCGCAGGCCCTGGGATTCCGGGCAATGAGGAAAGGATTGTTGGTATAGGCCACATCGAAGAATTCCATGGTGCGGTTGTGGTCTATATACTCATACATCTCCTTGGAGCCTATGGCAAGCGCCGCCACGCTCACGCCCGGATGCACCTTCTTGAGGGAATTGTCAATGACCCCTTCCTTGATGAGACGGATTACGCCGTCGGTCATGGCTTCGGTGTGGAGCCCCAGATGCTGATGATGCCGGATCCCGTTCAAAACCGCATTGGGAATGCCTCCTACGCCAATCTGCAGGCAGGCCCCGTCCGGAATCTTGGACGCCACATTGGCGCCGATGGCCGCCTCGACGGGCGTTGGTTCCCCGAACTGCATGGCTACGGGCGGAACATCGCAGAGCACGGCAGCCGTAATCTGGGACTCATGAATCATACACTTCCCATAGAGGTAGGGAATGCTCTTGTTCACCATGGCAATTACCACCCGGGCGCACTCCACGGCAGAAACGGCTATATCGGCCGAAATGCCGAAACTGCAATACCCTTCCTCGTCCGGCAGGGAACAGTTGATGAAGGCCACGTCCACGGGGAACTCCCCGCTGCGGAACATAGCGGGAACTTCCCCCAGGAAAGCCGGCGTCATGGAGCCATAGCCGGCGGCCACATGGGCCCGCTGGTCGGCGCTGATGAAGATGCTGTTCACCAGGAAGGAATCCTTGTACTCGGGCTTGCAGAAAGGGGCCGGTTCCTTGTGCACATTGAAACCGGAAGTGATGGTCACGTTCCGGAGTTCGGCATGGCGGCGGGAGAGCGCCTCCTGCAGCAGGACGGGCACGGAAGCTCCGCCCTGGCAGCAGACGGTGTCTCCGCTGCGCACCAGTTTCACGGCTTCGTCGGCAGTTACGTATTTCATACCAGATCCTTTACTAATTCTACAAAGAGGCCCAGGTGACGGTCCAGGGCTTCGAAATCTTCGTCGGAGAGGAGGCGGGACACGCATACCCGGATTCCGCTCTGGCCGCTTCCGGTGGTATTGAGCGGGATGGCCACCACGCCGCAGCGCAGGAGGGCCTCCAGCAGCTCCCGGTTCCTGAGGTTTTTATAACCCACCGTATAGAAGAAGCCGTCGCTGATGGTCTGCTCCATGTCTTTGTCGTACACCAGATGGAAACCCCTGGCTTCAAAGATTTTCCTGGACCGATGGGCCCGGAAGCCGTAATTCCTGAGCTCCTTCACAAAATTGTAGCGGCCGTCCACCGCCGCCTCGAACATGGCGGAGAGGGCGTACTGGGCCGAATGGGATGCCCCGGAGGTGTTCACATAGAGGTAGTTCAGGATATAATTGTCTCCGAACTTACCTATACCCCAGCGCTCCTTGAGCGCGGGATACTCCCGCTGATAAAGCTTGTCCGAGATGCAAACCACTGCTATGCGTTCCCCCGCATAGCTGAAAATCTTGGAGCCGGAAAGGAGAATCACGTAATTGTCCGTATACCGGGCCACCGTACTCTGGAAAGGAGGCTGGAAGGGCACCGACAGGTCTTTGCGGAAGTCCATGCAAAGGTAGGCCATGTCTTCCAGCACAATCACGTCGTACTGGTTGGCCAGTTCGCCGATGATTTGCAGTTCCTCCTCCGTCAGGCAGATCCAGGCGGGATTGTTGGGGTTGGAATACAGAATGGCAGCGATGTTGCCCTGCGAGAAATAGCTCTCCAGCTTGTCCCGGAGCTTTTCGGCCCGGTACTCGTAAATATCGAAAAAGATGTTCTTGATGCCCAGCAGGTCCGGCTGCCTTCCATGGGCCGAGAAACCCGGGCAGATATACAGGATGGTGTCTTTCCCGGGCTGCAGCTGGGAACACTCCAGGATGCTGGTCATGCTGCCCTGCATGGAGCCCACCGTGGGAACGATGCCCTTGGGGTCTACGTCGATGTCGATGAACGCCTTCACGAAACGGGAGGCGTTCCGCTTCAGTTCCGGGATGCCCTGCACGGAAGGATAGATGGAAGGAATCCCCTCGTCCAGCGCCTTTTTCTGGGCCTCGATGCCGATGGGGCAGGCCGGGATGCCGGGAACGCCGAACTCCAGGTGCGAAAAGGGCTCCCCCACCATCTCTTCCAGGGCCTGTCCCACCATGGTGCACTGACGGATGGTGGTCCGGGAGATGTCTTCAATCCCCATTTCCCGGAATTGGGCGTGAAGCTGATCAATAGAAATCGGTCTGTCCATCGTTACCTGCGGTTTTGGGAATAAGCGAGTCCGGCGTCGAACGCCTTGATGTTGGAGCTCACCACGGTCTCTCCCTTGCGGGCGAAGATGCGGCGGATACCTTCCCGGAGCTTCTCCGGCTCCAGGATGTGCAGGACAGAGGCCATGGCGCCCAGCAGCACCATATTGGCCCCCCGCGGCGAGCCCAGGTCCTTGGCGATGGCATCTACATCCAGGGCCACCACCCTGGGCATTTTAGCCAGTTCCGCCATCACGGCGTCCATCTCCGGATAGTTCGGGATGTTCACGAAAGGAGCCGTATTGGTGATGATCCAACCCTCCTCCGAGAGATAAGGCAGGTAGCGGAGCGCTTCCATGGGCTCCAACGAAACAATCAGGTCGGCCCCGCCCCTCGGGATGAGGTCGCTGCAAATCGGGTCCGAAGACAGCCTGAGGTTGGACTGGACGTCCCCTCCCCGCTGGCTCATGCCGTGTACTTCGGCCTGCTTGAGGTAGAGCCCCTGTTCCAGGGCGGCCGAACCGATGACCGTGGCGATGGAGAGGATGCCCTGACCTCCCACACCGGCAAGTATGATATCCTGTTTCATAAGCTTACTTCTTTGCGTGTCTTCTTAAAGTCTGGATGCATTCGCGGCGGCTGATAATCACAGAAACGCCGTGGTACTCAAGTTCTTCCCGGATTACGGCTTCCATCTCCGGATAATTCTTGGGAAGCGGGACTATGGTGCGGATGTGCTCCTTCTCCACGCCCAGGCCTTCACAGATGGCTTCCAGCCGGCCTGTTCCGGCCGAATCCTGTCCGCCCGTCATGCCGGTGGTGAGGTTGTCCGAGATGCAGACGGTGACATCGGCCTTTCCGTTCACCGCGTCCAGGAGGCCGGTCATGCCGCTGTGGGTGAAGGTGGAGTCCCCGATCACGGCCACGGCCGGGAATGTGCCGCTGTAGGCCGAACCGATGGCCATGGTCACCGATGCTCCCATCTCCACGCAGGTGTGCAGGGCATGGAAGGGAGGCATCCAGCCCAGGGTATAACAGCCTATGTCGCCGAAGACCCGGGCGCCTTCATAATCTTTGACCACATTGTTGAGGGCCGTGAAGAAATCCCGGTGGCCGCAGCCCTGGCAGAGGGCCGGCGGACGGGGCGCCACCACCTCGGAAGGCGGGAAAGTCTTGAGGGCCGGAAGGTCCAGGGCTGCGCGTACGGCATCCGGAGTGAGTTCCCCGTCCCTGGGAACGGAGCCGTCCAGGCGGCCCCGCACGGTGATTCCGGTCTCGAAGACACCCTTCAGGCGTTCCTCCACCAGCGGCTGTCCCTCTTCCAGGACCAGGAGGGTCTTTGCCATGCCGGCGAGCTTTCTGGCCAGCTCCCGCGGGAAAGGGTACTGGGAGACTTTGAGGACCGGATAAGGACAGCCCTCCGGGAAGTTCTCCATCAAATAATTATAGGCTATGCCGCAGGCAATGATGCCAAGGCTCCTGTCCGGACCGTCCTGGAGGGAGTTGAAGCGGGAAGCGGCGGCATCTGCCTCAAAAGCCGCGTAGTCTTTGATCAGCTGGCGGTTCCGCACGCGGGCGTTTACCGGAAGGGTAACCCACTGGCGGGGATTCTCCGGATACTTGAGCGGGTTCCGGTCCCGCAGCGGCAGGCAGGATTCCACCACGGCACGGGAATGGGCCATGCGGGTGGTCAGGCGCATGAGCACCGGAATGCCCCGTCTTTCGGAGTAGTCAAAGGCTTCCCGTGTCATTTCATAGGCCTCCTGCTGGCTGGACGGTTCAAAGACCGGCATCATGGCGAAGGCTCCGTAGAAGCGGGAATCCTGCTCGTTTTGGGAGCTGTGCATGGAAGGGTCGTCACAGGCGGCAATCACCAGGCCCCCGTTGGCGCCCGTCATGGCCGAGCCCATGAAAGGATCGGCACACACGTTCATGCCCACATGCTTCATGCACACCAGGGCGCGCTTGCCGGCATAGGACATGCCCAGCGCCGCTTCCATGGCCGTCTTTTCGTTACAGGACCAGTCCCTGTGCACCTGATTTTCCGCAGCGAGCGGATGCTGCTGGATAAATTCCGTAATTTCGGTCGAGGGAGTGCCGGGATAGGCGAAAATGCCTGAAAGTCCGGCGTGCAGGGCGCCCAGTGCCAATGCCTCGTCTCCCAGAAGAAGATACTTTTCTGCCATATCAGTTTTAGTGTTATAAAGGGGAGAATAACGAAAAAACGCCATTCCCAGCTACAAAGTTAAAACTTTAAAGCAGATTTGCAAATATTATTTAAAAAATGTAAGCGCTGGCCGTACTAATAGTAAAAAAGCCAAGCTGAGGATCCAGTGCTTTCCCAAAATCCACACTCAGGATCGTGTTGGTATTGATGTGCAGTTTTCCGCCGATTCCGACACTCGCCATGAGCGGGAGGTCTTTCTGCTGGTAAAAGCCCGGAAGGGATTTCTGCTCCTCCAGACGGTAATGGCGGGTAATTACGCCCAGATCGACAAAAGGCACGACAACCAGCGCCACGTCCTGTTTGAAAAGGCGGAAATCCAGTACGGTGGCACGAAGCTCGATATTGCTCCAGGCGTAACCTGCTGCCAGGATCCTGTTATAGCGGAATCCCCGGATGGAATTGCGGCTGCCCAGGCCCTCATATTCCTCAATCTGGTACCGCAGCGTGGAGAGCTCCGAAAGATTATAAAAGGGCATCTCCCCCAGGAGCTGATGCTGGAAGCCCAGGTGATAAGCCAGGGTAAGCCGATTGAAAACTATCGGCACGAAATGACAGAACTGACCCGCCAGCTGCAGATAATGGTACTTTCCGTAAGAAAGGTCGAAATTTCCGTTCAAATACAGTTCTCCGTAAAGGCCTTTTCCGGGAAAAATTTCCACGTCCCGGCTGTCGTACGTGGCTCCGGCCTTCAGCTCCAGCGAGTTCCCTCCCCCTGCCTCGTCGCTTCGGATGAGACCGGCCTCCTGATAGGCCAGGTACAGGCTGTTCCCTGAGTCGTAATTGGAGAGGGTGAAGTCCTTGAGGCGGATCCTGCGGAAGACCAGGCCTCCCATCCAGTTTACCTTGCCTTTGCCCTTGCTCTGAAAAACAGCAGCCGCCTTGAGGACGTTCCGGCTGTTGGTATAATAGGCGGTACGGGTATCCCGGTTCAGTTCCAGCATGGGATCGAAGGGAGAAGCTATTCCGTTGAATCCGTAAAAATTATTGGCGCTTACATCCCTAAAGGTAAGCGAAGCGGTCACGCGGACGCCCGGTATAAGGGCGGAAGAGTCGAACATCCCGTGCAGGAACCAGGAGCCTTTGGTGGCCCAGGCGCCGGTAACAAAAAATTGGTGGATAAAATTAGGGTAATCCGTTCCGTCACCATAGTAAAAGATACTGCTGTACGCCCCTATACTTAACCCAAGGTCTGAATTGTAAGAACCAATGGGCATGGGCGAAAAAGACCATCCCGTCTCGGAGCCTTTTTCCTGCTGGGCAAAGAGATGTGTTGCTGCAAAAGTTGCCAAAAGGATGGTCAGTACGCGTTTCATTTGGTAAAAAGGATGTATCGGCGCGACAAAGTTAGCAGTTTTTCTTTTTTTCTCTTTCAATCATTAATTATTTTCTTTATATTTGTGGACATACTGACATATAATCAATAACCAATCTGCATATGGACAAACTCCAGGAACTTACCCAGAAACTGTATAACGAGGGCCTCTCCAAAGGAAAGGAAGAAGGCGAGGCCATTCTCGCCAAGGCCAAGGCCGACGCAGCGGAACTTGTGAAAAAAGCACAGGAAGAAGCGGATGCCATCATGGTGAAAGCCCGCAAGGACGCAGAGGACTACCGGGTTAAAATGGAAGGGGACGTAAAACTGGCCTCTACCCAGACACTCCAGGCAACCCGTTCCGCCATCGAAAAACTCATCCTGGCCCAGGCCGTGGACAAACCTGTGACAGAAGCCCTTTCATCGGCCGACTATGTAAAAGGCCTCATCAGCGCCGTGGCCCGGAATTTCTCGGCCGAAGGTCCCAAGGACCTGGCTCTGGTGCTTCCGGAAAAACTCCAGAAAGAAATGGAGCCCTTCCTTAAGGGAGAACTGGCCAAGACCCTTGGCAATGGCTCCGAGGTAAGCTTCTCCAAGAAACTGAACGGCGGGTTCAAGATAGGCCCCAAGGACGGCAGCTATTTCATCAGCTTCACGGACGAAAGTTTCAAGGAGCTCGTGGGTGAGTATCTGCGCCCTGCCACCAAGAAGATCCTGTTCGGCTAGGTATGGGCAATTACGAGTACATCATCTCCAGCCTCCCCTTCCTCACCACAGACTACCGGTACGACGAAGGAAAGGACTTCCGCTATGTAATTTCCGAAATCCGCAGGGATCTCTCGGAAAAGGACAACGAGGCCCTGGATTTCCTGCTGGACGGTTTCCGGCCCGAAAAGCTGGACGCGGATTTCTATGCCGCCGCCCTGGCCCGGCCGGAGAGATTCCTCCGGGAGTACTTCCGCTTCGACCTGAACCTCCGCAACGCCAAGGTCCGCTACCTGAACCGCCAACTGGGCAGGGATTCGGAAATGGACGTGCTCAGCGGGATGGGAGACACCCTGGAAGACCAGAACCTGGACATAGACCTGTACCGTTTCCGCGGAGGAGATTTTGAAGAAGCCCTCAAGGTGAATACGGTCCTTTCCGGAACAGACCTCCTGAGCCGGGAGAAAGGACTGGACGACATAGTCTGGGAAAAGGTGGACAGCCTGGGGCTCTTCCATTATTTCGACCTTACCTCCGTGCTGGCGTATGTGGCCAAACTGCACATCGTAGACCGCTGGCTGGCCCTGGACGAAGAAACGGGGCGGGAACTTTTCCGCAAACTGGTGAAGGAGGTGCGCGGCACCTTCAAAGGCGTGGAATACAAAGAAAAATAAAACACAGACATATGAAAACCAAAGGTATAGTAACCGGCATTGTTTCCAACCTGGTCACCGTGGAAGTGGACGGGCCGGTTTCCGAAAATGAAATCTGCTACATCACCTCGGAAGGGGTAAGGATGATGGCGGAGGTCATCAAGGTAAACGGAAAGAACGCGTCCGTCCAGGTGTTCGAGAGCACGCGCGGGCTGCGCAACGGCAATTCCGTGGAGTTCGAAGGCAAGATGCTGGAAGCCACCCTGGGCCCCGGCCTGCTGTCCAGCGTCTATGACGGTCTCCAGAACGACCTCACCACCATGGAGAACGTGTTCCTCCAGCGCGGGGAATACACAGACCCGCTGGACCGGAAGAAGGAATGGGAATTCACGCCACTGGCCAAACCCGGAGACAGCGTAGAAGCGGCCGACTGGCTGGGAGAAGTGAAGGAGGGCTGGCTTCCCCACAAGATCATGGTTCCCTTCTCGTTCAACGGCACTTATACGGTAAAATCCGTCAAGGAGGCCGGTTCCTACAACGTAGACACAGTAATCGCGGTCCTTACGGACGCCTCCGGTGCCGATGTCCCCGTCACGATGGTCCAGAAGTGGCCCGTGAAAGTGGCCATCAAGGGCTATAAGGAAAAACCGCGTCCAGACCGCATCATGGAAACGGGCGTTCGCGTCATCGATACCATGAACCCCATCGCAGAGGGGGGGACGGGCTTCATCCCCGGACCTTTCGGCTGCGGAAAAACCGTGCTCCAGCACGCCATAGCCAAGCAGGGCGATGCCGACGTAATCGTAATGGCAGCCTGCGGGGAGCGTGCCAACGAGGTGGTGGAAATTTTCACGGAGTTCCCGGAACTCATAGACCCGCACACCGGGCGTCACCTGATGGAGCGTACAACCATCATCTGCAACACGTCCAACATGCCGGTGGCCGCCCGTGAAGCCTCCGTGTACACGGCCATGACCATCTGCGAGTATTACAGGGCCATGGGGCTCAAGTGCCTACTCCTGGCCGACTCGACGTCCCGCTGGGCGCAGGCGCTCCGTGAAATGAGCAACCGCATGGAGGAACTTCCCGGCGCCGACGCCTTCCCGGTGGACCTGAGCGCCATCATCTCCAACTTCTATTCCCGCGCCGGCATGGTCATCCTGAACAACGGGGAACGCGGCGCCGTCACCTTCATCGGCACGGTGTCCCCTGCCGGCGGCAACCTCAAGGAGCCCGTGACGGAATCTACCAAGAAGGCGGCCCGCTGCTTCTACGCCCTGGAGCAGAACCGGGCCGACCAGAAGCGCTACCCCGCCGTCGGCCCTCTGGAGTCCTATTCCAAATACCTGGATTATCCGGAAATCGCCGACTACCTTAACAAGACGGTGGAAGAAGGCTGGGTAGACAAAGTGCTCACCGCCAAAAACATCATCCGCCGCGGCAAGGAGGCGTCGGAACAAATCAACATCCTGGGAGACGACGGCGTTCCCATGAGCTATCACGTGAACTTCTGGAAGAGCGAACTGGTAGATTGCATCATCCTGCAGCAGGACGGTTTCGACCCGGTGGACTCCCTCTGCCCCATGGAACGGCAGCGCTTCATGCTGGATTTGGTCCTCCAGCTCTGCGAGAAGGACTACGACTTCGAAGACTTCGACAAATGCCGCGAATTCTTCAAGAACCTCATCAATGAACTCCGCCAGATGAACTACTCGGCATACGAGAGCGAGCAGTTCTGGGCATACAATGAATCCGTCAAGAAACTCACTGCATAAGATTATGGCAAACAAAGCATACCAAAGAATCTACACCAAGCTGGAAGGCATTACCAAGGCCACCGTATCGCTTCGGGCCCAGGGCGTCTCCAACGACGAACTGGCCGTGGTGGGCGGAAAGCTGGCCCAGGTGGTACGCACCAAGGGAGACCTGGTGACGCTCCAGATTTTCTCCGGCACGGAAGGCATCCCCACCAATGCGGAGGTCACCTTCCTGGGAGCCCCCCCTACCCTCAAGGTTTCGGAGCAGCTGGCAGGGCGTTTCTTCGACGCCTACGGCCACCCCATCGACGGAGGTCCGGAAATCGACGGGGAGGTCCGCCAAATCGGCGGTCCCTCCGTGAATCCGTACAAGCGCCGTCAGCCCTCCCAGCTCATACCCACGGGCATCGCGGGCATCGACCTCAACAATACCCTGGTCTCCGGCCAGAAGATTCCCTTCTTTGCCGACCCGGACCAGCCCTATAACCAGGTAATGGCCGATGTGGCCCTCCGCGCCGACGTAGACAAGATCATCCTGGGCGGCATGGGCCTTTCCAACGACGACTACCTGTTCTTCCGCCACAGCTTCGAGAACGCCGGCGCCCTGGACAAGATCATCTGCTTCATCAACACCACGGAGAATCCTCCCGTAGAGCGTCTGCTGGTGCCGGACATGGCCCTCACCGCCGCCGAGTACTTCGCCGTGGACAAGAACGAAAAAGTGCTGGTGCTCCTTACGGACATGACCCTCTATGCCGACGCCCTTTCCATCGTGAGCAACCGTATGGACCAGATTCCGTCCAAGGACTCGATGCCGGGCTCGCTGTATTCAGACCTGGCCAAGATTTACGAGAAAGCCGTGCAGCTCCCCACCGAGGGCTCCATCACCATCATCGCAGTAACCACCCTCAACGACGGAGACATCACCCATGCCATTCCGGACAACACCGGTTACATCACCGAGGGGCAGCTCTTCCTGAGGGCCGATACGGATACGGGCAAGGTCATCATAGACCCGTTCCGTTCCCTGTCCCGACTGAAGCAGCTGGTCCAGAACAAGAAAACACGCGAAGACCATTCCCAGGTGATGAACGCCTCCGTGCGTCTGTATGCCGACGCCCAGAACGCCAAGACCAAGCTGGAGAACGGTTTCGACCTCTCGGACTACGACCACCGCTGCCTGGACTACGCGAAGGACTATGCCCGGGAACTGCTGGCCATCGACGTCAACATTACCATCACGGAGATGCTGGATACGGCCTGGAAGCTGTTCGCCAAGTACTTCTCCCCCGCCGAGACCGGTATCAAGCAGGCCCTTATAGACAAATACTGGAAAGCATAAGACACATGGCTATCAAATTCCAATACAATAAAACCTCGCTGACGGAAATGGGCAAGCAGCTCAAGGTGCGGCAGCGCGCGCTTCCTACGCTCCAAAACAAGGAAAGCGCCCTGCGCCTGGAGGTTCGCAAGGCCAAGACAGACAGCGATCGTCTTATTGAAGAGTTGGAGGAAGCCTTGAAGCGCTACGACTATCTGGCGGCCCTCTGGAACGAATTCGAACCGGGGCTCATAGAAATCACGGACGTAGACCTGTACACAAAGAAGGTGGCCGGCGTGAAGACTCCCGCCCTCGGGAAAATCCACTACCGGATTCTCCCCTTCAACGCCTTTGTGAAACCCGCCTGGTACGCCGACGGTGTGAGTATCCTGAAGGAGCTCAGCCGCCTGGGCATAGAGTCGGAGGTGTACAAGGAGAAAGCCCGTATCCTGGATTACAACCGCAAGAAAACCACCCAGAAAGTGAACCTGTACGAAAAGGTTCAAATTCCCGGTTACCAGGAAGCCATCCGCAAGATCAAGCGCTACATGGAGGATGAGGACAATCTTTCCAAGGCTTCGTCCAAAATCGTCAAGAACCGCCACGCAGAGCAGGAGGAGGGCTCAGCCGATGATTAATCCCATGACCAAATACTCCTTCGTGCTCCTGAACGGAGAACAGGAAGGCCTGTTGGAGAAACTGCAGGAAATCGGGCTGGTGGACATCACCCGCAGCAAAAAGCCTGTAGACGACACTTCCCACAAGATGTCGGCCGAGATAGAGTTGGTGAACGGATTCATCCAGTCCCTGAACAAGATAGAACTCCCGGAAGGCACTGCACCCATTGATTATGAAGGGGAGGAAGACCTGATCCGTCTCGTGGGCGGAACCCTCATGCTGTACTCCGAGTCCCAGGAGGAAGTCAAGAAGCTGGAAGACAAGATTGCAGAGCATAAAATCTGGGGAAATTTCGACATCTCCCTCATCAAGGAGCTCTCCGATGCAGGCGTTCCGCTTCACTTCCACCGCCTCAGTCCCAAAGCTTACAAGGAGGAATGGGCTGCCAGTTTCGCCGTGCAGGAGATTGCCCGGAAGAAGGACGCCGTATTCTTCGTCGTGGCCGGGGAAGACAGCCTGCCGGGCGAGATTCCGATTCCGGACGGGTCTTCGCAAGACACGGAAGCCATTCTTGCCCAGAAAGAGCAGGAACTGCATCTGCTGGAAGGAGAGGTGGCCTGTCTCAAGCAGCGCATCCCGGAACTGGAAAGCATCCGCGCCACGAATTATGCCAACCTGGACCGCTATCTGGCCGGAGTAACGGCAACTCCCGCAGCCGAGAACATCATCGTCACCCTGGTCGGCTATGCTCCGGAGGATCAAGAATCCGCCGTAGTGGAAGCCCTGGACCGGACGGGAGTCCTGTACTTGAAGGATAAAGCATCCGTAGAGGACAATCCGCCCATCCAATTCAAGAACAACAAGTTCGTCCGCCAGTTCGAGGTACTTACAGACATGTACGGCAGGCCGGCCTACAATGGCTTCGACCCAACCCCGTTCATCTCCATCTTCTTCCTGCTGTTCTTCGCCCTGTGTATGGGAGATGCGGGCTACGGCCTCATCCTCATCCTCATCGGCCTGGCCCTCAAGAAGATTAACAGCTTCAAGGACATGGCGCCCCTGGTGGTAATCCTGGGTGTCGGAACCGTGATTGTAGGATTCTTCCTGCACACGTTCTTCTCCATAGACATTTCCCAGTGGAAGATTTTCGAGCCCATCAAGGGAATCTTCCTCCCGGACGAGATTGCCGGTTACGCCGGCGGCATGGTGCTGGCCATCGTGGTGGGTATCATCCACCTGTGCCTGGCCATGCTGGTCAAAGCCATCCAGGAGGTAAAGGTGAAAGGCTTCGCCCATTCGCTGGGAACCCTGGGCTGGACGCTCCTCATCGTGGGCGGTGTCATTGTGGGTGCCCTCGCCCTTGTGGGCGTGCTCAACGCCACGGCCACCAAGTGGATTGTGATTGTCATCGGCGTAGTATCCGCCATCGGCATTTTCCCGCTCAACAACCTGGACCGCAACAAAATGGCCAATGTGGGCCTGGGGCTCTGGGACACCTACAACACGGCTACGGGCCTGCTGGGAGACGTGCTCAGTTACCTCCGCCTTTATGCCCTGGGGCTGGCCGGCAGCATGCTGGGCATGGCCTTCAACGACATGGGAAAGATGATTCTGGGAGACGGGTCCAACGCCATTCTCTGGATTCCTTTCATTCTGCTGGTCCTGATCGGGCACACCCTGAACATTGCCATGTGCGCATTGGGCGCCTTCGTGCACCCGCTGCGTCTTAACTTCCTGGAGTTCTTCAAGAATTCCGGATACGAGGCCACCGGCCGCAACTATAACCCGCTAAAGAAACAAACAAAATAAATTACAAAACATTATGGAACAAATTCTCGGTTATCTCGGACTCGGACTGGTCCTCGCTTTGGCCGGTGTCGGATCCTCTATTGGCACAACAACTGCCGGCAACGCCGCCGAAGGCGCCCTCAAACGCAAACCGGAAGCCTCCGGTAGCTACATGGTGCTGTCGGCTCTGCCCGCCACCCAGGGTATCTACGGCTTCGTGGCCTTCTTTATCATGCTGGGTAAATTCACCAGCGGAACCATCTCGGGAGCCCTCTGCTTCGGCATCGGTGTTTCCGTAGGCATCGCCTGCCTCATTTCCGGCATCCGCCAGGGTCAGGTTTGCGCCAACGGTATCGTGGGTGTCTCCCAGGGACACAACGTATTCACCAATACGCTAATTTACGCCGCTCTTCCGGAATTCTACGCCATTCTGGGCCTTGTGGGCGCCATCATGGCCAATTAGCTTCAGAGCTCTCCATCTAAAAAAGGGCTGTATCCAAGGCTTTTCCAAGGAATACAGCCTCTTTTTATACCGTCCGGGGTCTTCATCTCGTGTCTTCGCAGCCAAAAAATTGTGTAACTTTGCAGCGCCATGCCCAGCTTTCTGCAAATAGAGAACCTTTCCAAGAGCTACGGTCCCAAGGTGCTGTTCCAGCATATCGGCTTCAATATCAACGAAGGCGATAAGGTGGCCCTGATTGCCCCCAACGGCACGGGCAAGACCTCGCTCCTGAAGATCCTGGCCGGGAAAGACGCCTCGGACAGCGGCGGAAAGGTTCTGTTCCTCAAAGACATCCGCATTGCTTTCCTGGAGCAGGAATACAAGTTTGACCCGGAAAAAAGCATCTTCCGGCAAATCATGGACGGCTCTTCCCAATGGACGGAACAGCTGGACCCGGACCACTTGTGGCAGTACGAACTCCGAGTGATCCAGCTCCTTACCCAGTTCGGCCTCTCCAATCCGGACAAGCCCATGAAAGACCTCTCAGGCGGAGAGGTAAAACGGGTGGCCCTTACGGAAATGCTGGCCTCCGAGGCCGATTTCTACATTATGGACGAGCCCACCAACCACCTGGACATCGACGCCATCGAATTCCTGGAAAGCCACCTGAAGCACAGCCGCTGCACCCTGTTCATGGTTACCCACGACCGCTATTTCCTGGACCGCGTGTGCAATACCGTGATGGAGCTGGACCGGGGGCAGATCTATATCTACAAAGGAGACTACATGAACTTCCTCCAAAAACGGCAGGAGCGTATAGACAATTACAACGCCGAGACGGAGAAAGTGAGAAATGCCTTCCGACGGGAACTGGAATGGATGCACGCCTCCCCCTGCGCCCGCACCGGAAAGGCCAAATACCGCAAGCAGGCCTTCTGGGAAATCAAGGAACGGGCCGAAGACAGCTACGTAACCCGCCAGGTGGACCTCTCAGAGACCCAGGTCAAGAGCACCTATCTGGGCAACAAGGTCATCAACTGCAAGGATGTGAGTTTCTGGTGGGAAGACAAATGCTACCTGAACCACTTCAGCTACAATTTCCAGCGCTATGAAAGGATAGGCGTCGTAGGCCGGAACGCCGCCGGGAAAACCACCTTCCTGAACCTGATCACAGGAGGCTGGCATCCGGAAATGGGCGGCACCATGGAGGGAGTGGTGGAACTGGGGGACTCCCTCAAGATTGGCTATTACCACCAGTCCGGCATGCAGTTCAAACCGGGCCAGACCGTGCTGGAAACTGTGAACGACACCCACCTGCTGGGCCGCTTCCTGTTCACGCACGACATGCTGAACAACCCCGTGGAACGGCTTTCCGGCGGGGAAAAGCGCCGCCTGTACCTGCTCACCATCCTTCTGCAACAGCCCAACTTCCTCATCCTGGACGAGCCCACCAACGACCTGGACATTGTAACGCTGGACATTCTGGAAGATTACCTCCTGGATTACAAGGGTTCCCTTCTGATCGTCTCCCACGACCGCCATTTTCTGGACCGCCTGGCAAATCACCTGTTCGTATTCTGCGGCGACGGCGTGGTAAAAGATTTCGTGGGCAACTACACGGAATACCGGACCTTCCTCAAAGACTACGAAGCAGAGCAGAAAAAGGAGGCCGAAAAACCCGCAGCCCAGTCGCCCCGGCAAAGGGTGAAGACGCCCGCCCGCCGCAAGCTGAGCTTCAAGGAGCAGCAGGAGCTGAAGGCCCTGGAAGAGCAGCTGCCCCGTCTGGAGGCCGAAAAGGCCGAACTGGAAGCCAAGCTCTCCGGCGGGGCCCTGAATGCCGAAGAACTACAAGCCGCCAGCACCCGATACGGCGGCCTCCAGGAGGAACTGGACGCCGCCGAAATGCGTTGGCTGGAACTCTCCGATATTTAACGGATTCCGTACAGATAGGCCAGCAGGGCCATCTTTCCCCGCATGGTCTCACGCGGAGTGAATTCCGAATTCACCCACATGTAGCGCTGGTTGAAGTAACTCTCCTGCCGGGGCCAGCCGCCGTCGTCCCAGGAAGGATAGCAGCGGTCCAGGAGGATGCGCGCATCGCCCCCGTCACCCCGGGACCAGGTTTCCGTCCCGTTGAAGGGGGTCTGTCCGGGAAGAGTGCCCGGGGCACCGTCGTTCCGGCCGGGCGAATACACGTCCGTGATGTGACGCTGCCCAAGGCCCGTCATCTCCACGATGTTGCCAGGGTTTCGGCCCAGGCCCCAGCCGGCTTCGTTGTACAGGGCCTGCTCCAGCTGCTCCCGGCGGGCCGGATCCTTGCACAGATAGTGGGCCAGCAAAAGCATCTGCACATTCTCATTCGTAATCCAGCGGGGGTCTGAGGCACTGCGGCGCGAAGGCCGGTCAAGTGATGGAGCCAGATGCTGCTGCCCGGCCTGGGCTTCCACATCGGCAAGAATTTTCTCGTACCAGGAAGGATAATGCCGCTCCCGGGGGCAGGTGACATAGGCCGCAGCAGCCCAGAACTGGCACTGGCTGCCCGTCCAAGCCGCCTGAATGAGGGGAAAGGAAGCTTCGGCCGCGGCCAGGTCTTCCCAGGCGCGGTCTCCGGTGAGGTTATAGAGGAAGGCAGCGGCCATCTGCTTGAAGTCGCGGCCCCTCAGCGTCCATTCGCCCACGGCCTGCCGGTCGTCCAGCTGGTCCCACGCCTGTTTTTCGGCGTAACGGAAAGCCGTAATGGCCTCGCCGGTATAAAAGCTGCACAGCTGCTCGTTTCCATTGACTCGGAACGCCTCGGCCATTACGGCGCAGTTGGCCGCATTGGCCCAGGCCGCCATGGTGGTGCTTCCGGCCTGGAACATCATGGTCCAGTCCCGGTCCGGATTTGTAACTCCCTGGGAATAACCTCCTTCCGCATCCCGGATGCTCAAGAAGAAGTCCACTTCGTTCCGGGCCTCGTCCAACAGGTCCGGAATCCCGTTCCCGCTTTCCCGGATGCCCAGATTGTCATCCGTAAGCCGGCCGCCGGACAGCAGGAAAGGCAGAATCATGTCGTAGATATTGCTCACATGGGCCAGGTGACGGTCCCAGTCCATGGCATCGGAGTGGCCGCCCTTCACCTTGTCGTTCACCGGATTCCCCTCCGGCCGATGCTGGTAGAAAGAAGAGGCCTCGGCCTTCTTGAAATGCGGCTCGTCCCATACGTCGCCGCGGTTTTTCCGCCAGTCCGGATGCCAGGGCTGCAGCTCCGACAGATACACCTTGAAGCCCTCCGGATCGTTGTCCTGGAAGCGGGGCTGACGGGGAACGGGCCATACATGCTCCGGATCCATCGGCTCGCCAAGCCGCATATAATAATATCCCCGCACACTGTATCGGAAAGGTTCCCGGTAAAGATCCGGGTCTATCATGAAATCCATGCTGCAGCCCACGCCGTCCACCACCAGACGGTAGCGGCCCGGTGTATTCTCCCGGAAAGAAAGGTCCCAGACCGGAGAGCCGGTGAGGTCCTTGCCTCCCGCTTCGGCCGAAGAAGCCCCTTGCGGCCTCCAGAACTTCACGGAACCCACCAAACGCTTCTCTCCGGAATCCAGGTTGTACAAGTACACCTTACGTCCTTCAAATCCCGAGTAGTCCCGGTAACCGCCGTCGCCCATCCAATAATAAAGGTCGGCCGTCTTGACGGGCTCCGTGGGAGTATACCCCAGAATATTCACGTGGACAGCCTCTGAAGGGGTATTCCAGGGATCGAAGGCCAGGCTGGCCTGCCGCTCATCGGCCCCGCTTCCTTCCGGCAGAAGGACCGTATAGGTGCAGCCCTCCCGCATGGCCGAGGGCAGGCGCAGGAAGAGCCAGTGGTCCAACTCGCTCGTGAGGGTATGGTCCGTGTTCATGGGCTTGGACTTCCGAAAGACGGAAAGGGCCGGCTTGCCCGCAGCGCCGTAGGCCGGGTCGTCGGCCGAACAAATGAGCCAGGTTTCCGCCGTGGAAGCCGGGTTGAAGCGGGGCAGGAACACCTTAAGCGTATCGTCCCCTTCCACGAAGGTATGGCCCAGGAAAGCGCTTTTTCCGGTGCCGTCGTCCCGGTAACGGACTTCTCCGTCCCTCAGATGCACCAGCAGGTAATCCTTGTCCAGGGAACGGAATTCAACAAGGCGACTGGCCCGGGAGGCCAGTGGGAAGAGAGCCAAAAACAGAAGCAGAAGCGGAATCTTTTTCATAACATCCAAATTTACAGGTGCTTAATTTAGGCATAAAAAAACACATTCCCAAACATTTGTGAATCTTTTGGATAATTAGTATTTTTGAAGCCTTATGAAATACCTGAGGAATCCCAGCACAGACCCGCATTTCAACATGGCCTTCGACGAGGCCCTGCTGGCCGCTCCCCCCTGCGAAGAGCCGCTCTTCTGCCTGTGGCAAAACCGGCCTTCGGTGATTATCGGCCTGAACCAGAGCGCCTATGCCGAGGTCAACCTGCCCTATCTGGAACGGGAGGGCATCGTGCTGGCCCGCCGGGTGACGGGAGGCGGTGCGGTTTACCACGACTTGGGAAACCTCAACTATAGCATTGCCGGGAGGGCCCGGGAGCTGGACGAAGCCGCCTGCCTGCAAGCTGTTGTAGAGGCGCTCCGGAGCCTGGGCGCCCCGGCCGAGAGAAGCGGACGGAACGACATCCTGATAAACTGCCGCAAGTGCTCCGGTTACGCAAAACGGATGGAAAAAGACCGGATCCTGGTTCACGGGACACTCATGTTCAGCGTAGACCTGGTCCGGCTGACGGAGGCCCTGGCCGTACCGGGAAGCAAGCTTTCCGCAGCCGGCATCGCATCGGTAAGAAGCCGGGTGGCCAACCTGAAAGACTATCTCCCGCAATTCCCTTCGGTCCGGGAATTCCAAACCGCCCTGCAAAGGGAGCTGGCCAGGAACGACGAGGAAGTTTCCCCCACGGCGGACTGGCTTTCGGCCGTCCGGAAAATGGCCGATGAAAGGTTCGGCACCTGGGACTGGAACTTCGGCCACTCCCCTGCCGCCAGCTTCCGGATGGAGAAAAAATTCCCCTGTGGCACCGTGGAAGCCCGTTTCTCCCTTAAGCATGGCTGCTTGGACGGCATCTCTTTCGGTGGAGACTTCCTGGGGAACCTTCCTGCCGAAACCCTGGCGCAGCAGCTGCAGGGTGTTCCCTACCGCCTTCCGGACCTGCTTAAGGCCCTTCAGCCGGCCCCCGACCATTTCGACAAAATGCAGCCGCAGGAGCTGGCCCTTTTCCTCCTGGAAGGGAAATGATTGCTTTCTCCGTTTATTTTCGCTAATTTTGTTTCAGATATTTAAGACATTTTTTCTATGGCTAAAAAAGGTAAAGTTATCGGCTGGGCCATTGCCGCCATCGTGCTGGTCCTTCTGGCCGGGTTCGGTTACTTCAAGTTTTTCTGGGTGTTCTCCGACGGGACCAAGACCGGCGAACTGAATTCGCTCACCTACACCGGATACATTTTCAAAACCTACGAAGGGGAAATGATTCTTTCCGGCTACGGGACCAAGAACAACTACGGCACCGTCCAGTCCAAGACCTTCAAGTTCTCCGCCAACAAGGACGTGGCCGAAAAACTCACCCAGATGACCGGCATGCGGGTTACTGTGCACTATAAAGAATACAAGGGCGCGCTCCCCTGGCGCGGATACGAACGCAGCATCGTAGACAGCGTCACAGTGGATCCGGATTCCGCAGAACCCACCACCCCTTCAGATGAGTTCTTCCTGTAAAATGAAAAAATATCTGCTCACTCTCGCCGGCGCCGCCCTCATGGGCAGCGCCCTGTTTGCGCAAAACCGCGTCATCGACACCCGTCCCGCCCATGACGGAAAAGACCTTACCATGGAAGAAGCCATTTTCCGGGGCGTGGGTTATGCCCGTGTGGCCGCTTCCTGGCTGGATAACGAAACCTGCATTGTCATGACACCGGACGGCATGTTCCAGGCCAGTGCCCAAACAGGGTTCGAACCAGAACCTGCCGCCCAGCCGCCCAGGATGGGCCCCGACAAGGAGGAAGGCCTTGCCATTGAACAAAAGGGGAACTCCCTCTACGCGGTCCGGGACGGTGAAGAGATTCCCATCGCCGTTTCCGAAGACCGCAACATGGTCTACGGGCAAACCGTCAGCCGGAACGAATTCGGCATCGACGCCGGCTACTTCCTGTCTCCGGACAAGGGGAAGATAGCCTTCTACTGCAAGGACGAATCCAAGGTCACGGATTTCCCGCTCCTGGACATCGGCACGCGCACCGGCGAACTCCGCCTTATCAAGTACCCCATGAACGGCATGGACTCGGAACTGGTGAGTGTGGGCATCTATGACTTTGCCAGCGGCGGCACCGTGTGGCTTCAGGTGACGGATTACTCTCCGGAGCGCTATATTACCAACATCAGCTGGGCCCCGGACGGCAAGTACCTCTACGCCCAAGTCATAGACCGCAGCCAGCACCACAGCCGGCTGAACCAGTACAGGGTGGCCGACGGCTCCTTTGTTAGAACCATCCTCTCGGAAGACAATGAAGCCTGGGTGGAGCCTCTGGATCCCATTTGGTTCCTGGAAGGCCGCTCCGACGTCTTCATTTACAGGACCGACAACCGGGACGGCTACAAGAACCTTTATCTGGCCGATACCCTGGGCACCGTCCGGCGCCTTACCGCCGTGGATGCGGATGTGGAATACATGGGGAACGACGGAAAGGATGTCTATTATACCTCGGCCGAAATCTCCCCGGTAGAGAACCACCTGTTCAAGCTTTCCGTGAAGCTTCCCAAGGGCGGCGTACAGAAAGCCAGATTCGGCAAGCCCCTTCAGCTCACCCAGGGCCGGGGCTGGCACACGGTGCACCTGAACGAGTCCTTCACCTGGTTCCTGGACCAGGACAGCAACCTGAACACGCCGGCCCAGGTGAGCGTACGCAGCACCGATGGCAAAAAGAGCGTTCCGCTCATCTCCCTGCCGGATCCGCTGGCAGCCTATGCATCCTGCAAAGTGGAGCTGGGCACCGTTCCCAGTGCCGACGGGCTGTATGAGAATTATTATCGGCTCATCTATCCCAAGGACTTCGACCCGGCTCAAAAGTATCCCGTCATCCTCTATGTCTATGGCGGACCGCACAGCCAGCTGGTCCAGGATACGTGGCTGGGACAAATCCGCATGTGGGAGATGCTCATGGCCCAGAAGGGCTATCTAGTTTACATCCAGGACAACCGGGGCACCTCCAACCGCGGGGCGGCCTTCGAAAAGGCCATCAACCGCCGCTGCGGACAGGAAGAGATGCTGGACCAGATGGTGGGCATCGACCGGCTCCGCTCCCTTCCCTATGTAGATGCGGAGCGAATTGGAGTGCACGGCTGGAGCTACGGCGGCTTTATGACCATCTCCCTCCTCACCAACTACCCGGAAGTGTTCAAGGTGGGCGTGGCCGGCGGCCCGGTCATCGACTGGAAATGGTACGAAATCATGTACGGAGAACGTTACATGGACAATCCGGAAACCAATCCGGAGGGTTTCAAGGAGACCTCGCTGATAGAGAATGCGCACAATCTCAAGGGGAAACTGCTAATCTGCCAGGGCGCCGTAGACAACACCGTGGTGTGGGAGCACAGCCTGAGCTTCATCCAGGCCTGCATCGACCTGGAAATCCCCGTAGACTACTTCCCCTACCCCGTGGCAGAGCACAACGTCTTCGGCCGCAACCGCATCCACCTGATGGACAAAGTGACGCAATACTTCCAGGATTACCTGTAAAAAGATTTGCAGAATCAGATAATTTAATCTATCTTTGCAATCCATTTGAGGGCATAGCTCAGTTGGTTTAGAGCGCTTGCTTGACAGGCAAGAGGTCCGCAGTTCAAATCTGCGTGTCCTCACAAAAGGGGCCGGCCAATTGGTCAGTCCCTTTTTTTTCAAAGTGTCGCAGGTCTGTGTTTTTTCGTTCACCTGCGACGGGAAACGGCCACCCAGCGCCTTGCAGCGTTGCAGGTCGGCCGATTTTTGCGGACCTGCGACGTTCCGGGCCTTCACCTGCGACGGTTGACGCCGAAAAGAAAAAGGAGAGGGTGATCAATGCGTCATTAATCACCCGAACGATATGCCTGGATACTGCGCCAGTGGCTGTTATTTCAGCGATGAGGCAGAAAAGTGTTCAAGTCTGGAAAGGCTTGCCTTATTATTTTGGTTTTTTCTTTTTGGGGCATGTTGTTGAACCCTTTGTTTTCAATTTCTTTGTAGAGCGGTTTCCGAGGTGTTACAACTGCCCTTCTTTCTTTTCCGTCGATTGTTGCAAAAACGTGAATATTCCCTTTGACTGATTTCTCGAAGCGGATTTTGGAGACGGTATGACCGCTGATTTCTCCGGTTGTTTCTTCGACGGATATCTTTTTGTCGGGACGTCCCAGTTCTTTCAACCTGTTCGTTATCATCTCGGCATAATAAGGGTTTATTCCGTTCTCTTTTGCCTTATCTTCGAACAGAAGGGAGGCTTGTCTGATTTCCCGGATGATTTTCTTCGGATTCCTTATGTCATTTTGAATGGCGAATGTCAGGAGATCTTCCTCGGTCACGTTGTCATATTTCCCCATCAGGGACATGCAGTGTGTCCGTTCTGGGGTATTCCCGGTTTTTGAGATGATAAACGTGATGTCATACGGCGGAGAAAGATGCCAGGAATAGTCCTTCCCCATGATGAACGAGAAGTTCTTTTTATGGTCATCTGTGTTGTTCATCAGGAAATTGAATGCCGTCTGTCGGAAAAGGTCATCCATTTCTTTATTTGGCAGGGAGAGTTTTCTGCATGTCCAAAACAAGTCTTCATATGAGTTTGCCTCCGGATTGATGGCCGCCAGGGTTTGCATGACAACTTTTTCCCCTTTTACCCTGTCGAACCGTTCGGTGATGAAATGTTTCGTCCCGTCGATATCGATAAGTTCTGAAGGAGTCATGTTGAGACCGCTTTCAATGGCAAGGTCGTAATAGGTCTTTTCTATTTCTGCAAGCGTGTATTCTTCTGTGTTGAATTTGATGATGCAGTTTTTCCACGAAGGGTCGGGAATAATTTTCCCGGAGTGGTATGTTCCGTCGGGGGCGATGGAAATGATTGCTTTTTTTTGTGAACCTCCGGGTGAGGTCCCCAAGGCGGCAATGGATTCTATCGTCGCTTTTTTGTTTGATATGGATTTATCTCGAAGTTGCTGTTCTATGGATAGGGATTCTTCATATAACTCCTTGAGGTTTACTATTTTGTCTTCGTAGAAGTTTTTGTCCATCATCGGGTGGAATTCGAATGCCCCCATCGCCCTGTTTCCTATGAACGACAGCTTTGTGAGCGCATTTTTGTCCGATGCGTGGAGCCCTTTTTCTTCAAACCAATTGTCGAAAATGGCGTTTCCCCAGTTATCCGGAAGCGAATCCGCGAGGAAAGGAGGAAGGCCCTGATAGATTTTCGATTCCGGATTAGGGCTCTTTGTGCTTTCTCCGTAGATGGCGAAATGCGTCTCAGGTTCGTTTTTCGGATTAGTTATAGGACACAAATCGTATTCCTGGCGGAAATACTCGTCAGAAAAATGGAAATATCCCAGATGCCTGTCTTGTACCCAGGTCAATGTTCCGATTTCTTTCCCCCAGAGGAAGACTTTGAGCTGGTTCCTTTGGTTTGGTTTATGAATTGCCATGATGTCGGACTTTTTTCAGTTGTCTTTTTGCATATGGAGATATCGGTTGTTCAGGGATGAGCTTGTCGGCGAATTCAATCAGGCCTGTATTCCTCATCAGCGTGAGCAGCGTTGACAATGATATATTAGTAGCGTTTCCTGCTTCGAATTTTTGAATCGTCGGAACAGAAATGCCGCTTCTTTCGGAGAGTTCTTTCTGTGTCATCCTCAGGTTTACACGATAGGTACGGAACCTCTCTCCGAGAAGCTGGATAATTTGGGTATTCGAGTATTCTTTAATCATGCTGCAAATATAAATAAAATATATCTAAAAAGAAAAAACTTCTGTTAGATATATTATATTAAATGTCCATCCGAGGAACCTCCTTGAACCGACCGTCGCACTTGTCAACAACGACAAGGCTGATAGTTCCGGGATGATTGGCTTCAAATGGGAAATGGATTGTTGGGTCAATGAATGCTTTTGTCCAGGGTAGGCGTTAGAGTTATGAGTCGGGGGCTATGGGGGACGGGGCAGCATAGCGAGGAGCGCCGTGGAGGCCGGCACGAAAGGGCGTTCTTGGAGGGCGAAGCCCGGCAGGATGCCTGTGTTTGGGGAAACGGTGCATCGAAGGGAAGGGATTCCACTGCAAGCGTACGACGGCGGGCCGAAGGGAACAGTGTCATTCACAGGCAAGCCCCTTCTGCCGCATCGCCGGAACAGCGACGAGCGTCAGCGCCCCGTCCCCCATAGCCCCCAGCCCGATTCCAGAAGCTGCTCGAGAACAAACAGTTGGCGCGGAGTGTCGTATTGTTTGGCTATCTTTATGTCAGAAATAACTAAACCCGATAGCTTGAATTGCTTCAGGGGCCACCGGGAATCAACACTGCAAAGATATTACTTTTTATGAGACCAGAATGTCATCCAAGCGGATGCGGCGTTACGTAAATGCATGCGGAGGAGATACACGCAAGGCGATTACAGTTCGTCCACGGAAACCGGGCTTTTTCATGTACGAACCGTTGCGGGTCGGGTGCCAAAGTGTCACAGGTCTGTGTTTTTTCGCTCACCTGCGACGGAAAACGGCCACCCAGCGCCTTGCAGTGTCGTTTTTGTGCTTACTGCTCCAGCTTCTGCCGGGCATAGTCCAGCGTGAGCCGGAAAGTTTTCTTGCGGGAGGAGGGAGCTTCGAACATCGCGTCGGCCATCAGCTTCTCGCAGATGGAGCGCAATCCCCTGGCGCCCAGTTTGTTCTGGATGGAAGTGTCCACAATGAAATCCAGCACGGCGGGTTCTGTCTCCAACTTGATGCCGTCCAGTTCGAAGAGCTTCTCGTATTGGCGCATGATGGCGTTTTTGGGTTCCACCAGGATGCGGCGGAGCGAATCCCTGTCCAGCTGGTCCAGGTACGTGATAACGGGCAGGCGGCCCACAATCTCCGGAATCAGGCCATAGGACCTGAGGTCCATGGCATCTACGTATTCCAGCAGGTTGTCCGGGTCTATGCGCTGCTTTTCCTCGGCATTGAAGCCGATGATGCGGGTATTCTTCCGAAGGGCGATATGGCGCTCGATGCCTTCGAAGGCGCCGCCGCAGATGAACAGGATATTCTGCGTGTTCACATGGATGAACTCCTGCTCCGGATGCTTGCGGCCTCCCTTGGGCGGTACGTTCACTATGCTGCCTTCCAGCAGCTTGAGCATGGCCTGCTGCACACCTTCGCCGGACACGTCCCGGGTAATGGAAGGATTGTCGGACTTGCGGGCAATCTTGTCTATTTCGTCAATGAACACGATGCCCCGTTCGGCCCGGGCCTGGTCGAAATCGGCCTCCTGGAGCAGGCGGGTGAGGATGCTCTCTACATCTTCCCCCACATAGCCGGCCTCCGTGAGCACCGTAGCGTCCACGATGGTGAAAGGCACGTCCAGCATTTTGGCGATGGTGCGGGCCAGGAGGGTTTTTCCGGTACCGGTGGGCCCCACCAGCAGAATATTGCTCTTTTCCAGCTCCACTCCGTCGTCCGGCTTTTCAATCAGGTTGTGATTGATGCGCTTGTAATGGTTATAGACGGCCACGGAAAGCACCTTCTTAGCCCGATCCTGGCCAATCACGTACTGGTCCAGATAGTCTTTGATTTCCTGCGGCTTGGGAGCCTTCCCCAGTGCGGGAACCGTCTTGGCCGAAATGCTCTTGTGCTCAATTTCGTCGGCATACTGGGCAGCCAGACGGGCGCAGTCGCTGCAGATGAAACCATCCAGTCCCTGAAGGAGGAACGGGACTTCCGCGTCGGTGCGGCCGCAAAGGATGCAATGGTCCTGATGGGAGGAACTCTTTTTAGCCATTATTTGCTTTTCTTGCGGAGGATTTCGTCCACCATCCCGTAAGCCTTGGCTTCTTCGGCCGTCATCCAATAGTCCCGCTCGCCGTCCTCGGCCACCTTCTTGTAAGGCTTGCCGGTGTGCTGGGCGATGATATTGAAGAGTTCCGTACGGGTTTTCTCAATTTCCTTGGCGGCAATAAGGATTTCCGTAGCCTGGCCCTGGGCCCCACCCAGGGGCTGGTGGATGAGCACGCGGGAATGCGGCAGCGCGCTGCGCTTGCCCTTCTCTCCGGCGCACAGCAGCACGGCGCCCATGGAGGCGGCCATGCCCGTACACACAGTTGCCACGTCCGGCTGCACCAGCTGCATGGTGTCGTAAATGCCCAAACCGCTGGTCACCTGCCCGCCCGGGGTGTTCAGGTACATGGTAATGTCGGCCTGCGGGTCGTTGGAGGCCAGGAACAGGAGCTGGGCCTGGATGATGTTGGCCACATCGTCGTCGATGGGAACCCCCAGGAAGATGATACGGTCCATCATCAGGCGGGAAAACACGTCCATCTGGGCCACGTTCAATTTACGCTCCTCCGTAATGGTGGGGTTGATGTAGCCGTCATAGACGGACTGATAGCGCTGCAGGGTGGTGGAACTGATACCCCGGCCTTTTACTGCGTATTTGTCAAATTCGTTCATGTTATTTCAGTTCCCGGAATTTGTCCTGGGAGATTTTCTTGGTTTGGAGGGTAACTTCCTCACGGACGCGGGCAATGGTCTTGTTGTCTTCGCACTGCTCCTCCAGACGGCGGTACTGGTTTTCGTCTTGCAGCATGTTCTGGGCCGAAGAACGGATGATGTCCTGTGGAACGCCGGCCATGCCGTACATGGCGTACTGGTAGGCCACATAACCCTCCGCGGCGGCCTGGATTTCCTCCTGGGAAACCTTAAGGTCGAATTTGCGCATGAGATAGCCGCGTACAAGCTGCCACTTGAAGTCCTCGATGAAGCCCGGGAACTCCTGCTCCACCTGTTCGGCCGAGAACTTGCCTTCGTTGGCATAGACAAGCCAGCGCTTGAGGAAAGTTTCCGGAAGCTCCAGCTTGGCCTTCTCTACGAAGTATTTGCGGACATCGGTTCCAAAGCGGTAATTTGCATCCTGCTCGTGGGAGTTCTTGATGCGCTCCACCACCTTTTCCTCGAACTGTTCGGGAGTGGTGACCACGCCTTCGCCGAAAATCTTGTCGTAGGTTTCCTGGTTTTCCTCGGCGGCCACATAGGTTTTTACATTCACCACGGTGAAGGTGAACAGGGGATCCAGGCTGGCGAGCTGGGCTTTGTCCACCTTGAGCATGGCGGCGCGGTCCGTCTCATTGGGGAAGGCGGCGTTTACGTCCAGCTGGAACTGTTCCCCGGCCTTCTTGCCGATAAAGGCGCTGCGGGCTTCCTCGGCCACGTTGGAGATGGAAACATACACGCCTTCCGCCTTGTGGCCTGCGTTCTCTATGTCGGCGATGATGTAGTCGTTCTCACCGGCTTTCGTGCCTTCCTGCAGGGAGCCGTACTGCTCAAGAAGCTGGGCGCGGGAGGTTTTCTTCTGCTCTGCGGTAATGTTAATCTCGTAATAAGGAATCTTGTCTTCCTTCCCCACCTCGAAGTCCAGTTCCGGGGTCTGGGCCAGGTCGAACTTGAAGGTGAAGTCGTTACCGGCCTTCCATTCCAGCTGCGGCTGGTCTTCCGAAGGGAGCGGCTCGCCCACCACGCGGATTTTCTCTTCGCGGATAAAATTGTCCAGCTGTTCGCCCACAAGGCCGTTCACACTATCGTAGAGGGCCTGGTCGCCATACAGGCGCTGGATAAGGCCGATGGGGGCCATGCCTTTGCGGAAGCCTTTGATATCGGCTTTCCGTTTGTACTCGTTGAGGCGCTTGTGCAGCGACTCTGCATAGTCTGCTGCTGCAATCTCGATGGTAAGCTGATAGTTCAGCGCATCGGGCTGGTTCTTTACAATGTTCATATGGTTATTTGTTTATATTTTCGGATTATGGGGCGCAAAGATAGTAAAAATGTGCCAAAGAACCAACTTCTAGGCTCCTTTGCGCTTGGGATAGGCCACCCGGCCATGATATATCTGCTGCAAATACTGTTTGAGCACGGTTTTCATGCTGTTCAGTTCCCGGAGCGTGATATCGGAATCTTCCAGCTGCCCGGCCTTCACCTTGTCGTTTACCATCTCTTCCACAAACTTGTCGTAAGCCTCGGGAGTGAATTCCTTGAGGGAACGGGAAGCCGCTTCTATCGTGTCGCAGACCATCAGGATCACCTGTTCCTTGGTAACGGGTTTGTGCCCGTGGTAGCGGAAAGCATCCACCTTCGAAGGGTCTCCCCCGTCGTTCAGGTACTTGTTCAGGAAATAGCCCGCACTGGAGGTGCCGTGATGGGTGAGGATGAACTCCTTGATGACGTCCGGCAGATGATGCTCCGTGGCGATGGCCACGCCGTCGTCCACGTGGCGGATGATATCGGCCGCGCTCTCCATGGGCGTTTTCCCGCTGTGGTACTTGGCGGCGCCGGGACTGGTGCTCTCGTTTTCCACAAAGCAGAGCGGGTTCTGCATCTTGCCCAGGTCGTGGTACAGGGCGCCTGCCCTGAGCAGCGCCACATTGGCGTCCAGGGCACGGCCTACGGTTTCCACCATGTTCTTCACCTGAATACAGTGCTGGAAAGTCCCGGGGGCCTTGGCGGCCAGTTCCTGCAGGAGCGGGTTGTTGGTGTCGGCCAGGTCGTCCAGACGCGTTACGGAAACCAGGTTGAACAGCCGTTCGAACAAATAGATGAGCGGATACAGGGCCACCGTGAGCAAGGCGCCCACAAACACCTGGATCAGGTTCACCCACCAGGTGGAAATGCTGCCGGCGTCGATGAAACGGAATGCCAGGAAAACCGCCAGTTCCACCCCGAAGAGGATGGCGGCGTTCAGGAACTGCAGCCAGCCCTTGCTCAGGGACGGGAAAGTCTGCAAGGTGACGCAGCCGCCGCAGAGGAACATCACGAACAGTTCCATGCCGTTTCCGTCGAAGATGAGCAGCGGCAGCAGCGACACCATGTACACCGGCAGGATTACCCTCCTCCGGAAAAAGGCCATCAGATACAGGGCAAAGACCGGGTAGGGTATCATATACATCATTCCCGGGGCCACCCGCTCCATCACGAAAGTGACCACGCTCGCCAGCAAGAACACGGAAAGCAAGTACAAATACCGGTAGAAATCTTTGAAAACCAGCCTGTTGGTGAGGAAAATACTGATGTACAGGATAACCACCAGCGCCAAGGCGATGAGGACATTGCCCAGATACAGGAAAAACCTGGGGCCGTCATAGCCGAAAACCTTGTTGTACTCCTCCTTGTAACTGTCCAGCATCTGGGCCACTTCGGCGGTGATGATTTCCCCCTTGGAAACGATTTTCTCGTCGGCCCTCACATAGCCCAGCGTAGGGGAAATGTAATCGGCCGATTCGGCATGGCTCACCTCCGTCATGGACTTGTCGTAGATGAGGTTGGGGACGATGACCTCGTACACCCCGCCCCGGCGGAAAAGGGAATCCAGGTTAACGGAAGGATAGCTCCTGGACATTTGCATCACCAGCTGGTCCCGGGCGTCCGAAACTTTATATACCTCCGTCCGGGGATACTGGACGGCCCGCTTGTTGCGCTGCACATAAATCAGATTCTCAGACACTTCCGCATAACCTTTGTCCAACTTGACCTTGGCGTCGGAGATGATGCCCCGGCTGTAGATGTCGTTCAGGCGGGTTACGATAGCGGGACGGAGACTGTTGTATTCTCCCATATCCAGGCTCTGGATATTGCGGACGGCGGCCGACACCACCTCCTCCGAATAGCGGTAGTAAGGAATGACGCTGGCCCCGGCCTGCTCCCGTTCCTCCTGAATCTGGTCTTCCGTCTTCAGGATGGGAAAGTCGAACTGGGACACCAGGGTCTCGTACGGCCAGGGGGTTCCCTTCTTGTAGTCATAATTGAATTTCGCGGTCCTTGGCATCAGGAGCACAAGGACTGCGAAAACAATGGCCAGCGGCAGGTAAATCCGTTGTATTTTAGGCGTCGATATTTGCATAATGGGCATTTTCTTCTATAAAGGCCCTGCGCGGCGGGACGTCGTCTCCCATGAGCATGGAGAAGGTGCGCTCCGCATCGGCCGCATTCTCGATGGTGATCTGGCGGAGCACCCGGCGGGCGGGGTCCATGGTGGTTTCCCAGAGCTGCTCGTCCGACATTTCGCCCAGACCCTTGTAGCGCTGCACCGTAACGCCCTTCTCGCTTCCGCGGCCGAGTTCCGCAGTGGCGGCTTCCCGCTGGGCGTCCGTCCAGCAGTAACGTTCTTCCTTGCCCTTCTTCACCAGATAGAGCGGCGGGGTGGCCAGATACACATATCCGTTCTTGATCAGGTCGAACATATAGCGGAAGAAGAAGGTTAGGATGAGGCAGGCAATGTGCGAGCCGTCCACATCGGCATCCGTCATGATGATCACCTTGTGGTAACGCAGCTTGCTCAGGTCCATGTGCTTCTCTCCGGATTCGTCTTCCTGGGCCACGGTGACGCCCAGGGCCGTGTAGATGTTGCGGACTTCCTGGCTCTCGAAGGCGCGGTCCTGGGCGGCCTTCTCCACGTTCAGGATTTTACCGCGGAGCGGCAGGATGGCCTGGATTCTGCGGTCCCGGCCCTGCTTGGCCGTACCGCCTGCGGAGTCTCCCTCCACCAGGAAGAGTTCGCACTTCTCCGGATCGTGGTCCGAGCAGTCGGCCAGCTTGCCCGGCATGCCGGCCCCGCCCATCGGGGACTTCCGCTGCACCATTTCCCGGGCCTTGCGGGCGGCGGCACGGGCCGTAGCGGCCAGCACAACCTTCTCTATAATGGATTTCGCCTCTTTCGGGTGTTCCTCCAGATACTGGTCGATGGCGGCGGCGGTGGCCTGGGATACGGCCGATGTCACCTCCGAGTTGCCCAGTTTGGTCTTGGTCTGCCCTTCGAACTGCGGTTCCGCCACCTTGACGGAAATGACGGCGGTAAGGCCTTCCCGGAAATCTTCCGGAGAGAGGTCTCCCTTGAACTTGGCCAGGAGATTGTTCTTCTCTGCATAGTTCTTGAGGGAACGCGACAGGCCCATCTTGAAGCCCTGCAGGTGCGTACCGCCCTCTATGGTGTTGATGTTGTTCACATAGGAATAGATGCGCTCCCGGAATCCGGTGTTGTACTGGAGGGCTATGTCGATGGGAATCACCTTGTCCGTGTTCACGCAAATGGCTTCCGGAATGAGCTTGGCCTCCCCAGCGTCCAGGTAATTGATGAATTCCCGCAGGCCCTGCTCCGAATAGAACACATCCTGGCGGTATACCTGCCGGCCGGTGGCATGGCGCTCTCCGTCTTCGGCCGTCTCGAACTCCTCCACCTTGTCCCGCAGGTCTGTGAGGGTGATGCGGATGCCCTTGTTCAGGTACGAAAGTTCCCGGAGCCGGTTGGCCAGTGTATCGTACTTGTACACGGTGGTGAGCTGGAAGATGGTGGGATCCGGATGGAAGGTGATGATGGTACCGGAGTTGTTGGACTCCCCTGTCACCTTAACCTCCGTGATGGGCTTGCCCTTGGAGTAGCGCTGCTCGAAGATTTTGCCTTCGCGGTGAATCTCCGCCACCAGCAGGTCGCTGAGGGCGTTCACGCAGCTGACGCCTACGCCGTGCAAACCGCCGGACACCTTGTAACTGTTCTTGTCGAACTTGCCGCCGGCGTGCAGCACCGTAAGGACCACCTCCAGGGCGCTCCTGTGTTCTTTCTCGTGCATGCCCGTAGGGATGCCGCGGCCGTTGTCCTGCACCCGGATGGAATTGTCTTCCAGGATTTTTACGTCGATGTCCGTACAGAAGCCGGCCATCGCTTCGTCTATACAGTTGTCCACCACCTCATACACCAGGTGATGCAAACCGCGCTCGCCTATGTCGCCGATATACATGGAGGGGCGCTTGCGCACCGCCTCAAGGCCTTCCAATACTTGGATACTGTTTGCGGAATACTGTTCTTCCGCCATTTTCATCTCTTCGTTCTCTATCATTTTCTACTGCGTTATTTCCGATTAAAAAAGCCCTGAAAAACAGTTGTTTCAAGGCCTTTCCCTAAAACATGCAAAGGTACAAAAAAACGGTGGAATTTCCAAGAATTCCACCGCCTAAAAAACAGCTGGAAAAAGACCTTCCGGCGCCTAGAAACTATACTGCACGCCCACCGAGAAATAAATGCCCCGTTCGGCGTGGAAAAGGGTGCGCTGCACCTCCATGTTCAGAAGGTTCCCCACCCTGAGCCAGGCGGCCAGCTTGCGGGTGAAGCCGTATTCGCCATATATACCCAGATCCGCATAGGCCGGGACATGGTACTCCACTCCGCCGGGATTTGCCTTCGGGTCAAAATAGATGATACGCTCCGTGGAAGCGTCCAGGTCGGCACCCGCCTTGATGCGTCCGCCCCAGTTGTACAGCAACCTGGCCTGGGCGGTGAAAGCGGGAGGAGAGAAGAGCGTGTCGCCCGTTATCCGGGCGTACTGGTACCGCAGGTGCACGTCCGCCTCCAGACGCTCGGAGATCCATCCGGCAAGGGCGTCGGCATAGAAGAGCCCGTAGCTGCTTCTGCCGGCCCCGGGAAGCGCGTTCTTCTCGGTGTCATAAGCATACCCCCAAGCCAGGGCATTGGAGCGGAAGGCATAGCCGCCTTTAACATTGTAATGCACACGCTGCGAGATGTTTCCGCGAATACCGGCCGACACGTTCACCGTCTCTGTAGAGACATCCAGCGGTATCCTGAGGAAGGCCGGCAGGAAGTGGTTCCCGTCCAGCAGCTTGCCATAGGTTTCCAGCTCGTTGCCGCCGGTAACTGCTGCCTGCAGGACGAAACTCTCGGGAATCACATAATAATCCAGGTACACGTCCGGGAAGAGCACGCTGCCGCGCGAGGGATAGAAATACTCGTCGGAGCGGAAAATGAAGGAGGCCTTGAGACCCAGGTTCAGATGCAGGTCCCCTACCTGGAACATATAACGAGGAATGAGGTCCACCTTCCCGGCGGAGCCTTCCCCGGTGAAAACTCCCTCGGCCAGGTAGTCCAGCCGGAGCTGGCTGCGGCGCAGGTTGGCCCCGATTCCTCCATCGGAAAGCAGGTGGGTCTCCCGGAAGTTTTCTCTGGTAAGGTATTGGAGCTGAGCGCCCACATTGTAATAAAAGTCGGTCTGGGGGCTGGACTGCACCCGGGCCTGCAGGGAAGCGATATGGTGCGAGGTCTCCTGCCAGGCGTCGGCCGACAGCAGGTTCCGGTAATGGACATCGGCCGTAAGCGTTCCGGCGTTCCAGCCGTACAGGGCATTCAGGCCCACGGCGGTATTGGCGTCGGTTCCGCCGTACAGTTCTCCGTTGCTCCGGAAGTAATTCCCGCTGTCGCGGACTATGTTGCGGTAAGGGCCGAAGTAGCCCTGGTGACGGGCGTAAAGGTTCAGCCGGAAGTTGTCCTGCTTCACCGGGCTCCAGACGGCGTCCAGCTGAGGGTGGAAACCATAACCGGCGCCAAGGCGCAGGAAGAGGGTCTGTTCCTCATAGAAACGGGCCGCAGGACGCAGCTGCACCAGATACGGATTGAACTCGTAGGCCCCGCGGTACGGGGTGGTCCTTACCTCGTAATCCATGTCCAGGTTGAACTTGAGGAGGGAATCCGGCACGGCCATCACCTGCGCGGGCTTGTCGATGCCGGTGGCGGCCTGCTCGTAGGTGTTGGTCACCTCCACGACCGGATTGAAATTCTGGGCCGACGCGGCCATGCCGGCCAGCAGAAGGACTGTGGAAAGCTGTATGGTGTGTTTCATGGTCTACTGCAATTTACGGAGTCTGAGTTCCACCTGGTCCAGGACGTCGTCCTCTGTACCGGAAGGGGTATAACCGGAGCGGATGCTCTCGAAGGTGGCTTTGGCCTGGGCGGTATTTCCCTGCTCTGCAAAGCTGTCTCCCAGGACGATGAACGCCTTGGCCAGCCAGTAGTTCTGGCCGCCCGCCTTTTCGGCGAAGGCATACACCCGGTCCTGGATCTGGCCGAACTCGCCCCGGTCGAAGAGATCCTGGATCACCAGATAGGCGGCTTCGGCCCCTTCGTCGGTGGAAGGCTGCGCGGCAAGCTCCCGGAAATCGGCCATGGCCTCTGTCCGGCGGCTGGTGCTGAGGTAGGATTTGGCCCGCACATACAAGGCCTCCCTGCGCAATGCAGCATCAGTTCCCGCTTCCACAAGCGGCTGGGCGGCTGCCAGGGCATCCTCCCACTGCCGGGCCCGGAAGGCGGAGCGCATGAGGCCCGCCGCAGCGGTGGTCTTGTTCTCTTCCAGCCGGGCGGTTTCCTGAAGCTGGAGGTAGGTCCCGTAGGCCTTTCCGTAATTGCCCAGAGCATAGTTCAGGTTGGCGTATTGCAGCCGGGCCGATTCCGCCAGCGCGGCGTCCAGGCCGCCTTCCAGGGCCGCCTGGTACTGGTCGGCCGCCTGTTCCAGCGCTCCGGAAGCGCGATAGCACTCACCCAGATAGAAGCGGGCCTTGGCCCCGTAGGCCGGATTCGGATAGCGTTCCAGATAGGCCTGCAGGGTGGTTGTGGCCTTGGCGATGTCTCCGGAGAGGAAAATCTGTTCGGCCGTGGAGAAATACACTTCCTCCTTCTGCTCTTCCGAACGGTTGGCATCGCCGCCCAGGCTGTTCACATAGGCCAGGTAGGCGTCCGGATCCTGCCGCGAACGGTAGATGGATTCAATGGCCAGGAGGGCGTCCTCGGCGTGGTCTCCTCCCTGGGCGACCACCTGCTTGTAAAGGCGCAGGGCTTCCTCTTCCTTCCCCTGGTTGCGGGCTATGGTGCCCAGTTCCAGGGTGGCCAGGGTGGCCATGGAAGGGTCGTTGGTGGTTTCCTGCAGCTTCCGGAAGGCTTTCACGGCCTCGTCTTCCGCTCCGGTGGCCACATAGGCCCTGCCCAGTTCGTAATAAGTTTCGCTGTAATAAGGGGCCGAAGAACTGGCATGCTTCACTCCCTCCAGGAAGCGGACCTTGGCGGCATCGTCCTGCAGGAGTCCGCTGGCCACACCGGCCCGGAAAGCGGGATACAGGTCGTCCGGATCCGGATAGTCCCGCATCTTTTTCTCATAGGAGCCCACGGCCGAAGGGTAGTCGGCCCGGAAGAAATAGCAGTCCCCGATGCGGGTCTGGGCATCTCCCCCGAACTGGCTGTGGGGGCCGTTCAGGTAGTTGCCGAACCAGCGGAGGGCCTGCTCGTAATTCCCTTCCTTGAAGTAGGTGTAGGCTATCTGATAGGGGATCAGCTCCCCTTCGGCCTGGCCGGGAAGGGCGCTGAGGTTGTACAGGTCCGTGAGGACGCCCCGGGCTTCTTCGTATTTGCCGTCCCGGTAATAAGCTTCCGCCATCCAGTAGCGGGAGAGCTGGTTGAAGCCCGCCCGGGTGGGGCTGTAATAGGCGGCTGTCTTGAGGTGCGGTACCGCGGCACGCCAGGAGCCTTTTTCCATGAGTTGCGTGGCCCTTAGGAAATAGGCCTTCATGTAATTGCCCTGCATGGCGGGATCCAGGACGTCCAGGTTGTCGTAGGCTTCCACCGCGGCTTCATAGTCGTGGTTCTGGAGGGCAACCATGGCCATATAGGAATAAATCTGGTCTCCCCGCGCCTTCGTGTCGTAGCGGCTCAGATACTCCTGAAAAGGCGCCGTGTCCTTGCCCAGGTCGAAGGCCAGCTTGGCGTAATTGAAATAGGCGTCTTCCTGCACTTCCGCCGAGAACTGCAGCCCGGCGGCTTCCCGGAAAGCCTCCAGGGCCGCCACCTTGTTCTTGAGCTGGATATTGCTGTAGCCCAATTGGTAAGCCGCCATCTGCCCTAGCGAATCCGGGACGGAGCGCACCCGCTCGAAGTTCTCTGCAGCGCCCTTCCAGTCTTCCGCCAGGTACATCATTTCCCCGGCGTAGAAATAGTCTGCGCGTGTCTTTGCGCTGCCGCCTCCCAGATGGCGGTCGTAGTACTCCCGGGCCTTGTCTACATCGCCCCGCACCAGATACGACTCGCTGATCATGCGGGCCAGCCGGGGCAGGCGGTCTTCCGGTGCGCCGGAGAGCATGGCTTCCCCGTTCTTGATCACATAGGAATAGTCCTTCCCGTTGAACCGGCATTCCAGGATATAGTACTTTGCAAGGTCGGCAAAGCGGATGTCACCGGAAGCCTTGCCGAACCATTCTTCGGCCTGGGAAAAACGCTTCTGGGCGTAATTCATGTAGCCCAGCGTATAGCAGGAAGGGGCGGTATAGTCTGAATAGGGCAGCCGGGAAAGGCGGGAGAGCAGCGTCTCTGCGTAATTCCACTCCCCGCAGCGGTAGGCACTGTATCCCAGTTTGTAGGAATATTCCGGTATCTGGGAATTCTGCAGGTCCCCCTCCTGGAGCTGGCCCAGCAGGAGCAGCACCCGGGGATAGTCCTCCGCGTCAAAAAGGTCCAGCGCCTGGTAAAAGGACACCTGCGGTACCAGCACAGACTCCGGCCAGTTCTGCAGGTAGGCCGAAGCCAGTTCCTGGCGATTGTCCAGCTTGAGCGCGAGGGAAGACAGGGCACGGTAACCCTCCGCCATGGCGCCGGACTGTCCTTCCAAAGATGCGATGGCCTCTGCATACAGGCCTTCCTGATAGTATTGCCTTCCTTTGTCCCACTGCTGGGCCCAGGCGGAAGAGACTATAATGGCGGCCAGGGAAACCGCAAGGAATCTTTTCATCTGATGTCTTTCTTCAATTTTACAAATTTACGAAAAAAACTGATTATATTTGTACGATTGTGTCAAATATCGCGCCATGGAACCTCTTATTCACTTCAGCGGAGCCGATATCCGGAACGGGGAAAACATCGTAATCTACGGACTGGACATGGATGTCCTGCCGGGAGACTTCGTATACATTGTAGGCAAGGTGGGGTCGGGGAAAACCTCCATCATCCGGACCATCACTGCGGAGAACCGCCTTCTCTCCGGAGAGGGCGTAGCCTGCGGGTTCAACCTCCGCACCCTCAAAAGCAGGGATATTCCCTTCCTCCGGCGCAGCGTGGGGGTCGTTTTCCAGGATTTCCAGCTCCTGATGGACCGTTCGGTGGAAAAGAACCTGGAATTCGTACTCAAGGCCACCGGCTGGAAGGACAAGGCGGCCTGTGACACCCGCATCTCGGAAGTGCTGGAAAGCGTGGGCATGATTACCAAGGCGCACAAGATGCCCCACCAGCTTTCCGGCGGCGAGCAGCAGCGCATCGCCATCGCCCGGGCCCTCCTTAACAAGCCTCAGGTGATTCTGGCCGACGAACCCACGGGCAACCTAGACGGAGAAACGGCCGACGAGATCCTGCAGCTGCTCTGCTCCCTGAACCAGGCCGGCACGGCCGTGGTAATGGTAACCCACAACCGAACCATCTTCGAGAAATACCCCGGACGCATCTTCTCCTGCGAAGGGGAGAAATGCACGGAAGTGATAGACGAAGGGATAGACGTGGTGCTATGACCAGGAAGGAAAGAAGCCGCGCCATCATGGGCTGGTTTGCACAGAACCGGCCCGTTGCCACCACGGAACTTCATTACGACAATCCCTTCC
>FLNZ01000008.1_pt1 | contig 39336 bp, 22 predicted proteins | sample 1140391 | NCBI WGS metagenome assembly FLNZ01 (sample SAMEA3878171, study PRJEB12797) | bioreactor metagenome | biome: Moose rumen | place: Sweden | collected 2011-10 | reverse complement strand
CCGCTACGACCGCATGGTGGTGGCAGCCCCCACGTACGACGCGGGCCTCTTCCCGGTGATGGAAGATTTCCTGAACCACCTGAAGGCAAAGAACTACAGTAACCGCAAGGTTGGCGTTGTCGAAAACGGCACCTGGGCTCCGATGGCCGCGAAGAAGATGACGGAAATCCTCGCCACGCTCAAGAACGTGACGCTTGCCGAAACGGTGGTGACGGTGAAGTCGACGCTCAGCGCCGAATCCGAAGCCGCGATGAACAAACTCGTTCAAGAACTTGTGTAGGCGCATGTTTTCTCGGATGCCCGACCTGTTGTAATTGTAAAATAAATTTTTGAGAACATTTTAAGAATGGCGAATTTCTTTGAATTTCGCCATTTTTGTTTGTTTTGTGGTTAATTACGGGCGAAATAGCGGCGAAATGATAAAATTTCCTATTGACTTTTTCCTTTTTTGAATATAAATTTTGAGAAAAATTTTGAGAACAATGCAGACGGGTTGCCTGCGGCTCAAAAAAGGATGGATGTTATGGGTTGTAATTCGTTGAAAATGTCGCTCTCGGTGCTGCTTGTGTGCGGGGCGACGGTTGTCGGTACGGCGACTTCCGCGTTCGCGGTCACGTCGCCGGATTTCCCGATGGCGGGGTTCGCGACGCAGAACGGCGGCACCACGGGCGGCAAGGGATATTCCGAGGTCACGGTGGACAACGTGAGTGACCTTAAGAGCTACGCCAAGGCGGGCAACAAGATTATTTACGTGAAGCCGGGGACGTACATGGGCCCCGTCGAGGTCGGGAGCAACGTGACGATTTACGGCTACCAGGGCGCCATCATCGCGCAGCCCAGCACGGGTAGCGCCATGAAACTGAGCGGCTCGAAGAACGTCATCATCCGCAACCTGAAATTCAAGGGCGTCGGCGCGCACGACGACGATGACGAGGATTGCCTCCAGGTGAATCACGAATCCAAGAACGTGTGGATTGACCACGTGGATGTTTACGATGGTCACGACGGCAACCTGGACATCACCAACGCCTCGGACTACGTGACGATTTCGTGGACCAAGTTCAGCTACACTTCGGCATCGACCGGCCACCAGTTCAGCAACCTGATTGGCAACAGCAAGACCAAGACGAGCGACCGCGGACACCTGAACGTGACGATTCACCATACGTGGTGGGCGGACGGCGTGGTGGAACGCATGCCGCGCGTGCGTTTTGGCAAGGTGCATGTGGCGAACAACCTCTTCGACAGCAAAGATGCGAGCTACTGCGTGCGTGCGGCCATCGAGGCGGACATTCGCATCGAAAGGAACGTGTTCATCGGCGTTCAGAAGGCGCTTGACCTCTACACGAGCGACGGTGCCATCACGGCGGCGCAGATGATCGAGAATTACGAAGAAAACGTGAAGAAGCCGCAGTCGGGCACGGGCACGGCGTTCAAGCCGAGCTATTCCATGAGCCTCACCGACGTAAGCACGCAGGCGAAGGCGTATGCCCTGCGCGATTCTATTAAGTTGTATGCAGGTGCTACTCTCCCGGATCCGGGCAGCAGTCCTGTGGTGACTCCGGCAAGTTCCAGCAGCGCAAAGTCTAGCTCCAGCGTGGCATCGAGTTCTTCCGTGACGTCCAGCAGCAGTGTTGCAAAGTCCAGTTCCTCGCAGGGGCCGGCGGTTTCGAGCGAGGCTAGCCTCACCAAGCATGGCTCGGGCAGCACGACGCAGACGGTTGCCGCTGGCGAATCTATTGCAGAATTCTACTTCACTGTTGCAGGTGCTACGGGCGCCACGGTGACGGGGCTTCCGGATGGCGTGTCGGGTACGCTCAAGGGTTCCGACTTCTATGTTTCGGGAACGGTCTCTGCGACGGCTACGCCGGGTGCATACAAGTTCACTGTTACTACGACGGGTGCGACAACGAATGCCTCGAAGAGCGGGACGATTACCGTGGTGGCGGGGAATGGCGAAACTCCGGCGTCGAGTTCCTCTGCAAAGTCCAGCAGCAGTAATGTCGTCGAGCCTCCCGAGGAGTCAAGTAGTTCCGGTGCGGTTGAGGTGCAGGACGAATCCTCCAGCAGCGAGAAGTCTGATGCGATTGTGGCTGTGATGGCGAACCGCATGAACCTTGCTGTGTCGGGCCGTGAAGTCGCTATTTATGGCTTGGGTACGGCTGCGGGCTCCGTGCAGGTAGCCGTGTTCGACATGCAGGGCCGCCTGCTGTTCCGCCGGAATGTCACAGGCCAGAACAACGCCTTTGCGTTGCCGGGGGCGGGCTCGTACCTTGTGCGTGTCGGCACCGAGAACCACGTGGTGAAAATCCGCTAAATTTGTTCTCCTCCAAAATACCGGCGTCCGCGTAACAGCGGGCGCTTTTTATTACATTGTGTATAAAAGGAGAACCGCTATGAAATGGGGAATTTTTGCCCTGGTTGCATTCCTGTGTCTGGCCGCTTGCGGCGATGACGACAGCGATTTTGCGACACGTCCGGACGGGAAGGAATCGTCGTCTAGCGAGGCTTCTTCTTCGAGCATCTCGCCGAAATCGAGCGATGGCAAGACAAAAAACGATGGCAGCGAGTATGATGCGGATGCCAACACTCTCACAGATTTTCGTGATGGGAAAACCTATAAGACGGTTGTTGTCGGCTTGCAGACCTGGATGGCTGAAAATCTCAATTATGAAGCAGCGAAATCCTTCTGCTACGGTGGCGACGCTTCCAATTGCGCCAAGTACGGCCGCCTGTACACTTGGGCTACGGCAATGGACAGCGTAGGCGAGTGGAGTACAAATGGCGAGGGTTGCGGTTACAGAACGGAATGCTCGCCGACATACCCTGTGCGCGGCGTATGTCCCAAGGGTTGGCACTTGCCTGATACAACGGAATGGCAATCATTGTTTTCCGCTGTCGACGGAAAAACTGCGGCAGGCAAGATGCTCAAGTCTACTAGCGGCTGGAATAGCGACGGTGAGGGCTTGGATGCTTTTGGGTTCTCGGCGCTGCCTGCTGGCTACAGGGACTACCGTGGGGGTTGGCACTATGAGGGCACCGATGCGTACTTCTGTAGTTCTACAGAGGGCGGTATCGAAGGTGCGAGCAGATTGATCTTGCTCTACGACGACGAAGAAGCGTACCTGGGCATCGACTACAAGTACTTCGCGTATTCAGTCCGTTGCCTCAAGGATTAGTTCTAAGGATAAATTTAGCAGCCAAATGCCTGCGGGAGCGTGTCAATGACATCGCTTGGGAGCATGCTGAATGCTCCCATTTTTGTGCGGGCTATGCGGCCTGCTTTTTGGTGCAGTAACGCACCGAGCACGGCGGCTTCGCAGGTGGGCAAGCCTTGTGCGAGCAGAGCCGTGATGATGCCGGTAAGCACGTCGCCCGAGCCGCCCTTGGCAAGGCCCGAGTTGTGTGCGGGCACGATGAACACGCGTCCGTCGGGGCTCGCGACGAAGGTCGGCGCGCCTTTCAGGAGAATGACCTTCTTCGTATTGCGGGCGATGTCGCGAAGTAGTTTTGGTATGTCGATGTCGTTTGTCGGGAGCGCTCCGAAAAGTCTTTCGAATTCCCGGCGGTGCGGCGTGAGGATTGCCGCAGTCTCGATGCTGTGAAGGTAAGATGCCGCACCCGAAGTGGGGCTTGCGGATGTCTTGTTGAATGTGGCGATGGCGTTCAGCGCGTCGGCATCGATGACTAGCGGGCAGTTGAGCTGCGGGAGTATTTCGATGACGGCGTCGCGCGTGCATTCGGCGCTCCCTAGCCCCGGCCCGATGGCGAGTGCCTGGTTGTGCTTTGCCTTCTCGAGAATTTGCGGGATGTGAGCGGGGGAGAGCGCTGTGGCGCGGTCGTCCGTGGAATCCGCGTCTTGGCCTGCGATATCTTGCAGGTTTACGAATACGGGTTCCGAGAGTTTTGCCTGCAGTACGGGCATCACGGCTTCGGGGCTTGCGAGCGTCACGAGGCCGGCACCGCTCCGGAGGGCAGCCTGCGTGCAGAGCGCGGCGGCTCCCGGCATATCGCCCGAACCTGCTACAATCATCGCGCAGCCTTGTTTGCGCTTGTCGCCCCAGTCGTCGCGCTCGGGCAACATTTGCGGGATGAGCGCTTCGGTGGCGAGGAACGTGTTCTCGTTGAACTGCGCTACGGTACTTGCGGGGTAGCCGAGCGGCGCGATGGAGGGCTTCCCGAAGACTTCTCCGCCTTCGCACGTGTATGCATCCAGCCGCGGGAACCCGAACAGGAGGGTCTCACAAGCGCGGGTACAGGGTTCGCGACGCACGTGTTCCTGTGAGTCGTATCCGGTGGGTGCGTCGGCCGCGACAACCGGGATGTTTGATGCGGCAATGTCGCGGACCGCGGCTGCGTACAGTTCCCGGAGTTCTCCGTGCGCTCCGTTCCCGAGCATGCAATCTACGGCCAGCGCGAAGCCCGCAAATCTCGGCATCCGCCGCGCAGTTTCTGCCTGCGATAAACTTTTCGGCGCAGTTTCAGCCCGCGACAAACCTTCCGGTACCGGAGAATACATGACAAACCTTCCGCCTGCCAGCGCAAAATCTTCCAGCGCCATCTTGGCTTCGTTCTGGAACTTGTCTGCGGCAGCGAGTGAATACGTGGTACACGGGATTCCCGCTTCAATCAGCAGCTTCGCGAGCACGAGCCCGTCGCCCCCGTTGTTGCCCCCGCCGACAAACACCGCCACCGATCGCGGCGCAGTTCTAATCTGCGTCTCGGGCGCATTACCAGACCTGCGATAAACGTCCCCGCAATAAGCATCCCCGCGATAAGCATCTAAAACCTCGACCGCCTTCTTGAACAGCGCGGCTCCCGCCTGTTTCATCAGTTCATAACCGGCCTCAATCGCCACGCGCGTCTCACCTTCAATTGGGGGGTCTGTCTGGCGAACGTCCTTGGCGAGCGCTTCCTTGGCCGCCTTGTCAAGTGCACGCATCCCCTCGGTCGAGAGGACGGGCATGAGTTCCGTAAAGCTGAACTGGTCGAGAAGTTTCATACATTGAAGTTAGTTTTTTATTCGGAATCCTTGATGCAACGAACGGGTATTCCGAACCCTTTTTCCTTGTCGGTCATGCTGAGGCCGCCTTCCGTATTCATGAATACGTATTCGTAGTATCCTGTGCCGTTATACGGGGCGCTGCTCCAGAATCGGGCGACGTTCCCGACGCCATCGTATTCTCCCGTGACCCAGCCGTTTCCATTGGCATAACCGCGAATGCCTGCCGGTAGCAGCGTGAATCCGGTGGAATTGTTGCCTATGAACGTGTTGGCGGCTTTCTTCCAGCCTTCTACGGACATCAGGGAACTTGTTATGTAGAACCTGAGCTGGAGCGCCTCGCTTTCTTTCGGAATATGGAATCCTTCTGGGCAGATGCTTGGAGATTCCGAAACCGCGTAGCCACTGTAGTAGCGCCCGAATTCGTCGCATTCACTATCGGCTTCGTTGTAACACCAGCTGCTCTTTTGTGGCTTGTAGCGGAGATTTTCGGCCAGCCAGACGCGGTCGCCTATTACGACGGTTTTGTAGAATCTCCCATCGCGGTTATCCTTGATGCATCCGTAGTCTATGGAGGGGTTCAAGTATTTCCAGTTGCTTCGCTCTGCAGTTTCGCATCCTGGGGCCTTTTCGAGAGTTATCGAATCCGATTTTTTTGGGGGCTGTGCCGCTGCTCCCTTGATGCAGCGAACATAAGCTCCGGTAATCTTTTTGGGGTTGTCGCTCCCGATAGAGAGGTCCTTGCGGAATGCGTGCAGCCAGGCGAACATGAAGGTGTATCCTGTTCCTGCCGCATTGTACTCAGTGGAACTCCAGACGATGTTCTGTTCTTCGAGAGCGGTGAATTCTTTCTTGTAATTGAAAAATCCGCCTAGCTGGTTTGTAAAATAGGCCATGTATTCGGGATATTTTTTCAGGTTGGCGGCCAGGGTTTGCAATTCACTGTTTGTGGGCAGGTGAGCTCCTTCGGGGCAAATTCCCTGATAGGGAATGTAAAGGGGACCGAGCCTTTCGTTGTCGAACATGGAATCTACTCCCATGGCCTGTGACCACGTATAGAGCCTTCCGTACTTTTCGCAATTTTCTTCGTTGTTGTCAAAGCAGAAACTTCCCTCTACGATGGTGTCCAGGTTCTTTGTCATCCAGACCTGGTCCCCGATTCGGATGCTGTCGGCATCGGGTTCGTACACGAAACTGGAAGAGGATTCTATGCTGGAAGAGCTCAAAACTCCCTCGGAGCCGTTCTTGATGCAGCGGACGTGTGCTGCGCTTGTCTTACGTGCGTTGTCTTTTCCTACGGATAGGTCTTTGCGGTAAGCCCAAAGCCATGCATAATTATATCCGATGGCGCTTCCGTTTAACCGGTCGTTGGACACGTCGTATTCCGTGGAACTCCAAAATACGGATTCTATGTCTTCGTTTTTATATCCCGAGAAATGGTCGTAAAAACCGCCAACTTGGTTGGTGAATAGTTTTGCCGCTTCGGGGTTTGCGCGGACATATTCGTATAGCCAAGTCCATTCCTCGTGACTCGGGAGATGTGTCCCTTCGGGGCAAATTCCCTGGTAGGGCAAATCAATCTCGCCTAGTTGATTTGCATTGTAGGAAAGGTCGACATCCATGGCCATGGCCCATGTGTATAGCCTTCCGTATTTTTCGCAGTTTTCGGGCTTGTCTTCGTAGCAGCGGCTACCCTCGACTTCGATGTTGAGGTTCTTTTTTGTCCATAGCTGGCCGCCCACGTTGACGAAGTCGTCGTCGGTAAGCTTGATTACTGGCCTGCTACTGCTGGAGGAGGCGGTACTTGATGACGATGCTTCTTGAGAAGAACTGACGGGCTCGCTAGAAGATTCCGGGCTGGATATTGTTTCGCTCGATTCCGCTTCGCTTGAGCTGGATAGTTCTGAACTGGAAACGGAATTCTCGATATCGTCGGCACCGCTGGTGGTGTCTCCGCAGTTCCAAATTCCTATGGATATGAGGCAGATTACCAGTAAATATGGGATACGCGAATTATGCACAATATAGTCTCCTTTCTATGGTGGTAGGCCACATATAATTAATATAAATAACAACAGGTGCCTTAATCTATGGCGTGGTTGCTATGGAATATATAATTTATACAGCGGCCTTTGACAAGACCTCGATGGCGTATTCGCTGTACTTGACGCCGCCTTTTGCTGCATTGCGCTTCAGCCCTTCAATGACCCAGGTCGGCAAACGGAAAGATGCCATCTTCGTTGCTTCGCGGGCCTTGCGGGCCTTGATTTCCTTTACGGTTTCTTCCCAGGGGCCGTTGCTGACGATTGCGGTTCCATTGGCGAGGGCTTCTTTGAAATCTTCTGAAAAATCGTGCTCGTTAAAATAACGGAGTTCTTCTTCCGTCATGTCGGGCTTTTCCATTACCTTGAATTCCATATTTTTTCCTCGTTTTTGTGTGCGCGCCTTGCCGTGACGACTGTGTACAGGTCTTTTTCTAATACGACTATCCATATATCTCCGTCAATTTTTCCGATAGCGATATAACGATCGGGGTTAGATTTTGATGAAATGAGAATTCTGTTCCCTTTGACTATTTTCGCAGCCATTTCGGGAGTGAATGTTCTCTCATCGAATTTTTCAAATGCGTGTTTTATGATTTTCATAATTAATATACAAATTGTATTACAAATTGTCAATACGCTAAATAACTTTAAAATTGCGCCAAAATACAATTATAAGTGCTTGCTTCTAAGAAAAAGTTTTATTAGCCCCCTCGCGTTTGATGTCGCTTTTGTACTGCTCTCAATCAAATATAAATAAACAGAATGTCAAAACATGACATTTATAAAAAATGCAGTTGCCCAATATTTGCGTGATTGCGTTAGAACAAATCCAGCGAACTGTCCAGGTAGATTTCTTCGCGCACTATTAACTGGTGCTCGGGCTTGGTCATGTAGTAAAGCAGAAATTCCAGGATGAGCGCACTGCCGAGGCTGCGGCCTTCGATTTTGAAATGCCGGAATCCCGCGGGTGCGTACACGTTCCGGATGTCGTCAATTCCGATGAATCCCGGGTTTTTCATCGCGTCGGAGAATCGGTAGCCCCTCTGGGCGGTGGGCGAAACGCATTCGTGGTCTTCGCAGTTTTCGCCGAGGCTCTTGCGGCTTACGTTCTCGTAGCAGGCCTTGCGGTCGTGACAGCCGAACCAGCAGCATTCATTGCACAGGAACTCGACCTTCTGCTTTTGCACGTCCGTAAGCGTGCTCAGTTTGTCAATTTGCCTGTTGAGTCGAAAATCCGGAACAACGTAACGGAATTCGTCACGGTTCAGCTCGGCGACAAACTGTTCGAAGTCCGTAATCACCTTCGTGGTGGAAGATATGAAATAGAATCCGGGGTACTTCGCTCTGATGTAATCGAGCAGAAGGTCCGAGTGGACGATGATGCCCGCGCCGTTCAAACCCGCACCGTTTCCAGCGCCGTTCCTTCCATCGACAAGCCCAGTATCCGAGCCTTCGAACATCCTGCACAATGCGTTGCACTCTACATCGGCCAGATGCTCTTCGCGAATCAATGAATTGCTGAAAGTGAGCCGAGCCGAAATCCCGTATTCCTTCACGAGCGCCACAACCTTTCCCGGTTCGGCATCCCCGAAACCGACGCGCCCGCCGCCCCAGAGGCAGCCGCTCGGTGCCCCGTAGATGGAGCCGATTTCACACCAGTCGTAAAAGTATTCCCGGTGGTCGCGCCATAGCGGCAAGAAGGCCTTGTACAGGTCGTAAAACTCAAACAGTCCGGGAATGTGATAGAAGATTTTTTCCAAGGGGTGTACCGTTGCTTGCGACGAAAATACAAACTGTACTGAAAAATGTCAACACGCTTGTATTTCTTGGGAAAACCCAACTGCTTGTTGTGAAATGTCGAAAAACAGCCTAATTTATGCTAATTTCGCCATTTACTGCGTTGTAGTCGTTTACATCGCAATTTGGTTGGCCGCAGTCCCATTCCTACATTATTGATATACATTATATATGGGTAGGTATATGGAGGCCAACACGATGTAAAAACTGGAAATTCTGAGGAGTACAGATATGAAGTTTCCAATACTTCTGTTAGCCGCCGTTACGCTTTCCTTCGCTCAGTGGGGAGGCGGTGGAAAATCCATTAACGATTACAAGAGGGTCTCGGTTTCGGGCCGGGACGTCTATGTCTACGCGCCGTCCGGTGTCGCGGCAAAGAGCCCGTTGCTGCTTTCTTTCCATGGCATGGACCAGGACCCCAATTATCAGCAGTCGAATACCCACTGGGAGGCGGTCGCCGATACGGCCGGTTTTGTCGTTGCATACCCCAAGGGCGCTACGGGCTACAGCACGTGGGATATTAGCGGTGACAAGGACACCAAGTGGATTACCGAAATTATTAGCCAGCTCGCCAAGGACTACGACATCGATACCAAGCGCGTCTACATGTCGGGCTTCTCGATGGGCGGCATGCTCAGCTACCATGCGATGGGCAAGATTGCAGACAAGATTGCTGCGTTCGCCCCCTGCTCCGGCTACCTGATGGGCGGCCCGGGCCAGGCCATGCGTCCGGTGCCTATTTTCCATACGCATGGAACCAGCGACGATGTGGTGGGCTACAATAATCTCGAAAACAACCTCAAGAGTTACCGCCAGCAGTTCAACTGCCCCGCGCAGGCGGAAGTCGAGGAAAACCACCCGAATAGCGAGAACAGGGCGACGCTCTATTCCTGGGGCCCGTGCGATGACGGTGTCTACGTGAAGCACTTGAAGCTCGAGGGCCGTATGCATAGCCCCTCCAAGGCAGATGTCTCGGATATCTGGAACTTCGTGAAGATGTTCTCGCTCGACGGCGTTGCGGGTGCAATCGAGGTCCCGACCAACAGGGATACCGTTTTCAACGGAACGTTCTCGGATTCGCTCAAGCTTGCCGGCTGGAAGTTGCAGACCCATGGCGGCGAAGGCTCCCTGAAGCATACCGAAGGCATGGCCGAAATCAAGGTGACCAGCGTGGGTACGAACGCGTACGATATCCAGATGATCCAGAACGGGATGCACTACGAGAAGGGCCAGAGCTACAAGTTGACCTTCGATGCGTACGCCTCCGAGGCAAGGTCGCTCGAAGTGAACCTCGAGAAGGATACCGACCCGTGGACCAGCTACCTGGGCGAGGCGAAGACGTTTGACCTCGGGACTGACAAGAAAAACTTCGAGATTACGTTTACCATGAAGGAATCTACCGACGAGAACGGGCGCATTTCCTTCAATGCGGGCCTTGCGAAGGGAAGCGTGTATATAGACAACGTTGTTATTGCAAAAATCGACGAATCCGAAGTCGGCGGCGGAACAACCTCCATTGCGGGCAAGGTCCTTCTGCAGGCGGGCGAAAGGACATTCAGCGTCTACAACATGAAGGGCGCCTTCGTGTGCAAGCTGAAGGCAACCCGCATGGGTGACGTGCAGGCGAAACTCGATGCGATGAACATCGAAAAGGGCCTGTATGTGGTCAAGAACGGTAACTTTAACCGGATTTTCTCCGTAAAGTAGCGCTGTCAGGTAAACGGGAAGTTTATTCCAAAAAAGGAACCCTTGCGGGTTCCCTTTCATTCGTCATTCTCGCGGAGGCGAGAATCTAGTTCTGGTTTGGATCCTGCTCCTTCGAACCTAACGCGACTATGGGGCTAAAGCCCCAAGTCTTGTATATCGACTTCGTGCCGTTGGCACTCCGCTCAGGATGACGAATCTTTACTTGATAATCAGCATACTGTCGTCCCAAGCTTCGTGCTTTTCGAGGCCGAGGAGGTTGGCCGTCGTAGCAGCGATGTTGGAAAGGCCCCAGTCGCCTTCCTTGAGGCCGAGCTTGCCGCCGGTTACGTTATCGTAAAGGATGCAGGGCACCTTGTTGAGCGTGTGGCTCGTCTTTGCCTTGAAGGTACCGTCCTTGTTGACCTTCGGCATGCCGGTCTTCTTGTCGATTTCGTACATTTCGTCGGCGTTACCGTGGTCAGCCGTGATGATGGCGACACCACCGAGAGCGTCAATCACCGGGAGGAGACGTGCAAGACCGATATCTACAGCTTCGATAGCCATCGTAGCGGCGCGGAAGCTACCGGTGTGGCCCACCATGTCGCCGTTCGGGAAGTTGCAGCGCAGCGTCTGGTACTTGCCGCTCTTCAAGGCTTCGATCATGGCGTCGGTGATTTCGGCTGCCTTCATCCACGGGCGCTGTTCGAACGGAACAACGTCAGATTCGATTTCGAGGTAGGTTTCGCCGTCGAACTTGCTGGAACGGTTACCATTCCAGAAGTAGGTCACGTGGCCGTACTTCTGCGTTTCGGAGCAAGCGAACTGCTTGACGCCCGTTTCAGCGAGCCATTCGCCGCTGGTTTCCTTGATTGCCGGAGGCGGAACGAGGAAGCGGTTCGGGAGCTTGAGGTCACCGTCGTACTGGAGCATACCAGCGTAGCAGACGTGCGGGAAGCGCTTGCGGTCAAATTCGTTGAAGGATTCTTCTTCGAAGGCGCGCGTGATTTCGATAGCGCGGTCGCCACGGAAGTTGAAGAACACCACGGAGTCGCCATCGTTGATGGTGCCGACCGGCTGGCCGTCCTTCGCGATCACGAACGGGGGCAAATCCTGGTCAATAGCCTTGGTTTCGCCACGGAGGGTTTCGATAGCCTGGGTGGCGTTGTCGAAGTAGCGGCCTTCGCCGAGTACGTGGGTCTTCCAGCCGAGTTCCACCATCTTCCAGTTAGCGTTGTAACGGTCCATGGTAATCTGCATACGGCCACCGCCGCTAGCAATGCAGACGTCGAATTCCGGGCTGCGGAGTTCGTCGAGGAACTTTTCGAACGGGCCAACGTAATCGAGGGCGGAAGTTTCCGGAACGTCACGACCGTCGAGCAAAATGTGCACGCGGACCTTCTTCAGGCCTTCCTTCTTGGCCTGGGCCACCATGGCCTTCAGGTGAGAAATGTTGGAGTGAACGTTGCCGTCGCTGAAGAGGCCGATGAAGTGGAGAACGCTGTTCTTGGCGCGAACGTTCTCGGCGATTTCCTTCCAGGCGTCGCGGCCGAAGATGTCGCCGGAGACGATTGCGTCCTGCACGAGGGCTGCACCCTGGTTATAGACCTGGCCGGCACCGATGGCGTTGTGGCCCACTTCGGAGTTACCCATGTCTTCGTTGGTCGGCATACCCACGGCTCGGCCGTGAGCCTTCAGAAGCACGTTCGGGTACATCTTGAAGAGGTTGTCGAGAGTCGGGGTGCGGGCGGCCTTGATGGCGTTGCCCTCGACCTTGTCGGTGATACCAAAACCATCCATCACGATGGTGACGACCGGTCCCTTGATGCCGGGGAAGTTGGAAAGTTTCTTGAGCATGTTGTGTCTCCTTGAGCTCGGCCTGAGCCTAGCCAGTTGAATTAAAATCCGAGCACAAATTTAGAAAACACCGGAACCTGTTGGTTCCGAGTTTTCCAAAGACACAACGATATGGCGCGCTACTTTTTCTTGCCCTGGTTTGCGACTGCTTCCATCTTGGCTTTGAGTGCCTCCTGGTCGCCCAAGTAGTAGTGCTTTACCGGGTTCAAGTTGTCGTCAAACTCGTAAACAAGGGGGGTCGCAGTCGGAATGTTCAGGCCGAGAACTTCTTCCTTGCTCATCTTGTCGAGGTACATCACCAGCGCGCGTAGGGAATTGCCGTGTGCCGCGATCACGATGCGCTTGCCGGCCTTCATCTGCGGTTTGATTTCTTCGAGGTAGTAGGGGATTACGCGGGCAATTGTCGTTTCGAGGCTTTCGTTCTGCGGGAGGAACGATTCGTCTACATCGCGGTACATGGGTTGTTTCTTTGCGCTGCGTTCGTCATCATCGGCGAGTACGGGCGGTTTTACATCGAAGGAACGACGCCAAATTTTCACTTGTTCTTCACCGAATTTCTCGGCGGCTTCGGACTTGTTTTTGCCCTGAAGGTCTCCATAGTGCCTCTCGTTCAGTTTCCAGCTCTTTACGACAGGAAGCCACGCTCTGTCCATCTCGTCAAGCATGTGGTTCAAAGTATGGATGGCGCGCTTCAGGTAAGAAGTGTAGCACAAGTCGAAATCATAGCCTTCGGCTTTTAAAAGCTGGCCTGCGGCGGCTGCTTCTTCGTGACCTTTTTCGCTCAGGTCAACGTCCATCCAGCCGGTAAAGAGATTCTTCTTGTTCCATTCACTTTCGCCGTGGCGGACTAGTACAAGTTTAATCATGAGGTTTCTCCTATTTATTGTTTCTGATGAAAGCAATAATAGAAAAAATCCTTGCCAAAATTAGATATATCTAATAAAATTAGACAAATTTAATTTAAAAATGAGAAAGTAGTGCTTTATTCCACAAAAAAAGCCCTCCCGCAGGGGAGGGCTCCTGTAAAGGCTTAGGTAATGATTACTTGTAGTAGACGATGTACACGGTGCCCTTGGTGGCACTTTCGAACATGGGCTTCTTGATCATCACCGGGTACATCTTGCCGTCTGCCGTGACGACATCAAGCCAGATGCCGCTAGTCAATTCGTCTTCGAACTGGAAGTTGGACTTTCTGAAGTCCTCGCTGCAGATCGGATCCTTGGTCGGCAGGAGACCGGTAGTCTGGGACTGGTCCTCATAGACGGTCACGCCGGCACCCGGAGTGATGTAGGCGGAGTTGTTTGCGAACCTGACGGAAATGTGCGGATTGTCGGCAAGGCCTGTTTCGAAGTTGATGGCGCTCTTGCTTGTGCCCATGCTGTTGGAAAGCGTGTCTTCGTGGGCCGTGACCGGCGTGCAGACCACTGCGGCAGAAGAAGAGGATTCCACGATCGGAGCCTGGCATTCTTGTTCGGAACGCGTGAAGGCGATGGAGTCGATGCTGACGTAGTTCGATGTTTCGAGGTCTGTTTCCTTGGTGCTGGAGTAGACGAATACGTAGAGCTTGAAATCGCCACAGCCGCTCAGTTCGGAGAACTCGAAGAACTTCTGCGAGAAGGGAACGCGCTCCGCCGGGAACACGACGCCATCGAGGTTGATGGTAATCTTGCCTTCTTCGAAGGACAGTCCGTTGACGACCTTACCCACGGCGAAGTCTACGCTGTCGATCATGGTGACCGCTTCGGCTGTGTAGGGAACTTCGGGGTTCAGGAATTCAGGGTCAAGCTTGACCATGCCGGAAAGGGATCCGCGCATGCCGCCTGCACCGTTTGACATCGGAGTAATCTTAAGGTTGTCGAAAATAATCGGGCTTAGGCTTGATGCCTTGGGCTGGTCAATGACATTGGCACCCGGATTGTCGGGATTGACCGGAGTATCGGGACTGCTGGAGTCGTCACCGCAAGCATACAAACCGAAAGAAGCTGCGGCGATAGCCGAGCCAAGAAGAATCTTTTTGAAGTTCATGAGTTACCTCTGTTTGTTTTCTATGAAAATAAACAAAAATGAACGAAAAAGCAAAGGAGAAAATGTTTTTTTTACTTTAAAAAGGCGAAAAATGCTCGAAAAAGGGCGCTTTTTGTGATTTCGCTACCCGAGCCGCTCAGTCAAGCGGGTAAATCGGCGCACGCTCCTGTTGTTGCGGACGGCGGTCGCGAACGCCCCCGGTGCAGAAAGTACCCACACGTGCCCCTTCGCTCGGGTGATTGCCGTGTATATCAGGTTCCGCTGGAGCATCATGTAGTGGCTCGAATCGAGAATCACGATGACCGCCGGGTACTCGCTTCCCTGGCTCTTGTGGATGGTGCAGGCATAGGCGAGCGCGAGCTGTTCCAGTTCGTCGCCCTCGTACTCGACGGTCTTGTCGTCGTAGAACACCGTCACCTTGTCGTCGCTCTTGTGCACCTTGAAGATTACGCCCACGTCGCCGTTGAACACGTTCTTGTCGTAGTTGTTCTTTATCTGCATCACCTTGTCGCCATCGCTCCAGGGGACTCCCATAATCCTGTGGCGGGCGACTCCGGAGTTCTGCAGTTCTTGCAGGAAGGCGTTCAGCTCGAAGATGCCGAGCGGGCCTTTGCGCATGGGGGAAAGGATTTGCAGGTCGGCCTTCTGGTCGATATCGATTTTGCTCCGCACGCCCGTAGCGAGAAGGTCTGCGATAATCCGCTTTGCCTGCTCGGGTTCCTCGAACGGGATAAAATGGAAGTTCGGGCCGTCGATGGGCGAGGGGACAATGCCCTGGTTTATCTTCGCTGCCTTGTCGGCGATGTCGTTCCCGCCCGCCTGCCGGAATATGTGCTGCAGGCGCGTCGTCGGTATTTTCGGGCAGCGGATGAGGTCGTTCAGCACGTTGCCCGGGCCCACGCTCGGGAGCTGGTCCGCATCTCCCACGAGCACGATGCGGGTCTTCGCGTGAATCGCCTCGAACAGCGCCGCCGCAAGCCAGGTATCGACCATGCTGAACTCGTCGACGATGAGCAAATCGCAGGGCAGCTTGTTTTCGGCGTTGCGGTTGAATTTCTTTGTGGCGGGGTCCATCTCGAGCATGCGGTGGATGGTACGGGCCTTTAATCCGCAGAGGTCGCCCATGCGCTTGGCGGCGCGGCCCGTGGGGGCGGCGAGGAACACGCTCTCGTCCATCTTCTGCGCGAGGTGCAAAATGCCTTTCAGGATGGTCGTCTTGCCGGTGCCGGGCCCGCCGGTGATAATCGATATGCGGTAGGCGAGCGCCATCTGGATAGCTTGCCGCTGGATGGGGTCGAACGCGAACTTGTGCTGGTGTTCCCAGTCCATGAGCGCCCGCTCGAAGCCCGCGGTGGGGAGCGCGTTGCCCGCAAGCCGGTACAGGATGTTGTCTGCAATGCTCTGTTCGGCGCGGAATATCGGCGGGTAGAAGCAGTCATCGTCGACGCGCTTGATGCGTTCGCGTTCGCACAGGTAATCGAACTGCTGTATAAGCCCGTAGACGGCATCGTCGTCTTCCATCGGGATGCGCAGAATCCGGAAGGTCTTTTCGAGAAGGATATCCTTGGGGAGGTACACGTGCCCTTCGCTGAAACTCGATTCCTGCAGCACGTACATGAGGGCGGACTGCAGGCGCTTGGGACTCTCCTTCGGGATGCCGACCTTCATCGCGATTTCGTCGGCCTTCAGGAACCCGATGCCCCAGATTTCTTCACAGAGCAGGTACGGGTTCTCGGTAATGCGGGCAATCGTTTCGGCGCCGAACTGGTTCCACAGGCGTTTTGCGACGCTACCCGCGATGCCGTGCCCGTACAGGAACAGCATCGTTTCCCTGCTGTGGCGGTTTGTTTGCCATGCGGCGAGGAAGGCTTCGACCTTCTTGCCCGTAAGCCCCTTGATTTTTGCCTTGCGGAAAATATCCGGATGGTTGTCGAGGATGTCCGCGGTATCGTCGCCGAACACCTTCACGATTGCTTCAGCCGTCTTGGGGCCGATGCCGCGGAATATACCCGAGGCGAGGTATGCGCCGATATCGCTTTCCTGCGGGGCCGCGACCTTGTACGAGGTGCACTTGAACTGTCTGCCGTACTTGGGGTGGCGCCCCCATTCCCCTTCCATCAGGAGTCTTTCTCCGCTCCCCAAATCGGGAAAAGTCCCCGTCACCACGACGGGGGCTTTTTCGCCTTCCACGGTCACGCGGAAAACGGAAAACCCGCTATCGGCGCTGTGGAACGTAACGCTCTTGATGGTTCCTTCGAGCTGCAGAGGCTAGCGCTCCTTAATCCGGTTCGTAGTCGTTCTTCGCATCGATAGAACTGTCCCACTTGTCCGGGTCGAAATTCTTCCTGGAGGCGAGTTTCTTGCCGCGCAGGCACAGGAGCGCGCCGAGCACGGCAGCATTTTCGATGGCGAGCACGAGGGCTGTCTTGTAGTCAAGCCCGAATCCGAGCGGGGCGCCCTTCAGGTTTTCGGGGCTCACCCACAGGATGTAATCGAAGCAGATGAACGCCATGAACATGCACGGGATAAGCGCAATCACGTAGTTCTTCTTCTTGCTGCGGAGGTAAACTGTTGCTACGCACAGGCTGCACACGGCCATGAGCTGGTTGCTCCAGCTGAAGTAGTTCCACAGGATGTTGAAGCCCTGCGGGTTCAGGTTGCTCCAGAAGATAATTACGAGGCAGATGGCGAACATCGGCACGGTGAGGAGCAGGCGCTTCTTCGGGTCGGTCTGGTCGATGCCGAAGAGTTCCGAAATCGTGAGGCGAAGGCTACGCAGGCTCGTGTCGCCGCTCGTAATCGCAAGGATAATCACGCCCACCACCACGAGGATGGAAATCGGGGCGAACGGGATGACGGTAGAGACGAGAACGCTCAGTACCTTCACGCCGCCTGCCGCCATGAGTTCGGGTTGCATGTGGTAGATGAACATGCCGCCCGCGGCCCAGATCATGCCGATGAGGCCTTCAATAATCATCATGCCGTAGAACGTCTGGCGGCCAGTCTTCTCGGTCACTTCGGTGCGGGCCACGAGCGGGCTCTGCGTGCTATGGAAACCGCTGATGATGCCGCAGGCGATAGTCACGAAGAGCATCGGGATAATGGGCTGGTGTGCCGGATGCTGTGTGAAGTTCGAGGCGATGTCGGAGAGGTTGAATTCGCTAAGCACATTGAGGTGCGGCGCGATGCCGATCATGATTCCGAGGGAGGCGAGAATGAGCAAGCCGCCGAAAATCGGGTAGATGCGGCCGATAATCTTGTCGATGGGGAAGAATGTGCTTGCGAAGTAGTAGGCGAAAATCACGCCGACCGCTACCCAGAAGAGCGTGGGGGAGACTGCGGAGCCCGCGATGATGGGCGTGTTGATGAGTTGCGCCGGCGTGTTAGTGAACACAGCTCCCACGAGGATGAGCGCGATGGAAATGAGCGCCATCACCACCTTCGAGGGGCCCTTGCCCAGGAACTTGCGCGAAAGTGCAGGCACGTTGTAGCCGTTGTTGCGCATGCTTATCATGCCGCTGAAGTAGTCGTGCACCGCACCGCCCAATACGTTACCCAGCGGGAGTATGATGAACACGATGGCACCGAACTTGATGCCGAGAATCACGCCGATGACAGGCCCGATACCCGCGATGTTCAGAAGCTGGATGAGCATGTTCTTCCAGTGCTTCATCGGGACGCGGTCAACGCCGTCGGGGTTAGCGAGTGCCGGAGTCTTGCGGTCGTCAGGGCCGAAGACATGTTCGACAAACTTTCCGTAGGTAAAGTATCCGCCAATCAGTATGGCGACACCGATAAGGAATGTAATCATGTTATGCCTTCTTTTTTACGTGTCATTCTGAGCGGAGCCGTTAGGCGGAGTCGAAGAATCTAAAAGCATGGAGATCCTTCGACGCGCTTCGCTTGCTCAGGATGACACTGTCATTTTTTATTCAATATCTTCTGCGGGTTCACTCGGTTCAGGTTCTGTGGGCTGTTCCGTCTCCTGGCTCAGTTCCTGCTGGGCTTCGTCACTAGCCTCTTCCGTAGCGGAGTTCTTTTCAGCAGTTTCGTTTGCCTTGTCTTCTTTCTTGGCGCCGCGCACATAGCCCTTTTCCTTCGCGATTTCATCCGGCGTCTTGTCTTCGCCGAATTGCTGGCGCAGGTAGAGGATGTTCGTCGTAAAGCTCGACTTGCCCGCATAATCGAACCCGACAACCGGGTGGTAACTCTTGCCGAGTTGGAGTGCTATAGCGATGCCGAACTTGAAACCGCAATTCCCGTCAACAGAAATATTCGGGTTGATGAACATGCCGGTGGGGTTTTCCTTGAATTCCAGGTGTCCCGAAGATTCCATCGTTGCGGACTGGTAGCCGAGCGTCATCATGACTTCGAAGAAGTTGAACGGCTTGTATCCGATAACCAGGTCGAATGTCGTTGCGCTCACGTCGAGGTCAAGCTGTCCATCGTAATCCTTGGGCCTGTAGCCGATGCTGCTCGAGTTATAACCGAAAACAAGGCTCACGTCGAGGCCCTGTGCCGCCGGCGGGAGCATGTATTGGAACCACCTGCCAAAACTGTATTGCAGGCCAAAGCCGAGCAGGCTGAAACCGCGCAGTTCGCTTACTGCCGGGAGCCACATTCCGCGAAGCACCACGCGCGCGTGGAATGCGCTCACGCCGATTTGCAGATAGGGGTAGGTGAATACGCCGAGCCCGTTCAGGGTCTCGTTGCCGTAGACAAAATTGTTCAGGTTCGCAGGGTCCGCAGTCGCGTCCCACTTGTCGCCGAAAATTGTGGGCACGTCGCGGGAATTGCCGAACACGTCCTTCTCGCTGAATGTCCTGTCGTCATCACCAATCGGGATGAGCGAAATGGGCAAGCCGAATTCAAAGTTCAGGCTTTGCGGAACGTTTGCGCTTACGTACCAGTTGCTGTTGAGCACGTTGCCCAGGTTCTCGATGATGGGCTTTACGTAGCCGGGGCGGTTGAAGATGCGGGCGTCTCCGCCGGGTCGGTCTTCGAATGCGGCGATGGATTCGTAGATGGATGCCCATCCGTCTTCGTCCATGGCAGGTGCGAAGGTGGATGCTCCCATTAAAATTGCGATAGTGTACTTGGCAAGCGTTTTCATACGCCGCCAAATATAGAAAATGGGGTCAGGTGCGTTCGGGGGTTAGAATTGGAACTGGACGCTTACGCCCACAAAGAAGAACGTCTGCCACATGTACGAATCGAGGTCGCAAAGCCCGCTGGCCTCGGTGTACACGTTCCTGAACCAGTTCTCGTAAATCTTGGCATAGGGAACAATGGCAATGTTGTCGTGCACGTAGTACTTGATATTGGCTATAAATCCGATTGACGAGCCCATGAATTCGGATTCGCTGACCTCGTCGCCGGAATAGGCCGTGTTGTCGGTGGTGAGCGTCGTGTAGGAAAGTGACCCGCCGAGCCCTACCTGGAAAAATTCAGGCCAGAACAGGTTGTATACAAATTCCATGCTTATGCGCCAGTACAGGCTGTTGCCCCTTACGGATTCGTCGGGGAACCCGTTTATGATTTGCTCGGATTCCCAGATTTGAAAGTTCAGGTCGATGGTGAATTCGCGCACGTTCACGCCGATAGTGAAGTCCGGGCTCGCGAAGATATTGAGTGCAGGGGAATGGATGGTCTGCTTTTTGCCGGAAGTATCTTTCAGGGAAAGGACTCTTTCGTTAAGGTCGCCCTTGCTTGCGTAAAGGCCCATGCCTACGCTGCCGAAGAATGTACGCGGCCAAGCATCTTCGGCAAAAGATACGGTTGCAAACAACAGTGAAAGTATAATAATAAAACGCTTCATGTTTTCCTTTACCCAAATACCCCAATTGCTGTACAAATATACAAAAATGCGGTGTGCTTCAACTAGCGGAAAAACTGGGGCTTTTGCGCTTGCTTAGTATCCGGCCCATTCCGCGCTTATGGAGGGGCTGGCCTTGCGTATGGCTTCATCTTCGGGCGAATCTTTGGCGGGTGCGATGTCCCCGCTTTCAATGCGCGCTTTGATTTCGTCGAATGTTTTTGGCGGTACAGAGTCGGGGGTGTTGTCGCCCAGCACCTTGCAGGGGGCGCCTTCGGATTCCTTCGCCTTGTCCTTTACCGGAGTGTACTCGCGGGCGGCGGGCACGGTGTAGAACTTGTCTTCTTCGGGGCACCAGGCGGTAAGGCACTTGCCGTACACGCAGCCCGAATCGAGCCCGATGAATCCGGGAACGTTCACGAACCCCATCTTGGCCCAGTGCCCGAACACGACCGTCTTGTTCCACTTGACCTGCTCGAACCACGGGCGGTCATTCCAGTTGCGTATAGAAAGCAACACCTCGGGGCTCATGTCCTCAAGGCGTGCCTTGCCGGGCTCGATGCCCGCGTGTACTAGGAGTGCGTGCGGGGTGTCGCGCCAGAGGGGCCAGTTTTTCACCGTATCGCGGATAAAGTTCCACTGCTCCAGCGGGAGCGCTTTGAAGCGTTTCCGCTGCTTGTCGGTCCAGGTGTTCTCCGGCGTTTCCATCATGCGGATGAGGTGCTCTTCGTGGTTTCCGCGCACGGTAAGAATCCCGAGGTCGAGAACGGTCTGCAGGGCGCGCCACATATCGGGACCCTTGTTGATGATGTCGCCCGTCTGGTAGAGCGTGTCGCTCCCGCGTACGAACCCGAAGGCATCGATGATGCGCTCGAGTTCATCTGCGCAACCGTGAACGTCACCTATGTAAAGAGTCCTGGACATGGTTTATAATTGATAATGGATAATTGATGATGGATAAATGCATACACCTATCTTTCGTCTTTCGTCTGTAGCGAGCATCGCGAGCGTTCTTTCGTCTAAATGTGTACTGCTTGCCTGAGCTTGTTCATCTCGTCGGCGGTAAGCTCGCGGAATTCGCCTGCGGGCAAGTCGCCCAGCTGGAGCTTGCAGTAGCTTACGCGCTTGAGGTCGCGAATCTCATACCCGATGGCGCGCATCATGCGGCGGATTTCGCGGTTCTTGCCCTCGATGAGCACGAGTTCCGCAAACCCGTTTTCAAGATACACGTCAGTCGCAAACGCGATTTCTTCTTGTGCGTTCGGGTCTTCGGGGTCACGGATGTCTACGCCGTCTACGAGTTTCTGCGCGGCGGCATCGCTCAGCGGGCGCGTCGTCCACACATAGTAACTGCGGGGGATTTCAAAACTCGGGTGCGTCAGTCGGTGCAGCAGTTCCCCGTCATCGGTAAACAGCAATAGCCCGCGGCTCTGCAGGTCAAGCCTTCCCACGTACTTGAAGGAGGCATACCCCGGCGGCAGGTAGTCATATACGGTGCGTCGCCCCTGCGGGTCATCTTTCGTGCACACGCAACCCGCGGGTTTGTGGAACATGATGACCTTCGTCTTCTTCGGGAGCGTCGCCTTCTTCCCGTCCACGAGAACCTCGTCCGTATTCTCGTCTACCTGGTGGCCCATGTCTTTTACGGTAGAGCCGTTCACCTGCACGCGGCCTTCCTGCACGAGCGTGTCGGCTGCGCGCCTGCTTGCTATACCGCACAGGGAAATAAACTTGTTTATTCGCATCATGGTAAAATATCCGTGAGGTGCGTCCTAGTCTTCTTCGCCGTCCATCTGGATTTGCAGTTCCTTGAGTTTTCTCCAGAGTGTGGCGCGGCTAATGCCGAGCTTGCGGCAGACTTCGGTCTTGTTGTTCTTGCATACGCTCAGCGCATGCAGTATGTGCCTGCGTTCCACCTCTTCGAGCGAGAGGATTTCTTCGCCTGCATCTGTGTCGTGGCTGCCCTGCGTATTGCCACCCTGGATATGGATTGCGGGCGCGCTTTCGCCTGCGGGGAGCGCGAGCGTTTTCCCGTTCCCGTCCTTGATGTGCGGGATGGCGGGCATCTTTTCGCGGGCCTCTTCCTGCACGTTTTCGGGCAGGTCTTCGAGCCGGATAATTCCGCCTTCCGAAAGCACAATCGCGTGTTCCACGATGTTCTCGAGTTCACGGATGTTGCCCGGATAGTGGTACTTGGTCAGCGCGTACTGGGCTGCCTGTTCTATATCGGTAATGTTCTTGCCGTGCGCTTCCTTGTACTTGAGGATGAAGTAACGGATAAGCGTGGGTATTACCGGCTTACGTTCGCGCAGCGGCGGGAGCGTGAGGTGGAACGTGTTCAGTCGGTAAAAGAGGTCTTCGCGGAACGAACCTTCGAGCATCGATGCCTGCAGGTCGCGGTTGGTAGCCGCAATGATGCGGATGTCGAGGTAGCGCGCCTCGGTCTCGCCCACGCGGCGTATCTCGTGATTCTGCAAAAAGCGCAAGAGCTTTACCTGCGTTGCGGCAGAAAGTTCGCCCACTTCGTCAAGGAACAGCGTGCCGCCGTTTGCGGCCTCGAACAGGCCCTTCTTGTCGGCGGTGGACCCGGTGTACGACCCCTTCTTTGCGCCGAAGAGTTCGCTTTCGACCAGGTTTTCGGGAATAGCCCCGCAGTTGACCGCGATAAACGGTTCGCCCGCCCGCTTGCTGTAGCGGTGGATCACGTTTGCGAGGAATTCCTTGCCCGAACCGGATTCGCCGGTAATGAGCACGGTACTCGTGGTGGGGGCAATCTTGTAGACCGTCTTGAGAATCTTCCGCATCTCGGGCGTATCGCCCAGGAGGCTGTCCAGCACCTGTGATTCCATGAGCTGGTGCGTGGACTTGTTCTGCTGGAGGGTCTGGATTTTCTTTGCCGTCTCTTCCAGCTGGTTCACGGTGGTCGGCTTCATGAGGAAGCTGTTTGCACCGCGGTTGATGGCGCTCGTGGCGCCGGGCCAGTTCTTGTTGTCGCACAGGACAAAAATCTCTATGCCGGGATTTTTCTCCTTGAGAAAACTGACCAAGTCCATGTTGTCGAAGGTAAGGAGCGGAACCTCGATAAACGCGAGGTCTATCGGGTCGTTCTTTACCAGTGGCATCAAATTGTCCTTGTCGTCACAGAGGATAATCTCCGTGTCGTCCAGGTTCCAGGAACGTCGAATGTCGCTGATAAACTCCTTGTCGGAATCAGCAATCAGGATGTTCATCGGCATGGATTACTGGTGGCTTTTGATGATTTCTTCGACCTTGTCGCGGAACTGCTGGATGTCGATGGGCTTGTTGAACGTGCATGCCACGTCGAAATGCTTGGCGGTGAGCAGGTAGTCGTCTGCAGCAGTACGTCCGCCGGCACTCACGGCGATGGTGCGGTCGCTCATGCCCATGCGGCGCAGGTCCAGAATGACCTCGTAGCCGTCCACGTCGGGCATAATGATGTCGGTCACGATGACATCGTACTTCTTGTTCTGGTACAGGGCCTTCGCTTCCTTACCGTTGCTTGCGGTTTCTACTTCGTACCCTTTAACCTCGAGAGCGGTTTTCATCATCAGGTTAAACTGCTCGTCATCGTCGATAATCAAGATGGTGGACATTACGCATCCTCCGTTTTTTCGTTTGCTAGATTCCAATATAGATTAAATTTCGTGCCCTTGCCGAGGGTGGAGGTCACAGTGAAACGCCCATTGCCGTCTTTTAACAACCTAAGCGCCGAAGAAAGCCCGAGCCCGAGCCCTTCGCCGGGCGATTTTGTTGTGAAGAACGGCGAAAAGATGCGTTCCAGCGTGTTGGAATCCATACCCGAGCCCGTGTCGGCAATCGTGAATTTCGCATAAACTCCCTTTTCGATGGGGTCCGAGAAGGGGTGCGTAATCTTGCGCTTGACCTCTTCGCGCTCGAGCGCGAACGTGAGGGTGCCGCCGGTCTCCTTCATGGCGAAAATGGCGTTGTTCGCCAGGTTGCTCAAAATGCGGTCGAGTGCCGCGGGCAGGCACACGATTTGCAGCTCGTGGTCCAGGTTGTCTGCCGAAATGTGGACGTTCGTGGGGAGCGTGAGCGAAAGTTTTTTGATGACGTCCTCGATGATGAGGAACGGCGAGAACTGTACGGGCTTCGGGGCGATGGATGTCTCGTTCCGGATGGCGCTCAGCACCTGGTTCACGGAATCCTTTGCCTTGTTTGCCGCCTTGTTCGCCTCGGCGATGAGCTCGCTTGCCTTGTTTATGCCCTTTAGCGTTTTTTCGGGAACATCGTCTGTCGGAGCGTTCTTGAGGAGTTCCTGTGCTAATTCACAGAAACCAATCTGGGCTCCGATACTGTTCTTGTAGTCGTGCGCAAAGCCTCCGAGCATGGTTCCCAGGTCCTCGAGCCTCGAGTGGATTCGCTTCTGTTCGCTCAGCATGTCTCGTTCGCGTTCAAGCCGCTTCTGCTCGGTCATGTCCTGCTTTAGACCGATAATCTTGTACGGCTTTTGCCCTGCGACAATCGGGATGAACTGCACGTTGTAAATGAATACCGGCTTGTTCTCGCGGATAAGTATGTTCGCTTCTTCTTCGGAAATTTTTTCGTGGCGCTCGTTCTCGTAGCTGGTGTGTATGTTCGAAAGCCCGTTGTTCCTGGCCTGCATTTCGCCGTAAGAAATCTTGCCTGGCGAATCGGTCGTTTGGATGAGGTTCCCGCGGGACCTGATGTCCATAATGTTCTGTGTCATGTAAACGCCCTGCTCGTTTTTTGACCAAAACTGGAACGGAAGCGCGTTGATGAGGGTCGAACTGAAGTTGTTCTGTTCCTTGAATTTCTTCTCGGAACTGTCGAGACGGTCCTGGTAGCGGGTGAGGTCCTTCTTGTATTCCGTGAACTGGCTGTTCAGCGTCTTGATGCGCTGCTGGTAGAAAAGCGATTTTGTCTGGTCGCTCAATAGCAGGAACCACATGAACATCGAAAGCGTGGTGCGGTATTTGTACAGGGAAACGTTGAAGGTGTGGATTTCGTCGTTAATCTGGATTTTTTCGTTCTCGCGGAAGATTTCGTTTTCCAGGAGAATGTTCGGAATCAGGTCCTGGATGCGGTGCATTTTCATTTCGGATTCCGACATGCGGAACAGGAGCTGCGCTGCTGAGTTGCTGCTGTTTATCCTCCCGTCGGGCTGGAAGGTGAAAGCGCTGTCGCTCAGTTGGTTCATTAGGCTTTTCATGAGCCAGTTCGAACTCTTGTTCTTGAATGAAATGGATGTGAAGTACTGCCCGCAAAGGATGGCGAGGAATATGCACGAATACTGGTGGAACTGCAAGAATACGGGGGGATTGCCGTTGACGTTGAAACTGCACGAAACGGGAAGCACGTAGTCCAGTAAAAAAGAGAACAGCACGAAGAACGTGAAACTGGTTGTCGCGTAAAAGTTGATTTGCATGACATCCTTGCTGCTTGTTTGCAGGGTGTTTCGTGTCAGCTTGAATATGGTAAGGACCAGGTTCGGTACAACAAAGATAAAGAACAGGATGGAATAGACCTTGAAGTACGGGAATTCCTGGAAAGGCCTGATCCCGAGAATCGTGAATTGCGTGAAGAACGATTCGTTGAGGCAGAAAATGGTTGTTACCGCAATGACGTTTGCGGCCCCCAGCGCGTTCAAGAGCCGCCAGAAGTTGGAACGGCGCAACTTGAGGGAATCTTCGCAGATATGGTAGATGGCGTTGCCCGCCTGTACCCATGCCAGCGCCTGCACGCCAAACAGAATCTTCGCGGCGAGGTTGATGTTGGGACCGCTAAAGAAAATGCTGCCCACAATGCTTGTGGTGTTCCAGAAGATGCAGATGAGCATCAACTGGTAGATTGCCTTCGGGAAGCGCTTGAGTCCGGTCTTTTGCCCCAATATGGTGGGGAAGGCGAACGACAGCAGGAGAGCCGTTGCCGAAAAGATAATCGTAATGGGTGAATTTGTAAAGAGAATCTCGTGCAAAGGCTATCCCACCGATAGTTGTTACTTGAGTCGGCGTATGCCGAAGGTCTCAGTCTTATCGTAAGAATTTGACGTGTTGAAACGTTCCCTGTTTTTCTCGTCCTGGTTGGGGTTCGGGTAGAACTTGCATTCCAGTTCAGCCTTGTAGATGTAGGCTCCCGTGCCCACGGCCCTGCCTTGCTGTGAGCGGATACCTCCATTGGGGGCGTTCACCCATTCCACAAAGAACGTCACCTTGTTGTTCGCCGAGTAGTAAACGTCAGAATCTACGGTGAATGTGCCCGAGGCACGGTTCACGAAGTTGCCTAGGTTCGAGTATATGGGTATGCTGTACTTCACCTTGAGGCTTCTCCAGTAGGCCGGCTGGCTCAGCGGGCCGCCACGCGGTACGGTGAGGTCCATGGTCCATACGGCTCCCGTAAGCGGCGTTACCAGCGTGTCGATACCCGTCTGCACAACCGCACCGTCTTCGATGCGGTCAAGCTTGTGGGTCGCCGGGTTCACCACGTAGACGTTTATCGTCTTCTTGCTCGGGATAAGCGACGGCGTTGCGGCAGAAACTGTCGTTACCTGGCTTGCGAGATGGATATCGAACTTTATTTTCGGGTTGCCCTCGCCGCCGATAGTGACCTTCGGGTTGTTCTCTGCCGGGCGGTTGCCGTTCTTGTCCATGAACGCGCTCGCTGTTTTCGGGGCAAGATTGATGCGGTCGCCTTCCATGACGGCCGATGCCGCGTCGGAGGTAAACAGCGCATTGAGGGTTGTCCCGCCGTTGCTCAGGCTCCAGCCTACAAGGTCTATCTTGGATATGTTCATGAGGTTGCGCTCGCGCACGTAGAGAATCGCCGTCGAATCGACGGTTGTGACGGGCTCGCTCAGGTACACGTTGAGCACCTCGTAGTTTGCAGAGTTCAGGCCTGCCGATACGAACACGGGGCCGGCGAGGTCTTCTGCAAGTACTGTTGCCGTTTCGTAGGCGGCTCCGGTACCGAGATGTTCTATCACGAGGCCCGCACCCACGAGGAGTTTGCCGTTCAGGGTGTCTTCGTAACAGCCGTTCGTGTTGCCCAGCATAAACGGTTCCGGCAGGTCGAACGAACTCGACATCTGGTCGGCGTTCAGCATGAACTGGGCCTTGCGCACGGTGAGCGTTTCGGGAGTGGAGCTGCCGAAGACAATCGAGATGGAATCCGGATAGTGCTTTGCGTCTACCGCCTGCAGGAACTGAATTTCGATATGTTCTGCAAGTCCGTCTTCGTCCAGGTCAGAGATGCTTGCGTAGGTCATCGGAATCGGGCGAATCTTCAGCACGACATCTACGACCTTCGGGGTGCAGGGGCCAATGCCGTTACCTGCGAGGTCCTTGATAGTTGCCGTGGGCGAGAGCGAAGCCTTCATGCCTTCGGTAACGAGCGAGCCTCCGCCTGCGTCGAAGTCGATTTCGAATTCCCAAATGTTCTGCGCCTCGTTGTAGAGCTTTACGCCCTTCACGTGTGCAGGAATATTGGCCCCGTCAATCATAAGCGGCCATTCCGGCGAAGGTTCCTTCACGGGTTCGCTGAACTGGATATAAACGAAGTCGTTTGTTGCGGTAGAAAGCCTTTCGAGTACAGAAACGGACACGAGATTAGGCGGAATGCCATCCTTGTAGAAGTCGGCGGATTCCTTCTTGCCATCCTTCGTGTTGCTTACAAGCGTGATGCTTCCTTCGGGGTTCGTGTTCACGGTGGCGCCCGTGAGGTTTGCACCCACGACAATGTCCCTGCCGTTCTGCGAAATCAGGTTTGTGCTCGTGACAGTATCGCCAGCGTAGGTAAACTTGATGGAGTTGAACGACTGGTTGTCTGCTGCGATGTATTCGTTGGATAGCGTAATCTGCATGGCATCGGGAATGTCGTCGCAGTCGGTATCGACCATGAGGGCGTTGTCGATAATCGGCCAGGGCGGCAGGTCCTCGATGATAAGCGGAACCGTTGCCGGAATGTAGTTGAACTTTGAAGAGTTGTTTCCGGTGGCCTTCAAGATTGTGGTGGTCGGCTTGTCGGAGGATAGGTAGAACACTGCCTCGCCCTTGATGATGTCGATGTGCTCGACCGGGGTTGTGGATGTGGGCGAAGTGTAGAACTTCGCGAAGCCGGATTCAGAAGTGAGCAGCACGCTGATGGGGTCAATCTTCAGGATTTCGAGGTTCGAATCGAGTAGTTCCAGGTGGACTTCGACCATCCTGCCCGTATAGACGCGCACCGTATCGACGGTGAACTTGAGGTAACGAATTTCGGGCGGAATCGTGATGGAGTCGACTTCCACGTTGCTGCGGACCACGGTACAGGCGCAATCATACTTGTTTTCTGCGTTCTGGTTCGCACCATGGTTGTGCCAGCTGACCCATTCCATGTAGTTGTTGCCGTAAGAAAGCGTGGTGTCAAGCAGGAAGATGATGGAGTCCTTGCGGGTATCGGGCATGTACATGGTGTGTTCGAAGTAGGAAGTTCCGTTCATTTCGAAATCGTCTAGCATGCCCATCGGGGATACCCTGCTGGTGCCGCTGTAACGGGCATCGTAGCCTTCCTGTTCGAGCGAGTAGTGCGGGCTTGTAAAAGGCGTTTCGAAGTTGATTGTGACGGTGCGGTGGATCTGCGGTCCTGTTTCGGGAGTGTAGTCCGCTCCGTAGCCATAGATGTGCTTGCCGTGGTAGTACACCGGAATGTACGGGTCACGCGTGAAGCCTACGACCTTCACGCCCTGCGAGTTTGTTTCGAGCTGTGAAGTTTCGGAACCGGTGAAGTACGGCGCCTGCGTGAGGTCTACACCGTTGAAATCTTCGGGAGCGTTTTCGCCCGTGTGTGCGGTGAGCGACCAGGCGTGCGTATCGAAACTTGCATACGTCGTGTTGAGCCACTTGACCTGGAAGATGATTCTGCCCGAAACGTATAGCTTGCTCTTGACGGTGATGGGCATGTAGTACTGCCCCACGCCATCTGCAGTAGGCTGCCCGAAGGTGAGTTGCGGCATCCCGACCACGAGACCGGTTCCATCGAAAACCTGACCGATGTAGCTGACGGGCGTTTCTGTGCCTATGTTGTTGCCCAGGTACAGGCGGAGTTCGAAATCCTCGAACACAAGCGTATCGTTGTTGTCGATTTCGATAATGAAGTCGCCGCATTTCTGCCATCCGTTGGAAGGCGAGCAGTTTGTCGTGTTCTGGTAGGCGCTGGGCTTGATCCACACGTCCAGATCGGCGTATGTCGCATAGGCTTCGGTGGTAAAACTGTATTCCTCGGATTTTGCCGCACCCGAAGATACGGTAAAGTAATACGTGGTTCCCGGCTTGAGATCGGTGAGCTTTGCCTCGTGGAAGAGTACCGCTCCGCCTTCTGCGGCCTGTGCTTGCGTATATGAACTAGGAGATGTACCGTAGTTCACGACGCCGTTCATGCGGTCGCTAGACCACCAGTAGATCTTTGCGCTACGGTTGTCCACCTGGCAGATGGTGACTCCGCTTATCGTTGTCATCTTGGGGGTCATGGTGAACTGGTACCACTGACCGTGATTGTTGTCGGTCGTGAGGTTCCTCTTCGTGTCCATGCCCTCGAGGAAGAAGTAGTATGTCTTGTTCGGGGTGAGGCCAGTGAGCGTCACTGCACCGCCCTTCGATGCTGTCGTCTGCTGTACGGAAAGCGTCGCGGATTCATCAGGCGATTCTGCGTAGAAAACGGTCACGAGTGCGACTTCGTTGGCATCCCAGCTTACGATTGCCTCGGTATCTGAAATCGGGGTGCCTGCGATGTTGCTGAATAGCGGGCCTTCGTTGTCGATAGGGAGCGTTTCTGCAAAGCTTTGTGCCGGAATCAGAAGTTGTACTGAGAAGTCGATACAGGTTTCCGTTGCGGTATAGTCGCTCCAGTCTTCGAGCAATACTGCGGTAGGTGCCGCACCGCCCATGAGGGCGCCGCGCGGGCATTGGTACTTGTATGGCATGCCGCCTGCATTGTAGCCGTCCGGGTTCGAGGCACGGTTATGTGGGTGGTTCGAGTTCTTGTCGCCCACGCCCATCAAGAAGGAAATATCCCACGGGTTTGCACCCAGGTTGTAGTAGATGTTGTCGAGGGCCAAATTCTTGTAGGCTTCCTTTTCTGCACCCGGGGGCAAGAGCTCGGAAAGCATGAAGATGGCGTTCGCCGCACCCATGTTGTAGCGGTTGAAACCCCAGGCGCTCGAAGTCCATACGAGGTTATACGGCCCGTCGGAGGTAACCTGCCCGAAGCGGTTCTTGTAGATGAGGTTTGAACCCTGCGAGCCGTCGTCGGTAAGGCGGCGCAGGCAGTTCGTGGCGCGCTGTATGAGCGTATCGCGTTCCAGTTCGCCCACGTTGTAGTATTGCGCGGTTTCCTTGTCCTTCAGGATGAGTTTCACGAACGAGAAGAGTACGTAGGAATGGATGTTCTCGAAGTCTGTTGCCCATCCACCTGGAGTAAAGCCACTTTTGAGTCCGAGGAATCCGCCCTTGAAGTACGGGCCCGCATCATCGGGTTCGTTGTTGTAGCCGTAGTTCGTGGAGTTGTCGTTGATTTTCAGGTCTTTGTATAGGTCGAACTGGTAAGAGGTATCTGCAGTGGCGAACCACAGGGCGAGTGCGGCAGCGGCGGCGTCGTCAATCATGTTCGTTTCGCTAGTGCCGCCCGGGTAGAAGCCTCCCAATTCATCCGTGTTGGTGTAGTGTCCGCCGTAGCCGTAGGTCTGCGGTTTCAGCACGTTCTTGTAGATGTCCTTGGCAGCCTCGATAAGCGAGTCGGCATATACCGGGTCGTACGGGTACCAGCCCATGGCGAAGTATGCAAGTGCTGCCGCGAATACGCCTGAGTTTGTTCCCGCTCCCTTGGCCACGTGACGGTCCGGGCCGCCCTTTGACTGGGGTTGCGCATCCTGCTTTTCGGGCACATCCCAGAACTGGTGGTCTTCGCTGCCGACGGCGATGGAATGGTACATGTCGTGCTGGGCGATAAGGCCGTCTTCCTTCGATGCCTTGTAGAGCTTGTAGATGTAGTCGGCACCGATCTTGGCTTCGTACAGAATGTCGGGGTAGCCGTCCGGGATTGTGTCGTCGTAGGAATGTCCATAGCGGTCTTCTGCCTTGTCCTGGTACACGAGGTAGGTCATCGCAAGTGCATAGGCCGTATAGCTGAGTGTTTCGGAAACCTTGAAGTGGTCACCGCAGTCGTGCCATCCGCCGGTGAGGTCGTGCCCGATTTCGGAACCGTCCTTCAGGTGGCAGGGGGCGTGCAGGTGCGAATCCGTGTTGCCGCAGCGCTGGATGCCGAAGAACTTGAGCGAGTTCTCGAGCACGGCGTTGAATATGGAGGGGTGCACGTGGAACGTGGCCGAGGTATCGTGCCCGTTCACGATGAAGTATTCGCCGATGGCGGTCAGGTTCGTGAAGTCTGCCTTGTAGAGCTTTTCTGTATTTCTGCTTGTGGAATCCTTGCTACCGAATTCATAGAGCGCGTCGAGCGAGTTGAACGCGCCATTGACCCATATATTCGGCTTCGGTGCAGCAGCATCGATAAGCGTGAGGTTTGAGTTCCCCACGTCGATGACCTGCTTCGTATTCGCGTCGACCACCTTGAAGGTCATGTCCGTCGGGTCGGCCACGTAGGCGTACTTGTTGTCCTGCGGCCTAAAACCCGCTTGGTTCACGCGGATGGGCCTGCGGTTGTACACGTTCAACGAGTCGAGGTACCTGCGGTCGCAATCCTTGCAGGTGCGGTCGATTTCCGGGAGTTGTGCCATGGCGTTCACGCACAGCACTTCTCCTAGAATGAAAGATATAGCCAATAGTTTTTTTAAGTACGTCAATTTTCTTCTTCCTTCCTAAATAATCTCCAAAAAATCAGACAAAATTACTTCCTGGCTCGCTTGAATCCGAAGGTTTTGGTTGTATTGTCGCTAGTCTTGATGACATCACCCTTCTTGTAGGATACGTCGCCGTCATCGCTTGTGGAGGGCTCGTCGGCAATGTAGGTTGCCTTTGACACAAAGTCAAACTTTGCAATGTAGGCACCCGTGCCGAGTTTCTTGCCGCTCTTGCTTGCGGGGGAACCACCCGGTGCCATCCATTCGAGATTCACGCGGAGTACGCCGTCTTCCGATATCTTGTCATATCCGATATCCTTCATCTTCATGCGGACATCCTGGTTTGCGATAAACTGCCCGAGGTTGTCGTAGACGTTCATCGTAAAGCGTATGTCGAAATCGAAAATCGGATTTCCGAGGTCATCGGTCTGCAAGGCAGATGGCATCGTGATCTCTACGATGAACTGCGGGCCTGCATGCTTGTAGATGTTTGTGTCAAGTACTGTAGATGTCGGAATGAGGTTGTCGTCGGTGAAATTCATTAGCGTCTCTGTGCCGTCCATGTTCATGATGGTTGCACGGAAAAGCTCGTTTTCTCCTACGATAGTTCCCATGTACGGGGCATCCTTTGTGGGAGTCGTGACATTGCTTGCAAGCGTTACGTGGAACTTGGTCTTTTCTGCTGTGGCGCCGCTCACGAGCACCCACGGGTTGCTTGCTGTGGGGAAGTTGCCTGCATTATCCTTGTAGCGAGAAAGTTCTGCAATAGGCACGAGCCTGATGTAGTCACCCACACGCACCGCACCTTCAGATTCTTCGGTATAGCCGAAACTTTCCTTGACTTCTTGCTTTGTCGATACGGACTTCGGCTTGAGGTAGATACCTTCTTGTCCACCGCGTTTGCGTTCAATGTAATCGAGAGCGGGGTTGTCTATTGTTGTAAGCGGTTCGGACATGGTCGTTTCGAGGAACTCGTATGCGCCTGCCGAACTCTTTGTCGCCTTCATGATGATGGGCGGGCACTTGTCAACCACAAAGTAGAACTTGTCGAAGAAGCCGCCTGCAGGCCCGAGTCTCGGGGTCACGTGTCCGTATCCGTCATAGGAACCGCTGGTGGTACCGAACGGGAATCCGTTCGATGTCGTAAGCGGGATGGTGATAATCGAGATCGTATCCTGCACCAGGGTGGAATCGTCGGTGACTGTCCCGGTAAGGGTGTCCAACTGCTGGTTGTGTTGCCAGTGTTCACCGAATTCCATCGTGTGCGTCCAGTCTGACGGGTAGTAGCTCTTGGTAATATTCTTCATGCCCCATTCCACGACGAAACTGTCGAGCATATCCTTGTCACGGAGTTTCTTTTCGAACTTCAGGTAAATCTCGTCGGCGTAGCCGTCGCCTTCGTTGTCGCGCATTTCTGCAAGCGTTATGGGCACGGGCTTCGGGGTTTCCGCAATCTTCACGCCTTGTGCGCAAGGCGATGCCGGGTCAAGCGCGTTGAGGGCTTCGTCGGTAATGTTGAAGCCGCTCTTGATGCTTGCGATGCCACCCACCGGGATGTATGTCCCGTTCGTATTGCCGGTCACCACAAACTGCCAGCTCTTGCCGCCGTTGTTTGTAGTGGCCCTGCCCGCTACGCTGATGAAGTCGCCGGAGACACCTTCGATGGTGAGGGGCCATGCGCTCAGCGAAGAAAGCATCACGGGTTCGGTAAAGGAAATCATCAGGGTATCTTCGACAGAACGCGGCTCGGGATTTTCCAGAATCGTCACGCTCAGGAGCTGCGGTGGAATACCGTCGGAAATCTTCGCGTTTTCGCGGGAAACCTGCCCCTTGGTAAGGAGGTAGATGCCCGCGGTTCCGGTGGGGGCTGCAGTTGCCGGTACCGTTATGCCTGTAAGCGGGATGGTTACGTCGGTCAGTCCGGTGATGGGCTGCGGTACAGCAAGCGTTACCGTGTCCGGCATGCCGTCGATAAACACGCGGACGCTGTCGAAGGCATAGCTGTCATCGAATGCGTTCGAGAAGCTGATGGTCAGCTGGTCGGCAACGTTGTCGCAGTCCGTATCCTGTGCGAGCACCAGTTTCGGCGCGGGGTAGGTGGATTCCGCGTAGAACGTCTGCTTCGAAATGTCTTCTTCGTCTTCGGGGTCCATGTAGATGACCTGGATGGTGTCGCCTGCGAAGAACGATATCTGGTTGTTGGTGCGTGTACCCTTCGATACTTCGAGCGCGGTAATGGTGTACTGGCTCTGGAAGTAGCCCGGATTGGCGGGGTCAGCAACCATCGTTACCCTGAGCGTGTCGCTCTTCTTGTTGTTCACCACGAGCACTTCGATAGGCTGGTTGTACTTGGCCTTGTCCTTGTCGGTCAGGAATATGTTGAACTTCGTTCCTGCGGGGTCTGCGGGGCTTACGATCGGTCCGCCGGCCTCGTTCTTGATGGTGAGTGCCGATGCCGTAGCGTCGCCCTTGGTAAACTGCACGAAGTAGGAGCGGTTCACGAAGGCGCACCCGCCGTTTTCGGTACAGGCAGCGCAATCCGGGTTCGGGCCTGCAAATATCGTCACGTCCACCTTGTTGCTTCCGATACCCATCTTTACAGGGATGTTCAAATCCCAGAGGTCGGTGGCGATATTGTAGTGGGCGACAACCGTTCCCTTGTAGGTCATGTAACTTTCGTTGTCGATGACCTGGTGGTCAAGCGGGAGCTGCGTGCCGTTTGCCCAAATCTTCGTGATGTAGCCACCTTCCGTGATGTGGGCTTGACCGGTCACGTAGACGGTACTGCTGGACTGGTCAATTTCCACATAACTTCCGTCAGAAACGTTGAACGGGGCATCGAGCGTGACTTCGATTTTGTAGTTCGCGCGCTTCGTTTCCATTTCGCTCTTGGAGGGGCTGTAGCCCCAAACGAATTCATCCTTGCGGTACACAGCCACGTAGGGGTTCACCGGAGCTACACTGAAGTCGAGGTCTCCGTCGTCCTTGCTGATGCAGGGCATGCCCGGGTAGTCGGCGTAGTCGCCGTTCGCCTTGCTGTGCGGCATCCAGCTCCAGTCGCCCGGATTTGCCGTGAGGGTTCCGCCAATCTTCTCCTCGTCGGAGACCCAGTACCAGGTGCCGTCGGCATTGCAGTAGAGTTTCTTGTTCTGCGGCGCCACGTCGAGCGGGTCGTCCTGGCCGGGAGCGCGGATGCGGGCCACGAACAGTACGTCTACGCGGAAGCGGCTCGAACTCTTGATGACGGTCGGGCCGAGCGGGATGGGGAAGTACCACTGCCAGGTGCCTGTAGCGGCATCGTAGGTGTCTTCGATTTTTACGGGGCGCACATGGCGGAAGCCTTCGTTGAGAACGTTTAGCGTTGTTGCGTCGCAGGCCTTGTTGAAGCCCGCTTCGTCGTAAGCCTGGCAGATGTCGGTACGGATGGCCACGTCATCGTACAGGTCGTCGTCGCCACGCATGAACATACGCACGGTAAGGCTGTCGAAGGAACGCGATTCGTTGTTGAAAATATTCATGTTGATAGCAGGTTTTGCTGACCATGAATACTGGTAGGTGTATACGCTGAAGTCGTACTGCGTCACCGGTGTCGTGAACTTGAGCATAGCGCCCGTCTCGTCGTTCACGTTCGTGTATTGTCCGTTGCTCTCAACTGCGTAGTAGTATGTCGTCTTTTCCTTGAGACCACCGATCTTCACGTAGTGGAACTTGGTCGGGATTCCTGCAACATCGGCGTTCCCGGCTCCCGTGTTGTGAGCGTATTCGTTCGGGTTCGTGTGCGGGATGGTGTCCCAGTAGAGTTTGGATTCGTATTCGCCGTTCGGGGTAAACCACATGATTTCGGCGCTGTCTGCGCTCACGTTACAAACGGTCACGTTCGCGATTTCCGCATTCTCGACCGTGTTGAGGGTCGTGAAGCTGAATGGGGTCTGCGTGCTGTCGACCATGTACTTGATGTTCGCGTTCTCGGGCACGTAGGCGTTCATGCCAATGGCGTAGAAGTAGTATGTGGTTCCCGGTTCAAGGTTGCGGAGGATAATCTCGTGCCGTACCCCGGGGGTGTTGTTGTCGGGCACGGCTTCTAGGTTCATTTCGGTGAAGGTCTCGCCTTTGCCGTAATAGAGGGAAGTTGTACCGCGTATGTCGAGCTTCACCATCACGATGGCGGAGTCCATGCTCACGTGGCGGATTTCCACCTGCATGCCGGGGGCGCGGGTACGGTCGATTTTCTGGGAGGCTAGCATGCCGGAACTCACGAGGGTCGCTGCGGCGTCGATACAGGTTTCGGAAAGGTGGTATTCTTCCCAGCTGCGCGTACCTGGATCCCAGTCGTTTGTCGCTCCCGGTTTCAAGCCACCGAACAGGGCGCCTACGGGCGGGGTGTACTTGTAGCCTGCACCGGGCATGTTCTTTCCTTCGGGGTTGGCGGCGCGGTGGTGCGGGTGGGCGTCGTTCTTGTCACCGATACCCAGGATGAAGGATACATCCCACGGGTTCACGCCCAACATGTAGTTCAACTGGTTGATACCCAGCTGGTACATTTCGACGGACTTCCAGTCAGGGGCATTCATGTGCGGCAGGACTAGTCCCTTTTCTTCAATGTCTGCCGCCACGTCTGCGTAGGCTAGAACTTCGAATATGTTACCGGCCTGGTAGCGGTTGTAGATCCAGGTACCGTCGGTGAACATCGAATACCAGGTCGGGTCGTAAGTGACCGTTGTCGGTTTCCAGCCGATGGACCCCGCGGGGAGCGTGATGGAACCCGCTCCGTTCCCGGACATATCGCCCAGGTTGTAGATCATGTTCGCAATGCAGTCTTCGACCGCGTTCAGCCATTCTTCTTCGGTCAGGCCATATTCGGTTGTCGCCTTTGTCTTGTCGGCAAGGATAAGTTTGTAGAGTGCGTAGAGCGCATAGGAGTACGTGTTTGCCCAGCTTGTGTTTTTCCCGTTTTTCAGGAATCCCTTGTCGTTCGTGACGAACCAGCCACCTTCGAAGCAGCCCGCGCAGTTTTCCATGTATTCCTGCCCCTGGACAAGGTTGCGGGTACGGATCATGTCGTCGGCATAGGTCTTTTCGCCGGTTGCATAGAGAAGGGCCACGGAGGCGAGAGCCATTTCGTCGTAGAATTCGTTGTTGCCGTTGTAGGCTGCAGTGGACCATCCGGCGGCTTTCTTGTTGTACGTGAAGGTCTTGCCTTGGGCGAGATCCTTCGCAAACTTGTACATGTCTTTGGCAACCATCAAGCAGCTATCGGCAAAAGGCTTGTCGTATTCGGCGTACATCTTGCTGAGGATGGCAAGGCCTGCCGCCGTTTCGCCGCCGATGTTCGAACCGACTTCGCCCAGGCGGACGGTTCTGGTTTTGGGGCCGCCGCGGTCATTTGCGGCAGTGGAATTGTCTACAGGCATGTTGTCGCTGTTTTCGGGGCGGCCCCACCAGTTGTGGTCGCTGCCGAAGTTACCCACGGAGAGTGCCATCTCATCAACGACACCGTTTGCACGCTTGTAGGCGCGCAGAACGAAGTCAGCGCCGTGCTTTGCTTCGCGGAGCATGTCCGGGATACCGTCGGTATTGACCGTTTCTCCCTGGTTGTAGGCGTAAAAGTCGTCGTCCGCATCGGGGTTTGTTGCCGCCATCACGGCCGAGACCATGAACGCGTACATCTGGGTCTGTGATTCCTTCAGGTGGTCTCCGCAGTCGTAGTAGCCGCCTTCCAGGGTGCCTGCCAGCGATGCGTCGTAACTTCTTTCGTCACCGTCACTCACGGTCGAGATTGGGCCGGCACCGTCCTTGGTGTGGCTTGCCGGGTGGAACCAGGATTCGCCATAGCCGCTGCGGTTGATGCCGTAGAACTTGAGCGCCGCGGAGCGCACCATGGAATAGACCTTGTCGCTGATGATGAATGTGCTCGAAATATCGTTACCCACCTTGATGCGCAGACGGGTCTCGGTGGGCAGGCTCAAGTTTCCAAGTTTGCCAACCTGAATACTTCCGGATTGGCCGGTTATGTTGACGGAATAGCGGTCCTTGTTGTTTGTCGCCGCATTTGTGCCCGCATTGATGATCCAGGTTGAGGCTACGGTTTGGCCGCTGGGTGTAAGTGTTCCTGTAACAGCCGGGGAAAGGGAGTTCCCGTCGACATCCACGACTTCGAACGAGGTCGCGTTGCCTACGTAGTAGAACTGCTTTTCAACGTCTTTTTCGAGATACCCGGCCTGGTTGACGCGTATGGGGGACATGCGGTAGTTCAGCGCATCCAGGTAAGCCTGGTTCAGCGTGTCGGGGATAATCTCATTGGGGGTATATGCGGCGGGCGTGCGGTTCTTCGGAATCGGGTTCCTCGGAATCGGATCGGGGACAAAGTGGTTAAATACGGTAGAGTCCCAGGTGAGTGGCCACACCGGTCGGATAAGGTCATAAGGAGTTGGTTGTTGTTGTCCGGCTGCAAATGCGGAAATCGCGGCGAGCAGCGTGACAGACAAGAGCTTCTTTACAGGCACAGGGCCTCCTTTTTCAAAATACACAAAACAGGACTCAAAAAGAGCCCTTTCGCAAAACACTAAACATCCCAAACATAAAATAGATTTATTATGCAGAAATGGGTCTACCCGGTGCATGAAAAAGCGTTGAAAATCTCTTAACAGAGCGGGTTTTACGGCGTTTTTTGTTACAAACTTCTTGCAAGTAAAATTCTGTTAACGTTTGGCCGAAAGAAAGCGACCTGAAGCGGGAAAAGTGAACAAAAAAGACCGGCTTTCAGCCGGCCTTTTAAACCTGTTGTCGAACGAACGGTCTTCTGTGAGCAACAAAGCCCCAGTTATTAAACTGGGGCGATTGCGAGAGCGAGTGAGAAACCGGAGGTCTCGTCACCCGAAATGTCGAACGAGCGGTCTTCCGTGAGCAAAAAGCGACCGATATTAATCGGTCGCGATTGTGAGAGCGAGTGAGAAACCGGAGGTCTCGTCACCCGAAATGTCGAACGAGCGGTCGCTTATCAATCCCCGGTGAAGATGATCACGAGAACAGAAGCGACGAACAGCGCAGACACCACGAGGAATTCCCACGGGTTTTCCATGATGGTGGTCTTTGCAGAACCCATGCTCTGGGCTTCCATCTTCTGCTGTTCTTCGGCCTTTGCCTTGGCTTCAGCTTCGGCAGCCTTCTTTTCTTCTTCGGCCTTGGCGAGAGCGGCGGAGTCTACCGGGGCTTCTTCGGTCTTGGCTTCGAGGACTTCGGTCTTGGCGGTGTCGGCCGGAGCGGCAGCTTCGGCGGGCGCTGCTTC
>FLNZ01004421.1_pt1 | contig 39758 bp, 28 predicted proteins | sample 1140391 | NCBI WGS metagenome assembly FLNZ01 (sample SAMEA3878171, study PRJEB12797) | bioreactor metagenome | biome: Moose rumen | place: Sweden | collected 2011-10 | reverse complement strand
TTATGTCTGTCTGTCAAAAAGGTGGCTAGGTGGCAACTATGAACTGAGAACTGAGAACTGTGAACTATGAACTGTGAACTAAATTCTTGTTCTTATGTCAAAAATTTAAGCGCAGCGCCCCCACGCAGCAAGGGATTAGACACAAGAACATAAGTTCACATAAGGCTGTCGCCGCGGTGTGTTGTTTGTCAAATAAAATCAATCAAATAAATAATCAGATTAATCAGATTAATCCGTAGTTTTTTAATTTTTTAGGTGCCCCATTAGGAATTGTGCATTATTCCAGGTGGAAGCGGTAGATGCCGCCGTCACGGGAGCCTACAACCAGAGTGTTGCCTATCACTACCGGTGAGGACTCGAAGTTGCTGGAGAGAACTTCGTCGAAGAGCAGGTCGCCTGTCTTGCCGTTGAACATATAGAGGTGTCCGCTGGAGTTGCCTATCACGACAAACAGCTCATTTTTCTCGTTATAGAACCCCACTGGCGATGACCAAGCGTAGAAATTGAGAGGCTTGCGGTAAAGGAGCTTGCCGCTGTTCTTGTCGAAGGCGAGAAACTCTGAGTCGCCCTTGCCGTCGAGCTGGTTGAACGAGGCAAAAATCATGTCCTTGCAGTTGCCGTCGCCAATGAGTGGCGTGCAGTAGAGCCCGCCATCAAAGTGGTTCTTCTCGCCTTGATAGCTGCGGGCACTGGGTGCCGACCACTCCCACACAAGCGAGCCGTTCAAGCCGTTGAGCTTCACAAAATGAGTCAGAGCATTGGCTCCCGTCTGCCTATCCACCTCGCATCCGCAATAGAGATAAGGCACGCCATTCTCCACTTCGAGGACTATGCTGCCGTCGATGTCGTCATGGTTGTCGTAGTGCCACACAGGCTTCATGGTGTTGAGGTTGATGCACAAGACGTCGCCGTGGTTGTCGCCCACAAAGCCATAGTTCTTATACACCGCCATGCTCGACTCGATGCCGGCACCGCCATCGCCCTTGATGATATATCGCAACGCGCTGTGCATCTTGAGCTTACCATTTCCCAATCGCTCATATTTATAAATTGTGCCGTTCTCGCCGGGCCAGAACAGGAACTGCCCCACCACGATGGGTGACGAGTCGTAAGCGCCCCAGCTGCGTTTCGCCTTGGGGTCACGACCCCATGTGTAAGCTATCTGGTGAGTGTTGAGGTCAATTCCAAGATGCCCGAAGGGCTGGTTGTCGGGGATACCGTGCCCCACATAGAGGCTGCCGTTTAACGCCGGGTCGAGCGACACTGAGCCTTTTATGGGGTTGCCCACGATGAGAGGGCTACGGCTCTGCTTGCCGGTGGCATAGTCGAGGAAATACACCTCTCCACACAGCGAGCCCACTATTATCTCCTCGTTGCTGAAATTTGCCGATATTTCGGGCGACGACTTCTTGAACTGCGCCACTTGGGCGTCGCTCCACTTGATATATACCGGCTCACCAGTCCAACCCGAGCCACCGCCCCAGTCACCCCTGACGGCAGTGTGAGTGACCCAGTCGCGCACTATCTTGGAGGGAGTACCCTTCACAGTGCCGCTAAATCGTCGCGCGTCACGCTTAGGACCGCCACGGAAGGTGAGGATGCCATCAACGCCCTCGTAGGGGTCGGCAAGGCTGTTGAGCTCGCCGCTCGTCACAGTGTCGAGCACTTCCACGTCATATACCAAATCCTCGACGCTCTGGAACGTCGTGTCAGGGAGCATCACATTGTCAAGTTCAGCTTGTTTTATGCTGTCAGAATCTTTCTCTGAGCTACTTGTTGTTATGCCTTTACAGGCAGGGAATGTGGCAGTTATCAGCATCAATGCCACAGCGGTCAAAGTGCACCAGTTTTTTCTTTTCATCACAATAAGTCTCTAAATTTTTGCTGCAAAGTTAGTGCAAAAAACACAATAACACCCATTTTTTGACTTTTTCTTTAAAAATGTGGTGGCAATTTAGCTTAATTCGCAAATTTATTATTAATTTTACCACATAAATTAAAAACATATTCACAATGAAAAAGATATTACTCTCCCTCGCATTACTGGCTGGTGGAATCTGCACAATGAGCGCCGGCATCAACATTGGTGGCACAGTCTATAGTGCCGACACTATCATGCACCGTCAAGTGGGACCAGGCATCTACAACACCATCATCCGCATCCCCGATTATCCCCTCAACGTCTATCTGCTTGAGGCCGACATGAGCAACCCCTACAACCGTGTGGAGACAACAATAGGCTACAACACTCTGGGACGCACCGAGTTGCTTACCAACGCCTATAACCGCAACCGCACCGCCACGCGCCGACCTATCGCGGCTTGCAACGCCAACTTCTGGTGTGTGAGTGGCAACGGCTCACCAACGATGGACTTCGAGCTTGGCGACCCCTTTGGCGCTGTGGTGCGCAACGACAGCGTGTATCTCAACACCGAGACCAACGCCGACGCCTGGAACGGCGGGCCTTCACGCACTGGCGCCTGCGCCATCACCCAGGACAAGACGCTCTACTTCGGGCATTTCAACTGCGGGGGAACCCTATCCTCACCAAAACTCGCTGCTGCCGCGCCCTTGAACACGGTGAACCGCCGCAACCTGCCTCACACCGCGGTGCTGTGGACTCCCGCCTTCAGCCGCACCCGCGAGTTTGAGACCAACTGGGTGGATTACAACGAGAAAGGCGTTGCCGATGCCGACAACTTCTACCTCACCTTCAACGAGGGCAGCCGCTGGCTCGTGAACCAGGATATGCATTTCACCATCGCCAAGATAGTGAGAAATGCCGACCGGCAGACGCTCGGCGACTACGACGCCTGCATCACCGCCACAGGCTTGATGAAAGACTATCTCGCGGCGCTTGCCGAGGGCGACGAAATCACCATCAACCACGGCTGGACCTACAACGAGGAGACCCAAGCAACACCGTTCATCGAGAATATGGTCGAGGGCAACGCTCCCGTGATGCACAACGGCGAACTCACCAATCGCAACAACGACGAGAGCTACAACTCTATGGTATATAGCCGCACTGCCTACGGCTGCGACGCTACCGGCAAAAAGCTCTACATGATTGTCATCGATAAATCCACCAGCAGATACTACGGCACCAGCAACGGATGCTCCACAACGGTGATGTGCCAAATTCTAAAAGACCTGTATCCCGACATCTCGGAGGTGGTGAACATGGACGCTGGCGGCTCAGCCGAGATGATGGTTGACGGACGCATTATAAACACCACCACCGAGGGTACTCCACGCTCGGTGGCGTGCGGCTGGATGCTCGAGACAGAGGCACCCGAGGATAACGTGATAGCCTCTATCCAGTTCTATGACTTCCGCGCCGACCTGCCCATCTATTCCTCCTACACCCCTCGCATTGTGGGCTTCAACCAATATGGCGAGGTGGTGAACGACGACGTGACAGGATTCACGCTCTCGTGCGACGAAGTGCTTGGCCACACCGAGGGCTCGACCCTAGTGCTTGGCGGCAATGTCGCCTCGGCCAGTGTCACCGCCACCTACAACGGCATGACAGCCACGGCTCCCGTCAGGACTCTCGCTGCTCAGCCTTCCATCTCCATGAAACCTATGATTCTCGTCGATAACCGTGAATTCCCCATCGAGGTAAGCGCCACCGTTTACGGCAAGAAATACTATTACGACGGAGAAAAGCTCACATGGCAAGTCGATGACCCGAGCATCGCGACAATCGACGGAGGCATGCTCAAAGGATTGAAGAACGGCAAGACTGCCTTCAGCTGCATCATTGGCGACTACGTTGACACCGACAGCATCACCGTAGAAATCAGCGACCAGGAATATATAGAGCAAACGTGGGACGGATGGGCATTGAAAGGTGCTGGCGCCAAGAATCTCTCTCTTGACGAGAACGGAAATCTCTCGTTCACTTACAACTCCAACCGTGCCCCATACATCCAGCTCTCGAAAGACATAACTTTCTACAGCCTCCCCGACAGCATATCGCTCACCTTCACCAGCTCGCTGCCTATGCAATATGTGCAGATTGACGTGAGAAACACCGTGCTCAACAAGCTCAACTACCTGGAGTTCGGGAAAAACACCGGCTTCGAAGCTAATCAGGAATACACCCTCAATTTCGACCTCAACGCAATGGGCGGGCTCGACAACCTGCTCACCTATCCACTGACTCTGCACACCATCAAGTTCACGCCAGTGAAGAGCAACTTTGGCGAACATGTAATCCAGCTCAAGTCGCTGAAAGCCCACTACCCCATCGCCTCGGCTCTGCCTGGTGACGTGAATGGCGACGGCGAGGTCACTGCCGCCGACGTAACGGCGCTCTACGACTACCTCCTCAACAATGACACCACACACGTGATCAACGGCGACCAAACTGGCGACGGCGACATCACCGCAGCCGACGTGACAGCAGTTTACACAATCTTACTTGAGAATTAGATTGAAAAACAGATAAAATATTGATTATCTCAAAAAGCCACACCTATTGGTGTCAAAAAGCCTCGCGAGCTCGGTGTTTTTTAATAATTCCGGCGTAAGCCGGCTTTTCGACGAACTAAGTTCGCCACTTTTTGAAAAAAAAAGAAACGTTCCCCACATTTTCTTTTTTGATTCTCAAATATTTCCACTAAATTTGCAAAACATTGAAAAGCAATAAAACTCTAAACATGAAATCAGGATTCTATAAAATCATACCGATAATGCTATTGGCTCTATTCTTGTCGTGTTCCCACAATGACAAGAGCAGTGGGAACAATGAATCAAATATTGTAGCAAGTCAAGAGAATGAATTCCAATCACAAGTAACAAAAGACAACAAACCGTTAACTCTTAGTGACGAAGAACGAGGTTGCGTCGATAAGGCGAATGAGTTGGCTTTCACACTCATGCTTAAACAGTCGGGAAAAACTCCTTATAAGAGTTTTACGTTCTCGCCTTTGGGCGTGAATTGTGCTCTTGCAATGACAAGCAATGGCGCTAGCGGAGCAACGCTCAAAGAAATTGAGAACCTGATAGGACCAATAGGTGACGCTAATTCATTCTTCAGCAAATATGTCGCTCATTTATCGTCTTCGGTTGTTATAAGCAACTATTTGGCGATTAATAATAAATACCCCATTAATCAAGATTTCGTAAAGTCGATAGAAGGAATGTACAATGCCCACGTGAGCAATTTAGAATTTGGCAACAATGACGCAATCCAACGAATCAATGACTGGATAAAACACGTGTCAGATGGAGAGTATGAAAGTGTTTTCGACAGGACTAATGCTAACGAACTAGTATATCTTATCACATACATGAAATTCAAGGCTCTGTGGAATAATCCTTTTAAAGAAAGCAACACTTCTGACATGGATTTCACCAACGACGATGGCAACACCACACAGGTGCCAATGATGTTTCAACATGTATATGCATATTCAGGTGAGCTATATTACCAAAACGATGACTACAAAGCTATTTCTCTGGGATATGAAGACAGTGAGTATCGCATGCTCATCGTTTTGCCTAATAACACGAAAATCAATGACTTTATAGCTGTGATGAACGCCAATGAATACAATCACATTATCTCAAGTCTCAAAGCCAATGAAGAGACAATTAATTTAAGTTTGCCCCGATTTAGCACAAACTGCACTCTCAACCTCCATGAAATGTTATTGAAATTGATACCAACTGCTTTTAATGGTGATGCAGACTTTAGCAGACTCAGTAAAGTGAAGTCATATCTTAGCCGATTCATGCAAGATACAAAAGTAGTTGTTACAGAGTATGGCACTGAAGCGAGTGGTGCAACAAAACAAAGCGAAACAGAGATGTCGATAAATCCAGATTTCACAGCTAACCACCCCTTCCTCTATTTCATCTACGACAACACAACCCACGCCATCCTGCAAGCAGGACAATACTGTGGGAACTAAGTAAATTTGACACATTAAAAAAACAATAAAAACTCACAGCAAAGTAACAAAACTAGCGAAGTGACAGAACCCGCGAAGCGACAAAACCCGCGAAGCGACAAAACTAATAACTATACAATTATGAACTATCAACTTATCAACCTACCTTTCACCGAGAATGAGCTTGAGCCCGTGATTAGCGCCGAGACCATTGCTTTGCATCACGGCAAACATCTGGCGACCTACGTTAACAACCTCAACAACCTGCTGCCTGGCAGCGGAATGGAGGACAAATCGCTAGAGGAAATTGTGGCGAGCGCCACAGGCGGCATCTTCAACAACGCCGGACAAATCCTCAACCACAATCTCTACTTTGAGCAACTGCAAGCTCCTAGCGAGGACAACCACCCTGTGGGCGCGCTTGCAAAAGCTATTGACGAGCAGTTCGGCTCATTCGACGCGTTCAAAGAGAAATTCGCCACAGCCGCCGCCACACTTTTCGGCTCAGGCTGGGTATGGCTGGCGAGCGACGAGAACGGCACACTGCACATCCTGCAAATGACAAATGCCGACAACCCTGTCACGAAGGGATTGAAGCCGCTGATGACAATGGATGTGTGGGAGCACGCCTACTACGTAGACTACCGCAACCGCCGCCCCGACCACATCGCCGCAATGTGGAAAATCCTCAACTGGCAAGAAATCAACCGCCGCTATGAATAGTAAAAAAATGAGGCTCAACGCGCGTTGAGCCTCATTTTTTCAGATTAGAATCGGTCACTTCACATCCAGGTAATCGCGCAACGCGTTGACATATTCCTCAAACGCCTGCTTGCCGCTCTCGGTCACACTACAGGTCGTTAGTGGTTTCTTGCCCTGGAACTTCTTCTCGACAGTGATATATCCTGCCGCCACCAGTTTGTCGAGCTGCACGCTCAAGTTGCCGGCTGTCGCCTGCGTCTGCGCCTTGATATAGACGAAACTCGCCTCCTCGCAGTTCATCAGGATTGACATTATCGCCAGCCGCAGCTGTGAGTGCAGCAACGGGTTAAGTTCCTTTAGCATTGCTTCTTGGCTTTAGCGTTCAACACATGACCCGGAATAATCATCGTGAAGACGAAACACAGGATGAACAGCGGAATAATCCACCACACCTTCAGTGGAATGTCGCTTAGCACACAGCCCAGCACAAAGGTTCCTGCCACCAAACTGAAGGCGCCGCCCACCACCATCGACTTCTCCTGAAGGATGAAGCCCTGCATACTTGAACCAAAACCAGCCAGCAAAAAGGCGAAAATCAGCATCATAACCCAAGTGTCCTTGCCGAAGAACTGGAAACCTATCGACATCAAAGTCCCTAACGCAAACATCCATCCGATAGTTCCCCACAGGTTACTTGAGATGCGGTCCACGTAGGTGAACGGCTCCTTCTCGATGCGGTCCTTGTCCTTGCGATTGATAACAAACATGCCGATGCCGCCCACTATCCAGATGAGGAACCATAGCCAGTTGCAAGCAGGATTGCCGCCAGTGAGCAGCAACGACACGCCTACGAGTAGGCCCACGATAGCACTTACATAGCCCCACCACAGCAGCAAGTTGCCCTGACCAACGTGAAGCTGACGCTTGGTTTTGTTAATCATTCTTGCGATTAACTCCAAACTCTCTTGACTGTTTAATCTCTTCTCTTCCATATTTTCCTTACATTACAATGGTTAATAAAAAAATTTGTTCGTTAGATTTATAAATCCGTTGCAAAGATAAAGTAGTTTATTTTATAAACCAAATATTTTTGCAACTTTTTTCAAAAAACTACTGTTTTGGTAGTGTATTTTTGAATTTTGATGGAAAAAGAAAGCAATTCAAAGGCATCAGAGCTATCAATCAAAAACAACAAAAACTAACAAAACGTACAATTATTAGGAATACAATTATATTTTCACTAACTTTGCCGAAAATAATCATTTACACATTAATATCTTATTAGTATGAAACACCTATCAGCATTATCAATCTTCGCGCTTTTAGTTATCATGGCGCTCAACTCATGCGACAGCGCAGTTCTTGACACCGACAAGTATCACCGCAATCCCAAGCAGGCTGTTGAGGCACTATTCCAGGAACTTCCCAACAAAGAAATCAAATTCTTGAAAGAGGCTGTGAAATTTAAAGAAAGCGAAAAATTCAGCGACTATCAGAAAGACGAGTTCTTCAAGCAGCTCAAAGCAAAAGACTTCAAAGTAAAAGCCAAGAAAACTAAAAAACGTGACAGCTACACCGAGGTAGTTTGCGACTTCACCTATAGCGACGGTACAACCAAAGAAAGGAAATTCCGTCTTTACAAGGAAGACGACATCTGGAAGACCGAGATTGGCTTCAAGGAGTTACAAGATGTCATCAGCAAGTAACTAATACATTATCAATAGTATTCAGTGCCGTTGCAATCGAGTGGTTGCAACGGTACTGACATTTTGGCACACCAAACAAACTAAATTACTGAAATTCTGTCAGTTATCCCAACACAAATCCATTGGCATAACCTTTGCATATTGATGGTCAGAAAGGAGAAAAAACGATATGAATTTCAACAATTTTACCATCAAATCACAAGAGACGCTGCAGCGGGCCATCACGCTCGCACGCAGCAATGGCAACCAGGCTCTCGAACCCGTGCATCTTCTCAAAGCGGTGATGACTGAGGGCGAGAGCGTGGTGAAATTTATCTTGCAGAAGCTCGACATCGCACCCACGATGATCGAGCGACCTTTGGAAAACGAGCTTGCCCGACTGCCCAAGGTTAACGGCGGAGAGCCTTACCTGAGCAGCGACAGCAGCCGTGTGCTCGACAAAGCCAATGAGATAGCGCAGAAGAACGGCGACCAGTACGTCACCATCGAGGCGCTGTTCATGGCTCTGCATGAGGTGCAGTCACCGGCATCCACCATTCTCAAAAACGCCGGCATCACTAAAAAGGAGCTGCAAGCCACTATCGATGAGCTGCGCAAGGGCAAGAAGGCCACTAGCCAGGAGTCGGAGGAGCAATACAACGCTTTGGGCAAATATGCCGTGAACCTCAACGAGCGCGCCCGACAAGGCAAACTCGACCCCGTCATAGGTCGTGACGACGAGATACGCCGTGTGCTCCAAATCTTGAGCCGACGCACCAAGAACAACCCCATCCTCATTGGCGAGCCAGGAACCGGCAAGACCGCCATCGTCGAAGGACTTGCACAGCGCATCGTGCGCGGCGACGTGCCCGAGAACCTGAAACAGAAGCAAGTGTTCTCGCTCGATATGGGCGCACTTATCGCTGGCGCGAAGTATCAGGGGGAGTTTGAGGAGCGACTGAAAGCTGTCATCAACGAGATAACCCAAGCTCAAGGCGAGATTATCCTCTTTATCGACGAGATTCACACCCTCGTGGGTGCCGGCAAGAGCAGCGGAGCGATGGATGCCGCCAACATCCTGAAACCCGCCCTTGCGCGTGGCGACCTGCGCAGCATTGGCGCAACCACACTCGACGAGTATCAGAAGTATTTCGAGAAGGACAAAGCCCTGGAGCGTCGTTTCCAGATTGTCATGGTCGATGAGCCCGATGAGGAGAGCGCTATCGCCATACTGCGTGGACTGAAGGAGCGCTACGAGAACCACCACAAGGTGCGCATCAAGGACGACGCCATCATTGCCGCTGTGCAGCTCAGCCAGCGTTACATCAGCGACCGTTTCCTGCCCGACAAGGCCATCGACCTTGTGGATGAGGCTGCCGCAAAGCTGCGCATCGAGATGGACAGCGTGCCCGAGGAGCTTGACGAGGTGACCCGCAAAATCTCGCAGCTCGAGATTGAGCGCGCCGCAATAAAGCGCGACGGCGACGAGCAGCGCATCGCGCAAGTCGATCAGCAACTCGCCAACCTGCGCGACCGTGAGCACGACTACAAGGCCAAGTGGCAAAGCGAGAAGGAGCTTATCAACAAGATTCAGCAGAACAAAATCGACATTGAGCAGCTCAACTTCGACGCCGAGCGTGCCGAGCGCAACGGCGACTACGCACGCGTGGCTGAAATACGCTACTCGCTCATCAAGCAAAAGCAGGATGAGAACGCTGAGCTGCAAGAAAAGTTGCGCTCCATGCAAGGCGACACCGCACTTATCAAGGAAGAGGTCGATAGCGACGACATCGCCGAGATAGTATCACGATGGACGGGAATCCCCGTGACCAAGATGCTGCAAAGCGAGGGCGAGAAACTGCTGCACCTCGAGGATGAGCTGCACAAGCGAGTAATCGGTCAAGATGAGGCTATCACCGCCATCAGCGATGCCGTGCGCCGGAGCCGTGCCGGGCTTAACGACCCACGCCGTCCCATCGGTTCGTTCATCTTCCTCGGCACCACTGGTGTGGGCAAGACGGAGTTAGCAAAGGCACTCGCCGACTACCTCTTCAACGACGAGAACATGATGACTCGCATCGACATGAGCGAGTATCAAGAGAAATTCTCGGTCACTAGGCTCATTGGTTCGCCTCCAGGCTACGTGGGCTACGATGAAGGAGGACAGCTCACCGAGGCGGTGCGACGCAAGCCCTATAGCGTGGTGCTCTTCGACGAGATTGAGAAGGCGCACCCCGACGTGTTTAACGTGCTGCTGCAAGTGCTTGACGACGGACGACTCACCGACAACAAGGGGCGCACCGTCAACTTCAAGAACACCATCATCATCATGACGAGCAACTTGGGCTCTAGTCTCATCCGAGAGCGCTTCGAGACTCTAAACGCTGAGAACCGCAACCGTGTGGTTGAGCAAACACGCAACGATGTGCTCGCAATGCTCAAGCAGACCATTCGTCCCGAGTTCCTCAACCGCATCGACGAGGTGATAATGTTCACACCACTCGACGAGCAGCAGATTGCGCAAATCGTGGAGCTGCAACTCCGTAGCGTCAAGAAGATGCTGCACACGAGCGGCATAGAGCTAGATTACACAAGCAGCGCTGTGGCACGGCTCGCGCAAGCGGGCTATGACCCAGAGTTTGGCGCACGGCCTGTGAAACGAGCCATCCAGAACTTGGTTCTCAACCAGCTCTCACGCGACATCATAGCCCACCACATCGACCGAGACAAGCCCATCATCATCGATGCCAACGAAGGAAACATCACCTTCCACAACTAAATGGCATGAACAATTAAAACCACTAGCTTTGTTTTGTATGTTGCGTTGTCAACGCAACCACAATATACTCAAAATCAAAAAAGCGCCCGGGCAATTGCTGCTCGGGCGCTTTTTGGATTGTGATATAGAGCTCTTATTAGTCGAGCTTGTGGATGATGAGTCCTGAGCGGAGTTTTGGCTCAAACCAAGTAGCCTTAGGTGGCATGATGTTGCCACTGTCGGCGATGTTGATGATTTGACGCATGGTCACGGGATAGAGCGCGAGCGCCATCTTCATCTCGCCGCTGTCAACACGCTTCTTGAGCTCGCCCAAGCCACGGATGCCGCCCACGAAGTCGATGCGCTTGTCGGTGCGCAGGTCCATGATGCCCAGGATGTCGCGCAAGATGTAATCGCTAGAGATCTTCACGTCGAGCACGCCTATGGGGTCGTTGTCGTCGTAGGTGCCTTCCTTAGCGGTGAGCGAGTACCACTTGCCCTCAAGATATAGCGAGAAGTTGTGCAGCTGGGCAGGACGATACTCCTCTGCACCCTTGCACTCGATGTCGAAGTGCTCCCCTACTTTCTCGAGGAACTGCTCGGGAGTGTTACCATTGAGATCCACTACCACGCGGTTGTAGTCCATCACCTTGAGGTGCGACTCGGGGAAGCACACTGCCAGCAGGTAGTTGTACTCCTCTTTGCCGGTGTGGTTGGGGTCGGCCTGCGCCTTCTCCTCACCGATGTGAGCTGCGGCGGCAGTGCGGTGGTGACCGTCGGCGATGTAGAGGTAAGGAATCTTGTCAAACTCCTCGGTAATCTTTGCGATAACAGCGTCGTCGGTGATGCACCACAGGGTGTGACCGATGCCGTCTTCGCTCACGAAGTCATACTCAGGCTCAGTCACTTTCACCTGGTCGATGATAGCCTCAAGAGGCTCGTTGGTGGGGAACGACAGGAACACCGGCTCCACGTTGGCGTTATTGACGCGTATGTGCTTCATGCGGTCCTCTTCCTTCTCGCGACGGGTGAGCTCGTGCTTCTTGATGCGACCCTCAACATAGTCCTTGTAGTTAGCTGCTACAACGAAGCCATACTGAGTGCGGCCGTCCATAGTCTGGGCATAGATGTAGTACATCTCTTTAGGGTCTTGAACGAGCCATCCGTTGGCTTGGAACTTCTTGAAGTTCTCCACCGCCTTGTCATAGACCTGCGGGTCGTGCTCGGTGGTGCCGTCGTTGAAGTCGATTTCAGGCTTGATGATGTGGTAGAGCGACATCTCGTTGTCGCCAGCCTCTGCCCTCGCCTCTTCGCTCGAAAGTACATCATAAGGCTTGGAAGCCACTTTTTCTACTAATTCTTTTGGGGGACGAAGCCCCTTGAAAGGTTTTACATTTGCCATAATGCGTTTTAGTTAATTGTATAAATAAAGAAAGTTATTTTGTTATTTTGCTTTTTTGCTACTCTTGTTCTTACGTTTTGATTGCTTGATCCTTCTTGCGCAGTCGTTGCAGGTGCCATAGACGGTAAAATTATAATAAGATGTGGTGAAAGCAGGAAACTTGCGGGCTTTCATATAAGCCATGAAGTTGGTGTCCTTCACCAGCTTCACCTTGCCGCAATGCTCGCACTTGAGGTGGATAAACGACACGTTATCGGCTCGCTCGTAATGACTGCGGTTATCTACACTGAATTGCCTTAACACACCTGCCTCCACAAGCAACAACACCGTGTTATAGATCGTTGCCTGACTCACGATGAAGTCCTTGTGCGACATGGCCTCCACTAGGTCTTCAACAGTGAACTGCTTGCCGAACTCCAGAGCGCATTCTAATATCATAGAGCGCTCAGGGGTGCGTCGCTTTGCATTATCTTTCAAGAATTTGTCGAAATTCTCGATAATGACGCTATTGGACAATGTGTCAGAGACTTTACTGCGCATCGAGGAGGAAACGCTATCAGAACATCTTCTCGGGATATACTCCCTGGCGGTGCAGCTCGGCGAATTTCTCGACCACTGCGGGACGGTCTTCGCTGTAGGTCACGCCAAACCACTTGGAGTCGGTGCGCAGCACCTCAACGGTCGATTGTCCACCCTCCACGAGCTCGCTCACCACGATGGGGATGAAGAACTCACTCTTGGGCACGTTGATGTTGTTGCTCAAGAAGTTCACAAATGATTTCTCGCTATGAGCGAAATAGTCGGGCGTGAAGCCCCAGAAGTTCATCGACACGGGAGTGGTAGGCTCCAGTTTCTCCACCAAGTCGCCCTCGGTGAAGATGATGTCGTGGTTCTCGTCGTAGCCAATCTTGGTGCGCTCCACCACGCTCGTGAGCAGCCCGTTCTCGGTCTCGCACACGCCACGCGACACGGTGCCGCTCTCGCTCATGGTGTTGCCCACATTGAAGCCCACCATGAAATAGCGGTCGTGAGCGTCGTCGGGCAGCTCGCTGAGAGCCTTGGCGAGCACTTCAAAGGAGTTGCGGCCATAGAAGTCGTCGCTGTTGATGACGGCAAACGGCTCCTTAATCACGTCCTTACCCATGAGCACGGCATGATTGGTACCCCAAGGCTTGGTGCGGTCCTCGGGGCAGGTGAAGCCCTCGGGCAGCGCGTCAACCGACTGGAACACCACCTCGGTGGGAATCTTGCTCTCATATTTTGAGAGAATCTTGTCGCGGAACTCCTGCTCGAAGTCACGGCGAATCACAAACACCACTTTGCCAAACCCGCTTTGGATGGCATCGTAGATTGAATAGTCCATGATGGTCTCGCCGTGAGGTCCCAGACCATCGAGCTGCTTGAGGCCGCCATAACGGCTTCCCATACCAGCAGCAAGAACGAATAATGTAGGTTTCATTTATAAGTGTTAAGTTTAAAGTTTTAAGTGTTAAGTGAGCGCCTGCGGCGCGTTGGAAAGTGGAAAGAATGGATCCAACTATGAACTGTGAACTATGAACTGTGAACTATGAACTGTGAACTATGAACTGTGAACTATGAACTGTGAACTATGAACTGTGAACTATGAACTGTGAACTGTGAACTATGAACTGTGAACTATGAACTGTGAACTATGAACTGTGAACTATGAACTATACTATACTCGGCGTGCGCCGTCGCTGATGATTACTTCATAAACTTTAGGCTCGTGGCCGTATTTCTCGTTGAACTTCTCGCAGGCGGTGGCGATGAACTTGTCGTAAAGGTCATCCTTCACCAGGTTGATGGTGCAGCCACCAAAGCCGCCACCCATGATGCGTGAGCCGGTGACGCCACACTCGCGGGCGATGTCGTTGAGGTAGTCAAGCTCAACGCAGCTCACCTCATAGTCTTTGCTAAGACCGTGGTGTGTCTCATACATGCACTTGCCCACTGTCTCGAAGTCGCCACGTTCCAGGGCATCGCACACGTCGAGCACGCGCTGCTTCTCGCCAATGACATACACGGCGCGCTTGTAGTCCTCATCGCTGATTTTGTCACGGTTGGCATCAAGCATCTCCATCGTGGCGTCGCGCAGGGTCTCCACGCCTAAGGTGGCTGCCACGCGCTCGCACGACTCACGGCGCTTGTTATAAGGCGAGTCAACGAGTTCGTGCTTCACTCTTGAGTCGATAAGCACGAGTTTGTAGCCCTTAGCGTCGAATGGATAGTACTGATGCTCCAGCGAGCGGCAGTCGAGGCGCATGAGGTGACCTTTCTTGCCAAATACCGAGGCAAACTGGTCCATGATGCCGCAGTTCACGCCGCAGTAGTTGTGCTCGGTAGATTGACCTATCTTTGCGAGTTCAAATTTGTCGATTTTGTTGTCGTTGAACATATCATTCAAAGCAAAGGCGAAGCACGACTCAAGTGCTGCCGACGACGAGAGACCGGCGCCCAGTGGCACATTGCCGGCAAACACCGCGTCAAAGCCCTTTACCTTACCGCCACGCTTGATGGTCTCGCGGCACACGCCAAAGACGTAGCATGCCCATTGCTCGGCGGGCTTGTCCTCCTCGTTAAGTCCAAACTCAGTGTAGTTGTCAAGGTCGGCGCTATACACGCGCACCTTGTCGGTGCCGTTCTCTTTAATACCAGCCATGATACATTTGTCGATGGCTCCAGGGAATACGAACCCGCCATTGTAGTCGGTGTGTTCTCCAATAAGGTTAATGCGTCCAGCCGATGCATACATCACTGGCTCAGCGCCAAAGCGCTCTTTAAATAAAGCGATGATTTTCTCTTTCATCTCTAATGAAAATTTAGGTTATGAATAATTCGATTTTTGAACTCTTTTTAATGATTTTGCAAAGATTGCACGAAGTTACAACAATATTTGGAAACAGCCACAATGTTTCCCAAAATTTCAATAAATTTAAGGATTATAGCAGTCAAGGAATCTAGCCTGCCGTTATATAAAACAACAAAAATGCGATTAAGCGAGACAAAGCTTGAGCTTGCTCTGGTGCCTTGCGAGCGTGAGCATTTTATCTAATATTTTTTGTTGTACAAGTTATTTCATGTTGTCCTCTCGCAAAGCTGCACCTATCGGTGACGCAAAGCCGCGCAAGCGCGGTGTTAAAAAATATTCCTGCGTGAGCAGGCTTTGTGACGAGCTCCGCTCGCAACTTTGTGAGATTATTATGATGGTAAACTTTATATCATTTTTGTTGTTTAAGTTGTTGGATCGTTGTGACAGTTGTTTAATATACCCTAGGCGATGCGTGATATCCCCGAGGTAGTGCGAGAATGCATTGCCATAACTCTCATCACGGTCTTCGATAAACGAGTAACAAGTAACGAGTAACGATAAACGGGCACCACTGACGGCTTAGTTGTTCAGCATGATGGTGTAAACTGCGGTGACGTCGGCGGCTGTGATTTCGCCATCACCATTCTGGTCGCCGTTGACGATGCCACTGCTTTCGTTGTTGAGCATGAAGTTATAGAGGGCTGTCACGTCGGCGGCTGTCACCTCCCCGTCGCCGTTCACGTCGCCAGGGACGTTGGTGGTGATTTCCACCCAGTTGCCGTTTTGGTATTTCATGGGTAGCCATCGCTTGTTGCGTGCGGTGGTCACTTGGTCGGTAGTGATGACGTTGCCATCGTCGTCGCCTCCAAGCACCTTAAATTCACCTGTAACACCGGCTGGGATGGTGCGCAGAGTGCCCACGAGGCTCCCCATTGCCGCCTCCTTGATTTGGTTGCCGTGAATGTCCAGTTTATTTAGAGAGTTCTTGCCATAAACCGAGAGTGATGTCAGCTTGTTGGCCGAGCAGTTTAACTCTTGCAGCCCGCTTGGCATCCAGGGCAGTGACGAGAGTTGGTTGGAAGCGCAGTTGAATTTGGTCACCGCACTTGGCAAGGCATCGAGCGATGTCAACTTATTGGTGGAGCAATCCAGGTTGTCCAGCGCTGTGCAACCACTGTAGTTGAGTGTTGTCAAGGCATTATTACTGCAAACTAGCGTCGTCAACAAGGTGCTGTTTTTCACATCAAGAGTTTGCAGTTTGTTCTTATTGCTAATGTTTAATGTGGTGAAGCTGTTGCCTCCACAGTAAAGCGTCTCAAGATTATCGGGCAATGCGGGTAGCGAGGTCAATTTATTGGTGCCACACGCCAAATACACTAACCCGCTAGGCAATGATGGCAATGATGTGAGTTGGTTATTGGTGCATCCTAGTGTGGTCAACGTGCTTGGCAATTCAGGCAACGAAGTGAGATAATTGCCTGAGCATATCAGAGAAGTGAGCTTAGAGAAATAGCCCACCCCTTGCAGGCTGGAAATGCTCTTGGAGCCAATATTAAGAGAGGTGCGCGAGTCAACGTCCATAGTGGTGATGTAGCCCGATGGATATAGCCCGAGCAGATAGTTGCGGAAATTGGCGTCGGGGAAATAAGTATCTTTGATGAATGCCACCACTGGCACGTCGGTAATGACAAATTCGCACTCACTGTAGGCTGCTTTGCCGAGGCTGTTAATACTCATCCCATATTCAGGAGAAAACACTTTCACAGTAGGGTCGGCATACCAAGCCGAGATATTATCTCCATGTGCCGCAGCATAGGTGGGAATCGACTTGAGGGTGATTTTGGTGGTATAATCGTCGCTGCCATAGCTGTTGCCAACATAAAACGACACCTTTTTTAGGTCATAAAAGTTCTGATTATGAGAGTCGATGGTACAGTTCTTGATTGAGAAGAAGACAAAGCAGCTGCTTGCTCCCTCGCGTCCCTGGATGCCGCGCCACTCGGTGGAGATGAGATTTAGCGTGCCGTTGCCGCTGATTATCACGCCAGCGTTATACAGCCCTATGGCGTTCTGGTTGTCGGCGGTGGTTTTGATAGTGGTGGTACCCGACGCCACAATGATGGTGGTGTTGCGCTTTAGCGCCAATGCCGAAGCATTGTGGATGGTCATTGAGTTGGTGCCTGTGAACCTGATGTACAGTCCCGTCACGTCCTGATTATCAATGGCATTGTTATTGCTTCCAGAGCGAGAGAAGACGCAGTTGTCGATAGTGAGCAACTTGGTGTCTTCATCGTAGGTGACAGTGCCGCCGCCTGTGGTAAAACTGGTAGTGCCCGTGATTTTGTTGCCGTTTACATAAATCACAGTGCCATTGGCCATCAACATGGTAATGACAGCCATTATCAATGAAAGTAATGTCTTTTTCATAATTTATAGGTCATTATCCTTCTACAATAAATTCTTAAACCAGAATAAGTTAATTCCAAGTTCTGCAATACTGTTTTTACCTCTCCACCTTCCAGTTGTCGATAGTGCGTGTGTCAGGATTCACGGTTACACCCACTTTTACTTTGGGACGAGGGTCATTCCAGTAAGGGATGAGGTAATCTCGCTCGTTGATTTGGGCGAGCGCATCGTCAACAGTAGCGGTAGTCGAGATTTTCAGTTCCAGCACATATATTGTGTTGCGACCATTCATCACCACATCGCAGCGGCCGCGCGCGTTCCTCACCTCGGTCCGCGTCTCGATGCCTATGCAGTCAAACATCACCCGTAGCAACGTCTCAAAGTCTCGCTCGGTTTTGTTGCTAAGGTTATAGGGCAACGCCGCCAGATAGCTCTGAGCAGCTGACAGGGCAGCGTCTATATCGTCGGCGAGCATCGCCTTGCGCACCGCCATGATCAGAGACTCGTTCTGGCTAATGTCTCTGCCCAGGTAATGTGGCATCAAGGTGCTGTAAAGACCGGCATGCACTTCCTGGTTGGGAATGCCGAGGGTATATATATTTGACTCGAAATCATAGTCTTTTATAGTGAGGTAGCCACTCTGATAGAGGATGGGTATCGCACTCTCCATGTTGTCGAACGGCTGGTCAAAAGTGCGGCGGAAGACCTGCGTGTTCTCAATGTCGCTGAGCTTGAAGTTGTACTTGTCAAGAATCTTAATCAGTGCCGCCGGTGTGCCGCTGGTGAACCAATAGTCCTCAAGTTCGCCGGCAGTAAAAGCGTTGACAATGCTGTAAGGGTTATAAACATCTACCATCTTGGGTCCGAAGTGGTACCCATCATAACGGTCTCGAAGCAGTTGCAGGGCACGCTCGCTAGTGATGTTTCTTTTCTGTGCTAAAAGCTCAATATCGGGCTTAAAACACTCTACAAGTTCTTGAGATGTGATACCGCACAGTGCTTCCCACTTCTCCTGCATTGAAATGTTGGTCAAATTGTTTATTGTTGAGAAGATTGACATCTGTGAGAACTTTGTCACACCAGTTATAAAAACAAATCGCAGGTGCTCACCCATGTTCTTGACAGGACCATAAAATGAGTTGAAAATGGAACGGATATCATTCATCTTCTCGGGTTCGTCGATAACGTTTAGAACTGGCGAGTCGTACTCATCGAAAAGCAATACGGCGCGGTGGCCAGTAAGCTCATGGGCGGTCATTATTAATTTCTCAAGTCGGCTTCCAAACGGCAGACCATCATCACTCAGACCATACTTGTCCTCAAAACCTTTGAGCATAGCCCCAAGTGACTTTTCTACTTTTTCAGGAATGTCGTTCTTGCATCTTGACATATCGAAGTGAAATACCGGATACTCGGTCCAATCTTTCTCAAGCCTGTCAATAGCAAGACCTTCGAAAAGTTCCTTGTGCCCCAAGAAATAGTGCTTGAGCGTAGAGCAGAGCAACGACTTCCCGAATCGCCTGGGGCGGCTCAGGAACAAGGCGTCACCGCAATTATTGGCAAGCTCATAAACATACCGTGTCTTGTCAACATAGACAAAACCATCGGTGACAATTTTCTCAAAATCCTGCACTCCAGCAGGGTAACGACGTCGTGACATAGCTTCAGTAGAATAGTAAGTAGAAAATAGTTAAGTGGTGTTGCGGAGCACTCTATATCTTAACTCAACAAAAAGCAACAATAGAATATATTTTTTTGTCATCTTTTGTTGTCTTTGTTTGATTTCTGACCCCTCTATAACGAGGACAGATTTTTCGATTACAAAGGTACATATTTTTGAGCAGAACACAAATTTTTTTAGCTTTTTGAGTATTAATTATGCGAGATAATTGGCATTTATCAAGAAAAATGTGTAATTTTGCAAATTATCGATGAAATTATCAACACATAAATCTCAATAAAAATGAAAAAACGACACATCACTTTAGCGACTTTATTGTCACTTGCCATCATAGCTATTGCGGCTATCAAGGGCGACGTAAACGGCGACGGAGCGGTGACTGCCAGCGACGTGACAGCACTCTACAACTACTTGCTCAACAACGACGCGAGCGGCCTTGTCAATGGCGATGTTGACGGCGACGGCAACATCACTGCCGGCGATGTGACGCAAGTGTATAACATCCTGCTCAACGGACAGGAACCCGAACCAGAGCCCATCGTCACTGAGTTCACTATCAATGGAGTTACCTTTAAGATGGTTACTGTTGATGGCGGCACATTCAGGATGGGTGCCACCGACGAGGAAATCGACATAGGCGACGCCAGCCCCTATGACTATCCTGCTCACGATGTGACTCTCACCACTTATTCCATTGGGCAGACCGAAGTCACCGGACAGCTGTGGGATGCCGTGATGGGGACCAACTATTACAACAACACCGAACCAGTTTATTACATCACTTTAACCGAAATAGAAGAGTTTATCGCTAAGCTCAACGAGGCAACGGGACTCAAGTTCCGCCTGCCCACCGAAGCGGAATGGGAGTTTGCTGCTCAAGGCGGCAACCTGAGTAAAGGCTACAAATATGCCGGCAGCAACGACATTGACGATGTGGCGTGGTACAAAAGCAACTCGGGCAATGCGCCCCACCCAGTAGCACAAAAAGCCCCCAACGAGCTAGGACTCTACGACATGAGCGGCAACGTGCAAGAGTGGTGCAGCGACCGCTTCTATGAATATACCGAGGATCCGCAATTCAACCCCGTCAGTCAGTCCACCAGCTCACTGCTTGAGTGCCGCGGCGGCTCTTTCCGCTCCACATCACCCACCTGCCGTGTGCGTGGGCGCAACGCTCAATCCCCCACCTCGCCCACCAACTACTATGGCTTCCGCCTCGCACTCGACAATGCCACGCTTTATAATGTGGGAGGTGTGACTTTCAAGATGATTGACGTGGAAGGCGGCACATTCATGATGGGAGCCATGGATGGCGATGCAAATGCTCTTGACGACGAGTTCCCTGTTCATCAAGTTACGTTATCCAACTACGCTATAGGACAAACCGAGGTGACGCAGGAGCTGTGGACTGCCGTGATGGGCAGCAACCCCAGCAATTTCAGCGGCAACTTCTTGCCGGTTGAGAATGTTAGCTGGAACAACTGCCAGGAGTTTGTAGCAAGACTAAATGAAATGGTCACTCTCCCCGATGGATACGAGTTCCGACTGCCCACTGAGGCAGAGTGGGAATTTGCCGCCCGCGGTGGTAACAACAGCCATGGATACCTTTACAGCGGAAGCAACAATATGGACGAGGTGGCGTGGACCAATGACAATTCTGGTCGTATGTCTCATCCTGTAGCATCTAAAAAACCTAACGAGCTGGGACTCTACGACATGAGCGGCAACTTGCAGGAGCTGTGCTATGACTGGTATGCCGAGCAATATCCTGCCGACCCGCAAGTTGACCCCACTGGTCCTGAGACGGGCGAAGCCCGCATAACTCGTGGTGGTTGCTGGGCATGGTATGAGACGTCCTACAACCGTGTCACCTTCCGCGACAACGCATTGGTAAATGAGAAAAAATCATATATAGGTCTGCGCTTGGCACTGGCTCCTAAGACAAGCGAGACGTTTAATATCAACGGAGTGGAGTTCACCATGATTCTCGTGCGTGGCGGCACGTTCACGATGGGCGGCACTTCAAGCGACCCTTATATTTACAGCGATGAGTTCCCTACTCATCAGGTCACTTTGAGCACATTTGCCATTGGGCAAACCGAGGTCACCCAAGCGTTGTGGGAGATGGTGATGGGTAGTAACCCGAGCAATCATAGCGGTACCAACCTGCCAGTAGAAATGGTGAGCTGGAACGACTGCCAAGAGTTTATCACTAAGCTTAACCAGATGACTGGCAAGAACTTCCGCCTTCCTACCGAAGCCGAATGGGAATATGCCGCACGTGGCGGTAATAAGAGCCAGGGCTACAAGTACTCTGGCAGTAACAACGTCGATGAGGTGGCATGGTATTTCAGCAATTCAGGCAATGCATCCCAACCGGTTGGCACCAAATCCCCCAATGAGCTTGGTATCTACGACATGAGCGGTAACGTTTATGAGTGGTGCAGCGACTGGTATGGTGCTTACAATGCAGATGCGCAGACCAACCCCACTGGACCTGCAATAGGTACTGAGCGCAATTTCCGTGGCGGTAATTACCAGGAAGACTATATTACACAGCATGTCTCTTTCCGCAACTCTGGTGCTGTCACAACAAAGCGCCTCACCATTGGACTGCGCCTGGCTTTATAACGGTATCTCAGTTATTTTAGGTACAATTACTTATTACGATAATAACACATAATTATAAAAAATGAAAAAGACTTTATTTTTATCGCTTTTTGGCTTGTTAGCCACTTTTAGTGCATTTGCCATCAAGGGTGACGTGAATGGCGACGGCTCAGTGACTAGTGCCGACGTTACGGCACTCTATAACTTCTTGCTCAACGGCGACACGAGCAGTCTTGTCAATGGCGATGTTGACGGCGACGGCAGCATCACCGCCGGCGATGTGACCCAGGTATATAACATTCTGCTCAACGGACAGGAGCCTGAGATAACCGAGTACACCGTGGGTGGCGTTACATTCAAGATGGTGGAGGTTGAAGGCGGCACGTTCACGATGGGTGGCACCGCCGAGCAGGGCAGCGATGCTTCCAGCGACGAGAGACCCACTCACCAGGTGACACTGAGTTCTTTCTCCATCGGTCAGACCGAGGTGACACAGGAACTGTGGACCGCCGTTATGGGCAGCAACCCCAGTGGGTTCAGCGGCACTAATATGCCTGTTGAAATGGTGAGTTGGAATGACTGTCAGGAATTTATCACCAAGCTCAACCTGATGACCGGCAAGAACTTCCGCCTGCCCACCGAGGCAGAGTGGGAATATGCAGCACGTGGCGGTAACCAGAGCAAGGGATACAAGTATGCCGGCAGTAACACTGCCGATAATGTAGCCTGGATTCATGAAAATGCCGATTGGACTACACATCCAGTAGCCACAAAAGCCCCCAACGAGCTTGGCATCTACGACATGAGCGGCAATGTTTACGAGTGGTGCGGCGACTGGTATGGCACTTACAGTGCTGATGCGCAGACCAATCCCCTAGGACCCGCGTCGGGCGATGAACGTGTGTGTCGCGGTGGGGCTTGGGATTACGATGAATGGTCTTGCCGTGTGTCACTACGTGGTAGCCTCGACCCTGAAGAAGACCGCTACAATTTTCTCGGCCTGCGCCTAGCCGAAGGACCTATCGCAAAAAAGGTGTTCTCGGCGAATGGCGTAATATTCAACATGGTAAAAGTTGACGGCGGCACGTTCATGATGGGAGCCGCCGATGACGACACCGAGGCTTACGACCTTGAGCGCCCAGCCCATCAGGTCACGCTCTCTGGCTACTGGATTGGCGAGACCGAAGTCACCGAAGCTTTATGGAAAGCCGTGATGGAAGTTGATGAGACATCGTACTACTCTATGGGCGATAACTATCCTGTGAGAATGGTAAGTTGGGACCAATGTGTAGAATTTGCCGAGATGCTTAGCCAGCTCACGGGCGTTAATTTCACGCTGCCCACTGAGGCACAGTGGGAGTTTGCCGCACGAGGTGGCAACCTGAGCCAGGGATATCTCTATTCTGGCAGCAATACGCTTGGTGACGTGGCTTGGTATGCCGATAACAGCGGAAACGTTCTTCATGAGGTGGCTACTAAGGCACCCAATGAATTGGGTATTTATGATATGTGCGGCAACATCGCTGAGTGGTGCCTTGACGACATCTACGACTACACCACTGAGGCGCAAGTCGATCCAACACACCCGAAGACCACAGTCAACAACATGTTGCGAAGCAGCGCGTGGGATGATGTCGCCAAAGACTGTCGCTTGACAACCCGCTGGAAAACTAATGGCATGAGCATATGGATAGGTTTGCGCCTCGCCATCCAGGACTGAATTATTCAAGTTTAAATAATGCTTAATAAGGCACCTCACAACGATGAGGTGCTTTTTTTCTTGAAAAAATTCCCAGATTAAAAGAAAATGTGTATTTTTGAGCACTGAAAAAGACAACAATGAAGTACTTATATTTATCAGAAAAAACGGTTCGACGGCTGCCCTTTTATCTCGCTATGGAGGAACACGCCGCACATCTACTCAAGGCTGATGGCAGCCTTGACGAACTGTTCTTCATGTGGCGCGTGAAGCCTACCGTCATCTTTGGTCGCAACCAGCTCACCCTCAGCGAGGTGAATATTGATTATTGCAAGGTACATGGCATTGAGTATTACCGCCGTAAGAGTGGCGGAGGCTGCGTGTATGCCGACATGGACAACATCATGTTCAGTTATATCACACGCAGCGATGATGTCACCACCACGTTCTCGCATTACACCCACTCCATAGTGGAAATGTTGCAGGGGCTTGGACTTAATGCCAGCGACAACAGCCGCAACGACATCATGGTCGATGGCCGCAAGGTGAGCGGTAACGCCTTCTACCACCTGCCGGGAGTGAGCATCGTGCACGGCACTATGCTCTACGACACTAATATGGAGAACATGCTGCGGGCAATCACGCCGTCGAGCGTGAAACTCCACTCCAAGGGCGTGAAGAGCGTGCAGAGCCACATCACCACTCTCAGCCAGCACCTCACTATGAGCATCGAGGAGTTCTGGGACCATGTGGAGACGACGTTGTGCGACGGCACTGTTATGCTCGGCGCGGGCGATGTGGCGGCGATAGAAAAGATAGAGGAGGGATATCTGACCCCCGAGTTCATCCTCGGCAACAACCCGCGCTGCAACATGGAGCGCGACGGCAGGATTGACGGCGTGGGAGAGTTCAAGATAAGCCTGGAGCTCAACCGCAATAACATCCGCGACATAAACATCGCTGGCGACTTCTTCCTCCTGGGCGACCTCGACAGCATCACCTCACGCCTCAAGGGCTGTCAGTTCACCGCTCCGGCGCTCACCCAAGCCCTCAACGACCTCAACCTCTCACAAGTGATAATGAACCTCAAAAACGAGGAGTTCATAAAGCTTATTTCTCCATGAGTGAATCTTGTTAATAAATAAATATTATTTTTTTTGAGATAAGTTATTATATCTCATTTTTATTATGTACTTTTGTGGAGAATTTGAGATTTCGTTTGACACAAAGGTGCGTGAAATGAAATCTAAGAATCTACAAGCGAAATTAATTAACTGAAAACTAATTTAATAACAAATACTTTATATCTTAAAAAACAACTATTATGAGTGAAAACAAATTCACCTGTCTTCACGACAAACATGTAGCTCAAGGTGCTTTGATGAGCCCCTTTGGCGGTTTTGACATGCCCATTCAGTATGCCGGCATAGTAGAGGAACACAACGCAGTGCGCAATGCCGTGGGCGTGTTTGACGTCTCTCACATGGGCGAGGTACACATCACCGGTCCCGAAGCACAGAAGTTTGTGAACTACATTTTCACCAACGACATCACCAAGATGGAGGTGGGCGGCATCCAGTATGGGATGATGCTCTACCCCGATGGCGGTACTGTTGATGACCTGCTGGTTTACACTATGGGCGATAACGACTACTTCCTCGTGATCAATGCCGCCAACATCGACAAGGATGTGGCTTGGATCAATGAGCAAGCCGCAAAATTTGACGTGAAAGTCGATAACCAAAGCGAGAACTACGGACAGATAGCAGTGCAAGGTCCCGACGCCGAGCGCAAGATGCTCGAGGTGCTTAATCTCGACTGCACTGACCTCACATTCTACACCTTCAAAGTAGTTGACTACAATGGCGACAATATTATCGTGAGCCGCACTGGCTACACCGGCGAGGACGGCTTTGAGGTGTATGCCAGCCACGATACCATCCGCGATATGTGGGACATGCTCATGACCGCTGGCGTGCAGCCTTGCGGACTGGGCTGCCGCGACACCCTGCGCTTTGAGGTGGGCTTGCCACTCTACGGCGACGAGCTTACCGCCGAAATCACGCCCATCATGGCGGGCTTCGGCTTCTTCGTGAAGCTCGACAAGGAAGACTTCATCGGCAAGGACGCCTGCGCTCAGCAGAAGGCCGACGGTCCCGCCAAGAAGCTCGTGGGACTGGAGCTCCACGACAAGGCTATTCCTCGTCACGGATATGAGGTGTGCAACGAGAACGACGAGCCCATTGGCTACGTGACTACCGGCTACCGTGGCATCTCGGTTGACAAGAGCATCGCTGTGGCGCTCGTTGACGCCGCCTACGGCAAGCTCGGTACTCCGCTCAAGGTTCACATCCGCAAGAAATACTTCGACGCTACCGTTGTGAAGAAGAAATTCCACGACAAGAGCTACAAAAAGTAATGCACAATGCATAATGCACAATGCATAATGCATAATGCACAATTAATAAAAATCAAAATAATCATTTAATTATAAGCTACTATGAGTAAAATTATTGACGGACTCTATTACAGCGAGTCACACGAGTTTGTAAAAGTTGAAGGCGACTTTGGCTATGTAGGCATCACCGACTATGCACAGCACGAGCTGGGCAACGTGGTTTACGTTGACATGCCCGAGGTTGACGACGAGGTAGAGGCTGGAGAGGACTTTGGCGCAGTAGAGAGCGTGAAGGCTGCCAGCGACTTGGTAAGCCCCGTGAGCGGCACCGTGGTTGAGGTTAACGAGGCTCTCGAGGACGAGCCTGGCCTCATCAACCAGGACGCTTTCGAGAACTGGATCATCAAGGTGGAGCTCAGCGACAAGAGCGAGCTCGAAGGCCTGATGGATGCCGAAGCCTACAAAGATTTCATCGGCGAGTAACACACACTCATCATTTAAGCCAAGTGACTGGTTTCATCGTGCCTGTAACTATTCAGCGATCTTGTTTTTACTCACATAATCATCAAACAAATTCAACAAATATGAACAAATTCAACAAAAATTTCAGTTTTCATAGTTTTTTCTTGTTGGTTTTGTCAGGTTTTGTTGTTTTTGTTTGATAATTAATGGTGACATCGCTGAATAGTTTCTCGTATCTAGTCCTTGGCTTTTCTTCATTAAAAAAGAACAAAAAACACAAATAAACAATGAACTATAAATTTTTCCCACACACCCAGGACGATGTGAAGCAGATGCTGGACAAGTGTGGTCTCAAGTCGCTCGACGAGCTCTACAACGACATCCCCGAGGAGTTGCAGTTCAAGCGCGACTACGACCTGCCACGCGCCATGAGCGAGATTGAGGTTCGCAACTTCTTCGCCGACCTGGCAATGGACAACACTCCGCTCAAGTGCTTCATGGGCGCCGGTGTCTATGACCATTACACTCCCGCCGTGGTTCAGGATATCGTGAACCGCAGCGAGTTCCTGACCAGCTACACCCCCTACCAAGCCGAGATTTCGCAAGGCACTCTGCAATACATCTTCGAGTATCAGAGCATGATGGCTGAATTGACCGGCATGGAGGTGAGCAACGCCTCGATGTATGACGGCTGCACCGCCACCGCCGAGGCGATGATGATGGCTGTCGCCAACGCCAAAAAGCGCAACAAGGTGCTAATGAGCGAGACCATTAACCCCTTTGTTGCCAAAGTGGTGCTGACCTACGCTAAATTTCACGGCATAGATGTTGAGTTCATCGAGCAAGAGAACGGCGTCACCAGCCGTGCCGACTTCGAGGCAAAGGTTGGCGCCGATGATGTGGCTGGAGTGATTGTGGCTTCACCCAACTATTATGGAATCCTTGAAGATTATACCGGCTGGGCCGACTATTGCCACGAGCATAAGACTCTGCTCATCATGAACTGCCCCGCCAGCGCGCTGAGCGTAATCAAGACTCCCGCCGAGTGGGGTGCCGACATCGCTGTGGGCGACGGTCAGAGCCTGGGCATTCCCATGAACTTCGGAGGTCCTTACGTTGGCTACCTGTGTACCAGCAAGAAACTCATCCGCAAGATGCCCGGACGCATCGTGGGAGCTACCACCGATGCCGACGGCAAGCGCGCCTTCGTGCTCACTCTCCAAGCCCGCGAGCAGCACATCCGCCGCGAGAAGGCAACCAGCAACATCTGCTCTAACCAGAGCCTGATGGCACTGTTTGTGACAGTATATATGTCGCTGATGGGCAAGCAGGGCTTGCGTGAGGTGAACGAGATAAGCTACAGCAATGCCCACTACCTCGCCGACCAACTGGTGAAGACCGGCAAGTTTGAACTTGAATACCCCGACAAACCATTCCTCAATGAGTTTGCGGTGAAGACCTCACTTGATGTCGATGACCTGCTCAACTGGCTTAACCAAGCCTACGCCGCTGGTGTTCCCATCGATGACGGCAAGTTGCTCATGTGCGCCACCGAGACAGTGAGCAAGGAGGATATTGACGACCTAATCGAGGCTATTAACCATTTTATCGAAGAAGGCGAGGAGGACAACAACAATGAATAACACTTTCTATGGCAAACTGATATTCGAGCTCTCGAAAGAGGGTCGCAAGGGCTACAGCCTGCCCGAGAACAGGCTCGCGGAGTATAAACTCGCCGACCTGCCCGACGCTCTAAAGCGTCAGGAGGCTCCCTGCCTCCCCGAGGTCGATGAGATGACCGTGGTGCGCCACTACACCAATATGAGCAACAACAACTTTGGCGTAGATACCGGCTTCTACCCGCTAGGGTCTTGCACCATGAAATATAACCCCAAAATCAACGAGCAGATGTGCGCTCTGCCAGAGTTCACAGCCCTGCATCCTCTGCAAAGCGAAGAGAATGTGCAAGGTGCTCTTGCCGTATATTACAACTTGCAGCGCTCGCTCGCTGAGCTTTCGGGATTGAGCGAGTTCACTCTCAACCCCTACGCCGGCGCTCATGGCGAGCTCACCGGTCTGATGGTGATGCGCAGCTATCATCTTGCTAACGGCAACCCTAACAGAGTAAAGGTTATCATCCCCGACAGCGCTCACGGCACCAACCCTGCCAGTGCGGCAGTGTGCGGCCTTGAGGTGGTGGTGGTAAAGAGCCGTCCCGACGGCACTGTAGATGTTGAGGACCTGAAACCATTGCTCGACGAGAACATCGCCGGCATGATGATGACCAACCCCAACACTCTTGGCATCTTTGAGCACAATATCGCCGAAATCGCCAAACTCGTTCACGAGGCTGGCGGCTTGATGTACTACGACGGCGCAAACCTCAACCCCATGCTCGGCAAGTGCCGTCCCGGCGACCTGGGCTTCGACATTATGCACATCAACCTGCACAAGACATTCTCCACGCCTCATGGCGGTGGCGGTCCTGGCAGTGGTCCTGTGGGCGTGCGTGAGGGTCTTGAGAAATTCCTCCCCAACCCACGTGTCACACGCGAGGAGATTGCCGACGACATCTACTGGTACCACGTGGAGGACTGCGACGACTCGCTGGGCTCTATCAGCGGATTCCTTGGCAACTTCGGCGTGATGATGCGCGCCTACACCTATATCCTCACCCTCGGCAAGGACGAAATCAAGAATGTGGGACCACTGGCAGTGCTCAACGCCAACTATGTGAAAGAGTCGCTCAAAGACTACTATGAGCTGCCTCTCGACGGCGTGTGCAAGCACGAGTTTGTGTTCGACGGCTTGAAGGACAAGTCAACGGGCGTGACCACGCTCGATGTGGCTAAGCGTCTGCTCGACTATGGCTTCCACGCTCCCACCATCTACTTCCCGCTGCTCTTTCACGAGGCAATGATGATTGAGCCTCCCGAGAACGAGAGCAAGGAGACCCTCGACGAGTTCATCGAGGTGATGAAGAAGATTGCCATCGAGGCAAAGGAGAACCCCGAGCTCGTGAAGACTGCTCCTCACAACACGCCAGTGCGCCGTCTCGACGACACCAAGGCCGCACTGAAGCAGATTGTCACCTACCGCGAACTCCTGAGCGTTGACGAGCTATGATTTCAACCGATATAATTATTATAGGTGCTGGTCCCGGCGGTTATGAGATGGCCGCCGAGGCCGCTCACCACGGCAAGAAAGTGGTGATTGTGGAGCGCGACCAGCTGGGAGGCACATGCCTCAACCGTGGCTGCATCCCCACCAAGGCGCTGTGCCGCAACGCCGAGGTCATCAACACCGTGCGCAAGGCAGCGCAGCATGGCGTGACCACTGGCGAAGTGAGTGTTGATTACAGCGTGGCTTTCGCCCGCAAGGAGGAAGTCGTCAAGCAGCTGCGCGACGGCGTGGCCATGCTCATGGGCGGCGACGGCATCACCGTGGTCAATGGTGAGGCACGTTTTGTCGATGCCAAGACCATAGAGGTCGCAGGTGAGCAATATACCGCTGCCGCCATCGTGATTGCCACTGGCTCCACTGCCCGAGGTCTCCCCATCGAGGGTGCCCACCTGGCGATGACCAGCGACGACATCCTTGCCATGCGACAGTTGCCCAAGAGCCTGTGCATCGTGGGCGGTGGCGTGATAGGCATGGAGTTTGCCGGCGTGTTCAGCAGCTTTGGCGTGGAGGTGACGGTAATCGAGTTTATGAAGGAGATACTGCCGCCGTTCGACAAGGACATCGCCAAGCGTCTCAAGACCGTGATGAGCAAGCGCGGCGTGAACATCCTCACTCAGGCTGCCGTGGGTGGCATCCACAAGTGTGACGACGGTCTCGAAATCACCTTCGACCACAAGGGCAAGGCCAGGAGCGTCGTTGCCGAGAAGGTACTCATGTCGGTAGGCCGTCAGGCTGTGCTGCCCGAGGGACTTGAGGCAGCTGGCGTGGTGACCAGCCGCCGCGGCATCGACGTTGACAGCAACATGATGACCAACGTGGAGGGCATCTACGCCATTGGCGACGTGAACGGACGCTGCATGCTCGCCCATGCCGCCAGCGCGCAGGGCAGCGTGGCACTAGCCCACATCTTAGGCGAGAGGAGCAACGTGAAGCTCGACATCGTGCCAAGCGCCGTGTTCACCACTCCCGAACTGGCGATGGTGGGACTCACCGAGCAGCAGTGCGAAGACCAAGGCATCGAGGTGGTCACCGCCAAGTCGTTCTTCCGCAGCAACGGCAAGGCAGTGGCGATGGGAGAGACCGACGGAATGGTCAAACTCATCGTCAGCAGCGAAGACCTCACCATCGTGGGATGCCACATCTGCGGACCGCATGCCGCCGACCTCATCCAGGAGGCTGTGACAGCGATGAACGCCAATATGCCAGTCACACGCATGGCGCAAGCCATCCACGCACACCCCACCCTCAGCGAAGTGCTAATGGCCGCAGCAAAGCAGTTCTGACCTTTTCTATATAGAGTATAAAAAGGGCGTGTCACTCTTATGTTGACACGCCCTTTTTTATACCAAATCAGATTTGGGTTTATAAGATGATTTACTTCAAAATCAGACGGAATGACATATCTTCGCTGGCACCGCCGTTGAAGTCGATGTCGTTGAAGTCGCGCTTGGTGACGGTGCAGCGGTTAGCTGTCTGTGAGCAACTGCCGCCACGGCGCGTGAGGCCGTAGGAACTTGCAGTGGGAGAACCAGTGGGGTCGGTTTCGCCGTCGGCAGCCCACGAGTAGTCCACCGAGAAGTTGTCGGTAGTCGCCTCAAAGGCGTTGCCGCTCATGTCATAAAGTCCAAGCTCATTGGGGGCTTTGAGCTTCACGTCATGAACCACATTGCCGCTGTTGGTGGCGTACCATGCCACGTCGTCTATGTTGTTGCTTCCCGCATAGGTGTAGCCGTTGCTCTTCACTCCTCCGCGAGCCGCCCACTCCCACTGCGCCTCGGTGGGCAGCATGAAGCTCTTGTCGGCAGCTAGCGCACCGCTCTCGTGCAGATAGGCATTGAGTGCATCGGCAAACTGCAAAATCTCGCTGTACCACTGTCCGTTGCAGGGCTTCTGGTTACCCACATTGGCAAAGTGGCTGTAGTCGGGGAACAGAGCCTTCCACAATGCCTGCGTGCATTCGGTCTCGGCGATATAGAAATCGGTAAGCGTCACGCTGTGGGCAGGACTCTCTGACGCCATGTTGTCGTTGCCCATAGTGAAAGTGCCACCCTTCACATATATCATGCGGAAGGTCACCCCATTGACCTCAAAATCGATGTACTCGGGCATCTCCTGCTCGGCACCATTGAGCAAGATATTATAGACCGCAGTCACATCGCCAGCCGTGATAGAACCGTCGCCATTCACATCGCCACTGACAAGATTGCTCGAATCATCGTTGAGCAGAAAACTGTAGATGGCGGTCACGTCGGAGGCTGTTACCGAACCGTCGCCATTCACATCACCTCTAATCCCTGCTTGTGCGGCAAAAAGTCCTAACGCTGCGATTGCTATGGTAAAAATATAATTCTTCATTATGTCAGCGAACTATAAACTTGCGACCATTTTTGATATAGATGCCTGCTGGCAGTGCGCCGTGCATCCTGCGCCCCATGAGGTCATAGACAGGAGCTTGGCTATCATTGGTGTCGGCATCGACAGTAGTAATAGCTGTAGGAGTCAGTTCCAGGTCGGTGAGATAAATTTGATATGCCATACCGTTCCACGAGAAGATGCCGGTGATGTTGCACGCCTCGCCGTTTTGGGGAATCTCGGTGCCTTGCGGGAGATAACCAAGCATGTCATTGACACGCACCTGCTCTCCATCGGCCTCAGCATAATAGAAACGACCATTCAAGGTGATGGAAACATTATTGAGGGCAACAAGTTTCGAGAAATTGGCGTCGTTGAGCAGCTCGCCCATCGTGAAGACGGTGGGTTGCAGTTCATTGCCACTGGTCATGGTGAATGTGTCGGCACTGGTCAGGGCATCGTTGGTAGCCTGTGGACGCTCGCGACCAGGCACGTCGTCATCGGGGTCTTCATCGAAATAGAACTGACCACGCTTCACATAGATGTAGCCATTGAGGATGTCACCGCGCTCAAGGTTGAGGTTAATGCCGTCAAATTCCACGGCACCAGTAGCATCTTCAACGAATGCCGCACTCCAATCCACGCCATTAACCTGAGCGTTGTTGAGCGAGAGTTTGGCGAGAGTGCCCACTTCAAGAGCGTTGAACTCGGCAATCGAGTTCACGTCAACGTAAGTTGCGGCATCGGGGGTGTAGGTCTCATCGTTGGCATCATCGGTGGTGACTGTCATGGTGAGAAGCAGCGACTGGGTGTTGTACTCATTGGCGGCATTCTCGTTGTCGAATGTGATGGCGGTGGAATTACCGGTCCACACATAGCTGTTGGCGTCGAGCGAGCCGTTACCCTCTTGTGCCTCGAGGAAGAACTTGTAGTTCTGCACGGTGAATGTGATGCCAGTGATGGCGCGACCTTCATCGGCGGTAATGGTGATTTTGCCACCTACCTGCAAGTAAGTTACACCTGCATTGGTGCGCCACATGCGGTTAACTTTCGCCCCATCAACAGAGGTCAAAACCACATCACCCTGACGTAGCTCTTGGCCGCTAATCACGCCCTTTGTGGGGTCTTCCCAATCGCTGGGGGTAGCTACCTCGAGATTGAGGTTGTTGTTGGCAAAATCGTACAAATTTTCTTGGGTAGTGGCACTGGCATTAAGTTGCCAAGCACACATCAGCGCTATTGCGCCAAATTTAGTAATGATGTTCATAGAAGATAATAATTTATAGTTAATAAAAAATAAGATTATTGCAAAAGTGATGGTTGCTGGCGGGGAAGGAAGTCGGCAGTGGAGTTGTTGGTGTCAACGAGTTTGCCGAGAGCGTCACGACGGCGTATCACAGAGAGTCCGTAACGGGTCTTGTCGCTCGATGTCTCGGCACAATAGGTCCATCCCGAGTCGAGCGATGGCGAAACCACGTTCCACGCCCAGTCGTTCATAATAGAGAGGTTCACCATATCAATAACCCAAGAGTTGGGTATGAAATAGGCCTCGCCACTACTCTCGTAGGCGCCCCAGGCAGCATTCACCAGATAGGTGAACTTATAGTAATTGTCGGTGATGAACGTGTCGAAATCAGATCTCACGCGCACCAGACCGTAGCTCTTGTTGCCTTTGTTGTGAAGCACGGTGTAACTCCAGATATCGGAGTACCACTTCACGAGGTTTACAGCATCAGGGTTGTCTTCATCGAGGAACTCGGCATTTGGACTCTCGTCATAGAACTCAAATTGAGCGCCGCTGAGATCAATGGAATTAGGGTTTATCGCCTTGTGATTCTTGGCATTGAATGCAATGAGCAGCGACTCGCCAGGCTCCATAGGCACACTTGTGCCATTGCCTGGAATCATATATAACCAACTTATTGAGATGGCATCCTTCATCAAGTTTGGAGTAAGCTCCCACTGCATGTCGGGCTGGAATTTAGACTCCACTATTGCCAGACTGTCGGCATAAATCAAGTGGTCGCTGTTATTGGTAATCTTGATGTATTGGTCATCGTTATAGGGTCTCTGCGTGCCGGGATAGGTGGTAGAGGTAAAGAAGAGCTCCTCAATGACTATCCCGTCTTCGGCATTATAGTTGTTGAAAAACAGTCTCACCATTGATGTGGCGGCATTATCGGCTCTCACCCTCACGCCTCTTGATTCTGCTCTCATCGTCGTAGATGTGGTGCTTGTGCCCACCGTGTAACTCATCTCACCAGTTACAACTATGTTGTAATGACCTTCGGGGACAACCACATTTGCGACATAAAGACCTTCATCGGCACTGAAATCATCCACAACGCAAGTCTTGAGAGTCTCAATATTGGTAAGTTGGGCTGTAGCACCTGTTAGCACTGGGTCGCTCACATTCATGGGCAAGTCGAGATAGATGCGTAGCTGGGCATCATTCACAATATCGTTCTCGCTGCATGAAGTGAGGCAAGCGAGTGATGCGATAAATAATTTAAACAGGATTTTTCTCATTGTTTCACAAGTTTATACCAATAGAAAACATTATATTGTTTTGATGTTCTCGCTCCGAGCTGTGAGTGTAGCCATAACCAGCCTGGGCAAAGATTGAGAAGCGCGACCTTGCGAAATGATAATCGGCTCTCATCAGCATCGATGCACTGGCAAAGTCGGCACTCATAAAGCGGTAGTTGTGGTTTAGCATCTCAATGAAGTGAGGCTCCATGTCGGCAAGTGGCAAGACAAGATTTCTGCTAATTCTCCCAAAATAACTGACACCGGCAGTTCCAGTCAGTGACCAAGATTTTGACACTTTGGTAATTATCTGACCTGTCAATTCGCCGTAGGCGTGCTCATATCTCATAGAACGGTGAGGATAGACAAACTCTTGTTTATTGTTCAAATACCCAATTTGTGCCTTCACGTTCCAGCCTATTTTTGCCTGATGACCCACCAATGCCGTGAGCGAAGTAGCGAGAATCTTGTTTTTGTACATTGTCAAGTCGGCGATAACAGGATAAATCTGCGACGATGATGTGCCTGCTAGATGTTGGTCGCTGGTGCGGCGGTTATACTTGAAGTCGGCCCATACGGCATAATTGAGCTTGCTGCTGTGCCTCCACCCAACTCTCACACTGGCTTCCTTGTTGTAAAGTGTAGAGAGTGGCAACGAGTTGAGCAGTCGCGCCACGCGCTCGTAATGATGTTGAGAGACTCGTAAAGTTGAGAACACACCATTGCCATTGGGAATAAGGTCGGCTTGGACTTTGATGCCACCGCCCTTGAAAAACAAGTCGTTGATGTCGCCCGAGAAGCGTGAATATACTGCTCCGAGCCCCAACATCTGATATTCGGGCACGCTGCCGAGGGGTTTGTAGAAATCAACGCTACCGGTTTGGCGATAGATGTTTCCCTCAACGCTTAGTCCCAAATTATTCTCACCCAACTCTCGCGAGACACCTGTCCGCAGAGTGAGGTCGGTAACAATGCTACGCATGCGCGGATCCACCTTGCGATATTCCTGCTCGGCACGGAAGAGCATCTCGCCTCCTACCCGCCAGCGGTTGATGCGGCTGGCATAGCCGCCTTCAAACACATACTGTTCTGTGCGCGTGTCGCCGCCCACTGTGTCGCCAAGGATGTCGGGTTCAAGTAAGTCAAAGTCGGCAACAGAGTTCCACTTGATACCTCGCTTCATGCCAGTCATATAGGAAGCCTTGCCCCATACTGCGCTGCCTGCCGACAAGCGCAGATAGGTGTCGACCTTAATGGAAGTCAAGGTGTGCCCCGTGCCTTTTTGCAGCACAAAGGGTTCGGACCGTTCCTGCCTATCAAGAGCCACACCGAATTGCGTGAGCGATGTCTTATAAGCCATCTCCATCAAAGCAGGATTATCCCAGGCGCTCAGCATTGCATCGTTGCTCATTGACAGATGCTCGGCAAGAACCTCGTGTTTAGGAGCCACGTCATCTTTTTGCTGAGCGTGTGCAACAAGTGCTAAGCCTATAAATGATATTATTAGAAAATTGTGTCTCATATCTCTCATGTGCCCATTAAAGTCATTTCCAGTTCAATCTTGTTGTCGTTATCGACCATCAACACATATTCGCTCTGAACCCGAAACGACTGTGTGAAAACATCACCATCGGCATTGCGGTATCTCACCACACCCTCAATGTTGATAGAATAGGCTCCACGCAGTATTTCGCTCACTGTTATCACATCCTGAGTCTTTCCTGCGGCAGTCACCACATCGCGGGTGTTTAGGTTCATCATTTCAATCGAATACTGTATCACTTCCATTTCGCCTTCGACGGACAAGATAAGTTCTATCTCACACGATGTTGTGTAATCATCAGAATCTTTGTGACACGATGTAATTGCCACCATTATCATGCACATTAATGTATAAGTAATAAACCTTCTCATATTTTTATATTCATTTCCAAACCAAAATAAGGGGTCACATGGCGGCGAATGGTCACTCCATCGCGCTCATAGCTGGGACTGTAGTCCCATATCTTGTTGCAGAACATGGCAATGCATAAGTGGTCGTTAAAAAATTTCTTGGTGACCTTGAAATTCACGTTCATCGCGAATGGCACCTTGAAAAGGTCGTACATCGACTCAGTGTTATTTCTTATGAGATAACGCAAGTAAGTGTCATTGGCTAGGTCGCTGGTCCACACATGCATATTGCCATCATTATCCATATACTTATCGGGGTAATTGCTGATTGGAAGCCGTTGATTAGACGTGAACCACAGGCATTGCGCTGAAATAGAGAAACCGAGTCGCAGACGAGGGATATCGGTGTCGATGGTGAAGTTAGTGTTAAACATCTGGTCGGTATAACCTTCAATATCTTTGTAAATGCCCACATAGGGTATCTGCTTGTTGCCCACCACCTGAGAAGGGCGTTCCATGAGGGAGACTGAGTTGCGATGCACGGTCTTGAACCAAGCACCGTTGATGGTAAGGCGGGTGTGCAGGTTTTCAAAGCGACGCGACGAGAATGTGTATTCTATGCCCTCTTTCTTGGTCTGGCTGCCATTGGAGTAGCGACTAAGTGCCAGCAGCTCACTGGTCATCTCGTAATGCACACCCTCAATTTCCGGCGGACCCTCGAGAGCATTGCCGTTGATGCCCGAAGTGTCATAGAGTTTATAAATGTAGGGCGCATATATCGCAACAGAGCGGAACCCTGAGGTCATATTCTCACGAAAGTAGGTCACCGACAGTCGGTTGCCCGAGAGGACGACATCGGCTGTGACTTCCCACTTGAAATTGCGAGCTGCGCGCAAGTCGTAGTTGGTGGGGTCAATGACATAGGTCATGATGTTGATGCGCTTGAAGGCCTCGTTAGGATGATAATAGTTGAACTGCACAAGGTCGATATAGGTCATTTCGGGATACAGGTGCTCAATGGTGGGCATCTTGGTGTGTTGCCCCACGCCGCCAGTAAGTTTGAAATACGACACTCGGTTGCGCACCATAAATTGCGGGAATGTCCACCCAATATTCACTCGCGGGTCAAGATAGATGTGGCCATGCAGGGCATATTGGTCCGACAGGTTGAGCATTTGCGCGCTTCTCACTCCAGCTACCACCTCGAGGGTGTTGCCGGCTATGGTAGTCTTCAAATTCTCCTCTACATATAGTGACAGAGTGTGGTTAGCGGGAATTGTAGAGAGGTCGCGAGGACGCCCGCTCATGCCAGGATAGAGAGGTCTGGCAACATCAAACAGCTGTCCTCGACCATAATTCTTGTCAACGTTCCAGTCGACACCTATCATGAGCATGTTGCTCACGCTTGTCGATGGCACCTGCAACTTGGCGTTGACTTTCAAGAATATATTGAATGGCTTGCTATCCACGCTGTGCTTAGCGGTGTAGGTATAGGGCAATATTACTGCATCGCTCTCGCCCTGAGTTGTCGATGTGGCGGCGATAGTTGCCCGTCGCAGCTGAATCAGCTTCTCGCGCTCTATGTTATCCTTATCGATAGAAGTTGAGAAAGTGGCATTGAGTACCTTAAACCACGATGATGAGCTGGCGCTTTTCATGCTTAATGCGCAAGTCAAGGCAACTCGGTTGTAAGATGACTTATAAGTGTCAATTACTCCTTCGTTGAGCTCAGGGTCGCTCTTGTCGTTGTCGAACGAGCCAGTATAATCGATGCTTGCCGAGAGTGAGGTGTTGAACCTGTCTCCATTCCACGCCTTGTGAAGTCGCGACGAGAGGGTAAGGCGCTTGTAGTTCTCAAGCACGTTGCGAGGGTCGTTGCGTGAGTCAAGGTAGTCGGCATTGAAGTTGAGCGACAAATGGCGCGGTTCCCACTCCAAGCCTTTGGACACATAGAAGAGAAAGCTTCCCATGTCGGCCTTGAGACGGGCATTGATGGCGTTTCCCCCACGCTTGCGCTCTATCTTTACCAATCCGCTTGTGAGGTCGCCGTATTCCACGCTGGGTATGCCGCGCACAATCTCCACGCGTTCAATGTCATCGGTTGAGATGGTGCGCATATCAACACCTTGGTTGGTGAAATCACGCTTGAGCGACTCGCTGTCGGTGGCGCCACTCACACGCTGCATGTTGGCACTAGTGGAGATGGGAGTACCATCTATCACGAAACTGGTACCCAGCGATGAAGTAGAGTAGTTATCGCCTCCACCTGCCTCGCGCAGGCTGATGGCATTAGGACTGCTCAAATGAGGATCGATTGCTCGACCACCAGGCACGAGTTCCATCAAGTCGCCAAAGCTCGACGGCTGCAGGTGACCCATGGCATGGCGGTTGATAATCGACGCACTGGTGGGTCGCGACGACTCTTGTGCCGTCACCACCACCTCTCCCAGAGCGTTGATTTGCGACTCAAGGAAGTAAACGCCATCTTCAGGCTTTGCCACAAGAGGTTTATAGCCCACCGATGTAATACTTATCGTGGCACCGGCAGGCACAGTCAAGGTGAAGCGACCGTCAATATCGGTGACAGCCGCTACAGTTTTGGTACCCACAATAGAAATGGTAGCGCCTATCATGGGTTCGCCTGTGGTTTTATCTTTCACAACACTTGTGATAGGCTTTTGCGCAATGGAGGGAACAACTCCCACAAGCACAAGAGCCATCATCAGGCACGCTATTTTTATATTCATTGTTTGTTCTATTAATAATTGTACAAAATTCGTGTTTTTCACATTCCTCTACAATACCCAATAATAGTGATAATCTCCGCGCTTTTTAACCCGAATTGGTCAATTATTTTGTTTAATCAACCTTCAGTTCGAGTGAGTGAGCAACAAGAGTCGTGCGAAGCATGGTGTACGGCAAGCGAACCTCACTCATTTTTTAAGCGAAGCGCCCATTACGCATCTCTAGGTTATTATTGCAATCACTCCATATTTCGGAAGAGGCAGAAAAACAGCGTTCCCACTTTTGCGGGGAACGCTGTTTTTTCTTTCGGGAGCAATATAACATCAAGTGGTGATGGACTCACTTATCAGTGCCACCTGTGGTAACCACATCGAATGAACGCCACGAGCTATGATTTGGGACAAGTTATATTCCTTTTTGAAGAAGTTAAAAAATCCTGCTCTTTCGGGCAGGATTTTTTGTTTCATAACGCGAGTTCGGGATAAGATTATCATAAAATGGCAATGCCATGCTCTCGATT
>FLNZ01004065.1_pt1 | contig 40006 bp, 41 predicted proteins | sample 1140391 | NCBI WGS metagenome assembly FLNZ01 (sample SAMEA3878171, study PRJEB12797) | bioreactor metagenome | biome: Moose rumen | place: Sweden | collected 2011-10 | reverse complement strand
CCTCTGAGACACGCTTCCAGTTGCGGTCATCCACCTTTTTGATAAACTGCTCCATCTTAGCGTCCAGTCTGTCCTTCACCTTCTGAGGCAGTCGCCTGATGCCGGAGTTATAGGCCACAAACGACTCTATCTTGGCGCCTCTCGAATCATCCCATCCGGGAATCATGTAGATGCGGTTGCACCTAAGGAGCAGCCACAGGTCATACAACAGCACCATGCGGTAACCCACTGCCTTGTAAAGCCACTGCCAGCGGCATGCCCACACCCGTATGGGATTGACGATCCTGTGATAGCCCTCTGCCCTGATCAGACGCTCGGCCTCACGGAAACGATCCCTGTATTCATCTCTCTCCAGTCCGGTCATCTTGCCGGATATATATACCTTCTCGTTCATTTTATTGTCGTATTTTTCATTTAATAACCCATATAATAGTATTTTTTATCCATATATTACCACTTTTTAATAAAAATATATCTTGAAAAGTTTGGAGATTTCAAATAATTTTTGTACCTTTGTAATGTAATCAATGAGGGATTACAAAGGAGAATCTGAAAACCTTGAAAAGAGTAGGAAAAACGAAAACCCAAAGACCTATGAAAGTAGCAGTTTCAATCAGGATTTGGAAAGTCAAAATGAGATTTGAAATCTGGATTTGACATCCAAGGGAGGGGGCAACCCTCCCGCCTTGGGTTTTCGCGTGCAAATATAATCAATTATTCTCAATTATGGACGAAGCAAAAGAAAAAAAATCATGGGGTGGTGCCCGTCAAGGGTCAGGCAGGAAGAAAAAGTATGTAAAGACGTATTTCTTCAGTGCCATGGAAGAGGTGGCAGCTATCATCGAGGCCATCCCTAACAAGGAGAGGGCGGATTTCATCAACCGGTGCATCCTTGCTTCCCGTAATCCCTGATCATGTCCCCCAGCAAGTCAAGCAGAGCCTGCTGCGTCCCTTTCTTCTGCTGCAGCGCTGCAGCCATCCTCTCATCTACGGTACCGCTTGTTATCAGACGGTGGGCGATGACCGGATGGCTCTGTCCCTGCCGGTGAAGGCGTGCGTTAGCCTGCTGGTATAGCTCCAGGTTCCATCCGATACCGAACCAGACGATGGTATGTCCGCCGTACTGCATGTTAAGGCCGTAGGCCGTCGATGCGGGGTGCGCGAGCAGCACCTTAATCTTCCCACTATTCCATTTCTCCAGTTGTGCCTCATTCTCATAGACGACAGGCGAATAGTCTTTCAGCGCTTTCTGTATCCTCGTGATGTCATGCTTGTACTGGTAGAATACAAGCACGCCTCCCGACGTTACCTGCTCAACGATCTCCCTCAGCACCTGCAGTTTCTCATCGTGGATCTCGAACACGTTCCTGTCCTGATCGTAGATGGCACCGTTGGCATACTGTGAGAGTTTGTTCATCAGTGCGGCGGCACTTCCGGCTATAATGCTCACATCCTCCTCTGAATGCTCCTCAACGAACTGCAACACCTGCTCCCGCTCAAACGTCTGGTATGCACTCATCGTCTTGTCAGGGAGCCCCACAGGCACATCATTGACGATAAGGTCGGGCAGTTCCAGGTAGTCCTTGGCCTGCATGGAGAGGCAGATGTCCGCAATTTTCTTATGGATAGCCTCCTCCATCCCCTTCTTCGGAGTGCACCTGATGACGATATTGTTCCAGCGGAACACGCTGAAATACTCATCCCGGTATCGTGTCACCGACTTACCCAGCCGCTTCCCCATGTCTATACAGTACATCTGCGCCCACAGGTCGATGAGGCCGTTGGGTGCCGGCGTGCCGGTGAGGCCCACCACGCGGGAGAACTGCGGGGTGACGCTGCGCATGGCCTTGAAACGCTTGGACCGCGGGGTCTTGAACGAGGTGAGCTCGTCGATGACAAGCATGTCAAAAAGCATCCTCCCCTTGAAGTGATCCACCATCCATACGAAGGAGTCTCGCCCTATCACATAGATGTCGGCCTTTTCCTCCAGCGCTGCTATGCGGTGTCTCTCGTCACCCATGACGCGGGACACCCTCAGGTTCCTCAGGTGATCCCACTTCTCGCATTCCGTCGTCCATGTGGTCTCAGCCACCTTCTTGGGAGCTACGACAAGCATCGTCTCCACCTCGCAGGCATCCTGCAGGTCACTGAAGGCGGTGAGCGTGATGACACTCTTGCCAAGTCCGCAGTCCAGGAAGAGGCAGCAGCGTCGGCGGTCCATCACCCACTCCGCTGCACGTATCTGATATTTGTAAGGGTTATATTTCATTGTCTATCACTTCGTCTACTTTCTCTATCGAATCACACACGAAGACATGGTGCCCGATAGCCTCCATCTTCTCGAACCGCAGCGACTGGATGAGGCTGGGCTTCCCGCCCCTCGACTTAAGCTCCACCCAGGCAGACCTGCCGCCGGGAAGGAGGATGATGCGGTCGGGATATCCGGTGGCGATCTGCGAAGCAAACTTAAGGCTGATGCCTCCTGCCTGCTCCACCCTCTTGGTGAGATAACGCTCAATATACTTCTCACTGTCCTTATAGTTCACTGTCATCCTCATCATCGTTTAGGTTGCTTCCGAACTCCCTGCCATCCGTACCAGGTCTGTAGAACACGTTACGCTGCATACCATAGATCTTATCAACATACACGGCCTTGCCTTCATTGGCCAGTTCCCAGCCCAACGCAGGCAGCACCCTCTTGTTGAGATATTGTGCGCTCACGTCACGGCATTCAGCCAGCTCGTTGCGTATCTCAGCGGCGCAGATCTTGTTGCGCGGGAACATCATATACTCATCCGCCATGTTATATTTCTCTATCTCCACACGACGCTCATTCTTATTAAGCGACCGCCACGATGACTTGATCTTATAGTCCAGATAGGCGCCCACAGCGCCGAGGACAGTATCCTCCATCACCGTGTTATATTCCTTCTGCTTCTCCCTGGCCTTGCTCTCCAAGGCGGCATCCAGGTAAACGTCGGAGCCATCCTTGTAATAGGTGTAGGCCTCAGCCCATATCTGATGGATGTTGTCTTGTATCCACTCCACCCAGTCCATGTTGCCGATACCCTTACATGAGATAATCCAGAACTTACGACTGTCGGAGTCGCTCAGGAAGGTTGTCTCGTTGGTCGATGCGGCGAGGGCGCAGTGACGGGGCGTCGTCTCCACCTCATGGCCATACGCCTTGCGCATCTTGTCTTCCTTCACGCTGATGAAGGCCTTCACCTTCTCAGCCTCCTTCACGCTCTTCAGTCCGCCAAGCTCAGCAATCTCGAAGATCCACCCGTTATTGAGCTGCTCCACAAGGTCACGGCCGCGCATGTCCAGCTGCAGCGACTCGTTGAGATATTCTCCGCTGTTAGCTATAGCCCAGAGGAACGTCGATTTGCCAATTCCTTGCGGACCAGCCAGAACAAGGATATAGTCAAACTTACAGCCCGGCTCAAAGGCGCGCTTCACGGCACCCACCATCCAGGTACGTGTCTGGGCACGGTTAAGCTTCGTGTCGTCAGCGCCAAGGCACCTGATGAGCAGCGTGTCGATGCGCTCCTGCCCGTCCCACCGCTCACCGGTAATGAAGTCGTGCAGGGGGTTGAAGCTGCGCCTGGTCTGCGTCCCGGACAGCACCTCGCTGACACGGTTAAGGCTCATCCTGATCTTATATTTCTCCTCATACCACGTGGCGATATTCCTCAGCATCTCATCACTGCCGAAACGGCTGGAGCAGTTCAGCAGCGTCGGGTCGTCTATCACGTTGACCCTCCGGAACTCATCATACCTGATGTTCCTCAGTACCCTGTCGTTCATCATGATAATGTCCTGGTTCCGGTTGGTGTCCTTGTAGTCACCGTGTTTCGTGAGGTCGAGGCTCTCCAGCCACTCGTCGGAGTCGGGTTCTGACACCTCCATGTCACCGAAATCCTCCATCAGCGAGGCAGAGGTTCTCTTGGCAAGCACCGACCGCACACGCCCGTCCTTGCCTGCGAAGTCGCACATCGCCGAATAGCTCGGCATCCTTTCAGGCTTCGTATATTTGGATGCCTTACTGTCAAGATAGCCGAACTTATGGATGCGCACCAGGTCGAAGGCATTATTGTCATGCCCGTTGTTGGCGGGGTCTGTGGCATGGTTGCTGTAGGCGAACATACCGTCGTAGATGACCAGTCCGCCCGAGCTGCTGCCGTTGACGTAGGTGTACCGACCGTTGCCGGCAGGGGCATATACGTCGGAGAGGAACGTGGCGATGGCCTCCTCGATAGGATAGGCCTGCATGAACGCCCCTACGATGCCGCCCTTCTCCACCGTCGTGAGTGGCTTGCGGTCGTAATTGTACTCACCCTCGCGCTCGGTCATCGCCGACCGGATGGCGTGAGGCTCTTCCTGCGGGTGGCGGGGCCATGCCGACTCTTTCCTGAGCTGCGGGAAAACCTCAAGGAACTTCCTCGGACTCAGCGGCAGCCCGTTGACACGGCGGGTGAGGAACTCACCGTCCTTCGACTTCGACGGCCAGTACATGAGCCGGTTAGGCTGGAACGTCGATTTGTCGAGCACGTCCATGCCGATCATCTCCCCCACCTTCCTGGCAATGGCCTCGTAGTAAAACGGACTCTGCCACTCCACCAGGGGGATGAAGATACGCCAGCGTGGATGCTCCGTAGTATGCTTGTGGGTGGTATGCGCCACCGCCTCCACACCGGGGAGGCACTCACGTATCATGTCCGTCGGATCATAGCCCTCCGGACAGTCATCGGCATCGAGGGTGATGACGCTCCTCCACAGGATATTCTCCTTCGTCTTGCGGCCAGACATCGCCAGGCGCGACGTGCAGTCCTGCTTCAGCGAGCCGCACACCACACCGCCCACGTCCTTGATCTCCGCCTGCCTGTCACGAGGCATCTGCATATACTCCAAGATGGTCTCATCGGTAACATGTGGCCTGAAGAGCTGCTTCACCAGCCAACCCCACTCCACCGACCTGTTACGCCATTTCTTCGCCGTGCGAGATGCCCCGATACACACGGGGAGCTCCATATCGTCTATTCTGCCGGATATGTCTGCTGAGAAATCTACCATTTATTAAACACTGTCTGGGAAAAGGCACAGCCACACAGAGGTGAGGCCATGCCAAGGATATATATGGAAATAAAAAAGAATTACAGGTCGTCGTCATCGTCAGCGTCGATATCGGAGAAGTCACTCTCCGCGGACACACGGCCGCCGAACTTGTCATCGTCCTTGAACTTCATCAGGTTGTTGAGACCTGCCGCGATACCGTTGTTACCGCTCACACTGTAGCCGTAGAAGGTGACGCTGGCATAGCACCACACACCGCTGTAGATCTCCTCCTCATCGGTGACAGGCTGTTTATCCTTACCTATGAGACCGGGACGGGTGTTGCTCTTAGCGTTGATAACCCAGTGACCGGCGAAGTTATCATCTTCCTTGTCGTCACCGTCCTTCATCGGGAGGTCCAGCTTCTTGGGCTCCTTACCGCCCCACTTGGACGCCACGGCAGCCTTCTTGGCATTCTCCACGGCCTTGTTGATAGCGGCGATGGTCTTCTTCTCACTCTTCGGGATCATCAGAGTGACGCTGTACTTGGCATCGGTGGAACCCTCAGCGGCATATTTCTCAAACACATGTACATAGCTGAGGCGCACGGGGCCCAGCACAATCTTTCCTTCATTAACTTTTGGGTCAATCATAAACAAATAATATTAAGTTAGACAATATCCTTGAAATCGTCAGCTGCAGGGTTAATGGCCTCACGCTTGTCGCTGACGGGAACCAGCGTAGGCTTGCCTTCCGGCTTCTCGATATAGTCACCGCAGAGGGCCGTGAAGTTCTTCTTGCCGCACAGCTTCTCCAGCTCCGTGATCGTCCTGAGCTCCTGCGGCTTCATGATGGCATCAGGCTGGTAGCCGTTCTCCCTCAACACCGCTATCACGGCATCAGGATCCGCTATGTGCCTGTTGCTCCTTCCGGCCACCACCTTGTAGCCGTTGACGGTATGGCCGTCGAGTGCCTCCTTCAGCGCGAACTCCTCTATCCCTGCCATCCACATCTTGATCTGCGGGAGCTGCGGGAGCACCTCGGCGACCTCATCCAGGGAGAGCACCTCACGGTCGCGGTACTCCGACCAGAAAGACAGGCATCCGTCACGGAGCTTACGGCAGCGGTGCTTGACCTTGCAGAACTGGCACCAGTCACCGGCATTCTGCACACCCTTGCCGCTGTATGCCTCACGCGCCTTAGGCCTCAGCGTACCGTCAGCCCAGGCGAGCAGATCCTTCACGCTGATCTCCCACGTGGAGTAGTTCCCCACCCTCGGCTGTATAATCATCAGACGGATGGTGTCGATACGGAAGTCGAAGGAATACTGGAGGTAGGCCCCCAGCCCGTAGATCATCATCTGCGGGTTCTTCTCGGCACTGACAACCACTCCCTTGCCATACTTGAAGTCGATCACCGTCATCGTGCCGTCAGACACCACGATGGCGTCGCTCGTGCCAAAGGCATCCGGGATGTACTCGGAGAAATCCAGCCTCCGCTCGACGAGCAGTATGGCGTCGTCGGTCTTGGAACGCGCCCTGGAATACTCTTCGAGGACAATGCTCTTATATACCTCAGTATATTCGTCCATCTCCCCTGTGTGGTATTCCTTGAAGAGGGATATCTCATCCTCCTCTGCCTTGGTGTTCTGGCCGAGGAACGTCTTCAGGTGACGGGCGCAGTAGGCATGAGCCAAAGTGCCCTCACGTGCATAGTCGCTGCCGCTGTCCTGGACATGCTCCTCCAGACGCGGCGCCGCCGTACAGTTCAGCCACCTGTGGGCTGAGCTCGGCGATAGTAACGCATGTGCATCCGGCATGGTCAGAATGGTAAGTCGTCCTCTACGATCTCCAGCTTGTCACCCGTAAGGTGGATCTTCTCAACAGCCTCGATGAACGTCTCCACCTTGTCAAGAGGCAGGGCACTCGGTTTCTCGGCGCCCAGCAGCGCGCTGAGGCGCTTGAACTCGGCTGTCAGCTCCTTGTGGTGCGGGCTGTCCTTCGTGTAGCCTTCTCCCTCGATCTTCAGGCGCACATCCTCCATGGCCTTGCGCACGAAGCGCGGCACGTTCTCATTGGTCAGCTCCAGCGACAGGCTGTCGCAGAGCGTGGCGATGGCTGGATGCGCCTGTTTCCACTCATCAAACTTGCTCGGACGGTCAAGCTCGACTTCCTCCTTCTTTTCATCCTGAGGCTCGTCGATGACCACCGGCTGTTCGTCCTTCACCTCACCCGTGGTGCCGCCAAGCAGCGCCACAAGCGTCGCCACCATATCCTTATCAAGATTAAAGGTGACGTTAATATTAATATTACTCATTGCTAATAAAATAATTAATGATTGTAAAAGTATTTTTATGAAGACTACGCCCTCACGGGTTAATCGGGCGGCGGGCAGGACTCGAACCTGCGCTCATCCTACTGTTATATTCCGTTGCTCCTGCTGGGTGGAAGGCTGCCGGGTGTCCCCGACATCTCTCTTGACGAGCCAGCTTACGGACTTTCCGCCGCCATGTGTATTTAATCCTCACCCCTCGGCTGATGGAAGGTGTACCGGTCGCCTCAGTTCCGGCATACCTGATATGATACACTCGCATATCAGTGATATAGACTAAATCATTTCCTTCTTCCGTGCCGTTCGGCTGGTGAGGTGTCCTTGTTTCCACGAAGTCAAAGAGCGATCCAAAAAAAGAGTATCACCTGTGAAGGTATTCATAGAGAGTCCTCTCTGTATAGATGTTGCGCTTGCCGATCTTACGGCATGGAAGCACACCCAGAGAGGTGAGGTTGTACACCGTCTTCTGGCTCACGCCGAGGTACTCGGCAGCCTGACGGGCCGACAGAGTGCGCTCCTGGGATGCCAGCTGGGCAGCCCTCAGCTTCTCCACCACAAGGTCGGCGATCATGTTCATCTCCTTGCGCGTCATGATCAGTGCAGTATTATGTTGCCGAGGATGCCCGCAAGCATCGCTACCGTTGCAACGATTGAGATTATCCAGTCCTGTCTTTCTTCCTTCTTCATGATCTTATCTCGTTTTGGTTATTTCAATAAACTTGTCAATAAAGAACTGTATGCCCTTCACGGTCACCAGTGCCGCAGTCCTGCTGCACATCTCGCCGTTCAGAGGATAGGTGGTAGTGTTCAGGATGAACAGCCCCTCATCGATGTATTGCTGCCCGGGAAGGTTCCTGCCCTGTCCCTGGGTGCCCAGATAGCCGTTGTCCCTCATCCATCTGTAGAGCCTATGCTTGCCCGTGTCGACACCATGCTGCCTCAGTATCCTCGCCAGCTCGTCGATCTGTACGGCATCTGCGATGGCTGCCTTCGGCTGCTGTTCCTTGTAGAGCTTCTCCAGGTAGGCTGCCTTATCCTCGGCAAGCCTTCTCATCATCCGCTCGTCCTTCAGGGCCGTGAGGAGTTTGATCCCGTTCTCGGGATTGGCGATGATGCTCTCTATGGTGGCATCGGTCATATAGGCTCCGTTACGGCGGATCGAGGGGAGAACCTCTCCACATACCCAATCCTGAAAGGGCTCGGCCTGAGGCTTGTCGGAACGCATGATAACTTTGTAGAGGTTCTTTTCATTCACATAAACCATTTCTTGAATTACCTCCACGCCATATTGGTTCATGGTAGGGGTGTCCATCAGATAGACACCCCCTTGATCTAATCTTGCCCTAACATTTCTGGAATTGGTTATTCCTAACACAGTGCAAATATCTGCAAGACAGAACAACGGATCGTCTTGTGTGCCTGCAATCCTGATCTGCCCGTACTGCGGATTGCTGAAGACCAGGATACCATCCATAACGCTCAGCTCTTACGTGTATAGACAAACACACTTCTCTCAGTCTCTATCTTACAGGAATAGTCGATTCCCTCGTAAGACTTCAGCCACCCAGCCGTGGATTTGGCGGCGGCACACGCCTGTGGCGTCGGCAGCGAGAATATCACCGTGTCGCCCACCTTCACGTTCCTCAGGTCGTCTCTTTCCACTCTTTCCTTAATCATAATTATTATTAATTAATTTACCTTATTCTTGCTTTATCAAAAGGAAAGCCTTACCTTTGTAATCGTCACATTATCAAAGTGCGCAAAGCGCTCTAAGGCTGTTCCTTTGTATTGCGGGCTGTTGCTTAATTAACTTACCGAGTGCAAAGATAGTGAAGTTAAATCACTAATGCAAATAATTTAGTGACTTTTTTTCACTAACAATATTTATTTAAATTAAATCTAAATAGAGAAAGGAGGTTTATATGACTGTAAAAGAAAGACTTATTAAGTATCTTGAATACAAGCAGATAGGTAGAAATAAATTCGAGGCATCTGCAGGAATATCCTTAGGCTATATCACAAATTTAAAAAACGCTCCGAAAGAGCAACAGTTAGTGAAGATTCTTCAAGCAGCCCCTGATCTTGATAAGATTTGGCTCCTTACTGGCGAGGGAGATATGATAAAGAACAGCCAAGCCAAAGAGCAGGCGCAGGAGATGAAGCCGCACTACCTCTCCCTGGCCAACGCCGGGACGCTCACGGAGGAGAGCAACGCAGGCAGCGAGATGCAGCCCATCATCACGCAGATGCCGCAGTATGACTACACCATAGAGATACACGGAGACTCCATGTCACCCGCATACAACTCAGGAGACATCGTGGCATGCCGCAACGTCACGCACTCCAACTTCCACCAGTGGGGACAGATACACGTGCTCTCCACCTCACAGGGCAACATGATCAAGCGGATCTATGAGAAAGGGGACGATATAGAGTGCCGGTCGGACAACGCCAACTACCCGCCGTTCACCATACCCAAGGAGGAGATCTACTCCATCGGGCTGGTGGTAGGAGGGCTGAAGAGGGAGCATCTCTGAAAATCCCTTAAATAAGGTACGCGCAGGCGCCCCCCCGCCCGGGCGCCCGCGAGGCAAACATAGCTTACAATTAACGCAAATTAACAAATTTGCACAAAACGGGAAACAAGGGAACGAAAAGGAACAAAACGAGGAACCAGAGTGAGGATAAAAATGGAGAAGAAGTGCGACAGATGTGAAAGAGTGTGAAAACGTAAAAGATATTTACCACAACAAAGGGCGTTATGCCCTCTTGATGTACCCAAATGTTAAATCGGTTTTGCAAGTGCTTGACAGTCAACAGGGTTCGAACCCCAACGGAATCACTGATTTAAGAGCACTTCTGAAGAGTGCTCTTTTTATGTAAACAACTGAAAATCAATAACATTCACTTTTACCACAAACCAAAAAAGGGTCGTTAAAAACGGGAAAATGTACCCCAAATCTTCCCATTATGTACCCCGTATTACCCTATCAATGTACCCAATATGAAATTACAAATGTACCCAAAATAATACCAGAAATGAGAATACCAAATACAAGACTGATCTTCGACCGGAAAAAAATCGCGACGAAGACAAGGAAGGGACTCGTCCAGGTAGAGATGACCCTTAACATGAAAAGAAGGTGGATAACGACGGAAGTGAGGGTTTACGCAGACCAATGGGATGACCGGAGGTGGGTGATAAACTCCATTGACACCAAGCGCCTAAACGAGAAGATCTACAAGGTGAAGTGCGAGGTGGAGGATTTCCTGCTGACCTTTGGCGAGGATAACGTGTTTTCATGGGACAAGGTGGATGCGTGGGCAGAGAGAAGGAAACGGCTGCCAGATACGGACGACAACTTCATCCGGTACTGCGAGGAGCGCATCAAGACAAGGAAGGACATCCGCGACTCCTCAAGGAAGACACAGGCAAAGCTGGTGAAGTCTCTTGAGGCTTTCGGCAGGATCGTATTCCTCAACGACCTCACCAGGCAGAACGTGGTAGCCTACGACGAATGGCTCCATGGCGAGGGATATGCCCAGCAAACGATATCCACCTATATCAAGACGCTCAAGACATATGTCAATGATGCGATCTGCTCAGGACTTATCAAGGACAACCCATTTAAGGGATTGAAGTTCAGCCGAGGAGAGAGCACGGGCGACAGATACCTGACAGAGGAGGAGGTCAGACAGATCATGGGAAAGGAGATGCCTACCAGGAGCCTAAACAACGTCAGGGACCTTTTCATCGTCCAGTGCTACACCGGGCTGGCGTACGCCGACCTTATGGCCACCGACTTCAGGCAGGCAGTAAGACACGGGAAGTATTACGTCCTGACAGACGACAGGCAGAAGACTGGCAAACGGTTCTACATCGTCCTCCTCTCACCTGTCATGGAGATTCTCAGGCGCCATGACTTCCAGCTCCCGAAGATGACCAACCAACAGTACAATATCAGGCTGAAGGTGGTTGCAGAGAATGCCGGAATAGACAAGCCCATCTCCTCCCACTGGGGACGGCGCACCTGCGGGTACCTGCTGCTGAACCATGGCATATCAATAGAGATCGTGGCGAGGATGCTCGGACACGCCAATATCCAGACTACCCAGAAGATCTATGCCAAGATCCTCGACAAGACGATGGATAATGCCCTTATCAGATTTGACAAGAAAGTCTTCAAATAGGCTGCAGAATTTTAGGATTTAACAGATTTTTGCAATTAAGGCGGAAAACTCAAAAAAAAACATTCAAAACCTTACAAAAACACCTTACAAAACAAAAAACTCTTTAGGAGATGACAGGGGTATATGTTTAAATAAAAAAAATGGAATTGTAGTTTTTTGAACTAAAATAAAATAAGTTTAGGAAAAATATTTTTGTTTGTAAGGTTGTAAGGTTTTGTAAGCAAAGGATGATAGATGGTGAACCGTGGTTCTGTCTGCCGGATGTATGCTCACCGCTTGGGCTTGATCCGGGTCAGGTCGTTAAGAGGTTAGACGATGAGGTGGTTACTATCCACCCCATCCCGGACAGGCTTGGCAGAAAGCAGAATACAAGGTTCAATAACGAAGATGGGCTGTACGATACAATCATTGAAAGGAGGAAGCCGGTAAGCATCAAAAAAATGAGGGGGAGCGCCCCCATGACAGGAGGTGCTCCTTCTTCTCTTTTAAGGTAGTTTTTCTTTGATGAGCATGTCAATAAATTCTGATTTGTTCTTCACCTTCGCCAGTTTCTCCATCGCTTCGTCTGATATTCTTACACATAACCCGTGCTTTCTGTCTGACTCAGGTCGCCCAGATCCAGGACGCCATCCGCCACGATTTGATTTTTTAACAGTCTTTTCTTCCATAATTAGAAATTAAAGTTTATATTTGCATTTGAAAAACCAGAAAGTGGGAGGGCACCCCCTCCCGTGGATTTCAAATCCAGATTCTTAATCTGATTTTGATTTTCCAAATTCTTAAGAAAATTGCCGTTTCCATAAGACTTTCTGGTTTTTGTTTTCCTACTCTTTTCAAGGTTTTCGGATTCCCCTTTAATTACATTACAAAGATACAAAATACTTTTGATATATGCAATAAAAAACCTAATTGTTTCAACCTGTTTTGATATATTTAACAATGGTTGATGCTATAATAAACCAAACGGGTGAAACTATTAATTCTAAAAGGGTGGCTTGAACCAGCACTTTTTGATTATTTTTAAATATTTACTATCTTTGCAATAAAGATAAAAATATGACAACCACCAAGCCAGATGTTAACCCCGATGGACTGTACAACCAGAAACAGGCGGCAGAGGCACTAAGCGTCAGTCGTCAGACGATTCGCAGATATACTGCGAGCGGTGTCATCAAGTTCGAGTCGAGGAACGCTGGTGGTACGAAGGTGACGACGGGTGAAAGGATCGTCAGGTGCTGGAGATTGATGTCTGACAAGAAAGAATAGCATCGCCATGTCAAGAGATAAGACATATATCAAACTGATTCACAAGGGCAGATGGGTGAAGCTCAGAGCCGCCAAACTCTCCGAGTCTCCCTTGTGCGAGAGATGCAAGGCTGAAGGAATCGTGAGGCCAGCAACGGAAGTCCATCATGTCATCCCGGTGGAGGATGCCCCTGCAGACTGGGAGAAGGAAAGGCTTATGTATGACCTGCCCAACCTCATGTCCCTCTGCCACGCCTGCCATGTGGAGGTTCACACGAAGATGGGACGTGGCGGCAAGGCTTATGCAAGAAGGAAGGCAACTGAACAGACCGAACGATTTAAGGCTAAATTTATGTAAAATATTCTAACATATACCCAGGGGGGTGACTTTTAAAACAGGGGGTATACCCCGTTAAACCCCGCCCGAACCTTTTTCCACACGAGAGTAATTTTTTAACAATGAATGGGGGAAGATTATGAAAGGAAATTCAGCAGATAGTAGAGTCCAGTCGATAGCTCGTTATATTAAGAAGAAGTTGAAGGATGCCGGAGTATATGATCCGACACTTGCCTATCAGGTGGAGTTGGTTGCCAGTGACCTGCTTATATATAGAAAGTTTCGTGACGCTTGTCTTTCAGATGATACGGATGTATCGTTCACGGAGAAAAGCAGAGAGGGGAATGACCGAATAAAAGTGAGTCCATTATTCTCGGCCATGCGCCAACAGAGCAAGATTGTGCGTGAGGGTCTTGATGCCTTGACTATGAACATTAAGAGTAAGAAGGTCAAGAAGGAAGTGGATGATAAACTATACGAGATACTCGGACAGTTCAAGCAGTTTGACGATTGAGGATAAGATCATTGCTTATTTTAAGTCTTTTATTTTGCCAGTGTAACAGTTAATATTTTATAATGTAACAAAATAGTTTCCTAAATATTTGGATATATGTAACTTTATTGTTACCTTTGCGTTGTCAGAGATGACAAAGTGATCTTTCAAGTATTGTTACGATGAAGTACAACGAGTTGTACAGGAAGCTGAGGAAGGCAGGATGCCTTCTGCTTCGTCATGGTAAGCGTCACGACATCTGGGTCAATCCGGCTAACGGAAAGACCATCGAGGTGCCGAGACATGGAGCCGAAGAGGTACCTCCTGGTACCTTGAAATCAATCTATCAGGGACTCGGGCTTTAAACCCGGGTTCTTACCATGTTCGGGATAATGATATGCGAGGGTCACTTTTATTTTATGGAATATTATGGCAAGAAAGATAACAGTAGTAGTGGAGACTGGCAGGGATATGTTTTCCTGCTTCATGTCTGGGGCATCAGATCTGCCCATCCATGTTATAGGTGACGGGAAGACCGTCAGGGGTGCGATGGAAGATTTCCGTACTGCATTTAATGAGGCAAAGGAATATTACGAAGAACAGGGTACGCCTTTACCGGAACTTGAGTTTGACTTTGTCCTTGACGTCGGCGCTTTTCTGAATTATTACCCTATTAACGTCACGGCATTTGCCGAATATATAGGGATGAACACATCGCTGCTAAGGCAGTACACATCTGGATTGAAAGTCCCGAAGGATAAGAACCTGGGGAAGATCCGGGATGGAATTCAAAGAATTGCTAAGGATATTGCAGCTGGTCATCTGATAGATAAACCGGTTTCACAATACATTTAAAGATCACTTTGAGCCTCGATGCGTGACGCACCGGGGCTTTTTGCTTGTTTGCTGATATTTCAGTATCTTTGTGTCACGATGACAGAAGAGGAGAAGACACGGGAGAGGCAATTTAAGGAGGAAGTGTCCGAAGAGTTGTTGGCACTTCTGCCTGATATGTGTACCAGGTATCATTACGCCTTGGACGACACAGATAAGAGGATGACCGAATATGTGACGGAAGTCGTCTCCAATTCAGACAGACACAACCTGTATGAACTTCTCCAGATACGACGTTTCTTCCAAATGTTAGACAGGTACGAATGGAAGTCTGGGCGTGTAAAGAAATTTATCATGTTCTATGAGATACTGAGGTTCAACGGTGCCTATGGACGTACGAGATACAGGATGACAACTGTGCAAGTATTCCAGTTCGCAAACATATTCGGCTTCGCATCTCCGGACGGACGGAGATTGATCCGTACTGTCTACCTTTTCGTTCCGAGGAAATATTCCAAGACCACCAGTGCTGCCTCTCTTGCAGTTTACGACCTTTTCTTCGGGGATAACAATGCCCAGGCGTATGTCGGTGCCAACAGCTATGAACAGGCAAAGATTTGCTTCGATGAGATACGTGCGATTGTGCAGGACTTCGACCCCACCGGCAAGCATTTCAGGGTTAATCGTGAGAAGATAACGTTCAAGGACCGGGGGCGTGATAGTCTGATAAGATGCCTTACCGCTAATGCCAAGACTCAAGACGGACTTAATGCTTCACTTGTCATCATGGATGAATACGCACAGGCAAGAAATACTGCGGGCAAGAACGGTGCCGACCTTAAGAACGTACTGACCTCTTCCATGGGTGCGCGCCGTGAGCCTTTAACCGTAATTATAACAACGGCCAGCGAGGTGATTGACGGTCCTTTCGCACATGAACTTGAAGGTGTGAAGAAAGTCCTTCGTGGAGAGGCCGAGGCGGATACCATGTATGCTGCATTATTCATGCCGGATGTTGATGACGAGGAGGGCGATCCTAATACCTGGGCGAAGGTTCAGCCTCACCTCGGAGTCACCGTACAGCCTGATTTCTATGAGAAGGAATGGCAGACGGCTCAGTTGTCTGCAGAGAATATGCTGGCATTCCGCACAAAGCTGCTTAATGTTTTTGCGGTGAATGAGACTAAGACCTGGTTTGACGACAAACGTGCACAGAGTTTGTTGGGTAACTTTGACATAGGCAGTGTTGTAGGGCACCCCGACTGTGCCGTCGCATTTGATTTGTCTGTCCACGATGATTTCAGTGCTGTTTCCTATACTCTGTATGACAGCCTGAGCAAGATGTTCTATTCGCATACTGATTACTATTTTCCGGAGGGTGCCTTGGTAGGTCATCCTAATGAGCAGCTTTACAGGTTATGGCATGAGAAGGGATATCTGAGATTCTGCAGAGGTGATCGAATCGATGTCAGGATGATTGCCAATGACATCTTAAGTCGGTCCAGGATCGTCAATATCCTTAGGATAGGCTACGACTCATACAAGTCGCAGGATCTGGTAAATATCCTTATATCGTCAGGTGCCCGTGACCAACTCGTATCATTCTCGCAGACGTACGGTAATTTCAATCTCCCTGTTGAGTCTTTTGAGATGCTTGTGTATGACAGCCCGCCGCGTATTGTCATGAACAACAACCCTATCAACGCCTACTGCCTGAGGAACTGTGTGATTGATGAAGACCGGCTTGAGAACAAGAAGCCAATGAAGATTTCCCGTTATCGGAAAATTGATGGGACCATCACGATGCTCATGACTTTAGGTCTTTTGTATACAATAGAAAGATAGATGTGTTGTTGTCCGAGTGTCCGTTTGAGCGTATGCCATTCTAAAACCGTGTTAAAATGCAGGAAATACAAGAATAATTGGCAAATAACTTACAATTATTGAATAAAAACAAGTTTTTTTGAAGATTTAACGTAGCCATGTAAGTATATATTATATAAATATTTACCGTGATTGTATTATCTTAAAAATCTTTAATTTGTAACACGATGTAACATGATGTTACATAATGTAACATTGTTAATTTTTGTCTGCCAGGGAATCTTAGTAACTTAGTGTCAGAAATGTTTTATAAGTATTATATAATAGGCAAATGGTAGATTTCTGGGGCAGATCTTTTGGGCGCAAGAAAGCGCAGGGTAAGGCACCTGAGAACAAACGTGAGAACGCCTCCGTGAACGTCGAACTGGGCGTAAACGGGGTCGGTCTGACCGGTGTTTCTACATCCCTGGTAAACATTAAAGGAGATGACGCTCTGAATGTGACTGCTTATAAGCGTGCTCTGAATGTCTTGTCTGGCAGTGTTGCACGTCTGCCATTCCGCTATATGCGCCAGCAAGGCGGTATCTATGTTGATTACGAGACGAATCCTTTCCATTACCTTCTTTCAGTACAGCCACAGAAGAGGATGTCCGCCTACGACTGGAAGTATCAGATGGTATGGCGTGCATTCCATGATGGTGACGCCTACATATGGCCGCGCATTGTCGATGGCGAAGTTTTTGAGCTTGTGCTGTTAAACCGAGGCAGTTGTACCTTCGATGAGGTTAACGGGATGTACCATGTGACAGATGAGTATAATGGCGTGTACGGGAACTTTGAGGAAGATCAGATCCTTCACGTTTATTTCAACAGTAAAAACGGACGCAGAGGTGTCCCCATGTGGCAGCTGGGCCGTCGTGCCCTGAGCATCATTGCCACAGGTGACAATGAGACACTCTCACGATTCGGCAAGGGCGGCACTGTACGAGGGCTGATAACTAACGACAAGTCAGGTATCCGTGGTCTTGGCGAATATCAGGATGAACAGTTGGCGAAGGTGGCGAGCAGTACAAATAACCTGTTTCAGAACGGTGAGAATATCGTGAGTCTCCCCGGTGACGTGGACTTCAAGCAAATATCCCAGACCTCGACGGATATGCAGTTCTTAGAGAGCCGTAAGTTCGCCATTCTGGAGATATCCAGGTTAACGGGCGTGCCTCCCATCTACCTGTATGATATGGCGGGGAGCAACTACAAGATGCCAGAACAGGCGGACACGGCATTCCTTACACAGACACTTGACGGTATTCTTCTGGCAATAGAGACGGAGTTCAGGCGCAAGTTGATCAGCCGGTCAATGTGCTGCAAGCGTATATTCAACTTTGACAGGAAGAAGATCTTCTCGATGGATCTCCTTTCCATGGCTAATTACGAGGGCAAGATGATCCAGAATGGTACCTACAGTATCAACGATGTGCGCCGGATGGAGAACCAGCCTCCTGTCGATGGTGGGGATACGATATACCTGAGTACTAATAATGCGGTACTGGGTAGCAGCAAGCTGAGCGGTGAAAAGAATAACGATGACGAATAATATATGTGTGTTATGAATAAGATAGAAAAACAGAAAAGGACATTGGTCATTCCGGCGAGTCTCCATTTGAGGGAGGCTGGGGATGATGGCGCAGAAAGCCGTGTTATCGAGGGTTATGCGCTGAAGTTCGGTGTGCGCTCTGTCCTGATGGGTTACTACTACCCCATGTATGAGATATTGGAGCCTGGTTGTATCACCGATGAGATGTTGCGTGAGCAGCGTATATATTTCACGATGTACCATAACCGGGAATCTATTCTCGGACGTTGGGATAAGGGACAGGGTACGTTAAAACTCACTCTCGATGAGATAGGTCTGAGGGTTGAATGCGAGATGCCGAATACTGTTGACGGTGACAAGGCTTTGGAACTTGTACGCCGCGGAGATCTCTCAGAGATGTCTTTCATATATTGGACCAATGAGGATGATTCCGAAAATTGTGTCAGCTACGAGGAGTCAGACGAGATAACAGAATGGGGAACTAAGATTTATCTTCGTCACGTGAAGAAGATCCTTGGGATGTGCGACGTGACCATTGCCGCCAACCCTGCTTTTGAGGATACGGAGGTGAGCGCACGTGAGCAGCATGTCAGGGAATACGCAGAGAGCAAGATCACGATGGAGGAGAACCCGATTGACGTTGAGGTAAAGCGTGAGTTTTCAGATGAGACCGATGCTCAATGCGAGCGTCTTGCCAGAAACTTGCGCGCTATTGCGAGCGCATTGATATAGATTTTTATTTATTAACTCAAAAACGCTTAGATATGAAGAAAGAGCAATTTGATTTTAGAAAGGCCAACGCTCGCAAGCGCGAGATTGGCAACCGCCTGAACGAGTTGGCTGAGAAACTCGACAGTAAGGAGAAACGTGAGAAGCTGACCAAGGGAGACCTGGAGAAGATCGAAGCAGAGAGCCGTGAGCTCCGTGCAGAGCTGGAAACCGTGAATATGCAGATAGCGTCTGCCGTGGCTAACCAGGCTGCAGAGCAGCAGGGTCGTGAGGTTACAATGACCAAGAACCAGGTTATCCGAGAGTTGCTTAACGACATCCGTACCGGCAAGCGTCAGGAGCGCGAGATCTCTTTGGGTGTCCTGAATACTGACGACAAGAACAACATTGCGAGTTCCGAGGCCGTCGAGCTGACAATAAACGACCTGTTGCCGCGCCTTACCGAGGGGCTCATCTGGGACAAGGTAGGCATGAAGATTCAGACCGGCGTAACCGGCAACCTGCTTTGGCCGTATGCTACGGATAACGTGAAGATGGTAGAGGTTGGCGAGACAGTGCAGCTGCAGGACCAGAGCATCAACTTCGACAACATCAAGGCCACGCCCGCCGAGGTCGGCGCAACTATCAGTGTCTCGTTTGCAGCCATTGAGGACGCAGCCTTTGACCTGCTGACTTTCATTCAGGAGAGTTTCCGTCTGGCCATGCAGGATTTCCTGAACCACAAGACTTTCAGTTTTGCCACGTTCAGCGGAATCAAGGGTCCGTGGAGCGGTCAGGTAAAAACCACTGCGCTTGCCTGCACCTATCAGAACCTTCTTGACGCAAAGGCCGAGCTGATTAACGCCGGTGTGAACATGGCCGGTTTCTGCTGGGTACTTGACGCAAAGGCCGAGGCCCTGCTGAAGGCCACCGTCAAAGCCAAGGGTCAGGGCGGTTTCATCATCGAGGACGGCAAGCTGGACGGAGACCCGTACTTTGTGAGCCACTATATCCGCGAGAAGGCCGACGGCAGCGGCATGGACGCAGACATGTACATCGGCTTAGGTGTCTGGAGCAACCTTGCGGCCAACCAGCACGGCAACGTACATCTGACTGTTGATCCCTACACGCTTGCCGACAAGGGTATGATGAAGATCACCATGCGCACCCGCTGGAGCCTCACCACGCTTCGCAGTCAGGCATTTGCCATCTACAAGCTGATAGCCGCCCCCAGCAGCGACCCCGGCATTAACCTGAATCTGCACACCGCTACCGTCGTGGTAGGTTCTAAAGTGCAGCTTGCAGCCGCCACCCTGCCCGCTGGCGCAACTGTGACATGGACTTCGGGCACGGTTGCCAAGGCTACTGTGAGCGCCGGTGAGGTGACAGGTGTAGCCGCCGGAACTTCGACGATTACTGCAAGCATCACCGTTGACAGCAAGACCTACACTGACTCTTGCGTCGTGACCGTGGTAGCAGCCAGTTAGTAACGAGCAAAGAGAGTTCTTAGACTATGGCAAGAGTGAGTTTGGCCCTTTTCAAGTTGCACACGCGCACTACGTCGTTTATCCGCGACGATGAGTATTTGCGGCACGTCCTGGATGCCGCAGAGTCATTCGTCATAAACCTTACCGGGTATACGGCTGATGACTGGAGCGTTGTCCCAGACGAGGCTTTTCCGAAAGATCTCTGCCATGTGATCATGGCTGTCGGAGCAGACATGTACGCAGAGCGCGAGATGACTGTTCCCGGCAGTTATCAGCTGCGTCCCTTCCTTCTCGGTATGGTTAAGCCATACCAGAAGATGAGGGGTGGCAGTCTTGCTGAGAACCTGATCAGACAATACTCTGAAAGTAGTGAAGGATGAAGGCAGGAAGGTTAATGTTTCTTGTAACGTTGCTCCGGCCGGAGCACACCACAAACGCATTCGGCGAGGAGACAGTCTCCTATGTAGAGACTGTCACGGCAGATGCGGAACGGGTGCAATATTCCGGGAGGAGGAGTGAAGAGGTTGGAGAGCATTTTCCCGATTATGGTGTTCAATGGAATATCCATGAGGCGCATGAGGTTGGAGAGAACTGGCGCCTTCGCGACGAGAATTGCTATTTGTACACCGTGACAAACATCATCCCGAACCGCAGAAGAGGTTACAACACACTGATTTGTGTGAGAGTTAACGAATAATACCGCAAGAAAATGGATACCGTTTACACAGGACAGGAATGGACGCAGCTTCTCAGGGAGATGACTCCCCGTCAGTTGCGCAATGCCCTGAAGCGTTCATACCGCGTCGAGGCGAAGAAAGCCATTGCTATAGCAAGGAGGCTCCTTTCCTCAAGCGGTCTTGATGTTAAGGGTAATAAATCCGACTGGGGTAAGGGTATCCGAAGCTACATTTACAGCAGGGGCGGTGGCTTCCTCGTAACTGTCAAGGCACGTGCTGCCAGTAAGACAGGAAAGGGAGAGAAATCCATGCACACTAACCGTTATGGGTTTAAGAAGCCTATACTTATGTGGGCAGAGGAAGGAACCGCCAGACGTAAGACCAGGACGCAGACGAAATGGTTCGTGAGGAAAAAGAAGGGGCATTCCACCGGACGCATGAAGGCTTACGGTTTTCTGGAGAAGGCAATGCCGGAAATGTACCAGAAGGTAGAGAGTGATCTGGGAGCGGACCTTGGTGTCGCTGTTGAGAAAGTGGCTAAGAAATGCGGTTTTATCTAAAGTAATAAGTATATGGCAAAGACATCATTAAGCGCAGGTGCCATCATCAGGAACATTCTTGTTAATGATGAGAGTGTCATGGCCATCGCCAATAAGGTTTTTCCTGTTGTCGTTGACAATGCCACCCTACCCTATGTGGCATACCGGCGGTCACGTCTTGAACATAATCCGTCGAAAGCAGGATCTCCTGGCGCCGACGCTGTGCATATAGACGTTAACTGCTATGCCTCCACCTATCAGGAAAGCATAGAGTTGGCTGAGGCCGTACGCTCTGCACTTGACTACGCAAATGGAGAAACTGAAGATATATGCATGAGAGGCTGCAGGTTATCAGATGCTTCGGAAACCTACGAGGATGATGCTTTTGTCCAAAGCTTAATTTTTGAAGTAAGAATTTAAGTATAACGCATAAAACATTTATAATATGGCATTACCAGAATCTGGCTACATAAATGGTAGCGATATATTGCTTAGCGTCGGTGGTAGCGCGATTGGTCACTGCACCAGCCACACCCTGACATTCAATAGTGAAACTAAGGACCGTGCAGTCAAACCTGCAGCATCGGAGGGAATCTCTGCAGGCCTCTGGAAAGGGAAAGGTGTCACAGGTCTCAGTATCTCTGTCAGTGCTGACGGTTTACGTTATTATGGTGAGGGAGAGAACGGTTTTGATGAGTTGTCCGCTCTATGGGGAGCAGGCCAGGCTATTACGGTCACAGCTTACGAACGTGAGGGATCTGCAAGCCCTTACCTGAGTGGTAATTTCGTAATCACCAATCTCGAAGAGACGAGCCCGGCACAGGATGACGCGACTTACAGTATCTCATTGGAGAACGACGGCGAACCCGATGTTTATCCCGGCAAGCCAGCAGGCAGCGGCAGCGGCAGCAGCAGCGGCAGCGGCAGTTAAATGTGAGCAATTATGAAGAATGTAGCGATCACTATCAACGGAACAGCATACCCCTGTAGGGTCACTATGGGGGCTATGCTTCTGTTCAAACAGGAAACAGGGCGTGAGGCGACGAGTATTAAGGGAGATTCTATAACAGACCTAATCACATTTGTCTGGTGCTGCATAAAGAGCGCCAGTCGTCATGATCGGATTGGATTCGACATCTCTTTGGACGATTTCGCCGATGGAATTACACCGGATGAGGCGACTGTTATGTTTTCTGTCTTGAATGACGGAGAGGATGACGGAGAAAAAAAAACGTAGATCCTCAACCTATTGAAGAGCTTCTTGGCTTTGCTATGGGTGTACTCACAATGCGTTTCGATGATTTCTGTAGGCTTTCTCCCTCTGAGTTCAGAGAGTGTTGCAAATCATATCACACACAAGCTGAGAATAAGCTTAGGGATGACTGGGAACGAATGCGTATGCTGGCAACTATCCTGTTGCAGCCTCATGTGAAAGGTAAGTTGACACCAAAGAAGTTACTTTCATTGCCATGGGAAAGCAAAAAGCAGACGCCTAAAAGGCAGGATATCTCTCGTGAAGATGCAAGAAAAAGGTTTGAGAAAATAACAAAAGGATTATTATCCAAAAGGACCACTTGAAAAAATGGTCGGCCCACTGCCATATTTAGCTACCCAATAAACGAAGTAAATACCTGGCAATATGTCAGAAATTGCAGTAACCCACATTCCGGCATACATATAATCAATAATAAATAGTATTATTGCGATTAAGTTGCCGAATACAAAAAGGCAGGTCATTAATTTACTCATCATAACTCTATATTATTGGTTCATTGCAAATATAATAAAAAAATAATTAATTAACAAAGAAAAATCATTAAATCTTATAGAGGATGGCAAAAAATATTCCTTTTAACATAAAAATCTCAATAGATGGTAAGGAAGCCGTCATTGCCTCTGTCAAGCAGATAAACAACTTGACCAAAGAGGTAGATATTGCGAGGTCATCTACAATGAGGTTTAATGAAACTATGAAAAACCTTGCAAACTCAGCTATTGCTTTACAGGGAATCACTGGTGCACTGAATAATATCAGTGGTGTTTTGAACTCATTGACCGAAGAGAGCCGATCTTTCGCTGGAGCCATGAAGGCCGCTAATACGATGGCGGGTAAAGACGCTGCTGGCTTTGAACAGTTGAAAGATCAGGTATCAGAACTAAGCAAGACTATTCCTTTGACTCGTGATGCCTTAGCCAACGGACTTTATCAGGTTGTGTCTAACGGTGTTCCTGAGGATAACTGGATAAGCTATTTGGAAGCGTCATCGAGGGCTGCCGTTGGAGGTATCGCAAATCTGGAGGAGGTTGTAAAGGTGACATCCACCGTTATCAAGAACTATGGCCTTGAGTGGAATGCCGCTCAAGATATCCAGGATAAGATTCAGCTTACTGCAAAGAATGGTGTTACGTCATTCGAGCAACTTGCGGCTGCGTTACCTTCGGTGACTGGCCAGGCAGCCCAGCTGGGAGTATCTTTTACAGAGATGCTTGCCGTAATGAGCACCTTGACAGGTGTGACAGGTAACACAGCGGAAGTCTCAACACAGCTTGCCAGTGTCTTGACAGCGCTTACAAAGGAAAGTTCCAAGTCCCAAAAGATGGCTGAGGCTATGGGTATATCCTTTAATGCCGCAAGTATTAAGGCTGCAGGTGGTCTTAAAAATTACTTACAGGAGCTTGATAGGACCGTTACTGCCTATGCAAATAAGACTGGGCAACTCAAAGAATCAATATATAGTAAACTTTTTGGAAGAGCAGAAGCATTGCGTCTTGTAAATGGATTAACTGGAAATCTTGCAGGAAAATTTGAGGAAAATATTGCAGCCTTGGACGCAAGTGCAGGAACCATTGACGAGGCCTTTACGGGTATGGCAAGCACAGGTTCTGCAAAGATCCAGCTACTTAAGAATAAATGGGGAGAGTTGACAGATGTCATAGCCGGCGGCGTGAGCGCTTTCCAACCATACCTCACTTTTGGATCGCAAGTCGGTATGACTATAGCCTCTGTCGCGATGTTAACGCAGGCATTTAGCAAGTTTGGTATTGCGGCTAAATTATCGGCTACTTACACCGCAGCATCCATAGTAGCACAACGAGGATGGCAACTTGCTACTGTGACAACGACAGCAATAACAAGAACTCTGCAGGCAGCTTTCACAGGTGCTGCCGTTGGTGCGACTACATTAAAGGTTGCAATCCGAGGATTACTTATATCAACCGGTGTAGGTGCAGCTCTTGCCGCATTGGGCTTCGTCGTGGAGAAACTATTCTTCCAAGAAAAGGATGCGGCAGAAGGGGCAGACGACCTCACTGAGGCTCAGAAACGTCTGGAGGCACAGACAGAAGCTGAAAAAGTAGCTTATTCAAGTGCAAGAGTTGAGTTAGATAAGGAAATAGCAAAGCTGGATGACCTTATCAAAGGAAAGAAAAACGCTTCTGCTGCAATTAAAGAATTAAACGCTAAATATGGAGAATCCTTTGGCTATCATAAAACGGCCTCAGAGTGGTATGCGACATTGACAAAAAACTCTGAGGATTATTGCAAACAACTTGGTTATGAGGCTAAGATGAAAGTTCTCGCTACGCAGGGCGCTGATATTGACTTTAATCTGGAAAAGATAAAAAGTGAGCGTCTCAAACTCATTAGCGAGAATAATGGTAAGGTCACTTATCAGAATATGGATGCTTTTGCTGATCTTGATAGACGTGAATCTGAATTAATGCAGAAGAAAGAGCAGAACACATCAGACCAAGGTATTTTAAAAGATCTGATGAAGACCAATGCCGCCAAATTCGAGAACACGACAACACCTACTTTAATAACGCCTTCTTCATCAGCAGGTAAAGACAAAAACAAGACGAGTAAGTCTACCGAGAAGACGCTTATCGCAAATGCCAGGTCTTATAAGGATTTGTCCAATAACGTCGCATATTACCAGCAGGAAATAGAGAAATGCAATATTAGCGATACTGAGAGGATAAAGACTCTGCTACAGTCAAAGAAGGCTACCGAGGAATCCATGAAAGCACTGACGGATTTAACCGAAGCCGAAGCCGTTCCAAAGGAGTTGAAGTCGCTTGACGATTACGACAAGAAAATCTCTTATCTAAGGAAGCAACGCCAGGCTGCCAACAGCGAGGCGATAGCGCAATATGATGATGAGATAAGAAAGACAGAAGAAGCCCGTAAAGCACTGGAAGATGAAAGCGTAGCCGCCTTAAAGGACGATGAAATACGTACCTACGACCAATTAAATAAGAAACTTGAGTATTACAACAGGCTGCTGAATGTTGGTGACGAGTCGCAGAGGAAGTTCGCCCAGGAAGGTATTAATCGTCTTGGTAAGTTGCAGGAGTCATGGGATGATGCGTTGTCTGCCATGAAACTTCCTGATTCAACAGACAACCTGAAGGACATTGACTCTGCTATATCCTTCTATACAGACAGACAGCAGAAAGAGGATGCTGACCAGATAAGGGAGACCCAGAAGATTATTGACGGGTTGAAGGCTAAGAGAAATGTCCTTCAGCTTAGCGTTGATCTCTCCTCTATGCAGAAAGAGATTGATGATGTCAATAAACTCTCCGGACATGAGTTGAAGATGAAGATCCGCGGCTACGGTTTTGAGGAACTGAGCAGTAAAATAAAGGATCTGCAAAAAATTCTCAATGACACTGAATCTCCCGTTACCGAAACCCAGCGCCATGAGATCGAGTCGATGATCGCTACTTACGAGAATTGGAGGAGAGAGGCTGTCAACTCTTTCGACACCTTACGTGGCGGATGGGATGGAGTTAAAGGAATCGGTAGTGGTATACAAGGCATTACCGATGCACTTGAGAACAACGGGAACGCCTGGAAGACTATTACCGGCATTATTGACGGTTTCCTGCAGATCTATGATGGTATAAGTGCCATTGTAGGTATCATTAATATGATGACGGCGGCCACGCAGGCCAGCACTGGATCTAAGGTGGCAGAAGCGGCAGCGACCACCGCATCTGCCAATGCCAGCGCTGCCGATGCTGTTATCCAGGAGGGTGCGGCAGCTTCAAAGCTGCCTGTCATCGCTGTCAACAAAGCTGCTACGTCAAGTTACTTGGAATTGGCAGCTGCCGAGTACATGGCTGCCCATGCGTATATCCCGTTTGTGGGTTTTGGCATCGGTGCGGGATTCTCATCTGCAGCCGCAGCCGTTGTTGAATCCATTGGAGCTATCTCTGCCTTCGCCAATGGTGGTATCGTAAGTGGGCCTACGCTCGGACTCATCGGAGAGTATGCGGGAGCAAGTCACAATCCTGAGGTCGTTGCTCCTCTTGACAAACTGAGGAATATGATTCAGCCTGCAGGTGGTATCGGAGGCACCATCCGCTTTGTTGTGGCTGGCAGGGATCTTGTCGGTGTGCTTTCCAACGAGACAAGAATTGGCAGCGTATCTGGTCGTAGAACTAATATAAGGTTATAGGAGTATGTATCTGTACGGTAGCTTTAAGAATCAAAATGGGGAGACAGTTTCTGTGCATATCCTCACTGATGGAAGTCGTGCCAGTTCAATAGAGATTGGTGAGGATTCCTCTGACGTATATTTCTCTGACAACCCCGTGGAGATAAAAAGCGATGTTAACGATACCTTTGATCACCTCTTGAGGAGCAGCGCAACAATCAGATTGCAGACTCGTAACTACATCCCCGATCTGTTCGGTACTACTGCACGGTCCACGGTCGTCAACATATACAGAGAGGGTGAATGCCTGTTTGCCGGTTTCGTGGAACCGCAGACTTACAGCCAGCCGTACAATGAGGTGTATGATGAGCTTGAACTGAACTGTATTGATGCCTTGTCTGCCCTGCAATATTCCAAATATAAGAACATCGGCAGTGTTGGCGTTATCTACAGCATCGTTAAAGCTAACGCCTCTCAGAGATTGTTCCTGGACATCATGACGGAGATATTTAATAGTATTACGTCAGATATTGATATTCTGGGGAACGTAGGTGCCCGTTATCTGTATGACGGAAGTAAGGCTATAGACAGTGCTAGTGGAAACCACTATTCTATCTTCAGTCAGTTGTCCATATCTGAGTTGCTTTTCTTGGGTGACACGGAAGCCGACGTGTGGGATCAGAGTGAGGTCATTGAGGAGATTATGAAGTATCTGAATCTTCACATCGTACAGGATGGGCTTACGTTTTATATATTCTCATGGGAGACCATTAAGACTGGTGCATCAATTTCCTGGCAAGGCATAACTGGCGGTGAGGGTGTTGCGACGTCTTCTAATAGCGTGTCTATCTCTATGGATAATGTCTGCGATTGTGACACACAGATATCTATCGGCGAGGTCTATAATCAGATATTGTTAACATGTACCATAGAGTCGGTTGACGATGTTATTGGGAGTCCTTTGGACGACAGTGCCCTGTCCTCTCCATTTGGCAACTTTCAGAAGTATTGTACGGAATACTCATCTGACGGGGAGGGCATAAAAGCACGAAATGCTTTTATGGCTATGGTTCTTGGGCAGAGTACCGATTATGGTGAGGGGTTGATCACGAACTGGTTTTTGCAAGTTATGAGCAATTCTGAGTGGACATTTCCGCGTTTCGGTGTGGCGGGCACTGATCTTGTCGATCTGTATTGTTCCTCTGGTACTGACCAGCAAACACTACCTAACTGGCTCGCATCCAATCCCGGGGCGGCTATATTGTCACTGGGCAGAGTGGAAATCAACACTGCCCACGACGACAACAGGCCCACGTCGAAGGTTAATATGACGAACTGTCTGGTTCTGAGCGTAAATGGTAACGGGAATGATGGTGAGAACGCATATTATCCCAATGCCAGCGATATAAGAGCCAATATCCCCTATGCGGTATATACAGGGAACATCTCCGGCGGCAATTTCTCTCCGGCGGATGATATTACTACCAACTATATCGTGATATCTGGCAGTGTCATTATGAATCCTCTGATGGAAATGTCATGTTCATACAGCAGTGCAAGAGCCGCATTCGGGAGTGGATTCTTTTCATTTAATACCGTGCCAAGTCGCAACAACAAAGACGGAAGGTACTATACCCGCCAATACTGGGAAGCCACTATTCCGAGCGATGACGCTTCATGGGATGAGTATACCGATTATGGACTCATTCCGTTCTCTGACAAAGGGCCGCAACTTTACGAGTTTAAATACAGTGCTATCGGTGAGGGGAGCGATACTGTGTCAAAGGTAGCTGTCCTTGCTTGTATGCTTATAATAGGTGACAAATGTGTAGTGGAGACTGGGACAGACGGACAGGTGTCAGATTTTGAATGGCGTACATACAAGCCGTTATCTCAATGCATCTCGGAGGATGAATACTATCAGCAGAGTTTTACGATTGGATTCGATCCCAAGATAGGTGACAAGCTGATAGGGACAGAGTTCAGCATGCAGAACAATATCAGCTATACCATGGGTATCGATGCTGAAGGCATAGCCATACCTATCAGGAAGTCGGATCACGTCAACGGACAGGTGAAATTCATGATTCTCGGACCGGTCAACACAATTTGGGATGAGATAACCAGAAGACATGGCACTTTCTTCCGTCATACCTCCTGGAGGACTAACAGCATTCCGCTCCTTGCCCATGTAAGCAATATCATCGTGAAATCCTTTAATGTTAAAGTGTATTCAGACAACGGGCAAACAAACAATATTGGGGACAATGACCTTATATATATGAGTGATACAAACGAGACATTTGTGAACAAGAAAGAAGACCTGGAGTTCCGTATTACCTCAGACCTGACCGCTTCCGAATGTCAGTCGCTCGGTGTGGCCAATTCTGTAAAGCTGTCTACGCCTATCAACATTTTGACAAATGAAGGTGTTCTTACCATACATGACTACACTCATGACGAGACGAACAAACCGGAGAGGCTGTATGTGAACAGTTATTATGAGGAATATCATGAGCCAAAAGTCATCATGGATCAGAGTATTATGGATGTTGAAGGGAACGTGAGCCGTTTCAATCTTTATTCGCATCCGGCTATAGACAAATCGTTTTTCGTCCAAGGTATCAGTCGCAACCTTGTTGAGGGGAGCGCCAGGTTAAACTTAAAAGAGTTGTAAAAGAGATGATTAGCATCAAGATATTAAACAAGCCGAAAAGTAAAAACACTTCTTCGAGATCTGTAGCATCTGTTACTACCGTCAACAAGGCTACAGTTGCCGATCATGCCTCGTTCGCCGATCATGCCTCGTTCGCCGATCAGGCCTCGTTCGCCGATCAGGCAGAATACGCTAACCGTGCAGGATATGCTTCCCGTGCGGCTTATGCTGATCAGGCTGGTTCTCTGTCGTCTTTCGATTCTCTTGACGGGCGTTATCTCTCCAAGACGGATGACGATACCGCATCTGGGCTTATCACCTTCCTTCAGGGACTCCTAACCGGTGAGTTCCAGACGGGCGTCAACAACAGCGGCGCAAAGATTGACGCATCAGGCAACGCTGAATTCCAGTCCGTCGTGATACGTGATTTCCTGAGAGCCGTTGAGGCTACTATCAACACCATAACGACGGATGAACTCACCGTCAACACCTTATTAACGGCCTTGGAGGCTGCCATCACGACGCTGACCGTCAGGAACCTGACAGTTACAGGTGTCGCGCACTTCGCACAACTTATCATTGATGAGCTGAGGAGTGCCGGCGGTGCTTACCTGCTTAGTGCCGCTGATTGTACGATTGACCTTGTAGAGGAGCTTGACTCCTCAAAGGACGTTATCACCAATGATACAACGCCATCTTACTACCGTTGCTATTACAAGGCTAACGACAATGACGGACGTGCCATTTACCAGAAGTTTGTCATTGACGACCAAGTGATGCACACCACCTTTGACAAGGCAAATGCAGGTAGTAACTACGCTATCAGTAACCGTTACTATTGGATGGCTGTCGATGCTGTCTCATCCACACCTGTAACAAAAGAACTTGCAGATGGCGAAGAATATCCGTGCCATTGGATTGACCTTGATACAGGCAACCAATCACCGACAAGTAACGCAACGCCAGATGTTGATGATGACATCGTGTTGTTAGGACATCAGGGAAGTGATACGGCACGGCAAGCCGCTATATACATCACGGCATACACAAATAGCTTTGATACGGAGGTGAGACCACCTGCCATTGTGTTCTATCAAGGAGTAAACAATTTTTCTTTGACAGGCAAGAAGCCTAACTATTGGGGACGTGACAAGGTAGTGATTACTGGTCAGCTGAACTACACATCAACGGGTAGCGGAGCAGGTACGGACGTATCAACATTGGTTGGTGCCGACAATTACTCTTTCTGGCTTGACAGGACATACCAACAATACTCTGGAAGCGGAAACCTCACTTACAAGGTGATGATGTCTAAGAACGGTGTGAGCCAGTCGGTGGCCGAAGTGGGCAGCCGTATTAGTTCTTATTCTCTTACGGGTTGTACACTTGCATCTTTATCTTCGCAGGGTGACTTGATTATCACCCCAACGGCATCGTCGGGAACTGCTGTCATAAACTGCTACACAGACACGTCAAAGACACAGCTATGGGGTCGGTTGACCGCATCCTTCGGCAGCACTTCCACTCAGGAAGACCAGTATATGTTTTGGCTTGACAGACCGTACCAACAATATTCAGGGAGCGGAACACTGACATACAACATCAAACTTATTGTCAACAGTACCGATACTGCGAGCGGTGACTATATCACGCTTTCGACGCAGACAAACTGCACGGCGACGTTAAGCGGTGCGACATTGACAATCACTCCGACAGCAGGAGCCGCCACGGGAAGCGTTCTGATTAATTGCTATAAGAGCACGACGACAAAGACAAGCTCGACTTTGTGGGGACAACTGACGGCAACGTTCGGTTTTACCGAGATGCCTGAAGGCACAGACCAATACGCTTTCTATCTTGATGAGGACACAAAGACAGTCACATGCAGCGGCACTCAGTCGAGCAAGACATTGAGTCCGTCAAGTCTCACATACACTGTAAATCTGAAAATCAACGGAGAGACGGCATCCGCAGGGTCGTATATAAGCGCAGGCACGGGTGTTAATTGCAGTGTTTCCGTAAGCGGGACAACCGTTACACTATCGAGCCTGGGCAGCAGTGACAAGACTGTTGGCGGCAGTGGCACAATCTATTGCTACACAGACACCGCTAAGACGACACTTTGGGGCGTACTTACCGCCAAGTTCAACGTATCTTGGTCAACTTTTGCGTTCGATATTGTTGACGGGCAACTGTCAAGCAAGGCAGACAGCACCGATGTCGACGCACTTGGGACAAGGGTCACTACCGCAGAGTCGAACATCACGCAGAACTCCTCAAACATCACAGCCGCTGTCAACCGCATCTCAACCAACGAAACGAACATCTCGAACTTACGGATACAGGCCGACGGTATATCAGCGAGTGTCGCATCGCAGAAATACAACTCAAACCTTTTCGGATTTACCAACGGTCTCTCATTCACCGGCACATGTGTTCCGTTCATTCAGGCATACGGTGTTGAGCTTGTCGGAACTGGAACAGGCACGATAAGCGGCTTTGGAGCCGATATAAGTGAGGTGACAATCAGTTTGTATGCGAAAGCCGTCGGTGGCACGGCAAGCGTGACATTCTACATCAACGGAGCCACGGTAAGCACCGAGAGCATAGGTACGTCATGGACGAAGGTAACGATACAGAAAGATGAGTTAAGTACTTTCAACAGTTTCGCAGCAAGATACACCACGTCGGGAGTCACCGAGGTTGTGTTGAAGCAGATAAAAGTCGAGGAGGGTTCTATCGCTACGGCATTCTGCATCAGCGACAATGACGGTACGGTGGTGGCAAGCGACAACCTCTACACCACTACGACATCCTACGACGGCAACCCTCAGTCTAATTTCTCGGGCAGCAACGAAAGTCTTGACACGACAAACGCCGATGAGCATGGTTCTGTAATGGTGTTCTACCGTAGCAACAGCTCAACGACGTGGTGTTTCTATGATGGTACGACGGCACAAAAGACTTTCACCGCAGGCAAGGTCTATACGCTTAGTTTCTGGGCAAAGACAGGAACGCTGCCATCGGGGGTGTCGTCAATAAGGTTGCAGTCAGGATTGTGGGATGGCAGTTCATGGCGTGCCTACAACACGAACGGCACCTACGCTGACTTTACGGAGCCTCTTGCAAACAACGGACTGTTCGTTACGGATATAACAACGGAATGGAAACGCTATTTCGTAAGGTTCTATATCAAGACGGGTATAACGGCTGCTCAGGTAACACAAGTCAACAACAATGGTATTCCTTTAGGCACGAGTAGCAATGTATATTTCTACATTGCCGATGTACGCTTGGAGGAGGGGTACATTGCCGATGACAGTGACCCGATGAGTGTTTCTGGCGCAAGGACGAGGAGCGAATCGAAGATGACGCTTACGGCGCAGGAGTTTAGTGTCAGTGTAAGAAATGACCTGAGACAGGCAGGAATGAAGATAAACGTTGACGGCATCACGCTGACGGGTTCAAAGATAGGTTTTGTCGGTACGGATGGCGTCGAGTACATAAAGATAGGGACGGACATAGATGGCATTCCATATTTCATCTTCTGCGACCCGCAAGGGGCACCAAGATACAATCTTGGATATACCGGGTTGGCTCAGATTATCAACGAGTCACAAAGCGCATCCTTTGAACTCGGCTTCCAGTATTATGTAAGTGGAAACAAGGCATACGTGTATGACTCCGCCCAGGCGATATATGACGGTGCGCTGTCATCCTCCACACCGAGCAAGGGATATGTGTTCCATGCGGGATATATGATAGACTCGCAGGGAGATAAGATATATGACCCGACGACAGGCGAGGATTACGATGGGTTGTATTATACGAGCAACACCATGACGAACTATCTGCCATCAAGCACTAATACGCTGTTGGCATCCGGAACAACGGTGTACTACGCATCGAAAGGAACGTATTACAGCAACCGTTCCGTGAAGGGCTATATCTACAAGATAACGAACGGAGTGTTGGTGTTCAAAGACGAATACACGATTACCAAGCGCACTGATGAGATGGGGACGTACTACGACTGGGAAACAACAGCGTTTGACGGAGAGGAAATAAAGACATAAAAAATACTATATATGAGTAACTGTAATTGCAATAACACGACATTGGCGGAAAGCAACAAACCTTGGGAAGGAACGACGCTTAAATTCCTCCTTACTCCTACCGCCACAGGCTTTGACGCAGCGGAGGATGACTGGGAGGTTGAGATACGCTACGGCTCTATGGGAAAGGTCTACAAGACTTTCGCAAAGTCTGACTTGGTAGAGAGTAACGATGGATATTTTGTCGTGATTGAAACCGATGGGATGAACGGTCTTGTACGTGCCATCGTGCGTGCATACGTGAACGATGAGGACTGCGATAACGGCATCCGCAAGGAAGTGGAGGTCGTTGATTTGTGTTATATAAATAACATCTGAGATGGGCTGCTTATCACTTACGACAAGGCTTGATGTCGGTGACTTGACGTTACAATCGTCACTTGACAAAGGAGACTTGGAAGTCGTCAGCGTACTGATAAACGATTTCCATGTCAATGCGAGTCTTGATTGTGGTGATTTATGTATTAACGGAACGCTTGACAGAGGCGACTTGTCTGTTACGGCGGCACTGATATGCGAGGTCTCCATCAGAGAGGGTGGATTGGAGATGTGGTATTGCGGTAATTGGCGTGTACTGTGGGAAGACGGTCTGCCTACTTTATGGAGGAACTGATATGGCAAGAGGAACAGCAATAGCAGATGTGAGTAATATTCTCCAGAGCGGGGATATAACAGGTCAGGAGAAGATACCTGCGATGTCAACGGGTGGTGAGGAGCCGCAGGTTGTCACGACGGGTGAGTTGAAGGATTACATCAACGGTGAGTTGGATGTCCTGACGAACATGGAAATCGAGAGCTTATTAACTTAAATTGAACTATAACATGGCATTGAAACTATTAGATGAGAACGGTCTGCTCTATGTATGGGGCAAGATTAAGTCACTTATCAGTGACAGTATCGGGGCTATTACTATCGGTAACGGCAAGATAACGATTCAGAAGGAGGGTGTAAAGGTTGACGACTTCACGGTGAACCAGTCAGGTGACACTGATATAAACATCGTTGAGACAGACCCGATATTTTCTGCGAGTCCTGCGGCAGGTATCACGGAGAACAACAAGACGGCGTGGTCGGCGAAGTATGACAAGCCGAGCGGTGGTATTCCCTCAACGGATTTGTCAAGTGCCGTACAGACATCCCTTGGATTGGCAGACAGCGCACTCCAGTCATTCACCGAGTCAGACCCGACTGTGCCTTCATACGTGAAGAGCATTACGGGTGTCGCATCCTCCATTACGGCAGGCAGCACTTCAACGGACATCCCCACGTCAGCGGCTGTGGAGTCGAGAATCGCCTCTGCCATCAGTTCCGCTCAGGTTGGCGCAGCCACATTCAAGGGTTCTGTGAGCGCAGGCAGCACTATATCAAGCCTTACGGCATACACGGCAGGTTGGTACTGGCTTGTCGATACTGCTGGGACCTATGTGGGTCAGACTTGCGAGGTGGGTGATTTCATCTACTGTATCAGCGACTACTCATCCTCATACAGCGCAAGCGACTTCAAGGTGGTGCAGGCTAACGTCACGGCGATTACCAACACTGAGATAGACACAATCTGCGTATAAATCAACCCGATATGGAACTACTGGATATTATTGGACTCGAAAGGCTGTGGTCTAAGATAAAGACTGCATTATCCTCAAAGCAGGATGCTATCCCTGACTTGGGAACTATAAGGAGTGGAGCGGCTTTAGGTGCCACTGCACTCCAGTCATTACCGTCAATCTCAATGAGTTCACTGAGCAATGTGAACAGCGTCACAGATGTTGTAGACATTGAGGGTAATGTCCTTTATAAAGAGGCTGACTCTGACGAGTGGACTTCCCTTCCCATCGGTGACCTGCTTGGGTTGCTGGAGCCAGTTTCCACGGCAGTACGTGTCATTGACCAGATGGGTTCCACATCACAGGAGTTCTACAAGACATCGACAACTGCTAATCTTTCTTTCATGGTTACATCCCGTCAGAAAGACAATCAGGCAGCAAATCCCCAATGGGTTGATACCAATGAGAATGTGAATGTCACGATAGAGAAAAGGCAATCCAATGGCACATGGACTTCTGTGGCGACTTTGAGCAATCAGGCCACCAACACCGCCATTACCTACAACGTGAGAAACTCGCTTGATGTGGGTGACAACCTGATAAGGTTCTCAGCGGAGGGTATCAATACGGGCACTACAAGCCCTTACCTTGTATATGAGTGTAAGATTGTCGTGGTCTATCCCACCATCTCACTGTCTGCCCTTGAATGGGGAACACCTCAGACAGGTACCATCTCTGTCCCTGTCCTGTATGGAGGTGAGATGAACAAGACCCTGCACATAGATATATTGGATGATGAGGGCGACTCCATCCTTGCCAGTCCATACACAAGTGCGCTTGGCACAAGGACATCTACTTCTGTGGCTGTTCCATTCAGTGTGGGTACACCTTTGACAAGTGGTGTCTATACCATTACAGCCTGGATAACCACGGATGATGCGGAGGTGAGTTCTGAGATTGTCGGAGCCAAGATACTTTGGCTTGCGGAAGGTGCCACTGGAAAATGGCTCATCACAAACAACATCTCAGATGGACTTACCAACTGGTCAGACAACAATGCGTTTAGCTATGTCCTCTATGACACAGCAGGAACGACCTCATCAATAGAGTTCACCGTATATAAAGACAATACGGCTGTCTATACCTCTTCCCTGACAAGCGTGGGCAGGACAGAGCAGACACTGGTCATTCCCTTGGAGCTTGACGAGGTGCTGACTTCATTCAACGTGACACTGGAAGCCACGGAGATTAATGATGCCACCACTTCCTACGGAGAGTGGACATTCACGGTTGACAACACCACCAACTATGCCGCTGTAAGCGGTGCTGTATTCCAGCTCAACCCGAAGACAAGAACCAACTCAGACAGCAACTGGGACACTGTAGTCAATGCTGTTGACGGTGAGGAGGTATCCACTGTATGTACAAACATGGCACGCACCAATACAAGTATGTGGACTACAGACGCAAGTGGTGAGAGATGTTTGCAGGTAAACGCAGGGCAGAGGGTATGGTTTGACTATAACCCCTTTGAGGATAACGTGGCACAAGGCAACGGTGTTACCATAGAGTTTGACTATAAGATGGATAATGTGTCAGACTATGACACAACGGGCATCAACATCTCACAGACATCAGGCAGCACGTTTATGGGATTGAGGATCGGTCCAAACAAAATGCAGCTCAACACACAGGCAACACATTCCGATGATGTTCAGGAGCTCATTACGGATGATGGAGTGAGAATCAGAGGTGCTGTAACCATTGTCCCGAGGGCATACACATTCCAAGACACCAACGGAAACACGATGTATCTGAATCTTGTGAGATATTACATAGACGGAAAGATTAACCGTGCCTTTGAGATACAGAACACAGACGTATTGCAGGTTGCCAACGGTATTACCATCGGTTCAGATGACTGTGATGTGACAATCTACGGCATGAGGGTATATGAGCAGAAACTCGACTTCAAGAGTGAGCACCAGAACTATGTCAACGTATTGACCACAGTGGAGGAGAAAGCCGCTGAGAAAGCATTCAATGACATCTATGACAATGATGAGATTTCCTTTGCGAAGGTAAGGCAGAAGGGGCTTAACTCCTTTGTCACCGACAAGCCATTCCCCTCACTTAACGTTGACGAGGACTATGACCTTGGAGGTAACACGGACAGAAGGGATGTAGGCTTGGAATTGTATATCCTTACAGCCATCTATAACTATATCAAGACTACCCCCACAAGACAGGGAGGTCAGGGTACATCATCCATGAGATACTGGGAATGGAACCAGAGACTGAGAATGCTCAGCAACACCACAATTATCTATGGTGTGAACGGAGAGGTTATAGATACCAGCACACACAAGATAAACATCTGGGACTTTGTGCCGAAGGTATCTGATTTGACCATGAAGAAAAACTGGGCCTCATGTATGCAAGACCATAAGTGCGGATCAGTGAACACCCTTACTGATGTATGGAAACTGCTGGGTTACACCAATGCTGCCTCGGAAGATGATGAGAATGTAAGAATCAGCGTATATCAGGAACCTTTCGTGGGATGGTACAAGAAAACCCTTACAGACGGAACCACCAAGTATGTATGTATGGGTAACTTCACGGGTGGTCCTCACAAGGGAGACAAGAAATGCTTTGGCTATGACCTTGACGTGTTCCCCGGCACACTGAGCATGGAAGGCTGCAACAATGACCCCGTGCTTACCAACTTCAAGATGCCCTGGGACTCTGAGCATGTGATGGTAGATACATCCGATGATATTCTTGTCATGTACAGGACAGGCTTTGACACTGGTGGTAACGCACAGTGGACTAAGGCATGGGAGCAGGACTTCGGAGGGGTTGAGAAAGGAGACTCCAATGCGACAGCCCAAGTGAAACTCGCTGACTTCATAGACGCATATAATGACATCTATCAGTTCAACCCTTACATAGAGCCTTGGGAGGGAACTGTGGCTGAGCTGAATGAAGAGGCAGAGCAATGGAAGGATGATTTGAACAATGGTCAGATGACACAAGCGGAATATGCCACGAAGATAGGTACGGAGTATTGGCTTGCTGACTCAGGAAGCAGTCAGTATGACCTCTACACCTATGACCAGTCAACAGGCGAGTTCTACTTGTCAACAGTGAACGGAGTTAAACAGAATGTGGGACAATATTTAAGCTAATGAGATATGACTAACGCAGAGAAAAACCAAATAATCATAGCAGCGAGAATAGCTGCATTCAAAGCAAAGATGGACTCATCGGAAGGCATGTGGCACAGGGATGACGTACTCCTCATGCTTTGTGTGCTTCTGGTGTTGGGAGCAGGTGACAACATCGCAAAGAACTTCTATCCATACACTTTCGGTATCAGGAAGATAGAGGATGGTGTGGAGGTTACGCTTGACGACAAGAAATTCAGGTTGAGGAATGATGACCTTGACACCATCTTGGCGGCAGACAACCAAGGTCTTGACAGAAAGCCGTACTACCTGGAGTGGTTTGACAGATATGATGATGGGCAGTATATCGTCAATGCGGCAGAGGGTGCTTTCATCGCCCTTTGGTGGAAAGCCTATTTCAGCTCCACCGCAGACAGAGGCTTCGTCATCATGCGTCAGCTGCTGGCTGGTCTGGAGACACTGGGAGGCAAGTCATCACAGAACCATCTTGACAATCTCCTGGGCTGGTATGACAAGTATTTCACAGACGTAAAGAAAGCGTTTCCTGCCCTTCTTATCAATGAGGACATGATGAGATATGAGAGGGCAAGGATTGCGCAGCTCTCAGGAACAAAAGGAACCTATTCAGAGGTGAACCCATTGAGGCAGGAGTTGGGAGACCATCTTGTGACAGACAGAGGGTGGATGAAGAAACGTCTTGTATATATCATGTCCATGGCATCTTATGGTGACTTTGCCCATGACGCATCAAGTGGAACCATTACTTTCCGTCTGAATGGTACCGCCACATTTGAGCTTACGCCTGCTATCAATATGTACCCCACCGTTACAGGAGGTCAGACTGTCATAAGAGGCGCAAGGACAGATGCAGGTGATGTCTGTCTGCTTACCCTCAGTGGCACAGACCTTGACTCAATGGTCAACGGTGCAGACTATCTGACAGACATCGGGGAGTGGTATAACAAACCCATCAGGAATAACCTTACTGTCAACGCAAAGATGCTCAAAGAGCTTATCTTAGGCACTGATGATGCGACAAAGGTACAGAATATGTCTATCACCATCTCTTCCCTGACTGTAGGCAGTTGCCCCTCGCTGAGAGTCCTCGACGTAAGGAACATATCCACGTTGACAGGAGAGGTGAGCCTTACTAATTGCAGGTTGCTTAACACGGTGTATGCCAACGGCTCATCACTGACAAGCATCACATTGTCAGACGGTAGTCCTATAACCACCCTGCAAGTGCCCTCAACCTTACAAAACATAAGACTGAAAAACCTGCCCCTGCTTACGGAGAGCGGGTTCAACTACATGAACTGCGCCAACAGCGTGACAAGTTTCCTTGTCAGCGGATGCACCAATCTTCCTGCACTAAAGATACTCGTGAACATCATCCAGGCACAAAAGAACTCAGGGACACAGAACCTGTATCGTGTGTATGTGGACGGGTTCAATGAGACTTACGATGATGTTGAGGTGTTGGAGGCATTGGCAGAACTGACGGATGGATACCAAGCCATTGACATCAACGGTATGGACATCTCAGGAGTGCCTATCCTCAGCGGCACCATCACAATGACCTGCCCTGTGTATGAAGATACAGTCCAAGCACTTCTGGATGTTTTCGGAGCAGGCGGATTGGTCATCAACTATACTGATACTCTTATCAGGTTTGAAGATACCCGTATCCTTGAGATCTGTGCTTATTTCTGGGGTGAGACCTATGACCTGCAGGAGGAT